>LFIK01000254.1_pt1 | contig 39014 bp, 38 predicted proteins | sample 643401 | NCBI WGS metagenome assembly LFIK01 (sample SAMN03777447, study PRJNA286221) | soda lake metagenome | biome: soda lake; feature: Kulunda steppe; material: water; isolation source: sample T5-Br brine of Lake Tanatar-5 | place: Russia: Kulunda steppe | collected 2010-07
GGCCGAGAAGGGCAATTACCGCCATTTCATGGCCAAGGAGATCCACGAACAGCCGGAAGTGGTCGGGCGCACGCTCGCCGCCTATACCGACATGGCGAGCGGCCTGTCGCGCCTGCCCGACGGTGTCGCTATCGACTGGAAGGCGCTGTCGCGCATCACCATCACGGCCTGCGGCACGGCCTATTATGCCGGCCTCGTGGCGAAATACTGGTTCGAGCGCTTCGCGCGCATCCCCGTCGAGATCGACGTTGCTTCCGAATTCCGCTATCGCGACGCGCCGCTCGACGGGAACGGGCTGATGATCGTGATCTCGCAATCGGGCGAGACGGCGGATACGCTTGCCGGGCTGCGTTATGCCAAGGAGCACGGGCAGACGATCCTCAGTGTCGTCAACGTGCCGACCTCGACCATCGCTCGCGAGAGCCATGCCGTGGTTCAGACCCTTGCCGGGCCGGAAATCGGCGTCGCCTCGACCAAGGCCTTCACCTGCCAGCTCACCGTCCTTTTCGCCCTCGCCCTCCATGCCGGGCGGGCGCGCGGGAGCCTGAGTGAGCAGCACGAGCGCGAGATGGTCGATGCGCTCGTGACCATCCCCGGCCTGATGAACGAGGCGATCCGGCACGAGGCCGCGATCGAGGCGCTGGCGCGGGATCTGTCGAAAGCGCGCGACGTGCTCTATCTCGGGCGCGGCCCCTCCTATCCGATGGCGCTGGAGGGCGCCCTCAAGCTCAAGGAAATCTCCTATATCCACGCCGAGGGTTATGCGGCGGGCGAGCTCAAGCACGGGCCGATCGCACTGATCGACGAGAGCGTGCCCGTCATCGTCGTGGCACCGCATGATGCAGTCTTCGAGAAGACCATCTCCAACATGCAGGAAGTCGCAGCACGCGGCGGCAACATCATCCTGATCACGGATCAAAAGGGTGCCGAGGAGGCCGGGATCGAGACGATGGCCACCATCGTGATGCCGGACGTCGCCCCCCTCGTGGCGCCGATCCTCTACGCCCTGCCGGTGCAGATGCTCGCCTATCACACGGCGGTGTTCATGGGGAAGGATGTCGATCAGCCGCGCAATCTGGCGAAATCCGTGACCGTGGAGTGAGTTACGACCCCCGATGGCTCCGGGTCCGTATCTGCATCGCGCGTGAGCGAAAGACGCGCCAGCAGCGCCCCGCGATTGGCCGCGATATCGGCGATCATGACCGCGTCGAGGCTTTCCAGAAACGCATCGAGCGCCTTGGTGAGCGCCTTCGACAAACGGCAGACGCCGATCAGCGGGCAGGTATTCGTCGGCGCGTGATGGCATTCCACCAGTTCGATCGGACCCTCGGTGAGCCGGACGATCTCGCCGACGCTGATCGTCTCGGGCGGGCGAGCGAGCGCGAAGCCCCCTCCCCGACCGCGCCGCGTCTCCAGATAGCCCGCGCGCCCCAGAAGATGCACGATCTTGACGATATGCGCGCGCTTGATCCCGTGCGCTTGCGCCACCTCGTCGATCCGGGTGAGATCGGGCGCGCGCAGGGCGGCGAATTGCAGGGTCCGCAAGGCGTAATTCGAAAATGCAGTAAGCCTCATCCGCGCGCCCTGCCCGGCAGCACGGCGGCGTTACGGGTTTTTCCCTGCGTCAACATATTCACCATCGCCACCTTGTGAAATTGTTGCGGTGCGACTAAAAGATAGATACGTAATCTATCTTTTGCAAGGAGCCGGCATGTTCGGTTACGACGCGATCGAGCTGGCCCGGTTCCAGTTCGCCTTCACGGTGTCCTTCCACATCATCTTCCCCGCCTTCACCATCGGCCTGGCGAGTTATCTGGCCGTGCTGAACGGCCTGCATATGTGGACGAAGCAGGACATCTATCTGAAACTGTTCAATTACTGGAAGACGATCTTCGCCGTCAGCTTCGGCATGGGCGTCGTTTCCGGTATCACCATGTCGTATCAGTTCGGCACCAACTGGTCGGTCTTCTCGGACAAGGCCGGGCCGATCATCGGGCCCTTGATGGGCTATGAAGTGCTCTCGGCCTTCTTTCTGGAGGCGGGCTTCCTCGGCGTGATGTTGTTCGGGCGCGAGAAGGTCGGGCCGAAGCTGCATTTCTTCGCCACGCTGATGGTGGCCGTGGGCACGCTCGGCTCCGCCTTCTGGATCCTGAGCGTGAATTCCTGGATGCAGACCCCGGCGGGCTACGCCATCAACGATGTCGGCCAGTTCGTCCCCGCCGATTGGTGGGCGGCGGTCTTCAACCCCTCCTTCCCCTATCGCCTCGTGCATATGGTGCTCGCGGCCTATCTCACCACGGCGCTCGTCGTCGGCGCGGTCGGCGCCTGGCATCTGTTGCGCGACAAGGGTGATGCGGGCGCGCGCAAGATGTTTTCCATGGCGATGGGCATGATCCTGCTGGTCGCGCCCTTGCAGATCTTCGCCGGCGACATGCACGGGCTCAACACGCTCCAGCATCAGCCGGCCAAGATCGCTGCGATGGAGGGCCATTACGAGCGCCAGGCCGGCGCGCCGCTGCTCCTGTTCGGCATTCCCGACGACGAGGCGGAGGAAACCCGCTACGCCATCGGCATCCCCAAGCTCGGCTCACTGATCCTCACCCATTCCCTCGATGGCGAAGTGCCAGGGCTGAAGGATTTCCCGCGCGACGAGCGCCCCAATGCCTTCCTCGTCTTCTACGCCTTCCGCGTTATGGTCGGGCTCGGATTCCTGATGCTCGGCCTCGCGCTCTGGGGCGCATGGCGGCGCTGGCGGGGTGATCTCTATGACAGCCGCCGGCTGCTCTGGTCGGCGCTGGCGATGGGTCCGGCGGGTTTCGTTGCGGTTCTCTCCGGCTGGATCGTGACGGAAGTCGGCCGCCAGCCCTTCACCATCTACGGCCATCTCAAGACGGTGGACAGCGCTGCGCCCTTGCAGGTCGAGGCGGTCTCGACCTCGCTGATCGCCTTCATCGTGGTCTATTTCCTCGTCTTCGGCGCGGGCACGTTTTACCTCTTCCGGCTGATGAAGAAGCCGCCGGAGGCCGGGCCGCGGATCGAGGAACTCGGCCCCACCCGCACGGCGGGCATCACACCCGCCCCCGCCGCCGACAAGAAATTCATCCCCGCCGAGTGAGGAGCGAACCATGGAACTCGATCTGCCCCTCGTCTGGGCCGCCATCATCGCCTTCGCGATCCTCGCCTATGTCATCCTCGACGGGTTCGATCTCGGCGTCGGCATTCTGTTTCCGCTGATCCGGGGCGAGAAGCACAAGGATCTCGCCATGAACACCGTCGCCCCGGTCTGGGACGGCAACGAGACCTGGCTGGTGCTGGGCGGCGGCGGGTTGTTCGCTGTCTTCCCACTGGCCTATGCGGTGGTGATGCCGGCGCTCTATGCGCCGATCATCGCGATGCTGCTCGCCCTCGTCTTCCGGGGCGTCGCCTTCGAGTTCCGCTGGCGGACCGTCCGCGGCAAATTTCTCTGGGACTGGTCGTTCTTCTTCGGATCGATCATGGCGGCCTTCGCGCAGGGCGTGGCGCTCGGGGCGCTGGTACAGGGCATCACCATCGAGGGGCGCGCCTATGGCGGCGGCAACTGGGACTGGCTGACGCCGTTCTCGATCCTCACGGGCGTCTCCCTCGTGATCGGCTATGCGCTGCTCGGCGCCACCTGGCTGGTGATGAAGACCGACGGCTATGTGCGCGAGCGCGGCATCCGCTTCGCCTGGATCACCGGTGTGGGCACCTTTGTAGCGATCGGGCTCGTCAGCCTGATCACGCCGTTCCTGCACCCGGCCTATCTGTCGCGCTGGTTCGACATGCCGAATGTGCTGTTCACGCTCTGGGTGCCGGCGCTGCTGCTCGTCACAGCCTGGTTCTTCGTGCGGGGCCTGCGCGAGGAGCGCGATTCCTGGCCCTTCCTCGCGACGCTCACCGCCTTCACCCTCTCCTTCATCGGGCTCGGCATCAGCTTCTATCCGAACATGGTGCCGCATGATCTCACGATCTGGCAGGCGGCGGCGCCAGATGAGAGCCTGCTCTTCCTGCTGGTGGGCGCCGTCGTCCTCGTCCCGATGATCCTCGCCTATACCGGCTATGCCTATTGGGTTTTCCGGGGCAAGGTCGATCCGGAGCACGGCTATCACTGATGCAGGATAGAAACGCACCCCGGCGCGAGGAAGCGCCCGGGCCGCTGTGGAAGCGGCTCGGCTGGTTCGCGATCCTGTGGATCGGTGGCTTCGTCGCGCTGACCATCGTCGCCATGATCATCCGCGCCTTCATTGCCTGAAGCTACCCCGGCAGCCACTCATAGGCGACCGGGTTATCCGGACACAAGCCGGCGCCGCATTCGAGCAGTGTCGAGGCGCCGTTGCCGAGCGCCATCAGGGCGAAGAACGTGAGTGCTGCGAGGGCCAGCGGGCGGCGCGCGCCCTCCTCCGTCTCCGGCCTGAATTGCCGCTCGAAGAACAGCATCAATGCCGCGCCGAGTATGATCGCGGCGAAAATCAAGGCGGCCCAGCTGTAGAGATGCAGGCCGAGCACGGGGTCGCCATAGGCGCCGGTGCCGGGGACGATATGCAGCGCAACCTGGCGCAAGGATACCGCGCCGCCGGCGAGGGCTGCGAAGATCATCAGGGCGTAATGGCCGGGGCGCGGGCCGATGGTAATGTTCAGAGCAAGGCCGAGCCCCACCACGACGAAACCGGCGCGCTGCAGGATGCAGAGTGGACACGGCAATTCACGCGCCACGATCTGCGTATAGAAGGCTGCGGCAAGGATCGCCGATATGGCGATCAGGGCGAGCGCGTTAAGACTGCGCGCGGTACGGGCGTCGATCATGTCGGCTCCGTCAGAAGGACAGCGCGAGGCTGTCTGTGGCGTGGAGCCGGAAAAGGACAAGGGTGACCGCGATCGCAGCGACTCCGCTCCCGAGCGCCAGCGCACGCCGGCCATGCCAGGCGAAAGCCAGCCCGGCAAACACAATAAGGAAAGGTAATGCCATCATCACGGAATCTCCAACTGCTGCATGGGCGCGCAAGCTATACTGATTCTGTCGAGGCGTCCCGTTCGGGCTTTCAGCTCGATCCGGCACAACTGGCGAGCGGGGGAACGGCGCCATGAAGCCGCGGGCGCCTCTCTTTCTGACAAAGCCCTGCCCCGCAAGAAGCGGAATCACATCCATTTCGGCATGATGACTGCCTGTTTCGGCGATCACAGCACGACGATTCCATAAGAAACAATCCTATATTGCATTCTGCGAAATCCATGCTAGCGTCGGCTCATGTCTGTCGGTTTTGAGACAGAAAGGGCGGGCCCACGCATCGTGCGTGGACCAACGGTTCCACCGGCCGATCGCTACCGCTGTTCAAGCGCAGGCGTGGCGAGGTCGGGCACCGAATCCTCGTGCAAGCACCCCCATGCCGTCATCGCTCCCGATGTGCCGGAGAGCATCCGATCGGCATCAGCCCTCTCGACTCGAAAGGATCCGGCAGATCCATCGCCTCCCGATGCAGATCGGGCTGGGATGGGTGGAAGGTCGGTCGAAACCTTCCACCCGATTGAGCCGCCGGGTGAAGGAAAAGCCCGGCTTCAGCAACGCTGAGAGTTTATATCAAACTCTTTGCAAATGGAAGGATGTATTCATGCCTCATCAGCATTTGAACACCGCCGAACAGCTTTATTCGCCCGTCAGCTATGGCGGCGGCGGCGGTGGCGGCGGATCGTCCGGAGGAGGCAATATCAGCGGACCTGCGCAGGCCCAGGAAAACAACAACCAATCCGGTCGCTCCGGGACCTTCACGGCAGGCAACGGTCTGCCGCCGGCCCCGTCTTCTCGAACGATCGGCAATGTCGCGGGTGTGGCCGCGCTCGCCGTGCCGGGCGTCGGAGTCGCTGCGAATATCGGTCGTGGTGCCACTGTGGTCGGTCTCGCGGCGAATAACGGCCTGATCGGTCGATAGACCGACCCTGCCGAAGCGACGGGCACCGCATGACGTCGCCCTGATCGGCACGCTCCGCCGGCGCTTTCGATTCTGTCGATGCCGAAAGTCCAGCCCGGCGGGGCGTCTTCGACCATGCAGGATTATCACGGTGGGGCCCCTCACCTGCTTCCGGAACGACGCTCAAGGATCAGAAATGCTGAAGCTTTTCGAGACGCCGACCGCAAACATCGCCACGATCGTCATCCTGACCGGGTGGCTCGTGGCCTTCATCTCGGGGCTTTTCGACTTCACATGGGCGTTTCTGTCATTCGGGATCGCCATCGCGGGCACCGTCGCGATCGATCGCCTGGCCCGCGACACGGTCGCGCAACCCGATGCGCATCGGGAGCGAGACACGCGGGTTCCGCGAAGCCTCAGGATCGGCGTTGCCGCCTTGATGCTCGCCTGTATCGCGGCTCTCACGGTCATCTTCTTTCAGGGAATAACAGGCTGAGCCCCTGCCGGCAGCGACTTTGCCGGACCGCGCCCTCCACGTTCCTTTTCCAGCCCGCGCTTGCAGCCAGCGCTTTTCCTGCCCGAGACCTCCATGCCGCCCTCCCTGCCCGCCGCCACGCGGCGCCATCGCGTGATTGCGAGCACCGCGCCCTCCCTTGCCGGGGAGGCCCCGAATGCGTGACGGGAATGCATCCTCCGAGCGACGGCAGAACGAGAATGCCGGGGAAATCCCGCTTTCGTGGTTCGGCAAGACCTTATGGAAGTTCACGCCGGTCTATATCGAGCTGATCTTTCTCGCCATCTGCCTGCGCCTCATCGGCCTCGTCGAACCGTTCATCTTCCAGGTGATCATCGATCGCATTCTGCCCTTCCAGCGCGAGGCCTCGCTGCTGGTCGTGGTGGCGATTTTCGCTGCGGTCAGTGTGTTTCAGCTCGGTTTTGCAATCCTGTCCGAGCTTCTCGGGATGCTGACGGCGAACCGCGTGACCCGCGAGCTCGGTGCGCGCATCTTTGATCATCTCTTCAAATTGCCGATCCGCCATTTCCGAAAATGGTCGGTGGGGGAAACCATCACCCGGATCAGCGAGACGGACACGATCCGGGCATTTCTCGTGGGCACGACGACGGGTGTCATGCTCGATCTCATGTTCGTGATCGTCTACATCGCCGTCCTGTTCATGCTTTCGGGGCCGCTGACCCTGATCATCATCGCGGCTTTGCCGGTCCAGTTCCTGATCTATTTCGGCTTCGGACCGTTCCTGCGACGCCGGTTACGCAGCCAGTTCGATGCCGGAGCGGCGCATCAGACGCAGATGGTCGAGAACATTTCGGGGATCGCCGCAGTCAAGGCGCTCAGCGCAGAGCGCCGCATGCTGGAGCGTCTCGACGGCACCCTGCATGCGAGCCTGAACGCCGGCTATCGGGTCGGCCTGCTGAATATCTGGAGCGACAAGCTGCTGTTCGTCGTGGAAAAGACGATCACGATCAGCATCATCTTCTTCGGCGCGCAATTCGTCTTCGCAGGCGACATGACCCTCGGGGAATTGATCGCGTTCCATTTGCTGGCGCAGAAGGTGACCAGGCCGATCGAGAATTTCTCCCGCCTCTGGGAGAGCTGGCAGAACATCCGCGTTTCCCGCCAGCGCCTGGGAGACGTCGTCAACGCGCACATGGAGCCGTTCAATGACCTGCCGAAACTGCCGGCACGGATCGAAGGGCGCCTGGCTTTCGAGGGGGTCGATTTCGCCTATGCCCCGTCGGCGCATATCCTGAAATCCTTTGATTTCGTCGCCGAGCCGAACACGCTGACCCTGGTGGTCGGCCCCTCGGGGATCGGGAAATCGACGTTCGGGCGGCTCGCATCGGGCATAGACGTCCCCGATCGCGGACGAGTCACGCTGGGCGGTGAGGATATCAGCCTGTTCGATCCGCACGACGTGCGCACACGCATCGCGTATGTTCCGCAAGAACCTTACCTTTTTTCCGGGACATTACGGGAGAACCTCGCGCTCGGCGATACGCATGCCGATGAGGACATGCTGATGCGCGCGCTCACAATAGCCGCGGCCGAGGATCTCGTCGCCCAGCTGCCGCTCGGGCTCGATACGCATATCGGCGAGCGCGGCTCGGCCCTCTCCGGCGGCCAGCGCCAGCGCATCGCGATCGCCCGTTCGCTCGTTCATGAACCGAAGGTCGTCATCCTCGACGAGCCGACGAGCGCACTCGACCGCGCCGCACAGACGCGCATGGCCGGCGAACTGGCGCGGCTGAAGCAAGAAACGACGCTGATCATCATCACTCACAGTCCCGATATTTTCGAGGCCGCCGACCAGATCGTGGATTTCGAGGCCCTGCGATGAACACGACGCCCGAAACCATGCGGATCACATCGCCGACCCTGCACGCCACGATCATCTTCAGCATCATGGTCTTCGTCACCATCATCGTGATGGCCTTCGTGTTTCAGGTCGAAGTCGTTGCGCGGGGTGAGGGCCGGATCGTTCCGATGAGCCGCGTCCAGGTCGTTCAACCCGAATTCTCCGGGCGGATCAGTGCAATTCATGTGCGCAACGGAAGCAGCGTCGAAAAGGGTGAAGTGCTGATCGAATTCGACCCGACCGACGCGATTGCCGCCCTCGGCACGATCACTGCGGAGCAGCATCGGTTGATGATCGAGACGGCGCGGATCGTGGCGATGGTGAAGGCGCTCGCAGACGATCCGCAGAGCCCGGATTTCATAAGAGACACCCTGGCGCGGTACAGGGTGCCGGTCGAACTGGAATCGCACCCGTTCGCCGACGAGCAACGCGATCTGCTCGAAGCGCAGGCGAGCGACCTGAAGGCGTCCCTCGCCCAGATCGCAGCCCGCGAGGCCGCTGCCGAGAAATCAGAGGCCGTCACCGCCGCGCAGATCCAGCGCGTGGAGGCGCTGCTCGCAATCCAGTCCGAACGCCTGGAAGCCGCAGCGCGGCTTTTCGAGCAAGGCACGTCCAGCCGGGCCATCTTTCTCGATGTGCAACAGGTCCATACGGAACTGGAGCAGGAACGCGACGTGAATCTTCGGGAAATGGAGCGACGGATCGCTGAACGCACGGCGATGGATACCGAACGCCGGCGTCTTCTGGCCGACATGCGCAGCAGCCTGCTCGACCGCCGCGCCCAGATCGAATCCCGCCTCGCGACGCTGGCCGAGGAGGAGCGCGCCGCCAGCCGCCGTCTCGCCGAGTCGCGACTGACGGCGCCGGTCTCCGGCATCGTCGATCAGCTCGAGGTCTTCACGATCGGCGGCTTTGCGAATTCCGGCGCCGAACTGATGCGGATCGTGCCCAGAGATGCCGAGATCGAAGTCGAGGGCCTGTTGCCGAACGCCGATATCGGCTTCGTCGAAATCGGGCAGCGGGCGAATCTGAGGCTCGAAGCGTTTCCGTCCGAACGTTTCGGCTTCGTCACCGGGCGCGTTTCCGATATAGCGGCCGATTCGATCGATGTCGGTGACGGCACTTGGGGATATGTGCTGCGGGTGACGCCCGATACAGCCTATCTGGAGGCCGGAGAGGAGAGGTTTGCCTTGCGTCCGGGCATGACGGTGATCATCGACGTAACCACCGACAAACGCCGCCTGATCAGCTATTTCTTCGCTCCGATCCTGCGCACGGTTCAGGACGCCATGGGTGAACGCTGACGGGGAATGCGGCTTTCGCCCGTGTCTCCGGGCCGTACACCGATGAAATGGCGACCCCGGCTGGATTCGAACCAGCGACCGTCGGATTAGAAGTCCGGTGCTCTATCCTGCTGAGCTACGGGGCCGAAGCAGCGCGGCTGCTTGCCGTGGTCAGTGCGTCCAGGCGCCGACACGGTTGTATTTGAAATTGTCCGCATAGGCGAGCGTGCGGCGCTTGGGCTTCTTGGGCTCCTCGACGCGGTAGGGGATGCCGTTGCGCTCGCAATAGGCGATGGCCTCCTCGCGGGTTTCGAAAGAGAGCTTTACCTGTTGCGTCATGTCGGCAGAACTCGTCCAGCCCATGAGCGGCTCGACTTCACGCGGCTTCGACTGATCGAAGACCAGAACCCAGTTCTTGGTCCGCGCCGTTCCCGAAGAGGTTGCGCCACGGGCGGGTTTGAAAATGCGAGCAGTCATCTCGGCCTCCAACATCACGCGCCGGCCCATGGTCGGGGCGGCAGGATTTGAACCTGCGACCCTCTGCTCCCAAAGCAGATGCGCTACCAGGCTGCGCTACGCCCCGACTCTGGCCAACACGTTGTCAACTAGGCGGTTTTCCAACCCATGACAAGACGATTCTGTCGCCACCCACAATCAGCTTCACCATGCCGCCGAGAGGCGACGACCCCGGCGGTATCGATTGATCTAGACGAAATTCTTTAAAATTCTCGAAATCCACAACCAATAATCGTACAGGCAGATCATTCGAAAATCGCATGCTCGACCCGGTCGCCCACTCCGATCCCCAGCCGGCGACTTAGCCCGCCATTGATTTCCAGAACGCCGAGCACCGGCTCGCCGGAGGAGATCTGGCGTTCCGACAGCGGCTCGGTGTCGTGCGCGATCCGCGCGATCGTGCCATCCGCGCGGATGAACAGCATGTCGAGCGGGATATAGGTGTTGCGCATCCACATCGAGACCATATCGACGCGCCCGAAATCGAACAGCATGCCGTGATCTTCGGGCATCGAGCGCCGATACATCAGCCCCCGGGCGCGTGATTCAGGTGTGTTGGCGAGTTCGATGGAAAAGACATGCCGGGCATCGTCCGTCACGATGGTGACGCTGTCGCGGTCCTGCGCCAGAACGACCGCGCCGCCCTGCAACAGCAGCGCGACGGCGAGAAGCACGGCCAACCAGGCAGCGCGTATATCAGCCGGAAGCGGCATCAGACGCAGCATCATCCGGCCTCGTCAGTGAGAGCTGGGAAGGCTGCTCTCCGGCAGCCGCACTTCCGCCGCCATCAGCCCCTTCGGCCCATCCCCGAAGCGCACGAGAACCGTCTCCCCCGGGCGCAGTTCGGCAATGCCGTAGCGCCGCAGCGTTTCCATATGGACGAAGATGTCGGGCGTGCCGTCACCGCGCGTGACGAAACCGAAGCCGCGGAGGCGGTTGAACCATTTCACCACTGCCGGCTCCAAACCGCTGGTGGCTTCCACCGTGACATGGGTGCGGGGCATCGGCAATTCCGAGGGATGCAGAGCCGTGCTCTCGTCCATCGAAATCAGCCGGAACGCCTGAAATCCGCGCGTGCGACGCACGGCCTCGACGACCACATGCGCGCCCTCATGGGCCGTCTGGTAGCCGCCTTTCTGGAGACAGGTCACGTGCAAAAGCACATCGGGCCAACCATTGTCGGGCACGATGAATCCGAAACCCTTGGCCACGTCGAACCACTTGATGCGACCGCTGATCTCGAAGAGCTCTGCATGGCGCTCACCGTCGCCGCTCACGGCCGACGAGACGCCCCCGGAATGCGCGGCATTGCCTGCCTCAACGGCATTGCTTTCCGCCTTGCTCGGATCATCGTTCGACATATACTCACCAACCGAATCACGATGATAAAATCTTAACCATAGAATAACACTGTCGCGCCCAGTTTAAAGCCCGAATACAAGGCACGATCGCCTTTCATTGCTGCAGCGCCGAAGCGCCGGGCCGGGCCTGCCGCCCTCGAATCTCCGCAATCCTCCGGGAAATGCCCGGTCCAGGCAGCGGAGCCCGCAAGGAGATACCATCATGGCGACCCCCGCCCATCCGCGCATCGACGCCGTCGATATCGCGCGCGGTGTCGCGATCATCGCCATGGTGCTCTACCACTTCGCGTGGGATCTGGGCTTCCTCGGCTTCATCGCGACCGATGTCGCGAATGATCCGGTCGGAAGGAACGTGGCGCGAGCCATCGCCGGCAGTTTTCTGCTGATCGCCGGGCTGAGCCTCGTGCTTGCAGACCATGCGGGGCAGAGCCCACAGCGCTTCTGGCGCCGGGTCGGGAAGATCGGGCTTGCGGCTCTCGCGATCACGGCGGCGACGTGGTTCGTCTTCCCCGATGCCTTCATCTATTTCGGCATACTGCACATGATCGCGGTGGGCAGCATCCTTGCCCTGCCCTTCCTGCAGATGCGTGTCAGTGCGGTTCTGGCACTGGCCGCCCTGGTCCTGGTCGCACCGCATTTCGTCGCCCTCTCGGCCTTTGACAGCCGCTGGCTGGCCTGGACCGGCTTTGCGCAAACGCCCCCGATGACCCTCGATTTCGAGCCCGTCTTCCCTTGGTTCGCAGCCGTCCTAACGGGCGTTGCGATCGGGCGTCTCATGGTTGATCGCGGCTGGCATGCGCGGCTGGCCCGATGGCGGGCGCGACGGGCCGCTCTCGCGGCTCCCGCGCGATGGCTCGCGGTAACCGGGCGGTGGAGCCTCGTGATCTACCTCGTTCATCAGCCGGTGTTGCTGGGCGTGCTCTATCCCGTCGCGCTCGTGACGCGCCCGCCTCCCCCGTCCTTCGTGGAGGCATGCATCGCCGATTGCGTGGCTGTTGGATCGGGTGTGGAACGCTGTCGCCGCGCCTGCAGCTGCACCGCACAATCACTGGAGCGCAACGGTTTCGGCCATCTGCTCACGGCGCGCCGGGTAACCCAGCGAGAGCAGGATCTGATCGACAGCGTGGCGCAGGAATGCTTTCGCGCGCCGGAAGGCGTGCAGCCTTGATCATCTTGCCTTGATCACTTGCGATGATCGCCTTGCCATGCGGCAGCACCCCGGATACCTGTGAAAGCAGGAACCGCGCGGGAGCCAGGGCATGAACATCCTCTCCATCCAGTCGCATGTTGCCTACGGGCATGTCGGAAACGCCTCAGCGGTGTTTCCGATGCAGCGTCTCGGATGCGAGGTCTGGCCCGTCCATACGGTGCAATTTTCAAATCACACCGGCTATGGCGACTGGACTGGGCGCGTCTTCGACGGCCCGGCCATCGAGGAAATCGTCGAGGGGATTACCGCGCGCGGCGTGCTCGGGCGCTGTAATGCCGTGCTTTCCGGCTATATGGGCTCATCCGATATCGGCAATGCCATCCTCTCCGCCGTGAAACGGGTGCGCGAAGTCAATCCCGCCGCGCTCTATGCCTGCGATCCGGTGATCGGCGATGTCGGACGCGGAATCTTCGTCCGGGCGGGCATTCCCGAATTCATGCGCGACCAGGCGGTCCCGGCCGCCGATCTGATCACGCCCAACCAGTTCGAGCTGGAATATCTCGCCGGGATGGAGAGCGGCACTCTGGCGGCGGCGAAGCAGGCCGTCGCGCGTGTCCAGGCCATCGGTCCGAGGGTGGTGCTGGTCACCTCCCTGCATACCGAAGACACTCCGGAGGATTGCATCGACATGCTGGCCGGTGAATCCGGTGCCTTCTGGCGCCTGCGCACGCCGAAGCTCTCGGTGCATGTGAACGGCGCCGGCGACGCCATTACGGCACTGTTCCTCGTGCATTACCTGCGCAGCCGCAGCGCGCCGACCGCCCTCGCCGAGGCCGCCGCCTCGATCTTCGGCTTGCTGAAGCGCACCGAGGAGGCCGGTTCGCGCGAGATTCTCACCGTGGCCGCCCAGGACGAATTCGTCTCGCCGACGCACCGCTTCGAGGTGGAAGTCCTTTAGAGCGCGTTCCGACCTGAAGGGATCAGGCCGGGCGCTCTAAATCATTGTTCGGCGCATCATTTCTATCCGTCAGCCGGTATCCACCTGACGGAATGATGCTCTAATGAAACGGACGTCCATCCCCGCAGCGGATGGGCTTCTGCGCAGATGGGCGCCGGGCCGTGCAGCGCCTATATCTGCATGCAACGCATGAACGGAGACCAGCGATGATCGATCTTTACTACTGGACGACGCCGAACGGGCACAAGGTCACCATGTTCCTGGAGGAAGCCGGCCTGCCCTACCGGATCATCCCGGTGAATATCGGCAAGGGCGAGCAGTTCGAGCCCGACTTCCTGAAAATCGCCCCCAACAACCGTATCCCCGCCATGGTGGATCAGGCGCCGGCGGATGGTGGCGAGCCGATCTCGCTGTTCGAATCGGGCGCGATGCTGCTTTATCTGGCCGACAAGGAAGGCAAGTTCATCGCGAAGGATCCGCGCGGACGGGCGGATACGCTGCAATGGCTGTTCTGGCAGATGGGCGGCCTCGGGCCGATGGCCGGGCAGAACCACCATTTCAGCCAGTACGCACCCGAGAAGATCCCCTATGCGATCGATCGCTATGTGAACGAGACCAACCGTCTCTACGGCGTGATGAACAAGCGCCTCGCCGACCGCCCCTTCCTCGCCGGGGAATATTCCATCGCCGACATGGCGAGCTATCCCTGGGTGGTGCCGCACCAGCGTCAGGGCCAGAATCTCGACGATTTCCCCCATCTCAAGCGCTGGTTCGAGGAGATCCGGGCCCGGCCCGGCACGATCCGCGCCTATGACAAGGCGAAGGAGGTCAATCCGAACCAGGCGCCGATGTCGGAGGAGGCCAAGAAGATCATGTTCGGCCAGACCGCTTCCGTGGTGAAGGGCTGAACCGATGGCGCGCATTCTCTACGAGCTGGTCGGCGAAGACCCGGCGGTCCGCTTCAGCCCCTATGCCTGGCGTGCCCGCATGGCGCTTCTGCACAAGGGGCTCGAGGCAGACCCCAGGCCCTGGCGTTTCACCGAAAAGGACGCGCTCGCCTTTTCGGGTCAGGACAAGGTTCCCGTGCTCGTCGATGGGGACGAGGTGGTGGCCGATTCCTGGGCCATCGCCACCTATCTGGAGCGGGCCTATCCGCAGGCCCCGTCCCTGTTCGGAGGGCCGGGCGGTATCGCGCCGACCCGCTTCATCTCGCATTTTGCCGATATGGTGATGCTGCCGGGCATGATCACCATGCTGGTTCTCGACATCTGGAAGAGCCTCGATGCCGAGAGCCGCGTGTATTTCCGCGAGAGCCGCGAGAAACGTTTCGGCAAGCCGCTCGAAGCCGTGGTGGAGGGGCGCGAGGAGCGCCTGCCCGTATTCCGCAAGTCGCTCCAGCCGGTGCGGGCGACGCTGAAGGAGCAGCCCTGGCTGGGCGGCGAGCAGCCGGGCCAGGCGGATTACATCATCTTCGGCGGCTTCATGTGGGCTCGCGCGATCAGCCATGTCGAGCTGCTGGCGGAGGATGATCCGCTCTGGCAATGGCGCGAGCGCCTGCTCGACATGTATGACGGCTATGCCCGCAAGGCCGGGCGCGTCCCCGCCTGAGCAGCGATCACGAGCCGCCGAGGGCGAGATCGATCGAGACGGGCACGTGGTCGGAGGGTTTTTCCCAACCGCGCAGGTGCTTGTGGATCGCGACGCCGCGCAGGCAGTCTGCTGCCTGCGGTGACAGCAGCAAGTGATCGATGCGGATGCCGTTGTTCTTCTGCCAGGCGCCGGCCTGATAATCCCAGAACGTGTAGAGATCCTGCGCGTCGTCACAGGCGCGCAGGGCATCGGTCAGGCCGAGCGCTTCCAGCGCGCGCCACCTGGCCCGTGTCTCCGGCTGGAACAGGGCGTCGTTGACCCAGGCTTCGGGCTTTGCCGCATCGCGCGGCTGCGGGATGACGTTGTAGTCGCCGGCAAGCACCAGCACTTCTTCCTCGGCCAGCAGCGTGCGCGCATGCGCAGCGAGCCGGTCCATCCAGGCGAGCTTGTAGGGAAACTTGCGATCATCGCTGATCGGATTGCCGTTGGGCAGATAGATCGAGGCGACCCGCACCGCGCCATCCGCATGCGCGACCACGGCCTCGACATAGCGCGCCTGCTCATCCGAATCATTGCCCGGCAGGCCCTTGCGCACATCCTCCAGCGGATGGCGCGAGAGAATGGCCACGCCGTTGAACCCCTTCTGCCCATGGACGGCGAGGTTGTAGCCGGCATCCTCGATGACGCCAGCGGGAAAGTTCTCGTCGCTCGTCTTCAGCTCCTGCAGGCAAACGACATCCGGCTTCGCCTCATCGAGAAAAGCCAGCAGATGATCCTGCCTCTGGCGGATGGAATTGACGTTCCAGGTGGCGATACGCATGGGCGATGGTCCCGCGTGACTGGGGATTGACGGACACCCCTGTCATCACGCTTTCGCCCGATCTTGACAAGAGCGCGCGCGGCGAAACCTCGGGATGGCGCGCTCAGCGGCGACCTGGAGCGAACGGATTCTGGCCCAACGTGAGCTTCTGGAAGCCCTTGGCGGCGAGCGTCGGCTTCTTGGCGGAGAGCACACGCGAATTGATTCCCTGCCAGGCGATTTCTCCGGAAAGCCGCCCGTACTCGATCTTCGGGCAGCGGTTCATGATCACCGTCACGCCCTTCGCCTCGGCCCGGGCCGCCGCCTCGTCGTTGCGGACCGCGAGCTGCATCCAGATCACCTTCGGCAACGGCTCGAGCGCCAAAGCCTCGTCCACGATCGGGCCCGCAGCTTCGGAATTGCGGAAGATTTCGACCATGTCCACCGGTCCGGGGATATCCGCGAGCGACGCATAGACCGGCAGGCCGAGGATCTCCTGGCCGGCGAGCCCGGGATTGACCGGAACCACCTCGAAATCACGCTCCTTGAGATATTTGATCACGATCCAGCTGGGGCGCGCGGGATTGGCGGATGCGCCGACGAGGGCGATGCGCTTCGAATCCTGCAAGATGGCGCGGATATGATCGTCCCGATAGCTGTCGTGGTTGGTGCTGGCTTCGTTCATGGCAATCTCCCGAGGCGCCCCAAGGGTTAAGCGCAACGCGACGCGCGCGCAATCGCGATTTCGACAAATGGCTTCGTTGCCATAATCTTGCCCTGCGCGCAGGAAACAGCCACAACGAGACGATCATCAGGAATCCGCCCGTGAAGAACCTCCTCACCCTCGCCGCGACCGCCCTCCTCCTCGCCGGGTGCGCGATGTTTCCCCGCGATGACGCGTCGATCACCACCAACCACGCCTACGCCTCCCAAATGGCGCAGGCCATCACGGAATACCGGGCGCAGCACGGCCTCTCGCCGGTCAAGGTCGATCGCCCGCTGATGCAGGCGGCTGATGAGCAGGCGCGGGCGATCGCTGCCATGGATGATCTCGATCACCATGCAGCCGGGCGCTTCGGCCAGCGTATGACGCGCAACGGCATCAACGGCGCGGCGGCGGAGAACCTGCAGGCCGGGGCGCAGACGCCGGAGCGCGTGCTGGAACGCTGGAAGGCTTCTGCCTATCACGATGAAAATCTGCGCATGCCGGAGGCAAGGCGGATCGGCTTCGTGAAGGCGCAAGCGCCGGGCACCCGCTACGGCAAGTTCTGGGTCCTCGTCCTCGCCGACTGAGCCGTCTTATTCGTCTCCAAGCGAATCGCGATAGCGGTGGCGCCCGCCGCGCCAGTCGCGGATGATCAGCTCGCCATTCGCCTCGGCCTCGATCGCATCGGGGTTGAGCACGGCCTTGCCGGCACCGCCGGGTATGTCGAGCACGTAGAAGAACTGGCACAAGCCCGACAACCGCCCCCGCAGCGCGCCGACGAGCTTGCGCCCCTCGGCGATCGAGGTGCGAAAATGCGCCGTGCCCGGCGCGAGATCGCCATGGTTGAGATGATAGGGCTTGATGCGCATCTCGACGAAGCTGCGCATCAGTGCCATCAGCGTGTCGAGATCGTCGTTGATGCCCCGCAGGAGCACGCTCTGCGACAACATCGGTATCCCCGCATCCACAAGCCGCGCGATCGCCGCTCGGGCATTCGGCGTAAATTCCTTTGGGTGATTGGCGTGCAGCGCCACATAGACCGCCTTGCCGGCGCTCTTGAGCGCCGCGATCAGCGCGTCATCCACATGTGCCGGCGTGACCACGGGTACACGTGTATGCAGGCGGACGATCTTGATGTGCTCGATCTCGGCCAGCTTATCCATGACATGGCGCATGCGGGAGGGCGAGAGGATCATCGGATCGCCGCCGGTGAGGATCACTTCCCAGATCTCGAGATGATCGCGCAGATAGGCGAGTGCGCCATCGAGCTCGGCGCGCGGCAGCGTCCCGCCATGCTGCGGCCCGACGCTCTCGCGCCGGAAGCAGAAGCGGCAATAGACCGGGCAGACCTGCACCACCTTGAGCAGCGCGCGGTCGGGATAACGATGCACGATGCCGGGGACCGGGCTATGCGCCTCGTCGCCGATCGGGTCGGCGATCTCCTCGGGCAGCGTGTTCAGCTCACGCGGATCGGGAATGAATTGCGCGGCGATCGGATCATGCGGATCGCCTGCATTGATCTGCGCCGCCATTTCCGGCGTGACCGCGATGGCGTAGCGCGTGTTGACAGATTCGAGCCCGGTTCGCGCAGATTCCGGGGCGAGGCCCGCTTCGATCAGGGCGGCGGGGTCGCGCAGGGTGCGTTGCGCCATCAGATTTCTCCTCCCGTCTCGGCCACGGGCGTCCAGATCACCTGGTCGATGCGTTGCGCGCCGGTGGCGAGCATGACGAGGCGGTCGAAACCGAGCGCGACGCCGCTCGCTGGCGGCATGGCGGCGAGTGCTGCGAGGAAATCCGCATCGATCGGATAACGCTCGCCATAGACGCGTTGTTTCTCGTCCATCTCCGCTTCGAACCGGCTGCGCTGGATATCGGGATCCGTGAGTTCGCCGAAGCCGTTGGCGAGCTCGACGCCGCAGGCATAGATCTCGAAACGCTCGGCGAAGCGCGGATCATCCGGGCAGGGGCGCGCGAGTGCGGCTTCCGCCACCGGATAACGGTCGAGCACGCTGAGCCGCCCGCGCCCGAGCTGCGGCTCGATCCGCTCGACGAGGATACGGCTGAAGATATCCGCCCAGCCATCATCCTCCGCCACGCGGATCCCGGCTTCGCGGGCGGACGTGGCGAGGCTCTCGCGATCGGTCGTGCCATCGTCGCGCAGGCTCGCGGTCAGGTCGATACCGGCATGATCAGCGAAGGCCTGCGCCACCGCGACGCGCTCGAACGGGGCGAACGGGTCGGCCTCGACGCCGCGATATTCGAAACGCGCCGCCCCCGCGATCTCGGCGGCGCGTGCGATCAGGGCGGCGCAATCGGCGATGATGGCGTCATAGGGGGCGTTGGCGCGGTACCATTCGAGCATCACGAATTCCGGATGGTGCAGCGGCCCGCGCTCGCGGTTGCGGAAGACCGGGGCGAAGGCGAAGAGCGCCGTCTCGCCGGCGGTCAGCAGCTTCTTGCAGGCGAATTCCGGCGATGTGTGCAGATACATCGCATGCGCGACGCCGTCATGGCCGAGCATCCGCGTCGCGAAGGCGTGCAGATGCGCCTCGTTGCCGGGCGAGACCTGGAGGATCGCCGGTTCCACCTCGACGAAACCCTCCCCCTCGAACCAGCCGCGCAGGCCCGCCTTGATGCGGTTGCGCGCCATCAGGGCCGGGCGCCTATCCGCATGAATATCCGCTCGCCACCATTGCGTCATCACCGATCGACCCCATCTGTTGCGTGCGGATTGCGCGTGAATGCGCATCCCGGTCTGGACCCGGAAGCGTTATCGGGTTAAGCCGACGCCACGCAAGGTTCAAGACCGCGCGAGCGGTTGATCAGCAACGGGATTGAAAATGGCAAAGGTTCTGGCGAGCTCGCTGCGCAAGGGTAACGTCGTCGATATCGACGACAAGCTCTATGTCGTTCTCACGGCGCAGAACATCCATCCGGGCAAGGGTACGCCCGTCACCCAGCTCGATCTGCGCCGTATCTCCGACGGCACCAAGATCTCCGAGCGCTATCGCACGACCGAGCAGGTCGAGAAGGCGGTCGTCGAGGATCGCAACCACACCTTCCTCTATGATGACGGGGAAGGCTTCCACTTCATGAACCCGGACAGCTACGAGCAGGTCGCGATGTCGCGCGAGGATATCGGCGACCAGGCCGCCTTCCTCCAGGAAGGCATGACGGTCAGCCTGAAGCTGCATAACGGCCTCCCCATCGCCATCGAACTGCCCCAGCGCGTCACCCTCGAAGTCGTCGAGACCGAGCCGACCGTGAAGGGCCAGACGGCGTCCTCCTCCTACAAGCCGGCCATGCTCAATAACGGCGTGCGCACCATGGTGCCGCCCCACATCGCCACCGGCACCCGCATCGTGGTGATGACGGAAGACGCATCCTACGTCGAGCGCGCCAAGGATTGAGCGCCCGCTGAATCGCGAGACGATATCAACGGCTCCCGCGCCGATCGGCTCCGGGAGCCGTCTTGCCTTGAACGGCTACCGGGGACACGGTATCGCTTGAGACGAAGCTTTGCCGCCCGGACACCTGCATGAGCCGTGGATCCCGCCTGAACGCCTTCTATAATCTCCTGCTGATCACCTATGCCGTGCTCGGCGGGGCGGCTCTCGGGCTCTTTTCCGCCTATTGGATGCTCGAACGAGAACAGCCCTTCGGCGGCCAGCAGGCCGGGCCGTGGACCGTATGGCCGCAGATCGGCACCCGCGACATCGATCCCTACGCCCGCGCCGTTCTGGCCCGCACCGGCGAGATCCCCCTCGCCGCCGGCGAAGGCCTCGCCTTCGAGGCACGGATCGACGATAGCGGTCGCCCGCTCCAGGCAAACTGCATCTACGAGATCGCCGGCCTCACCCCTTCGGCCCGCTACTGGACGCTGGCATTGTATGGCAATGGCGGCGGGGCGGCGCCCGAAGGGCCGCAACGGGACCGATCCGCCACCACATCCGCCGCGATCACGCGCGACGAGGATGGCGATTATACGATCACGATCAGCCCCGTCGTACAGCCGGGAAACTGGTTGCAGCCGCCGCGCGGCGACGGGCGGTTCGACGTCGTCATGCGTTTCTACGACACGCCGGCGAGCGGCACCCTGACGCGTTTCTCAGCGGAGATGATGCCCGCGATCACTCGCCGGGAGTGCATATCATGAAGCCGGTCGCGCGCTTCGTCTTTGCCACCCTGTGTCTGATCGTTCTCGCGGCGATTGCCCATCTCGGTGTGATCCTGCTGATTCCCTGGCATGCCGAACGCCATGCCGCAGAGCGCTTGCAGCATACTCTCGAGGCGCGTCATCCGGCGCTGATATCCGGCCCGTCGGAGCGAGGCTGGTTGCCGCAGCCGGATCCGTTCGCCGCGATGGCTGCCTGTGCCTTCGATCTGGCGGAAGGGCCTTTCCGCTTCACCACGTCGGCGAGCCCGCATTTCCACTCCGCCGCCTTTCACACACGCGGCGCCGGCGCCTTCTTCGCCCTGACCGACCGTTCGGTCGATGGCGACGTGATCGATGTGCAGGTGATGACACGTGAGCAGCAACTGATCGAGGAGGCGATCAGGGCAGAGGCCCTCGATGACGATGAAGAGCGGCGCGACGACGGGATCGTGCGGGTCGTAGCCCCCGAGGAAACGGGTTTCGCGGTGATCCGGGTGCTCGCCCCCCTTCGCAGCATGGTGCCGCAGGCGGAGGAGATCGCGCAGGCCGCGACATGCACGATCACCGCCCTCGATGCGGATTGAGTCCGCTCAGATACAGCGCCCGCCATCGACCTCCAGAACGGTGCCGGTAATCATGTCCGCCTCGTCCGAGCACAGATACAGTGCCGCATTGGCGATATCGCGCGGGGTCGAGAAGCGACCGAGCGGAACCGTGGCGATGAAGGCCGCCCGCTTTTCCGGGGTATCCTCACCCATGAAGGTCGCCAGCAGCGGCGTGTCGCCCGCCACGGGCGCCAGCGCATTGACCCGGATCTTGTCGGGCGCAAGCTCGACGGCCATCGATTTCGACAGCAGGTTCACCGCCCCTTTCGAGGCATTGTACCAGGTCAGGCCCGGACGCGGACGGATGCCTGCGGTCGAGCCGACATTCAGCACTGCCCCCCCACCGGCCGCGCGCATATGCGGCACGGTCGCCATGGTCATGTTGTAGATCGATTTCACGTTCACCGCGAAGACGCGATCGAATTCCTCCTCGGTCACGTCCAGCATCGGCTTGTTGCGATGGCTGATACCGGCATTGTTCACCACGATATCGATGCGCGAGAAACTCTCCATCACGCCGGCGACGGCCCGGGCGACATCTTCCTTGTCGGCCACGTCGCAGCGCAGCGCAAAGGCGTTGCCGCCGATCTGGCGGGCAGCCTCGATGGCGCCGGCCTCGTCGATATCCATCACCGCGACCTTCGCACCCTCGCGCGCGAAAACCTCGGCGATGCCGAGCCCGAATCCGCGCGCGGCCCCGGTGACGATGGCGGTCTTGTCCAGAAGACGCATCAGCCTTCCCTCCCCGTTTCTCGAATTGCGTTGATCGCATTCTTCGCTGAAGGCGGATCAAACGTCCACGGGCAGGAGAGCACGCAGCGCCGTGCGCGTATGAGCGATGCTATCGTTACCGCGCCACCCTTGCGACGCGCCCTCGCCCGTCCTATCCCCTAATCCCGCCCCCCAATCCGGAACCGCCATGACACAGCCCCGCCCCGAAAGCCCCGTCGCCGGAAAGGTCTTCCCCTCGCCCAACCACGGCGAACGCAAGGATGGCCCGCCGGACATGATCATCCTGCACTATACCGGCATGCCCGATACAGGCGAGGCGCTGCAATGGCTGTGCAACCCGATCTCGGACGTCTCCGCGCATTATTTCGTCTTCGAGGACGGGCGCGTCCTTCAACTCGTGCCGGAGCGACGGCGCGCCTGGCATGCCGGGGTCGCGGGCTGGCAGAAGGATCGCGACATCAACTCCCGCTCCATCGGCATCGAGATCGCCAATCCGGGTCATGACGGCGGCCTGCCACCCTTCCCCGAAGCCCAGATCGACGCCGTGATCGCCCTGTGCCGCGATATCGCCGAACGGTGGCGGATCATGCCGGAACGGATACTGGCTCATTCCGACGTCGCGCCCGGGCGCAAGCAGGATCCCGGAGAGCGCTTTCCGTGGCAGGCCCTTCATACCGCCGGGATCGGCCATTGGGTCAGCCCGGAGCCGATCATCGACGGTCGCTATTTCGTACGCGGCGAGGAAGGTCAGCCGATCGAGGCGCTGCAAGCCATGTTCGCGATGTACGGCTATCCCCTGTCGATCGATGGCGTGTTTGGCGCGCAGACCGAAGCCGTGGTCGCCGCCTTCCAGCGCCATTTCCGCCAGGCACGTGTCGATGGCGTCGCCGATGCGTCCACGATCACGACCCTGCGCAACCTGATCCGCTCGCGTCCGGGAGGCCCGTCATGAATGATGCGCTCACGCTTTCGCCGCAGCCCCTGACGCCTGACAGCGCAGCACCCTACGGCCAGATGCTCGGTCGCGGGATCGACATCGCCCAAGCCGTGGCGACCAGCGATCGGCCCGGTTTTCGCAATGACGCCACCGATTTCTGCCACGAGCACGTCTTCGATACCGGGGGCGGCGAGACGGAGATCGTCTGGCTGCATTATCGCGATCCAGGGCCCGTGATACCCCGGCTGGAGATGCACCTTCTCACCGAGCAGGTCGTGGTGCCGCTCACGGGTGGCGCCATCATCCAGATCCTTGCCCGCAGCCTCGCGGATGATCCCGGCCAGCCGGATCCGGCAAGCCTGATGGCACTTCGGATCGAACCCGGTCAGGGCCTGTGCATGGCGCCTGGCATCTGGCATGCGAGCCTCGCGCCGGATGGCGAGGTGACGGGGCTCATGCTGACGCGTCGCTCCACCACACGGGATCTCGTCGCTCATCTGCGCGACGGCACGCCGGCCTCCGAAACCGTCATCGTGGATTGCGCCAGCCTCGGCTGGCCGCCGCTGCGCATTGCCTGATCAGGCCGTCGCCGCGACACCGTCATAAGCCGGATCGGCGGCGCCGACGACCTGCATGCCGTCACGCGCGACCGCCTGCACGATGCCGAGATGCTGGCGGTGATCGCGCGGGCTTTCAAGAATGGTATAGCCCCGGGCCTCGAAATGCGCCCGCGCCGGGTGCCCCTCATGCAGCCGAAGGGCGCCCCCCATCCAGTTGCAGCGCGGGGTGGCGATTGCCTCGGTCAAGCCACGACCACGCACCAGCCGCTCCACCAGAACCTGGAACACAGCGCCGGGAATCCGCTCGCTACCCGCCGCCCCGATGGCAAGACGGGGCACCCCGCCTTCGAAGACGAGTGTCGGCGTCATTTCCGTTACGTCGCGTGCGCCGGGCTCAGGGCTGGAGGCCATGCGATAGGAATGCGCGAACAGTACGCCATGGACCGGATCGGCGACGCCCGCGCCGAAATGCGGGCCGATCGAGGTGGTCAGCGCCACCATCGCGCCCTCGCCATCCACCACGCTGAGATGCGTGGTGTCGCGATCCGCGCGGATCCCCGGTGCACCACAGGCCGCGACCAGCCGCGCGCCGATATCCGGTGCCCGCGACAAGCCCGCGATGCGGGCAGCGCGCCTGCGGGCGAAATCGGGGTCGCACAGGATCTCGAACGGCAGACCGAAGGGTTTCGGCGTCAATGTCGCGATGTCCTGCGGGCGATCCTGCAAGGCGCAGAGGATGGTGAGAGCAAGCTCTTCGTCGAAACCGGCCCCTTCCGGATCGAAGCCCCCCGCCTCGAGAATCGCGATCATCTGCAACAGGCTATGGCCCCAGCCCTGTCGTCCGATCGTCACCACATGCCGGCCGGCGAGATGCCCGGCGATGCTCTCTCCGGTACGGGTATGGTCGGTCGCGAGATCCTCCTGCGTGATGAACCCGCCGCCATCGGCAATGCGCGAAGCCAGCGCCCGGCATTCCCCCGGATCGTCGAACAATGCGCCGAGATCATGCGAGAGCCCCGTCAACAGATCAGCAAGAGCGGGCTGGCGGAAGACCTCGCCCGGCCCATAGGGCGCCCCGTCGGCCTTCAGATAGAATCGCCGCGCGGCGGGGTCACGCCCAAGCGACGCACCCTTCTCCTGCCAGATGGCCCCCAGCGCCGACGGGATGACGAATCCATCGCGGGCCAGCGTGATGGCGGGGGCGACGATATCGGCGAGGGCGAGGCGGCCACGCGCGCGATGCGCCTGCGCCAGCGCCCGCAGCAATCCGGGAACGGGAGCCGCAGCAAACCCTGCACGCGGCCCCTCCCCGACCGGGAGAGCCTGCGGCGCGCAGGTCGTTCCGTCGATGGCCCAGACATCAAGGCCGGATGCAGGGCCCGGGCTGGCCGCGATGATCTGGCAGCGCCCGAACAGGCTCGTATTGATCGGATCGGCCACGGTAAGGGCGAGGCAGGTTCCCACGGCGGCATCCACCGCATTGCCGCCGGCCCGCAGGATCTGCGCGCCGGCTTCTGCCGCATGCGGTGACGACGCGGCCACGACACCCGGATTGTGTTGCATCATCAGACCCTTGGTCGGCCCGGAGGCGGAATGCGACGGGGTGGAGCCACCCGGTCGCATTTCTCGATCATGTCACGGGAAGGCTATCGCAGCCTCATTCCGTCGGCGGCGGATCACCCGCATCCGGCGTTTCCGAACCGGCCCCGCCCTCGCCATCCTCGTCGCCCTCGACCGCGACCGCCTCGGTCTCACCCTCGATATGTTCGACGGAGACGACGCGCTCGTCGGCGGCGGTATTGAACACGATCACGCCCTGCGTCGAGCGACCGGCGATGCGGATGCCCTCGACCGGGACGCGGATGGTCTGGCCGCGATCGGTGATCAGCATGAGCTGGTCATGCGGCTCCACGGGGAAGGCGGAGACGAGCTTGCCGTTGCGGTCATTCGTGACCATGGCGACGATGCCTTTGCCGCCGCGCCCGGTGACCCGGTACTCATAGGCCGAGGAGCGCTTGCCATAGCCGTTTTCCGACAGGGTCAGCACGAATTGCTCGGCGGCGCCCATCTCGGCGTAACGCTCCTGACCGAGCTCGATCTCATCCGCCTCCTCGCCATCGGCGGGAGCGCCGTTGCCGTTACCGGTTGCGCCCTCCTCCAGCTCGGCACCGGCGGCGCGGCGCATGGCGGAGGCGTGTTTGAGATAGGCCTGACGCTCTTCCGCCGTGGCATCGACATGACGCAGGATCGCGAGCGAGATGATCTTGTCGTCCTTTGCCAGCGCAATACCGCGCACGCCGGTCGAATCGCGGCCCTTGAAGACACGCACTTCCGGCACGGCAAAGCGGATGCACCGCCCCGTCGCCGTCGTCAGCAGCACGTCGTCATCGGTCGAGCAGACCTGAACGTCGACGATGGCGTCGCCCTCGTCGAGCTTCATCGCGATCTTGCCGGCGCGGTTGACGTTGACGAAATCGGACAGCTTGTTGCGCCGGACATTGCCGCGCGCGGTGGCGAACATCACGTCGTAATTGTCCCAGGAATCCTCGTCCTCGGGCAGCGGCATGATGGTGGTGATGCGCTCGTCCTGATGGATCGGCAGCATGTTGACCAGCGCCTTGCCCTTGGCATTGGGCGCCGAGAGCGGCAGCCGCCAGACTTTCTCCTTATAGACCTGCCCGCGCGAGGAGAAGAACAGCACCGGCGTGTGGGTATTGGCCACGAAAAGCCGCGTGACGAAATCCTCCTCGCGGGTCGACATGCCCGAGCGGCCCTTGCCGCCGCGACGCTGAGCCCGGTAGGTGGAGAGCGGCACGCGCTTGATATAGCCGGCATGCGAGACGGTGACGACCATGTCCTCGCGCTGGATCAGGTCCTCGTCGTCGAAATCGGCGCCGTATTCGACCATCTGCGTGCGGCGCGGCGTGGCATAGGCCTCACGGATCTCGGCGAGCTCGTCGCTGATGATCTGCATGATGCGCGCGCGCGAGCTCAGGATCTCGAGATAATCGCGGATCTCGTCGGCGAGCGTCTTCAACTCGTCGCCGATCTCGTCGCGACCGAGCGCGGTGAGGCGCTGGAGGCGCAGTTCAAGGATGGCGCGGGCCTGCGTCTCCGACAGGCGATAGGTGCCGTCCTCGGCGACGCGGTGCAGCGGATCATCGACCAGTGCGATCAGCGGCGCGATGTCATGGGCAGGCCAGTCGCGATCCATCAGCGCCGTGCGTGCGGCATTCGGATCGGGCGCCGTGCGGATGAGCTGGATCACCTCGTCGATATTGGCCACCGCAATGGCGAGGCCGCACAGGACATGCGCCAGGTCACGCGCCTTGCCGAGCAGGAACTTGGTGCGGCGGCTGACCACGCTCTCGCGGAAATCCACGAAGGCGCGGATCATGTCCTTGAGATTCATCGTCTCCGGGCGCCCGCCATTCAGCGCGACCATGTTGCAGCCGAAGGAGGTCTGCAAGGCTGTGAAGCGGTAGAGCTGGTTGAGCACCACATCCGCCACAGCATCGCGCTTGAGCTCGATGACGATGCGCATGCCGTCGCGATCCGACTCGTCGCGCAGATCGGCGATCCCCTCGACCCGCTTTTCACGCACCAGATCGGCGATGCGCTCGATCAGGGTGGATTTGTTCACCTGATAGGGGATCTCGGTGACGATGATCGCCTCGCGCTCCTTGCGGATCTCCTCGATCTCCGCCTTCGCCCGCATGATCACCGAGCCACGCCCGGTATTATAGGCCGAACGCGCACCGCCACGCCCCAGGATCAGCCCGCCGGTGGGGAAATCCGGGCCGGGGACGATCTCGATCAGCTCGTCGATCGTGACGGCGGGATTCTCGATATAGGCGAAGCAGGCGTCGATCACCTCGCCGAGATTATGCGGCGGGATGTTGGTCGCCATGCCGACCGCGATGCCGCCGGCGCCGTTGACGAGCAGGTTGGGGAAGCGCGCCGGCAGGACGACCGGCTCCATCTCCTTGCCGTCGTAATTCTCGTCGAAATCGACGGTGTCCTTGTCGATATCGTCGAGCAGCGCCACGGCGGGCTTCGCCAGGCGGCACTCGGTATAGCGCATGGCCGCGGCGGGATCGCCGTCGATCGAGCCGAAATTGCCCTGACCGTCGATCAGCGGCAGGCGCATGGAGAAGTTCTGCGCCATGCGCACCAGCGCGTCGTAGATCGCGGAATCGCCGTGCGGGTGATACTTACCCATCACGTCGCCGACGACGCGGGCGCATTTTACGTAGGGCTTCTCCGGCATGTAGCCGTTTTCGTGCATGGCGAAGAGAATGCGCCGGTGCACCGGCTTCAGCCCGTCGCGCACATCGGGAAGCGCGCGCGACACGATCACGCTCATGGCGTAATCGAGATAGGACTTCTTCATCTCCTCGACGATGGAGATGCTCTTCACATCGCCGCCGGGCGGCGGGTCACCGGGAGGGGTCTGATCGTTATCGGCCAAGGTTTTGCCTTCTCGTCGAAACGTGGGAGCGGCGCGGAGCCGGGCTCGCGCCCTGCCCTGCCGAATCTGCACGACAATCCGGTTTTGTGATGGCGGTTTTCGCCCGCATTTTCAAGCACCGGGACCGATTGACCGGGGGATAGCTCAGCCGAAGAACACCGCATGCATCACGCGCCCGGGAAGCAGCGTGAAAGCGCCGGTGAGAACCAGGGCGAAAATGAACAGATTGATCATGATCGCCCGGTGCGCCTTCACCTTGTGCCGGCGCGCCATGACGATGGCGACGATGATCATCACCGTGGTGAAGACGGACAACCCGTGGATCCAGCCGAACCGCCCGATCACCGGGTTGGCGCTGATCAGGAAGGACGACAGCGTCGTCACCAGCATCAGGCCGACCCAGCCATAGCCGAGGATCCGGTGGATCGGCGCGCCCGCCGGCGTGGCGAACTGGGCGGCACCCAGAAAGAGAGCACCGAAAGCCGCGAATGTGTGGATCTGGATGGCCGGAGACGCGGCGAGGAGGATATCGATGTTCATCAAGGGATCTCCGCAGGGCAAACCGATCCGTCCATCAGCGGCTAGAGCGCGATTCGACCTGACGGGGTCAGGCCGGCGCTCTGAATTATTCGGTGACGCATCATTTTACCCGTCAGTCGGTACCCAGCTGACGGAATGATGATCTAAAAGCCAAGCTTTAGTCCCCCGCTGCGTCCTGCGCAATCTCCGCCGTGAAGGCTGCACGCAGCACAAGCAAGAAACCCCTGATGAGGCGATGCATCGCCAAATATCAGCCCAAACAGCCCAAAACAGACGCCTTGCAGTGCCGACGCCGAACAAAAGTCTTCATTTTTGGAATTTTTCGCCAAAAAGAAAAGGCCGCGTTGAAGCGGCCCAAGTTCAGGGAGGAAACGAACCCACAAGGGGAGGATTCAGAGAAGAAAACCCGAATCACAAAAATATGGTACGATTACAAGTAATCATTTTCAAGCGTTGCACGACGAAATCTTCACCCCAATCCGGGTGTAATCCACAACAACGTGAATCAAGTGTCAATATTCACATTTATGCATTTTATAAATGAAAATACGGGGCCGGAACGAAAAGCGCGCTGCCCCGCTCACAGCCATCTCACGACACCACAAAACCGCGTCATGATGGCTTTTCATGCTTGTTCCAGGCTGACCTGCGCGCCATGTGTGGAATTCGTGAGCCACATGTCTCGGACGGGATCGGACAATCTTGATGACCATCAGCAAGCAAGAGGCACAGCCGCAAGCCGGGGCATCGGAGGCCGTCACGCCCGAAAACGGCGCGGCTGCGCAATCTGCCGGCGGTGAATCCGCGAACGGCATCCCGGCCAACGGACGCAGCCTCTTCAAGCGCCTCGCCCCGGTCCTGGTGATCATCGCTCTTGCGATATCCTTCTTCGCATTCGGACTGGACGAATACGTCAATCTGGAAACGCTGGCCGAGCATCGCAACGCGCTGTCGCGTTTCGTCGATGAGCACTTTCTGATCGCAGCGCTCGGCTTCGTTGCTTTCTACGCCGTCTTCGTCGCGGTTTCGGTGCCCGGTGCGGCGGTTCTGACCGTGGCCGGCGGTTTTCTGTTCGGGACGATCCTCGGGGGCACGCTGACCATCATCGGCGCCACGATCGGCGCGACCGGCATCTTTCTGATCGCACGCACGGCGATCGGTGATGTCCTGAAACGGCATACGCAGGGCATGTTGTCCAAGATGGCCGAAGGTTTTCGCAAGGATGCGTTCAACTACCTCCTCGCCCTGCGCCTGATGCCGGTCTTTCCGTTCTTCGTCGTGAACGTCGCCCCCGCCTTTCTCGGCGTTCGAATCAGGACCTTCATCCTCGCCACACTCATCGGTATCGCGCCGGCGACCTACGTCTTCGCATCGGTCGGCGCCGGGTTGGGAAGCGTGATCGCGCGAGGAGACGAGATCTCGCTCTCGAACGTGATGACCCCGCAGATCATCACCGCGCTCGTCGGGATCGCGCTGCTCGCCTTGCTGCCGGTCGGCGTGAAGCGCTGGCGCAAATGGCGCGCCGCAGCCGACTGAGCCGCAGCCGGCAATCGAAGCACGGTTCAACCCCGCCCGGAAAAGGAGAAGGCCGCCCCGGTGAGGGGGCGGCCTTCGCATTGTCAAACCACGGCCGGCATCGACCATGACAACGCGCTTGTCACGCGTCGCGGACCTCGACAGAGGCGAGAATCCAGGTCACGGGAGCGGCGGACCGCGGAAACCGACAATGAGACACTGGATCACCTCCTTTCGTTTGTTGACGACACTTAAGAAGGTACGTGCTTTCAAACGATTCGCATAGGGAAAAACACCAATAGGCCGCCTGTTGTGCAGGCAGCCTGTGCTGAAACTGGAGGCGTGGGAGGTGCAGCCGTCAGCGGGCCATACGCTCAGCGGCGACGATTTCCGCCACCACGAGCCGGCGGACGCGGGCCCGAAAAGCCGCGATCATCCTTGTGACGGAAGACCAGACGTCCCTTGTCGAGATCATAGGGAGACATTTCGACCGTCACCCGATCGCCCGCAATCGTCTTGATGCGGAACTTGCGCATCTTGCCTGCGGTGTAAGCGATCACCTCGTGGCCGTTCTCGAGCTCGACACGGAACTTCGCGTCCGGGAGCACCTCGGTGACGACACCCTCGAATGTGATCAACTCTTCCTTCGACATCCATAACTCCTGACCGTTGTCGGCAAAAGCCGCCGCTCATGGAGCGACGGCTTACATCCGTTTGCGAAGACGGGCAACGTCTTCATGCAAGTGGACGGACCTCAGGCGGCCTGCAGGTTCACGGCAGAAGACTTGCCGGTGCGGCGGTCTTCCTGGATTTCGTAGGAGATCTTCTGACCTTCCACGAGACCGCGAATGCCGGAGCGCTCAACGGCGGAGATGTGGACGAACACGTCCTTGCCGCCCTGATCCGGTTGAATGAAGCCATAGCCCTTTTGGTCGTTGAACCACTTGACGGTGCCGGTATCCATAGTCGTTTTCCTATATAGTGCGTAGTCGTAGAGAATCGAGCTCGCGCGCAGCGATGCACGATTCATGAAGTCGAATTCAGGAGAGATAGTCTGCGCATCGGCTCGCATTCAGCGAGCAAAGCGGCCCAGTCGTCCGGCCCAAGATCGATTTGCAGACCATGCCTGTTTTCAGGGCATAAAGCAACACGTGTAACTACGCAGCCGAAAATAAATCCGGCGGGAGCACGCCCGCAGCACCGGGGGCTCCCGCCGTCATCCTTCGAAACCCCGGATCAGGCCACGTCGCGAATCAGACGACCGAGCTTGTCGATGATCTCGTCGATATGCTTGTCCTCGGCGATCAGCGGCGGCGCCACGGCGATGGTGTCGAAAGCCGTGCGCAGCATCAGCCCGTAATCGTGGAATCCCTTCTCGATCGCCGCATAGCCGCGCTTGCCGGGCCCATGCTCGTTCGGCGCGAGATCGACGGCACCGACCAGGCCGAGCGTGCGGATATCGACCACGTTGGGCAGGCCCTTGAGCGACATCATCGCATCCGCCCAGCGATCCTCGAGCTGGCGCGTGCGCTCGAACAGGTTCTCGCGCTGATAGACGTCGAGGGTGGCGATCGCCGCCGCGCAGGCCAGCGGGTGCCCGGAATAGGTGTAGCCGTGGAACAGCTCGACCACATTCTCCGGCCCGTTCATGAAGGCATCGTAGATATGCTTGCGGCAGATCACGCCGCCCATCGGCACGGTGCCGGAATTCACCGCCTTGGCGAAGGTGATCATGTCGGGCACGACGCCGTAGCGCTCGGCGGCAAAGGCATAGCCGAGACGGCCGAAACCGGTGATCACCTCGTCGAAGACGAGCAGGATGTCGTGCTTGTCGCAGATCTCGCGCAGGCGCTTGAGATAGCCCTTGGGCGGGGGCAGCGCCCCGGTCGAGCCGGCCATCGGCTCGACGATCACCGCAGCGATGGTCGAGGCGTCGTGCAGGGCGACGATACGCTCCAGATCATCGGCGAGATGGGCGCCCCATTCCGGCTCGCCCTTCGAGTAAGCCTGGTGCTCGCGATCATAGGTATGCGGCAGGTGGTCGGCGCCGGCGAGCAGCGAGCCGAAGAATTTGCGGTTGTTGACGATACCGCCGACGGTGATGCCGCCGAATCCGACCCCGTGATAGCCGCGCTCGCGCCCGACCAGCCGCGTCTTCTGCCCCTTGCCCTTCACGTTCCAATAGGCCAGCGCGATCTTGAGTGCCGTATCGGCGGCCTCCGAGCCGGAATTGCAGAAGAAGACGTGGTCGAGATCCGCAGGCGCGAGCTGCGCAATCCGCGAGGCCGCCGTGAAGGCGAGCGGGTGGCCATACTGGAAGCCCGGCGCGAAATCGAGCTCCTTCGCCTGGTTCTGGATCGCGGAGACGATCTCGTCGCGGTTATGGCCGGCATTGCAGCACCACAGGCCCGATGTGCCGTCAATGATCGGCTTGCCCTCGGGCGTGTAGTAATACATGTCCTTGGCGCGCGAAATCATGCGCGGATTGGCCTTGAAGGACTTGTTCGCCGTGAATGGCAGCCACCAGGAATCGAGATCATTGGGCTGCTGAATGTCGTTTGCGGCCCGCAGAGCCGTCACACCTGACATGGTCATACCTCCGGATATTGGCTTTGTTGCTTGAGAGACTAACAGGCCGAGGCCCCTGTTCCAAAGGCGCATTGCCGCAGACGGTTTGTGCGCGCGGCAGCCCGGTGCCGCTACGGCACGGTGTCCCATCGCGGAACAGGGACGCGCTTCTGTCGCGTTCCGGGACACGCTCCCGATTTGATGCAAGCCCCTGATCAACCAGCCTGATCTGGCGGATTCCCGGGAAAAGGCACGATTTGAGGCGAATTTTACGCAATTAACCAAAACGGCACGATCACGCCTGGCTGCCGCGTGAGCCTGCACGAATCCTGCATCCCATGCCCCAAACGCCGGAACACAAGGCGAGAACGGGATATTCATGGAACCGGACCGGACGACACTTCGCTTTTCGACGAACCTCGCCGCCCTTCGCGGGATCGCGGCGGCGATGGTCGTGATCTTTCATGCCCTGATGGTGTTTCGCCTCTCCGGCTTCGACGATCCTCATCGCCAGGCTCTCGGCGCCGTCGATACGCTGACGGAATGGTTCGCCATCCTGCTGCTCGGGCTGACGAATGGCCATGCGGCGGTGATCATCTTCTTCGTTCTCAGCGGCGTGGTGCTGACGCTTTCCTACGAGCGCCAGCGCGGGCGTGGCGTGATGCGGTTGACGGCCTATTACATCAAGCGCGGCGCGCGGCTCTGGCCCCTGCTCGCCGCTGCGGCGATCTTCGCCTTCCTGTTGCGCGAGAACCTCGCCGGCCTGCATCAGCCGGCGGTCTTCACGAGCTGGGTCAATGGCTATTTTGCAGCCGATCTCGGCCACAACGCATTGCTGCGCAACGTCATCGGCCTCGACAGCTCGCTGAACTATCCGGCCTGGACGATCTATGTGGAGATCGCCGCTTCGGTGCTCTTCCCGCTGCTCTTCCTCGTCTCCCGCAATCGGACCCTCACCCTCGCGGTGCTGGCGGCGACCGTCGTCGCGACGGCGGCGGGCTGGAATTACCGGGCCTTCGGTCAATACATGGTCTGCTTCATGGCCGGCGTCGCGCTGATCCGTTACGGGCGCCCCGTGGCCGAGCATGTCCTCGCCTGGCGGCGTGGCCCGCGGCTCGCCCTGCTGACGGGCGCCTGGCTGATGATCCTGTCCGTCGAGCGCATCCTCTCGCCACACACCCATATGGCCCCACTCACAGTGCTGGTCTTCACCCTGGGTGCGACGATCATCGTCACACACCTTACCTTTGCGGCGCCAATTCACGCCCTTGCGAACAAGACGCTGCAATGGCTGGGCGAAATATCCTACGGGCTGTATCTGCTGCACTTCCCGGTGCTGATCGCCCTCGCCACGATCAGTGCGCCGCTGTTCGAGCCGCTGCTTGCCTTTGGGCAAGGCGGCGCGCTGGCGGCAAATCTCTTGCTGGCGGTTGCGACTTTCGCCGTCACCCTCCCCCTCGCCGCGCTCAGTTATCGGCTGCTGGAGCGTCCGTGCCAGGATCTCGGACGCGCCATTGCCGAACGCATCGCGGCCTTCTCGCCCGCAGAAACCGCCACGGGGACTGCGGTACCCGTCGCTGCGCGCAACATGCGGGAGCCGGCCTAATGAACCTGATCCGCACCCCCATTCCTGATGGCGAGACGGTCGCCGGCACGGGTTCCCCGGTGAAGGCGCTCGACGTCGAAACGACGCGCGGCCAGATCGCGGCCCATCGCGGCCCCGTCATCGTGGATTTCGACGAGACGCTCTACCTGCGCAATTCCACCGAGGACTTTCTCGACAGCGCGCGCCCGGGATGGCTGGCCAAGGGCATTCTGAAGGGCCTCGACATCATCAAGCCGTGGCGCTTCACCGGGGGAAGCGCGACGCGTGACAACTGGCGCGTCGCCGTGCTCGGCCTGCTGCTGCCCTGGATATGGCTGATCTGGCAATGGCGGGCGCCGCGGCTCGCACGCGCATGGCGCAATGCCGAACTGATCGACGATCTGCACGGGCGCGACGATGTCGTCGTCGCCAGCATCGGCTTCCACGCGATCATCGCCCCGCTGCTGAAGGCGATGAAGATCGGCGGGACGCCTCCGCTCGTGGCCTGTCGCATCCTCGCGCTTCGCGACCGGATCACCGGGAAAGCCGCCCTGCTTTCGCGCACGCATGGAGACGCGTTCATCCAGCAGAGTCTCGTCGTCACCGATTCGCAGGATGACGCCGCGCTGCTCGCCATCTGCGCCCGCCCCTGCCTGACCATCTGGCCGAAGGCGCATTGGCGCGAGGCGTTGAGCGGGGTGTATCTGCCTTTCGAGTATCTCTCGCGGGTCAAGCGTCCGGGATCGCGCTATGTCTGGACCAGCATCATTCAGGAGGATTACGCCTTCTGGATCCTCGCGAGCCTCGGCGCCGGTATCGCATTCGGGCTGCATGCCGGTGGACTCGCCCTTCTGCTGGTCTCGTTCTGGGCCGTCTACGAAACGGGCTATGTCGATAACGACCGCATCGCCTCCCGTTTCGAGGCGGACCCCAAACTCAGCGCGACCTTCTCCAGCCACACGGTGGCGACGCCGGCGGTGGCGCCGTGGCTCTGGGCGGCGGTCACGGGCTATCTCGGGCTGGCCCTGCTGGCCGCCTCATGGCTGCCGCCCGTGAGCGGGATGCTCGCCTGGGCCGGTGTGCTGATTGCGACCTTCCTCTGCTTCCGGGCGTTCAACCGGATCGACAAACGCAGCCGCATCTGGCTCTTCGGGCTTCTCCAGACGGCGCGGATCAGCGCTTTCGCGGCGGTTGTACCGATCAGCATCATCGGCGCAGCCGGCCTCGCGGCGCATTTCGTCGCCCTTTGGGTCCCCTACCTCGCCTATCGCCTGATGCCCGGCAAGGATTGGCCGGAGTTTCCGGTCTTTACCATGCGTTTATTCTGCTTCGTGATTTTTGCCGGATTCGTTGCGCTGGCACTGCCCCTCACCTGGACCGACGGCACCATCGCCGCAGCATTCCTGCTGTGGAATTTATTGAGGACGCGCAAGGAGTTACCCGGAATTATCCGACAGACCCACCGTATCGACAGCAATGGGGGGCAACCGTGAAGATGTTCTGCGCCCTCAAGGAATCGAAACTTTCCCGCGCTAGCGTCCATCAAGCCGGGAATCTCCCGAAACACCGACGGAAGGTCGATGGATGACGGAACGTATCACCAGAGACGGAGTCCCTGCACGCATGAGCAATGCTCGCTCACATGGTCTGGACGAGGCTGATTACTTCGTCGCCCGGCTGCGCGAGGCGCTTGCGACGATCTGGCGGCGCAAGCACATCGTGGTCGGCGTCGCGGCGCTGGTCATGGCGCTCACCCTCGCGTTGATCCTCAACGCCCCGCCCGTCTATCGCTCGGCGGCCCAGATCCTGCTCGACCCGCGCGGCCTGCAGGTGTCCACGAACGATGTTCTGCCGCAGTCCCAATCGTCCGACATTCACGATACGATCATCGACACCAACATGCGCCTGATGAGCTCGACCACCGTTCTGGAACGCGTGGTGCGCTCTCGGGATCTGCAGAACGACCCGGCATTCGTGCCCGGGCCGTCGCTGCCGGGGCGTATCCGAAGAGCATTGACCGGCGAAGAGCAGCGCAGCCTCTCCGAGGAAGAACGCGTCGGAATAGCGACCTTCCACCTGTCGCAGGCCGTTCGCGTGTCGCGCGAAGCGCGCAGCTTCATTCTCACGGCGGAAGTGACCACGGAGAATGCGCAAAAATCCGCCGATATCGCCGCGACGCTCGTCGATGTCTTCATGGACGAGGCCGACAACCGCCGGCGTCGGGTGATCGGGCGGGCCCGCGAATCGATTGCGAGCAACCTGGAAACCCAGCGGCAAGAACTCGAAGAGGCGGAACAAGCCGTCGAAGCCTACCGGGAACGGCTCGGCATCGTCGACGAGGATGGCCGCACGCTCAATGCGGAGCGGCTGCGCGAGGTCAACCGGCAGATCCTCACCGCTCGCCAGGAGGTCCAGGACCTGCGCTCACGCATCGAGCAGACCCAGCGCCTGCGCGATACACCGGAAGCCGCGAACGCGCTCGAGACGATCGAGTCGCAATTGCTCAATCAGTTGCGCACGACGCTGACGACGGTCACACGTGAGCGCGACAATCTGCGCGCGACCCTTGGCCCGCTTCATCCGCAAGTCCGCGAGATCGAAAGCCAGGTGGCGAGCACCCGTGAGGCGCTTGCCCAGGAGAGCACGCGCACCATCGCCGTCTTGCGCAGCGATTACGAGAACGCACAGAGCAATCTCGCCTCCCTCGAAGCCGATCTCGGAGAACTGGAGCTGCGCACCACCCGCACCAATGTTTCCCTCGTCGGATTGCGGGAACTCGAACGGGAAGCGGAAGCGAAGCGCACCGTCTTCAACACCTACCTGGAACGCGAACGCGACTTGCGGGAGCAGGAAGCGATCGCCGCCGACAGCATGACCCTGATCACCCAGCCGCGCGCGCCGTCTGATCCGGTGGGCTTGCGCCCGCTGTTTCTGCTGATTGCGGCAATCATGCTCGGCGGTCTGGCCGGTATCGGAGCCGCGCTTGCCCGCGAGCGGTTCGACGGTCGGGTCCATTCGGCCAACGCCCTGACCTTGCGCACCGGGATCCCGGTCCTCGGAAAGCTCCCCTTGCGCGACAGTCTCAGGAAAGCCATGCGCCGCCTGCCCGGCTTGCTGGTGCCCGACCTGAATCGGCGAGGCGGACGCGCATCGCGCATCTTGCACCATGTGGTCGATGCGACCGAGAGCATGGGCGAGAGCGGCCAGACCATGACCTTGCTCGTCGCGCCAGGCCCGTCTCCGGCGCTCGAATCCGTCGGTCTGGCGCTCGCACTCGCCCAGCCCGACGAAACACTTGTTCTGGATGGGGACGCATCGTCACGTTACGCGTCGGCGATGCAGCAGTCGCCTGACGGCAGCCCCCATCTGACATCTCTGCGCTTCGAGGAATACCCTTCACAAACCCTGCATCTGGCGCCGGCCCTCGATCTGCGCGACCCCGTGCGTCTGCAAAGGACTCTCGGTTATCGCAGTCTCTCTGCAATCTGCGCACGCTTTCCGCGTATCGTCGCCGTCGCCGGACAGGAGACCCGGGAAGAAAACCTGCGGCTCCTCGCGGAAAAGGCCGATGCGATCATTCTGCTGATCGAGAATGACCGGACCCGTTTCGAGGATCTGGAAACGACGCGGCTTGTTCTCGGTCGCCACGCCGGGAAGACGCTCGGTGCGCTCCTGTGCGACAAGGGCCGCGATCCGATTTCCCCGCTCACCCTCACCCCGGCCCGGGTGACGCGGCTTGCTGCCGAGTGATCATGCGGTGGAACGGCACAGACACGCCGGCACAGGTCGCTTCGTTGTCGGCAAGCGACGGGAACTGGCAGGAGAATCACGGCGAGCCGGGCGCTGAGATGCGTGACCGGCTCGACTTCGCCCTGACCTTCCTGCTCGCCGTGCTGATCCTGCTGCGCACTGTGGTCGGCCTCAGTCCGATGTCGGAAGGCGATGCTGCGGCGCGCGCGGCGGGGGGCAATCTCCTCGAACTCGTGGCGACCTTCGTCCCGCTCGGCCTCGCTCTGGTCATCATGCTGCGCCGCTGGCGCACGACCCTCGTCCTCTTGCTACGCACTTGGCCGATATGGTTGCTGTTGGGCTGGTTCCTGCTGTCGTTCCTCTGGGCCGACTATCCGCACATCTCCCTGCGGCGCAGTATCGGCATGTTTCTGTTCGCCATCGGCTGTTTCGGTGTCGCCGTGGGCGCGGGGCGTTTCAGCCAGTTGCTGGATATTTTTTTCTGGGTCCTGTTTCTGGTCCTCGCGCTCAATTTCGGCGCAGTGTTGCTCAATCCCGAATTCGCGCTCACCGTCGAGGGCGCACGCGGGATCCATGAGCAGAAGAACGTCGCCGGAATCGTCGGAATGCTCGCCGCCCTGATCGGCGTGATCTGGCTTCTGGCGCGCCCCCGGCCCTTGCGTTGGCTCGTGGGCGCAACGATGGTCGCTTGCGCCTTCCTGTTTCTGATCCTGACCGAGAGCAAGACGTCGATCGCGTTGAGCTTTGTCGGCATCGGCATGATGCCGCTGCTGATCGCGGGGTCGTATTTGCGCCCGGGCGCGGCACTGCTGGGCGGCCTCCTCATCACCAGCGCAGTCATCCTCGTCGTTCTCATGGTCCTCGGGCTCGGTGTCGATATTGACGCGACGGCGGACGAGCTCGGCGCGGATCTGACCTTTACCGGGCGGACCGAAC
>LFIK01000255.1_pt1 | contig 39011 bp, 32 predicted proteins | sample 643401 | NCBI WGS metagenome assembly LFIK01 (sample SAMN03777447, study PRJNA286221) | soda lake metagenome | biome: soda lake; feature: Kulunda steppe; material: water; isolation source: sample T5-Br brine of Lake Tanatar-5 | place: Russia: Kulunda steppe | collected 2010-07
GGCTAACATAAAAGTGGGCACCTGAGCACCGCGCTTTGAGTTGAAGTGGACCACCTCTGATTTTGCAGTGTTGATGGTCAGGTGTTTGGAGCGTGCATAGACCACAAGCCTGAAGCCAAAGGCCTGCAACCCAAACCTAAGCTAAAATAGCGCTCATAGCAGAAGAAAGGAAGTGTCTGAAAGCCAGATGATTTTAGTGAATAGCAACGGTTCATGAGCACGCAAGGGCAAAATCAAGGCAAAGGAAGGTCACCCTTCGAAGAGATCAAAAAGAGCAAGGCTCGCTCAACAGGCTGACTAGCTTGTTAAGGTGAAGTCTTGTTAACCTTGTTGTATGCGCAAACAGAAGTGCAAACTTTGGCACTAGCACCATGCAACATGCCCACCATTGAGCCTCGCCATATTTTTTAGCCATTTTGCCAGATGCAGATGTGAGCCTGCTGGGAGCAAAACAAATCGGCTTCCTATTGATGGGATCGTATATATCTACCAGCATTATTATGGTCTAATGACTTGTTCAACATACTGAGTTTTGCTATGAAAATGTACGTGTCTTAGATAGATCATCCACTTCAAGTGGATCTCCAAATTCGTCAACAGGCTTACGCAGAAGCACAACTCTCAGGTAAACGGTTTATTAGGGGGATACATAGCTGCATCCGCCAAATAAGGGCAGATGAGCTGAAGCCTTTCAGGCCTGCAACCTGAACCGTATGCATTTTAGCAGAGGGGGCTATCTGAGCAAAAGCCTGGGCATGATCCTTTTTTGATGCAAACTGTAGAAACATCATATAACTAGGCTACTGGTAAAGTTTGGGGTGAAATGGACGACCTTTGTGGCCTGGGTGGGTGCTCAGCCTCTGTTTTTGGCCTAATTTGGCATAAACAGCCCATGTATGCCCTCAACACGACCCAACCACACGTCTTTCTACCCCCAAAACACCATCAGCATACTTCTTATATGTTGCAAATAGATATTGGATGTTGAAACTGAGGTTTGGAGGGGGTCGGATTTTGACCCATTTTGGCACCCCTTTTGCTGCTTTTTTCCAAGGGGTTTTTGGCTTTTTTCAAAGGGAAAAACCGACATCTCACCAACCACTGGGTCTTTTCACTCCAATTAGTTTGCAATAATGTTTTTTTATTACAAGAGCACCAAAACACCAAAAAATCATGTAATTTGGTGCAGTGGCTGATCTGGTGTGGACATCTGGCTGTGAAAAGTAGGGTTTACGCCGCGGCCCATTAGGCATGCGCATATGGGCCCCCAGACGGGCAGTTTTCATGCTCAGGTGCTGTGGACAGCAATCAGGGCTAATATTAAACACCAAGCTTGAAAATTGCCCGTCTGGGGGCCCATGCCCTGGGATCATGCAAAGACCATACCCATCATGATTTTGGGCCTCAGATAGCCCCCTCTGGCATTTTAGAAAATAAAGAAAATGACTACCGTAGTCATTGTGTGACACCAATAGGGCAAACCATGAAAGCGTGAATTAAGGAAGAGGTTTACGTCTGCAGATGGTGCGAGCACCAGGAAAACCCCCACCATTAACCTAGGAAGAGGATCATTAGTGGGGACCGACTGAAAGAGGGATCTGAAAAAAAACCGAGTGCTCTGTCTGCATTCTTTTTCAGACTTTTCAGAAGGTCAGTAGGCTACTGAGACTTATTTGTATTATGCCGTTGGTAGAGCTGGTAGAGGACTTTAAAGGACATTTTGAACGAGTCCTGTGACACCACCTTTTTTGCCTTTGAGTTGGTTTCGTTACAACCCTATTTATAATAACTAAGTTACTAAGTAGTACTTGAAGCTGCCCTCGCCTCCTAGATACATGCTTCTTTATCTTCTCTGTGCCGTTTTGCAATTTGCAGCGTGGCTTGCTTCAGACTTCGTGCCCACACTCTCCGAATTGAAACTGTGACCTGGACTCACAATACCTCCCCTACCTGTGACTTGTGTAATGCTCACGATGTACAGGATGAGCAACACGCCCTGAAGGACTTATGCTTCCCTATTTCCTTCCGCAGTTTTAAACAATGTGTCTGCTTCTCTGGGCCTGGAAAATTGTAAGCTATATTTCTTTTTTCATGCACTGATAGTTTTTTATGAGCACTGCTCATAAAAACCCTGGCAGGGTAGCAGTCGCACTTCTTGACCGAAGGCCTTTTTTTTGTAACCCTTGTAACCCTATCCATTGTAACTTAATTAGTTACTTGAAGCTGCCCTCGCTTGGCAGGTACAGCGATGTCACCTAACCTAGGTTTCCTTTTTCTTTTCTCTTACCTGACTAGTAAAAATATCAGTTTTTTATCCCAGGTTGGCCTGGCTATTCATCATCCAAGGTGGCCACCCTGAACTATCATGACAAAGCTTCAAATCCGATTGGCCTGTATGCACCAGTCTGAAAGTGGCACACCTGTGCTGGTTGAATAGGGGCATATGCAACAAAATTCTGCGTCTGCATCAATTTATGGTCCCCTGAAGTAATCCTGCCTGAAGGGCAGCCAGGTGCTTGCACCGTACAGTGAACCATGTCATGAGAATCTGCTAGGACCGCAAGTCTTTATGAACCTTCAAACATTGACGTCATGTTCTCACGGAATAGCTTGATGCGGTCGAATTTCCAATAAAGAGCAAATCAGGGCCAAGCATACCGGGAGGATGCCAGCACCGGTGCAAGCTCATCATTTCCTGGCCCCTTGTGCTGCGCCTGCCAGGGCACATCCCACCTCCTGTGGATAAATGGCATCACCTGCTGCACAGAAGCACTTCATATACTCCTGCCTTCCCTGGAGGATGGACCGCTCTCCCTGCCAACTAGCCCGAACAGCCTGCGGCCAACAAGGGAGATATTAACGGCAAGATGCTGATCAGGCATGCTAAGCAAATGGGACTGCAAGGCGGGTGCTTGTAAATGATGATGGTGGCAAGGGTCAAGTGCAAAGTGACAGCGTGTGGTTGATGACGTCAGGGAGGGGGCTCCTGGTGGATGAGTGGGGAGGTTGAGAGAAGCTGGGGTACACTACCAATTGCCACAAAATATGTAAACAATCAGGGGCAGAGACAATGCATGCAAGAGGAGAGGTATGCAGGGTTGGCATGTAGGAAGCGGTTGGCTGGAATGCAAGCGTGAACACACTGAACGGGTATTTATTGGGGCACATGTACCCATGCATCCACATCTATGCAGCAAGATTGGTTGGACTTGACATCAACCCTGCTGCATAGATGTGCACGCACAGGTGCATCCATTCCGTGCACTGCACAGGTACTGCTGGCGCAATAAAGCAGAGGGCACCTGTGTGTGGGAAAGGCACTCAGGTGGGAGATGGCAAGGCCCAGCAACAACTGCAGGTCACTGTGGCACAGCGGGTCAGGCTGTGGGGCCTGCTGCAGGCCCGCGCTGCCAGCTCACAGGGCCAAGAGGTGAGGCCTGCAGCTCAGCCTCTGCCATGCCTAAGGCCTGAAAGGCTGGGTCAGGGTTGCGTGAACAAGGCACAAAACTGAGTCACCTCATGGCTCCAAACAAAAGCTATCTAGAAGGGAGTGCATGGGACACGCGTACAAGCTCGCCCAGGGGGCCTCAGGAATAGCATGGCCATTAAGGGATGCAGCAGAGGTGTGCTTAGGCTGAGTGTGCAAGGCAAAAGCAGTTGGAAGCGCACGATCTGGGCATGCCCGCTCGGGATACAAAAAGCGTGCACCTACGACTAAAGACAATTAAACCAATGTTTCTGATAAGTCAGTGAACGCGCTTGCTCACGCGCTTGCATATGCGAGCCATGCACACACAGGCCTGCACAGCACACACAATCAAACTCATTGATTGGCCCATACAAACCATGGCCGCGCAGTGTTGATCTATGTGCCCAAACAGCCACAATGCACTCACCCTAAGAGCTCAAACAGCCCCACCACAACCTCCACTACGATGAGCCAGATCACTATCCATTCCAGGCGCACATTATGGTAATTGTTCTGCATCAAGACAAGGCACAAGACAATTGTTGAGAATCACTACCCACTCTAGGCGCACATTGTGATAATCGTTCTGGATCAAAACAAGGCACAAGACAAGCTCAAGTGCTAGCAAAAATGAGGAAAGAGGAGGTTGTTTGAGCTACGATTGATAAAGGGTGCCCATGTTGCCTGTGCGTGCACTGCATGTACACATGGTTATGTTGTGAAATGCTTGTACCGTCCAAATTGTTTGTCTGATGTATGCTGAGTACCATCGCATCCCAATGGAGTAGCATGCTCTCGTATGAGTGGGATCTTGTATAGTTGCGGTTATTTATCTGACAAATACAGTGCTCTCATTTGACAATGGAAAGACATGCCCTCATCCCATGTAACAATGCCATATGCTTTCATCCACGAGGAGCAACATCTCGTCTTTTTGGAGATGTGATGCGCCTCAAGACAGGTTGAGTGTAAGCAGGCCAATGTTCCATCCGTGACCCTGCCAGCGCACCTGGTGATTTCTGACCATGTCTAACATTTCCTGCAGTACGGAAAAGCGGCTGTTTAGTAGCTCTACCCGTGCAGGTAGCTCCAAGTACTCATTAACCCTGCATGCACATTGTGAGTGTGTGTGTGTGCGTGCGTGTGTGTGTGTGTGCATGATAGTGTGTGCTCGTGCGCGTGCACACTCAAACATGTTCAATCAATTTATCCCCCCCCCCAAATGCCTCCATCCAGATGCCGCTTTGATATCAAATTTTGTGCGCTAGCGCTGCACACAGCCTAATCGCTGGCGTCCCAGTTGACAAAATGGGGTTGAAGATCCAAGGAAACATGATGGGCTCTTGATATGGTTTGAAACCCTGATGATCCCTTGGTCAAAGATAGGGTCACATGGATTTCATAAAGCACCAATGCCAGACAAGACACAAGCTGTGGCTGTATGCTTGAGGCTGTGCTTTCGCTGCCCTCATACCTTTCATACAGTGTCTGGAAGTTGTCCGGGGCATGCCAGAAGAATTCGGGCGTATCCAACACACTGCACAGGTAGATGCAAGAAATGGCCAAGCTGGTGGAGTTCAGAGGAGGCCACATGCATCAGAAATCAATTTATGCACGTGCACACAGCCATGCAGATTGCATACATGCAAGCCACGTAAGATGAGCAAGGCCCCTGTTAGCTCCTGCAGAAACTATTATCCTTTCCCGTATGGGATAAGTGGAAGACCACGGTGTGTATCAGCAGACTGCACTGCACTTGTTTTGCCACACAGTCACGCAATCCCAGTGTTGCATCCACAGCATTAAATATTTGGCCATCAAATTTCTATGTGCTGATAGCAAGCAATGTTTATCACTAAATTCAGCATATTATAGGCGCATGCTTGTGCCAGAATTCAGCACGGCTTCTCTCATAGAAATCTGAAAATTCTTGTAAACTTGGTGTCAAATGCTTGGTTTTAATTTGATCTTCATGAGAATGACCATGTACATGATGCATGGTTGACTGAATTGCACTCGTTCTAGAGAGAGCAGCCCACCTTGAAAGTAGATTTACAGTGCTTTTCTGGAGGAAGACCTTCCCTATAAGCTTGGCGATGTCTGTAGAACTGCACATCAATGGCAGCAGGCGCACGAGCAGCAGGGCACTGCCATGTGGTCAAATGGATGCGAGCACAGGTTTGGGCATGTGGCACTTTTTACCGTAGAGCAGGGGTTATGGACTTTGACTGACATGACCTATGGACAGGAAATTGACCTCACATTGATCCTGGAGTACTCTTCTGGCAGCACCACTCCAGAGGGTGGAGCGCACTTGTTGCCATAGGGCAAGCTGGACTGCGCTCAATGTGCCCAGTGTCTGCCATCTCTACAGTTTCACTGTAACTAGTATCAAAGAGGGTGCACACCATTTATATGCGTGTGATGATTAAGGGGTCGGCGTTGGCTTATAGCGCATATACATATGGCGCTATAGATTTGTCCATTTAGCGCTATACGCCGACCCCTCATAGCAATGATGGGAGTGGGTACTAAGGAGAGGCATTGTTTTCTTGGCAACCCTTATTAACCAAGCACACCTTAAACAAAAACTTATCATTCTAGCAACACACACACACGCACCACTACACCAATGCCCACCCTCCTTCCAACACATGCCTGATTCTTTAACGCGCACCTTATTTCTAAAGCGCCGGTCATGGCCAGCGTTTCCGGCAGATTCTTGGTCTCCAGCACTATGTCCACCACCCGCTGCTCATACTGTACAATTGCAGAGGCGCACGGCACATGAATGAAGACCGCAGCTGAAGCAGTTGCATTACCATGTGCGCACGTTACTTAATGGTAGCCTGATTTTAGTGGGTCTGAGCCACCGACATTTGAGTTCATCATCTAGCCACAGTCGCTCTGTCGGTTTTGAAATGACTGCAGATCACTGCTGCCTAACATCGAACAGCGCATATGATGTAGACACAGGGCTGCCATTTCGGATTTAAGGTAGGCAAGCACACCCTGCATGAAATTCAATGTAGGCCCATGATCTCCAGAGCGCTGCCCCGCAACTCACCACACTCAGCTTGGTACTCTGAGCCAAGGCATAGGACACCGCTAGCTTCATCTTGTGGTTCTGCAAGTATGCAGGAGTGTCAACAAGCAAACTCAACGCCAACCAGAAGTGCATGAAGGACGACAGGCATGCAGCATGCGCATGAGCATCGCAGCCTGCGTCAAGGTTTAGAGCACAATGGAGCTTCATTGGTCGCAAGTTGCTCGCAGGCAATTGCGCAGCCGGAAGGACGAACTCTGTGGAGCGGAGCAGCAAGGGAGCGCCATGTGCGTGTGTGTGTGTGCGCGCGCACGCGCGCATGCGCGCGTGTGCCTGCGTGCGTGCACATGCCTACGTGCTGCAGCTCCTGTGCCTTCAGCTCATTGAGGAGGCCACAAAAAAGGACAGCAGATGCTGACGAGCGCGCAGCGCACCTGTGCAAATCTTTTGTGCAGCGTGACAGTGTCGTTCTGGACGTGGGGCCTCTCGGTGGTGGTGAAGTTGTATTCGTACTCGTCCGTCTCTATCTGCAAGCAGGCACTTAGGGTTTGAGGCTGCATTTGTGCAATTCAGTCTGCGACCACATTGTAAAAAAAAGGTGCGCTCCGACTTTTGTCCATCCCCATCATCGAGCACATGCTTAGAGCTGCAAGCATTACGCTGCTGCAAGGCCCTGCTCTGTCCTTGCCCTGCTGCAAGGCCCTGCTCTGTCCTTATGCTGCTGCAAGGCCCTGCTCTGTCCTTATGCTGCTGCAAGGCCCTGCTCTGTCCTTATGCTGCAATGCCCTCTGTCCTTATGCTGCTGCCAGGCCCTGCTCTGTCCTTGCCTCGCTGCCATCTCACCATCCTCGGCATCATGAAGGACTCAGCTGCAGGAAGCCCTGCGAACATGGCTGCGACGACATGCACCCCCGCACCCCCCAACATGCACAAGTGCACACACACACACATGCACTCACGTCTTTTTGCACTCTATGCATGAACCATAGTGCCCGACAAACCTACACCAGACTGCTATGAACTGCGGTGCATCTCTGAGTCAGGCTGCCCCTGCACAAAGCACTGCCGCGCCATCGCACAGCGTATCCAGCAGCATGCTTTCACACACCCCAACCAAGGCGAATCCGACACAACTCAGGCGGCAGCGCACCTCTGAGTCAGACAGCCCCTGCACATTACACTGCCGGGCCATGCCGCGCACGATTGTCATCTCTTGTGACTTCGTCAGGCCCCAACATGCCACCTGCACAGCGCACGCAGCTGGCTTTATTCACAGGGCTGCTCATACACTAGCATTCCAATCGCCTGTTGATGCAGACTAGATTTGCTTGGTCAGGCCAGCTGCGCGGCTACCCCTGGGCGGGGCAACTTAGCAGCGCTGGCAGCAGAGAGGCTGAGGGTATTGCAGGCACTGCACGGGCTGCTGCAGTCCACGAGCATTATGCGCACACAGTAGGGGCAGCAAGTGCACGCTTGTCATGGGTAACCCTGTGCACACCCCTGCTGGGGCATGTATAAAGAATCGGAGAGATATATGGCCCAGTAGGGCTATGCACAGGGTTACCCATGACAAGCGCCCATGTTTGTCATGGGTTGAACATGCGAGCATGCTGCATGTGTCTGCATCCATGCTTATGTGCTTGCATGCTCGTGCACATCTGGCTATGGCCACGCATCTCGAGGGGGGCCACCCCACAGATTTGATCGGGAGCGCACTCCAGGAGAGGATGCAAGAGCCCTGGGTTGCAGAAAGTGTTCGCACCACTCCATAGTCAAAGAAGAACACATCACCGCCTGGCTGGTCGCCCGAGCCCTTGATGTACTCAACCTGCACAGCAAAGATGTGCGATGGAACGCCTGAGGGCATACGCAAGGGACAGTGGGGGCAGTTCGCGCGAAGCTTTGCTTCATCCAGCAAGCTCTCTGGCGTCCTCGCAACCTTCTGAGTGCTCACAGCCATACGGGCTGTCTCAGCACAAGAAATGGTTGCCAGGCATGCCTGGGCAGCTGCAGACCACAACCATGAATACAGCCCAGCCATGCGCAGCACCATGGATCTTACAGGCACAAACCCTGCACGCTTCCTGCCTGGCTCAAGGCTGTGCCTGACCCTGCCTAAGTCCAAGCCTGACCCTGCCTAAGTGTCCAGCAGTGTAATCTATCCCTGCCTGAGTCCAGGTTGTGTAATCTTTTCCTGTCTGAGTCCAGGTTGTGCCGAGAGTTAAGCGATGGATGCTGCACCTTGTGCACCCAGCCTGGAATTCACTACCAAGCCAGTGAGCTTCATGTTGTGCACCATGCATGGACCTGGTGCGCGTATGCGTATGCGTGCTTGTGTGTGCGTGTGTGTCTGTGTCTGCACGCGTGCATGCTTTTGTGTATGTATGCGTGTGCGTGCTTTTGTGTGTGTATGCGCGTGCGTGCTTTTGTGTGTGTATGTGCGCGCGTGCATTTGCATATGTATGTGCATGCGTGCTTTCGTGTATGTTTGCTGGATGCGTATGTGCATGTGGTATGCGTGTGAGATATTGACATAGGAGCACTCAGTCTCCATGCAGTCCCTTTTTTGGTTCACACTGTGATCAATTCATGCAAGTTCAGGTGCTCCCTTGTTGTAACACGGTACTCACATAAAATACATCCGGATAGGAAAGCACTTGCTCTGGAGGGTACGTTAGCTTGAGCAGCTCCTCCAGTTTCTTTCGGTCAAATGATTCCTGGGTGTGCGCAATCACAAAAAAAGGTGATGCTCGAAACTTAAAGGATGCCTCAGATTTACCATCCAACACAATCACCTAAACACAATCAGCCCTCAGCAGTGAGCACACAGTTGCACATCTTGACAATGCATTCCATCAACAACTTCTAAACACGCCCATGTTCACTCAAAATTGGGCTTGTGCACACAAGCACGCTTGCCAGTGCTCACGCTTCAATTGCATTTCCTCATATCTGTGTGAATCTGTCTGCGCACATGTGTGTGTATGTGTGTGTGTGTGTGTGTGCGCACGCATGCATGCATGCTTGTACAAGTGTCTGTGTGGACGAGTCAGCTTGTGCATACCTGCATGCACACGTGCGTGCTGTGTATGTGTGTACGTGTGTATATGCTTGTGTGTATGAGTGTATTTATGTGCGTGTGAGCAACATGTACGTTGTTCATGTTGGAAATGAAGCTTAGTCGATCTTCCCTTACCGCTATACAGTACAGTGTCGCCCTTCCGCGTTTACTGCTGTCGGGGAGTGGGGGAGGCAACACGCCTAAATGTGGAAGGTCCTCGAAAATGGAGGGACGCTCATGCCACTCGACGGGCGCCTGGGCAGGGGCCTGGGCTAGGGACTCTGCCTGGGCTGCCTGTTCCTCGGCATCCGCCTCTTCTGGCAATGGCACAAACTTGTCTTTCTGCAGATCGATTTGTCAGGCAACGTGCTAGTGTTGTGCAGGCCAGACTGATCCTGGAGCTCTGGTGATTGCCAGGTGAGCGCAGGTACGTTCGGTTGCACCTGACAAGACAGCTACTCTAGGAAATCGATATCGCCTGCTCAAACTTCACCATCAAAAACCTACCTGTCTTCCTGTGGGTAGTGGCTGCCTGCATAGTGTTTAAAGGTATAGAGAGCAGGGCCAGTGAGTTTCAGAGCCATTCCCATGCACGCGGGCATAGCCTGGGCGCTCCACGGGGACGAGCAGGCATACACGGGAGCAGCACCTAGAGCAATGAGGGAATTTTGTCTAACACCAGCATGCTTACCCTGGTGCAATGGTGGCCTGCTGTCTCCTCGTGGCTTGGGTACGCCCATGGGAAGGGGCAGGAGAGGATCGGGATCGGGGCTGATTGGTTGGCAACAGGGGAACTTGCAAGTCTCCTTTCTTCATGCCGTGCTGTGGCTGTGATTAGGGGGTGCAAGGGAGTACCAAGGAGTGCGGATGCTGATGCCCAGATAGCATGGGCATGACCTTGCCTATCGACAGAACCTAAATTTAGTGCTCATGAATTAACCTAATGTGGTCGCGGGTATTGTGTCGACTTAATGGATCAATACTATCAGTTTTCTCGTTTTCAACAATTACAGATAATATTTTATACTGAAAAATATGATCGTACCTCTAGCGACACAGAGCCTACCCGGATGCAAGCCTGCGTCATCATCTAGGCCATCAAGGTCCATCGTGAGGTGCCATGCCAGCAGGAAAAGTTTGTTGCCAATGGCTGCTGTTGAGCATCAAAGAAGTGGCATCAGCAAGGCCACAGCCTCAATGGCATCAGCAGCTTGTGGCCTCGCATTAGCGGCGTCCCTCTGCCTGCCAGGTAGAGTGCAAGGGGCAAAAAATTCTGTGCAGGTGGCAGGGTGCTTTGCAGAACGTCGTTTCAATGTTCAAAGGGGCTGGGACGTCTGCTGACTGTGCGGCCCTGCCACCGTGGTGGGAACGAGCCTAGCGTTATTTGAGAAGCAAATTGAGCTAGGATCATATGGAAGTCAATGCCATGTGCCTATAAACACAGGCTTCCAAAGCTGAGTCAAAATGTCGACTTGTGCTAAGACAAAGGCCAGCATTGGTCCCACGCGTGTCTCCATAGTTGACCTTAGTGGTTGTAGTGACTTCAGGCTAAAAATCTACTTCACGTTCCACCTTCATCTTGACCTAAAACTAAGCCCATTTTGTGCAGCTTTTGCATCCCTATTCCCTTGCATATGCCTTGCTCTGCCTTTTCAGGGATTTCCATGGCCCGCCCCGAGGGAGTGAACAGACCAGACCTGCTACCCAAGGAACAAACCCCTGTGATTGATGTGGCAGGATTTTTGACTCCCTCAGAGGTATGGGTGCTCGCTAGTGGATGCAGGCGCGTGCCAGACAATCATTCGAATAGTGCTCCAGTCTTGGCTTGCTTCTCACGGTTCCTTCATTGCGCCAGGAAGCAAGAATACGGGCTGAAATCGAGAGTTTGGAGGCTGATACTGGCTTCCGGCTGCGGGTGCTTGCCCAGAACTACCCAGAGACACCAGGTAACGTTTGTAACTGCAGGCACATGCCCCTGCAGCAATAGTAAATCATGGCTAGGGCAGTGAGTGAATGAAAGGGGGATTCAGATGGAGCACTCTCGTTCTTGAGAGAGCTTGGCAAGCCAGCAAGGCATACAAGGAAGCCTATGTAAGTTAATCAGCCTACAAAGAGATGCTATCTCACTTCCCATTGCTCGAAGCTGTTCCCACGTCTTACTCAAATCTTAGTAACAATGAGCAGCAGGGATGTGACAACTACAACCACAGAATCACACCACAATGGATTTTGTGGATCCAGTCATAATCAGGCATATACTTGAGTACACATCTCACCTCCATCATTGTGCGCTTGTTTAGAACTCTGTCAAACATGCATGTTGCTCAGGGAAAGCCATTGCTGACTACTGGGGTGTGGGTGATGACACCATTGTGTTTGTTGCGGACCCATCGTTTGGGGATATTCTGAATTTTAACGTCGGGCAGCTTGTCGACCTGGAAGTGCCCAGGCGGTTCTGGTGAGTTTTGGTGTCTACTATTATCGCTCGTTGTGAGGCTCAAGCTCTGTTGTACATGGAACGATTACTGAAGCCCTCTCTTTGCCGCGCATGGATGTGCCATACTCATGATAATGTTACGTGGGCAAGTTGTGTTACGAGATGATAAATAATACCAGTGTGGGATTAGCAAGCGTAAGTCTGAGGGCATTCTTGGAAAAAGCACGGGAACATAATATAACTCTCCTACCTGCAGGACTGCCCTGGCCGGAAAGTATGGCAACAAGTTCTACTGGCAAGAGAAGGGCGAGAATGAGAGCATATTGAATGCTGTGAGTCTTGACATCACCTTACATGCCTCGCACATGCACAGGCACGCACGCACGTGTGCAAATGTGTGCGCTTGCTTTATGACACTGGGAGTTTCTAGCAAAATCAGCCTTGGCAGCCATGATGCAGATTAAGAAAATTCTGTTCTGCAATGAGCTCCTAGTGTGTCGTCTATGTCAAACTTTTGCTTAGTTGATCATTAGGAATGTTTTTGTTACGTCAGACGTGTCTTGAAAAAGTTGCCCTTCCTTGTCAACCACTGGACATGTTAGGCATACAGCTGTATTGATTGATAGGAAAGGGACATTTGCTGTGCATGTTCTTTGTGCGCAGGTGAGCGCAATTGACACTTGCCTGCGCGAGCCACAAGGCCGGTTTAAATGCTCCCAAGTTCAGGGAGAGTTTGGAGAGAAGGACAGTAAGGGGCCCATCAGCGATCGCCTTGGGAAATTTTTTGGCAACTGAGATGAGGTTACTTGAATCTCAGTAGACTTGGAGCGTGCGGTATTGCACATCTTTAAGCTTATTGTGCAATTATTTTTTGTAGAGAACTGTCAACACTTCCTGTTCTGGTTTACACGCCGGCTTTAAGGTTAATCAAGGTTAGGTTACAAAGCTGTACCTGCCAAATGAGGGCAGCGGAAAGGATAACAAAACCAGTCTGATTTGCAAATCAGGTCAAAATTTTGACAAGGCATGCAATAGGAATAAGGGGCCTCTACTGGTCAGGTCTCAAGTCTCACCTTGGCGGAACCTCCACAGGTTTCACCTTCGGCAAGGTTAGATAAGGTTACACAGCCACAGGCGAGGCAACATAAGTCATTTATACTGATGATGGCGTGTAGCCATGTTTTCATAGAGTATTTTGCTACCACGCGAAGGAAAGTATTAACAAATCGTAGGTTGCCTTGGAGACGCCATGTTTCAAGTATTTTTTTGATTGTAATTGCTTCGAGATTTTCCATGGGGTGTTTGGACAACAAGTAGATTTTATGATATGATACATCTAATATTGATGGATCCATTTGCCGGAGCAACGGTGTCCGAAGTCTAAGTGGGCCCCTGGCTTGCGCTAGCGCTGCGGGCTCGATTGAGACGATGGTTTGCCCCATTGCTTGCAATTTGACCGCCCGGGGGCAGATGAGCATTCAAAGGGGACGTAACCACGTCAAGGGGAATATAATCCCCTTCTGGTATTTTAATCGACCCCCGATTTTGGAGAAAGGCCGGTATTAATCCCGTCTTTCAATATAAAATATCCTGTCTTATTTTAATCCCAAAAAATTATACTCCGCCGTGAGGTTCGCATTTCTGCAATCAGGGCCTAATGCTGATCCCCTTTTTGCAGGACCAGAACTCAATCTAGCATGTCAAGTTTCTCAGCAGCTGGCAAGAGGGCGCTGAGGCATGTAGCGGAGCCCTTACTGTGCAATAGAGCCAAGTGCCTTCCACTAATGAGACCCTGCACACCCAAATCCCATCGTGCAAATACCATTATGTTGGGGGCAGCTCAAGGACAAGCAAGTGTACTGGGTAAGCGTAAGCTGCTGTGCAAGCTGGTATGTGCTTTTAACCAACTGCACAGATAAGAGGGCATATTTGTTCTGACTTATTTTTCAACCAACATACTTTTGCATCTCTTTGCAGCGTGTAACATATATGTGTCAGAAGGACATGATATGGAAGCTTTGCAAGCAATGCAAGTGGGTGCAGATTGTTTTGCCTGAGCTTGAGTGCTCTTTGATTGGACAAGCGTTCTTTGCGTGATTCACTGCACTTTTGAACAGTACCGCGAAGCAACATTAACACTTGCATCATCACCAGCAGTATTGTCACCGTCATCCTCACCACCACCATCACCACCACCATCACCGCCACCACGACCGCCACCACCACCATCACCACCACCACCACCCACCAGTGTTGTTCGCTGGGCTTTAAAACGCATGCTCATAAAATGTTCTGTTGGGGCTCCATGCCCACCCAGGACAGCCTGCAAGGCACCCCAGGAGTGCACCTTGCACATGTGTTTGTGGACGCTCCCTACCACCGGACTGGCTTCACGATAACATCCTTAAATACTGAGCAAGTGAGTGCCCCCCAGAGTCTGGTGCTGGAGCACCTTGCCACCTGCTCTTGACCGCCCATGAGTGCTCGTTTCTCATGGTTGCTCATGGCTGATAGCATCCATGGCCAAATAAACTTGTTTACAATCTAAAACCAACATCTGTGAAGCATCCCTGCCTATGAAATGATATCAAATTAAAATTGAATTGGAAAAATATATCTGGAAAACTTCAAGGGCGATGCTAAGGGGTTGTCAGGAAGACGTTTCTGTATTACTTACCACAAGCACTACTGCTTAGCATGCACAATGCTTCACGTGTGTGCGCTCCTTAGCTTGCCTCCACTCTGTAGTCTGCTCCTGTGATCATGGGATGTGCATGCCTCACAAGCAGCCTGTGCCATGGACAAGATTTTGAAGGCACAGCTCTCCTGCCCAGCGGTCTTCACATGAGCGTTCTGCGCAACTGTGGTTGTACAATGTGCAAGGCCCTGATAGTGCAGTGCCTTGGGCGGCGCTTGAATGCAGATGGAGGGAACACTTCAAAACATTACGAACACTGCCTGTGAGTCACTTGCCACGGCATTCGCATGTGCATGCGTGTGTGCGCGCAGCTGGTTGCAGGAGCGCTGGCCCTTGCCCGCAGCGCGCTGGACCTCATTGACCTCCGCCGCCACAGTGCCACCCACCCTCGGCTGGGCGCGCTGGACCACATCTCTGTCCATCACCTGAGCTTGACCAATAGGTGTGGCTTTGTTTTGTAGGCGCTGGCAGGGCTGGCAGGGTGAGGCTGCCTGGGGCAGTATGAGCCTGGTGGTTCTTCACCCTGCGAGCATTCGCGACGTGAGGGCATTCTTGCTCTCTGGCCGTGTTCCGACATGCCCCAGCTCGTGACACTCCTCCCAACTCACCAGCAACCACGTGCACTACTACTGCGTGCAAAAGCCGAGCGTGCTCGCTACCCTGGTGTGCCCTTAGTGCACCTCCCCCCTTAGGCTGCTCATCCCTGCCTGCTTGCTCTCTCGTGACACCCTCTGCGCCGTTCCACCCTAGGCCGCCATCCACGCCTGCTCTTGCCCAAGCTGCTGAAGGCCCTGGGAGCTGCTCAGGGCAGCCACAGCTTCATCCAAACGAGGCAAGCCTGCGGGCCCCGGGCCCCGGCTTAATGCAGCATGCAGCTGCAGGCAATGTGCAAGCAGGTAGGCAGCCCAGGTAGCCCGCACAGGGGCCCAGGATCTGAGCAAGACAGACGTCCCTTTTGCATTTCTTGTCAAAAATTGCATGGGCCTGTTGTCCCAAATTCACTTTTGGGCGGTCAATTTGCACCCTGGCAGCGTGCAAGGCGGTAAGGCCCATCAGCGCAGCCTCAAGGCCGCCAAGGGCGATTGCAAACCCCAAAGGCAAGTGCGCTTCAGGAGGCTGCAGCCTCGATGAATTTCAGACGGGGCCGCTGCATGCACTGAGGTCCACGCCTTCTCCAAAAGTTTGCGTACATGAGCAAGTCTGGCCGGCTGTGCTGCAGCTTCCTGTGGGAGGGTGCGTGCACAGTGCCCTGTGGGAGAGTGTGTATGCGTATGCGTGCAGTCGGCCCTCGTTGAGCCGTGATGCAGCAAATGCATGCTGAAGGTGGCACAAGGACATCAACCTGTTTTGTGAACACCACTTGGTCAAACGCACCCTGCCTGCGTGACATTGCAGGCGTAGCCCTTGCAAGCACGGCTGCGCGTGCTATGGGGAGCGCCCTGGCCGCGCCGCCCAGCCAGCTACCCGTATTCTACTATGGCAGTGCACACCCGCATGGCAGGCGGCTGGCGGACATCAGGCGTGGCTTGGGTAAGTGAGTGCGTGCATGGCTTCAGGATGACAGACATTAGGCGTGGCTTGGGTGAGTGATCGCATGCATGGTTTCAGGGTGACAGGCGTGGTTTGAATGAGTGATTGCATGCATGGCTTCAGGATGGCAGACATGAGGCATGGCTTGCGTGAGTGATCGCATGCATGGTTTCAGGATGCACGCGGGCCCAGGAGGCCTCGTGCCTCTTGTGTGCACGGAAGGCGCTGATGGCTGCTTTCTAGGCCGCCTGCTGCACGTGTGCAAATCAGGGTGATGGCCGCATATGCTGCGCATGTGCAAGTCAGGGTGATGGCCGCGCGCCGTGCACGTGTGGATCAGGGTGATGGCCGCATGCTGCGCGTGTGCAGATCAGGGTGATGGCCGCATGCTGCGCGTGTGCAGATCAAGGTGATGGCCGCATGCTGCGTGTGTGCAGATCAGGGTGATGGCCCTCTGCCGCACGCGTGTGTGCAGATCAGGGTGATGGCCGCCTGCTGGGGGCATGTGGGTCAGGATGATGGCTTTGACGCAATGGCTCTTGGATGCGACCTTGACCCAAGCTGTTTCAGGGTTCTGCAAAGTGCTGGCTGGCCATTGGCGTCTCCAAGGCAAACACACCCTGTCCTGCCAGCTCCACAGGGCAGCTGCCTGTCTAGCCACGCCCGCGCGCCGCATCCAGTCCCGGTCACTGTGTGGCTGCATCAGTCGCTGTTTCTGTGTGGCTGTGTGATCCCGGTCTCTGTGTGGCTGCATTAGCCCCGGTCTGTGTGGCTGCGTCAGTCCTGGTCTGTGTGCGGCTGCATCAGTCACGGTCACTGTGTGGCTGTGTGGTCCTGGTCTGTGTGTGGCTGCATCAGTCGCGGTCTCTGTGTGGCCGCATCAGTCCCGGTCTCTTTGTGGCGGTGTGGTCCTGGTCTGTGTGTGGCCGCATCAGTCCCAGTCTGTGTGTGACTGCATCAGCGCGCGAGGCATGTGCTGAGCAAAAGGCAGCTTTCGAGCCATCAGCTCCAAACAGGCGGCGCCCCCTCACCTCCACCCTGCCTGCCTGCGCTGGCTCGCAGGCTACTTCAAAGGTAGCAGCACACCTGCCCCGCCTGCAGTAGCCTGTGGTAGCAAGCAGGGGGGGAATGCTTCCAGTGGCCCTGAGTGGAGGGGGGGCCTGCCGGTGGCCGACTTGTCCCACTTCCCACCTGATGAAGGGCCCACGGACCTCACACCGCAGCATGGGCTGGTGACCATCGGGGCGGTGCCCTGGGTGGTGAACTACAACATACCGGTGTCGCTGCCGCTGGCAGCTGGAGGGGAGGCGGTGCAGGGCGCAGGGAGCAGCAGCGGCGGCGGCGGCGGCGGTGCAGAGGGGAGCGGCGCTGCAGCCAGCGCCGAGCTATTCCAGCTGGGTGGGTGCATGCGTGTGGAGTGCTGGGACTGCAGGGGCATAATGGTGTGCTTATCCGGTTGGAAAGGGAACCACGAGTGCGCGGTGCGTCGACGCTAGACAAGCGGCAGCTGGCCGCCAAGAGCTGCTGATCTTATTGTCCAGGCACCTGTTGATAATATAGTGTGCATTACACATATTTCTTCCTGCTTTGCTAAGCTGCGCACCTAGCCGGGGCCTTTCCTGCTGCAGCAACTGAGTTGGGCTCTTTCTATTGTTGTTTTGCGTGTGGACTTATGTTGTTTGATGATGCCTTTTGGAATGCTGTACTTCCTTACCACCTACTTGGGACAGCTGAGACGCCCAAACTGCGTACCTAATGTAAATGTGACAGCTGGCAGCTGAGGTGGTGCAGCAGGGTGATTCGCTATTCTCACTGTATTTCACATATGTCGGGACATATATGTATCTCATGAAAGTGGTTGGCCGTTCAGGAAGCGTCCCTTGCTCGCCTACAGCACGGCACCCCTGCACAAGATGCTTGCATGGCATTGGCCCTGTGGACCTGAATGCTCGCATAGAAAGAGAGATCCTCTTCTTCACTGCCTCTGCGGTCCTCATGCCCATGGTCTACCTGCAGCAAAGCGCTTGGCTCGAGGTGTGAGCGAGAGGGGCGGGGGGCTGCGGCTGGTGGAGTCGATGGCCCTGGCCCATGCAGATGGTGTAGTGGAGGTGGCATGCAACCTGCTGGGCGGTGGAGAGGGCGTGCCGCCCTCAGATGTGCAGGTTTGTGATAGCATTGTGGGATATGACACAATGGAGTGACACAGCAGCACAGATACTTCTATTCTACACAGAAGCACCCCGATTTCATACCTCGGATTTATGGCAGCTCACAACCTACCTTGCACATGTAGGAAACAATTTTGCTCTAAAAACCGGGAGAACCGGGAGAACCACCAGTGCACCGGGAAGCATTAGCACAGATTTAAATGACTAGAACAAACTTCAATTGTGTCTAAAGTTCCTCTAAGGAACAGTAGGCTTGACTGTGCGAGCACGCACGCTATCGCATGCAGGGATAGATGTTGCAAACTGCTGCAAACTGGTCAATTCTCCCCAATCTGCTGTAGCATTATGCTTATTTAGTTCCTTAACACAGGAACTGCCTCCTTGAGGTAGCTAAACAGGGAGAATGAGTTGCACCTGATCAGCTCCGGGCCACAGCGTACCCTGCTCAGATATGCATTCTGTCCAGCATTTGCTATTCGTGAGGCAAATAGAACAATCATTTTGGTATACTCACACACATTGCTGCAACCACTTTCTTTTATCATTGGCATTGCCAAATTTTGTATAACCACTCTGGTTTAATCACGACCTCCAATTTGTGTCCATTTTGGGGCCTGGCGGTCGACTAATGTTGTGACATTTCAAGTCAGGATTTGGGCTGGCTATTCCTGAAATGTGAAGGCAAATCACTGCATTAAACTACCTTTATGTAAGTCATATGTTCATTAGGCCATGTGAATTGCTGGGGATCTGAATGAATGTCAAAGGGTCTCGCTTCCATACCATTCTGCCCACAGCCTGCCAATATATAGATAGATTCTCATCTTTTTATATGTTCTCTTGTGTGTTTATGCGCAGGCTTTCGTGGAGACACTTGCGGCGGGCATGGATGAGAAGTTGGTGGTTGGGCAGGGCTATCAGACTGGAAAGACTCCGCAGCAGCTAGTGCAAGTGACATTAGATGCATTATCGAGATGTTGAGGGCTTCGGACTCGTGATGCTTTGACAGTTTCGTCTTAAGGCTGACGCGGCCCATCCTTGGATTAATTAACATAACATAATTTCTGACGTCAAATGTACTTTTTTCGAACATCATCTCTCGTCTCGTAATGTCCCGCTCTACCAGTGCCAGGCACAAGTCAGGCACAGGTATGCAGGATGTCGTTGATTCAACCAATAGGCTGCTGGCGGACTCAGAAAAGAGGCAAGCTGAGTTGAAGGTGAGGCAGCATAGCTTGCAAGTTGCATAGTGTACTTCCAGTCTACTTATTGTTTTGAAGCTCTTGAGGCTTCCCTTTCCCTGTTGTGATACAGATAGAAGGGTTTTAATTAGAATGCTATGCTCAGCTCAATACACATGTGCTCCAAACAGGTGACACTCACAAAGTAACCCTCACAAACCATTTTGTTCAGTTTCAAGTTGTGCCTTGAATTCTGCTGCAGTCAGTCTTAATCCAGATAGAGCTGCAATTGCAAACTGCCCTCGCTGAGAATGCGGCACTATGCAAGGTGCGTTTGACCACCTTGGGAGGAAAAGCAGCTTCATCTGCCAACATAGGCCAGTACAAATGCAAGCATGCTCGTTAAGGTATCAAGTCGTGGGCAGCTGCGGCACAAAAAAGCCGGTTCTAAGGCACAATTGCGCAAGCAGGTTGCTGCAGATGTTGCCTTTGGGCAGAGTACTGCAAATGTTGCAGTGTCCACGGACAAAGGCTTACTTTCTTTCCATCAACCATCCTTACACTGCCATCGTCTTTTTAAATGGGTACAATAGGAGCTGGGGCGCCCACCCAAGAGGACTGCCCCAGCCCCTCCCAGGCCTTCTCTCATGGACCCCTCAGCCACAGCAGCAATGGCCAGCCTCCAGGCCAAGATACTGGAACTTGAGCAGCAGCTACAAGAGGCCCAAGGCACAGAAGCTAAAGGCTGGACGGGCCAGAAGATACGACCGGCTCTGAACCAGGCAGCTGCAGCCGCCGGCCGCAAGAAGGATGTGTGGTCGCGTTTCAGGGAGCAGATCCACAGCCGCAAGCAGCCCCTGCCAGAGATCTTCAAAAAGTGTGTGTTTGTGTGCGTGCATGTGTGCGTGTATGACGTAGAAAAATCTGTGCGGCGCAGCTGTAAGTGCATTGGGGCCTGCGCCGCTCTTGGTGCTGCGCCACTGTTGCACTGCAGTGCATGTTAACAAATTGCAGGACCTGTACCTTGGCTTCCTGCATGTCTGTGCGCCGTGCCCGGGGCCTGGTTGGAGCAGCTTCTGGTTAACCACTAAGCCCACCTGCTGCCAGGCTCTGGCTTGAAGCAGCACGTGAAGTCAGGCCTGCAGTATGAGCCTCCTACCAAACGCAGCATGAAGCCAGGCTTGCAGTATTGATGTAGCATGTGCAGTCAGGCCTGCAGTGTTGATGCAGCATGTGCAGTCAGGCTTGCAGTATAAATGCAGCACTGCAGGCAGGCTTGCAGTGTTGATGCAGCATGTGCAGTCAGGCTTGCAGTATTGATGCAGCGCTGCAGGCAGGCTTGCATTGTTGATGCAGCTCGTGTAGTCTGGCTTGCATTGTTGATGCAGCTCATGTAGTCTGGCTTGCAGTGTTGATGCAGCACGTGTAGTCTGGCTTGCAGTGTTGATGCAGCATGTGTAGTCTGGCTTGCAGTATAGATGCAGCACGTGTAGTCTGGCTTGCAGTGTTGATGCGGCATGTGTAGTCTGGCTTTCAGTGTTGATGCAGCATGTGTAGTCTGGCTTGCAGTAATGATGCAGCAGGTGTAGTCTGGCTTGCAGTGTTGATGCAGCATGTGTAGTCTGGCTTGCAGTAATGATGCAGCTCATGTAGTCTGGCTTGCAGTGTTGATGCAGCATGTGTAGTCTGGCTTGCAGTAATGATGCAGCACGTGCAGTCAGGCTTGCAGCATGAGCCTCCTACCAAACGCTACCGAAATGCTATCAAGTCCAACCAAACGCAGCACGTGAAGTTAGGCTTGGAGTATGAGCTCCTTCCAAAGGCAAATGTGCTTTTCAGCGTGGGGTGCATCCTCCGTTCTGCCCACTTGCTCTGTCCACTTCCTCTGCCTGAGGCAGCGCCCGCGCTTCTCAGGGTCTTCGACAACTGCAATGACCCAGTCCAGCTCCAAGGGCGCGGCACAGAGGTGCTCCTTGCAAGCGTGTGTGTGGACACATGCACGCTCACATGTGCGTTCTTGCATGCTGTGCGATGCGCGTAGGCATGACGCCGACAGCTCCGGCTACCTCAACATCAGCCAGGTGGTCAGCCTGGTGGAGGAGGTGCTGCCGGATGCGAGCCCTCTGGACTGCGCGCACGTGGCGGCCGTGCTGGATATGAACAGCGACACGCGTGTGACGTTAGAGGAGTTCATGACCACGCTGGAGGAGGGTAGCGCAATTGCGGAGGCGGTGCGTGCGCTCCTGCGTGCGCGTGTGCATGGTAATGCCGTATAACTAATGCGCATGCCCTGCGTCACTTGTGTGCGCGTGTCCTGTTACCTTCAGTGCACTTTGCAAGGGCAAGTTGGGGTGTTGCCAGTATAGAGTGTGTGGGTGCGCTCCAATGCTCCTGCGGTCATCCACTGCTGCTGCTGCTGCTGGTGCTGCTGCTGCTGCTGTGAGGCTGAGGGGAGAACGTGCAGGGTGGCCAGCCTGCCAGCCTGCCTGCTTGCTTGTGTGAATGCAGGTGAGGGCCAGGGAAGACACCACGGAGCTCATGTCCTCACTGGAGGACTACTTTGTGGAGAACGAGGTGCACACGCGCGGCTGCCGCAGCGGATGGGGAATGAGCGTATGGCTGCTGCAGTGGAAAGGAAACTTGGCCGCTTGACCTGCTAGGCACTTAATGGGGAATGTGCCCCTGAAACCAGCGCGTCCGCAATCCTCCACATGCGCACCTTCAGGTGCACTGTGCCAGCCCCACAACCGCACGTGTTGCCGCACGTGCATCGCCCCCATACCTCCTATCTCATCGCCTGCGCGCCCGGCTGCTTGCTCCTGCCTCAGGCTACCATGCGCAAGTGCTTCAAACAAGTGGATTCAAACAAGTGGATCCGCTTGCTTGCTCCTGCCTCAGGCTACCATGCGCAAGTGCTTCAAAAAAGTGGATTCAAACAAGTGGATCCGCTTGCTTGCTCATGCCTCAGGCTACCATGCGCAAGTGTTTCAAACAAGTGGATTCAAACAAGTGGATTCAAACAAGTGGATCCGCCTGCTTGCTCCTGCCTCAGGCTACTATGCGCAAGTGCTTCAAACAAGTGGACCCGGGCGGGTGTGGCGTGCTGGACCACAATGCCCTTGCCCGCATTGTTCGCCAGATTCCGGGCATGGACGCATCGGTGAGGGGCACGCTGCTACCCGCCTACCTGACAGCCAGCTGGCTGGCCTGCTTGCCTGGAGGGAGGGAGCAGGGGGGCCAAGGCTGCCTGGTCAAAGTGCTTTGCTGTAGCCACAGGCTGGCGCTTGCCTGAGGAGGTCATCAGGTCAAGGATCCCCTGCCCTCCTTCGAGTGTGCAGGGGCGCAGTATTGAACCATACCCTTAAGTGTGTAGGGGCATGGTATTGCACCGCACTCTTGAGAGCGTGGGGGGGGCACGGTATTGTATCATACCTTTGAGTGTGTAGGGGCATGGTACCATACCATCAGCATTGGAGTCAAAGCTGCCTGTGGTACGTGTAACACACGCGCAGGAGTACAAGTTTGTGCTGTCGTACCTGTACCAGTCTGGCCGGAGGGACGGCACACATAACTATGACACATTTCTGTCGGCAGTGCGACACTTCAAGTTGAAGGATGAGGAGGAACTCGAAAATGAAGAGCTGGCTGCGTGGAAGGTGCGTGCACTGAAGAAGTGTTTGCCACGCGGCAGGTGTGGACACCTAGCACTCACGTGCATAAGTTGCCCTGACAATTGTCTGGGGCTAAGAAAGCTTTGTGCAGATGAGCTTGTACCAAGGCTTTGATGGGGCATGGTGAACACTTCTGGGCTCCAAGATTTGCCCAGAGATGCTGGTACAATGTCTGGGAGCTGAGCTCTGTGTTGAACACATGGAACACTTTCTGAGCGCGTGCTGCACAGACTGCATGTGAAGGCAGATCAATTTTGTGTGTGATCATTTGTCCAACGAAGGTCATGCTTCATGCACTCTTCAGAAACGTTGTGCTGGTGCCCAAATGCTGCAATCCAATACGCACAGCTAAACACACACACACTTACACACACACTTACACACACACACACACACACACACCAATCACAAATACTTGCATGCAGCAAACCACTCGACAAACGAATACACAGATGCACCCGCCACCACTTCCATGTGCGTACAAATGCATGCCAAACACCCGAGCAAATCTTTTTGCCTTTTTGGCCTTGCTGAGCAGTCAGAGGCCATGCGCCTGGCCGCGCAGCTGGAACAGGCCACCGTAATGCGGCGCGTGGAGGTGGACCTTCTCAAATTCCAGCATGCTCAGCAGAGCCAGGTACGCTTTCAGGTTTGTGTGTGTGTTCTAAGCAGATCCGTTTGTAAGGTTCTACCCTGCAAAGCGCTGAGATGCCACATGCTATGCCGGCATATCGCATCACGTCACGCGGCTTCTCATCTGCTTACTGCTCCTGTTGATGAAGATGGCGGTGATGATGTCTTGCAGGGGCAGGCAGCCGGCGGCAACACCAGCACACTCGCCCTCCTGGAGAAGGCCTACGCACAGAACTCGCAGCTGCAAAGGCGGCTAGATTTGGCGCAGACCGACCTGCATGCGGCGCATTCCGGCCAGGCAGCCGCCCAGGCAGCCATGCAGGATGTGCAAGCAGCGCTGGAGGCCTGCCGCTCTGAGCTGGCGCAAGCGCGCGAGGTAGCCACCAGGGTCACGGCGGATCTCTGCCACACGCAGGGGGATCTGGTGGCTGTGAGGTCTGATTTGGACAGGGCGCGGCAGGAGGCAGAGCGGCTGCACGCCGCGGAGCAGGCGGCGCTGGCGGCGCAGAAAGACGCGGGCCAGCAGGCAGCGCAGGCGGCAGAGGCAGCTGAGTTGCAGCTGCAGGCTGCGCGGGCTGCGCAGCAGGAGGCTGAGCTGCGCGCACAGCAGGCAGAGCAGCAGGTGCAAGCCGCAGAGGCAGCGCTGCGAGATGAGGTGCAGGCAGCACAGCAGAGAGCAGCGCAGGCGGCACAGAGAGCACACGCGGCAAAGCAGGAGGCAGAGAAGAAGCTGCAAACAGCTGAGGGTCGGCTGCGAGAGGCAGAGGGACAGCTGCAGGAGGCACGCCAGGGAACGGCCAAAGAGGCCGGGCGCATGTCACTGCAAGCTGAGCAGCTGCAGTCCACACAACGTCACGTTGATTCATTGCAGAGACGCTGCGCTGAGCTGCAGGTGCGTGGACTGCTGCAAGATCATTGGGCATGTGTACAAAAGTATGCTGGTCGGCCGGCCGGCAGGCTGGACGGCTGAATGACTGGCTGCTGCCCCACACCCTCTACGTTTGGCCTGCTTCGCTTGTGCAAAAGCTTGTGTGTGCTTGTGCCATCCGCGCCACTCACTGCAGCCAGCTTTGCTGCACTGCATGCCAACTGCTGGGCTGCCCCCTCCGCAGTTGTGGCTGTGCAAGGCAAAGGACAGGCGGCCCAGCAACATGCAGAGTAAGAACCCACTAGGTGCTGCTCGCTGTGCCGCTTACCAACTGCTGGGCTGCCCACTTTGCAGGCGCAGCTGAGCAAAACAAAGGAGGGGCGATTGAGTGATGCGCAGAGCATGGACGCACTCAGAGCTGAGGTCTGTGTACGTGTGTGTGCATGTGTGTGTGTGTGTCTGCTTGTGCGGCAGAGTTGGCTTGGAGTGGCATGCTGGCTGGCTTTTTGGCCTGCTGTGTAGATGTGTGGCTTACTGAGTGGCGGGAGTGTGGCATGCTGCGCGGCTGTGTGGCAGTGCGGCTTGCTGAGTAGCGGTGCGCATTGGCTGCGTAACCTACTGAGTGGCGGTGCGCATTGGCTGCGTAGCTTGCTGAGCGGCGGTGCGCATTGGCTGCATAGCTTGCTGAGCGGCGGTATGCTTTGGCTACGTAGCTTTCAGAGTGGTGATGTATTTTTGCTCTGTGACACTTGGAGGCGCGCATTTTGCGGTGGTGTGGCGCCCTCTAAAGACTGTATGTGATGGGATAAGGCTGAAGCAGCGTACTACTGCTAGGGGCCTTGCTTTTGTGCTGCAGGCAGGCAGCTGTTACTATGGATCTGCAGCCTGCGCAGCTGTTGCTGTGGCTCTGCAGCCTGCCTGCATTGAGTGCACAAACTTGATGTGGCTACGGACAGAGCAGGCCCCCCTGGGGGGGCGCTGCTGCTGCTGCTGCTGCTGCTGCTAGGTATCAAGTTGCAGCTGTAGCTGCTGCTGTGTAGTTGCGAGCAGGCCCGACCCAGGACATGCACGTGCACATGCGTGTGCACGCAGCTTGCAGATACCCAGCGCACGCTTGAGGCACAAAGGGAGAGGGCAAGCGAGGCGGAGGCGAGGGCAGGCCAGCTGCAAACCCTGGTACTGGAGAAGGAGGCAGAGGTGCGTGCGCGGTAGTGCATGCCTGTGATGGGCGCACACGCGTGTGCTTGCGTGTTTGTGTGTGTGTGTGCGCGCGCTTGTGTGCACACGTGTGCGGACGCGTTCCGGCTGCAACGAGGCCTATTTTTCAACGCTTGGCAGCCAGCCCGTCAACGATGCATTCTAAACAAAACACCATTTTGTGTTCAGGCATGTTGCTTGCCATCACAGCAGCTGCCATTTCAAGGCCACCGCAGTCAAGCCCACGCGAGAACATAGCTGCCATAGGCTGTGGGCGTTAAGTTGTTACATTTGTGCTAAACACAATTCAAATCATGCTGAGCTCTCATCTGCACCTCAGCGCACACATTTGTGTGCGTGTGTGCGTGTGTGTGAGTGCATCTGTGTCTATGTGTGTAAGTGTGTGCACGCACGTGCGTGTGTGTATGTGTTTGTGTGCATATACATGCGCGTGCATCTGTGTCTGCGTGAGTTTGTATGTGTGTGCTTGTGTGTTTGCAAGCCTGTGTGCGCCCGTGTGTATGTGCGTGTGTGCTTGCTTTGCTCTTTGCTGAACCCCAGCCTTTGTCAATCTGGAGAGCTTCTCTCGTGTGCTTTGAGCAGGGACCCATTTCCAGTCAGTGATCAGTTTGCGCACAAAGCTGGGTGCACACACAACCAAACACAAACACGCTGCTGGCGCCATCCCCTGTTCTCAGGTCTCTGCAGTGAAGGAACAAGCCGCAGAGGGGTCCCAGCGGGCTATGTCTGAGCTGCAGACGCAGCTGGTGCAGGCAGAGGCTCAGCTTAGGGATGCGCAAGAGCAGGCGCGCACGGAGCTCACCCTGCTGCAGCAGCAGCTGGACAATGCGCAAATTGCTGCAAGGGCTGCGGCAACCATGGGGCCTAAAGCAGGGGCAGTGGCTGCCGGTGCGGAGCGGGACGCGGTGGTGGCCCGGGAGCAGGCGGCGGCGGCGGCAGCTCTGCAGCAGGCAGAGTGTGCACTTGCGGAGGCGGCAGGGGCAGCAGCGCAGCGTGATGCAGCCATGGAAAGAGCAGCTGCAGCAGAGGCACAGGTGCAGGCTGCAGGCAGGCAAGCAGAGGCGGCTCGGGCACAAGCACTGGCTGCAGAGGCACAGATGCATGAGGCGCAGCAGCTGCGGGTAGCGGCCGAGTCTGCTGCGGCGCAGGTGGAGGCTGCTTTGAGGCAAAAGGAAGATGAGGCCCAGGCACTTCAGGGCAGTGCCAGTGCTGCCGGCTCTGAAGCGCTAGCGGCGGCAGCTGCGGCAAAAAGTGAGCTGGCAGGGATGGCGCAGCAGCTGGAGTACGCCAGGGCTGAGGCTGGTGCGCTGCAGGTGCAGCTGCAGGAGACCAAGCAGCAGGCGGAGGCGGCTGCAACGCATCATGAAGTGGCACTGCAGGATATGCAGGCACAGGCAGCAGTGGCAGCGGCAGCAGTGCAGAAGGGGGACAAAGCGCTGCAAGAGGCTGAGGCGCGGATGGCTGTCCTGGCACAGCAGCGGGATGAAGCGGTGCAGCAGGCAAAAGAGCATTTGGAGTTGTTGGAACGGCAGAGGGACAAAGCGCTGCAGGAGGCTGAGGCGCGGGTTGCTGCCCTGGCACAGCAGCGGGATGAAGCGGTGCAGCAGGCAAAAGAGCATTTGGAGTTGTTGGAGCGGCAGAGGGACAAAGCGCTGCAGGAGGCAAAGGAACAGATGGAGGAGCTGGCGTGGCAGCGGGATGCGGCTGTGCAAAAGGCCGAGCAGCAGGCTGTGGCGCTGGCGCAGCAGCAAGAGGAGGCGCTGCGGGCCCTGCAAGAGCAAGCAGCTAGACAGACAGCAAATGCAGACGCAGCCAGGGAAGAGACTGCACAGCAGGCACGGGCTGCAGAGGAGCGACTTTTGGCAGCAACAGCAGCGTCCGGCCAGCAGCAGCAGCAGGCGCGGCAGCAGCTGGAGGCTGTGCAAGCGCATGCTGCAGCTGCAGAGGCAAGGTATCTAGAGGCGGAGGGCAGGCGGGTGGCTGCGGAGGAGCGGGCGGCAGCAGCAGAAGCGCAGGCAGCGGCACTGCAGCAGCGCGCAGAATTCGCGGAGGCGCTAGCGGCGGCGGCAGGGGTTGAGCAGGTGGATGCTACCAGCCTCACGGCGGCAGCAGAAAGAAGGGCAGCGGAGGCGGAGATGCAGGTGGCAAAGCTGCAGCAGCAGGTGGGGGTAGCGGAAGAGCGAGCGGCGGCGGCGGCGGCGCAGGCAGCTGAGGTGGATGGCAGGGCAGCTGCAGCGGGAGAGCAGGCGCGGCAGCAGGGTGATGCGCTGAAGGCGAGTGTGAAGAAGGCAGAAGCACGGGCGGCGGAGTCGGAGGCACGCAGCCAGGCACTGCAGGTGCAGTGCAAGGCCGCTCAGGCTCAGGCGGTGGCGGCCGAGGAGCGGCGCGCAAGCGCACAGCAGGGGGCAGCTGAGGCAGAGGCGCGCGCAGCGCAGGCAGGAGAAGAGTGCCAAGCGCAGCGGGTGCAGCAAGCGCTGCAGGCGAAGAAGGCACAGCAGGCGCAGGCGCACGCGATGCAGCTGGAGGGGCAGTGCAGGCAGTGCGAGGCAGAGCTGGGCCGGCTGAAGGAGGAGGCGGCAAGCGCGCAGCAGGAGATGGCATCGCAGCAGGCGCAGCATGTGCACCAGCTGGAGCAGGCGGAGGCGTCGTTAACGCAGGCACTGGCAGACAGGGAGCGCCTCCGTGAAGAGCTTGCGCACGCAGGGCAGACGTTGGAGGCGGATGGGGCGCGCTGGCATGAGGCAGAGGCCGCAAGGCAGGTGGCGGAGAGGCTGCTGGGTTGTGCACGGGCGGAGCTAGAGGCGATGCAGGTAGGGAGGGTCTGTGCATGCGCGTGGATTGTGCGTGTATGTGTGTGTGCAAGCGTGCTTCATGCCGTTTGTGATGTGTTTGCACGGGCGCAGGCGTGCCTGCCTGGTGTGTGTGTGTGTGTGTATGTGTGTGTGTATGTGTGTGTGTGTGTGTGTGTGTGTGTGTGTGTGTGTGTGTGTGTGGAGTTTGCGTCTTTGTGGGCGCACTGTTGCATGTGAAGTGTGAGGGCTCACAAGTTATTGCGTGTGTGCATGCATGCATGGTCATTGCATAGAAGCTCTTGAGGGTGTAGCTTTGGATGTTTGCAAGTGCATGGGCAATGTCCTTCTCAATCATCATATAGCATGCGTACACCAAGACCAGCCTCCTTGCCTGCCACAGCGCACCTTGCCCTCCATCATCACAAGCGCAAACAAACCAAGGCCTGGCTCCTTGACTGCCACAGAGCCCCTTGCCCTCTGTTTTGTCTATTCACAAGAAGGGAATTGCGCTCTGGTGCTGCCGGACATGGCTGTGCCCATCAACCATCTTGTCCTACAATGCACAGGCAGCCAATGCAGAGCTAGAGGCACGCGCGGCTTCAAGCCATGGAGCGCTGGAAAGACTGCAGGTACACAGCTCTCGCGTTTATGCTGTGGCTCGTATGCTTTTGTGATGCGTGCAGCATCATCGCCTGTGCTGCTTTTCACTGTTGGGCTGATGGGCTGTGCTGCTTCTTGCCTGTGCTGCTTTGTATGGTGCACTGTGCTGCTTGCTTCTTGCCTGTGCTAATTTGTATGGTATGTGCCTGGTGCATTATGCTGCTTCTTACCTGTGCTAATTTGTATGGTATGTGTCTGGTGCATTGTGCTGCTTCTTGCCTGTGCTGCATCCCACCAATGGGCTGTGCTGCTTCTAGCCGGTGCGTCAATAGTGTTTTAATCTTTGCCTGTGCTAGGTTGCATCCAGGTAGACATGGTCTTATTTTTCATGCGTCTAGCTTGCAGCTCGGCAATGTGGCTGTGCTTCTGAAGTAGTGGGGTCCGACTTAAGTCAGTGTGGTCTTGTTCATGCTAAGCCAACTTCCTAACTACAATGCTTTGGTCTTTTGTCATGCTCCTTCCGTGCTTTGGACATGCGCCGCCTTACTCTGGCTTTGCTGGTTGAATGGCTCTTAAGCCTTGCGCTCTGCGCGAGCAATCAGCCTTGCCGCATGTGCGGTCAGAGGGCGAAGGGCGTGTGGTGCAATGCCTGCATTCTAGTTGGCCGCTGGGAGGTGTGCGCCAAATGCGCTCACAAATGCAGCGTTGCATCACTGTGCATCACCTGCACATTACTGTGCATCACCTGCGCATCACTGTGCATCACCTGCGAATTACTGTGCATCACCTGCGCATTACTGTGTATCACGTGTGCATTACTGTGCATCACCTGCGCATTACTGTGCATCACCTGTGCATCACTGTGCATCACCTGTGCAATACTGTGCATCACCTGTGCAATACTGTGCATCACCTGTGCCGCTGTTTGCCTGCTGCATGTGCCAGGGCAAGGCTCAGGCGGATGCTGAGCAGCTGGCTCAGGCCCAGGCGGAGCTGCGCAAGCAGCAGGTGGAGGCTCGGGAGGTGGGTCCTGCCCCTGACCTTCAAGAAATACAAAAATGCATGTGGGAGGAGAAAGTGGTGGGGGAAGAAGGCATGCTTTTCTTGCCGGTTCCGCCTGTTGCGACTTGCCCCCATATATGGTGCCCGCGGCTCGCCACGTCCATGGCCCCTTGAAAAAGGGCCGCATCATGACAGCGCACGCGCACATTGCCAAATGGCTGCGGGCCATGCAAAGCGCAACCGCGAGGGCGACCATGCAACTTAACCACTGCCAGAGGGTGGCCATGCGCCGCATGGGCGCTGCCACGTGGTCTCACGGCCAAGCACTGCACCCACGCCACGGGCCCCTCCATGGCATCCTTTTGGTGGGCCACCTTGAAGCCCCTTTTCGGCCTCCCTCCCATTTTTGGCCACCATCAAGACCCCTTCCCTGTATTCCCTTGGATTGGGCGCCTGCAAGTCCGTCCTGGACCTGGCGCCGATTCTCCGCCCACAAGGCCCTCTAAGGCCAGCCACCCTTTACTTTGTCAGCTTCAAGCCCCTCCTCACGCTCCCTTCAAGCCCTCCCCATACCCCCTTCAAGCCCCTTCTCACTCTCCCTTTGCTTGGTTGCTGCAGCGCCTGCTGGCTGGGGCAACGCATGCACGGGAGCAGGCGCAGCAGGCACGGGAGCAGGCGGCTGCATCGCTGAAAGCTGGTGCAGGTGCAGGGCAGGAGGGGCAGCTTGAGCGCATGCGGGGCCTGATTGAGGTGCGTACAGTCGCGGCAGTGGGGAGGGGGGATTGGCATGGGGGCATGTCAAGTCCGACCTGAAAACAGCTGTGTATGCATGCATCCTCATGTTTGTGTGCCTGTGCTAACCTTAGCCATCCCCAGTCACACATCATCATGCATAGGAAGGCGCCTTATTGCTTGTTGCAATTAAGGGGGCCGTCCTCCTTGTGCCCTGCATGTGCCATTTGACTAGTTCACACCTTGAAGCACACTTTTTAAGAGGAATGAGCAGAGTGTGCTTGCGTGAGCAGAGGCTGCTTGCGTGCTTGTGCCCAAGTTTTGAAATTTTCAAGCACACTTTTTAAGAGGCATGAGCAGAGGGTGCCTGCATGAGCAGAGTGTGCTTGCGTGAGGCTTATGCCCAAGCAGCGCGTGTCATTGGTTTACATTCCGCTGTACAGCTACATACCAAAAAGGTATCTGAAGGTTTTACTGCTTATGCATTATTGTTGAAGCTGACTTTGCTGATCATGCTGCGCGCCTTCAGTGCATGGCTCTGTGCAACACAGAGAAGAGCATATGAATGTGTCACATATCCAGATATGTTGGCTACTGCGTGGGTGTAAGGGCAGCCTTGCTGGCTGGTGCTGCATGCTGCAGCTAAGAGGACTAAGTGTGGGATAGGCTGAGAAAAAAGATCTGTGCTGGGTACCAAGTGATGAGCTCGCACAGGCCTAGTACTCAGTACCGCTGGCTGCTGGCACACCAAATTGGCTATAATTTGATCCCTTGCACTGTGGTCTCTCGGCTGCCAGCTGCACTGCTCAGTGTGGAGCACTGTTTGAAATAAGGTCTCTCGGCTGCCAGCTGCACTGCTCAGTGTGGAGCACTGTTTGAAATAAGGTCTCTTGGCTGCCAGCTGCACTGCTCAGTGTGGAGCACTGTTTGAAATAAGGTCTCTTGGCTGCCAGCTGCACTGCTCAGTGTGGAGCACTGTTTGAAATAAGGCTCCAGACTCCAAGCTGCAGAGCTCAGCATGTACCATAATTTCCATCCAATCATGCTTGGGGTATTGATGTGCTGCAACTTATCGCGTACCCCATACGTGAATATTTGCTTTGCAGCTGATGGCCAGGCACCTGGAGGAAGTGCAGGCGCAGTGTCGGGAGCAGGCGGCTGTGATTGCTTGCCTTGAAGACAGGCTGCAATGCACACAGCAGGATGCGGTGAGCCGCGGTGTCTTGTAGCGTGTTTGGATTTTTTTTGGTGTGCTTGTGTGTGTGCTTGCACCCGCTTGCATGAATGGTAATCACGTATACATCCACACACAGAAGAAAAGAGATCAAGGTTCAGGCTCAAGCTCATCCTCCCTCTCCTCTATCTCTGGCAATTCACCTTAGCCCGAACAGGGTGCAGTGTGATTTGCCTCAGCCCAAACAGGGTGCAGGTTGATTTGCCTTAGCCCAAACAGGGTGCAGTGTGATTTGCCTTAGCCCAAACAGGGTGCAGTGTGAGTTGCCTTAGCCCAAACAGGGTGTAGTGTGAGTTGCCTTAGCCCAAACAGTGTGCAGTGTGAGTTGCCTTAGCCCAAACAGGGTGTAGTGTGATTTGCCTTAGCCCAAACAGGGTGCAGCGTGAGCTCAGATCCTGTGCAGAAAGACGTGGCTGCTGCTTGCGGCATTGGTTCCCATTGCTGCATTCCCGACTTGTCTCATGCAGCATGCCTGCATGCCTGGCAACCCCACACATCTTGTGCATCCCGCCCACATGCCTGGTGCCCCCCATAGCTGCATGCCCTACTTCTCTCACGCAATATGCCTGCATGCCTGGTACCCCAACACTACTTGTGCATCCCGCCCACGTGCCGGGTGGTCCCCCGCGTCTTTTGCACAGCACGCCCAAGCGCACCAGGAGCTGGCTGCCAAGGAGCGCCAGCTGGCCGCCTACCGTGCACGGACAGCGGAGCTGCACATGAAGCTGGCTTTGCAGCAGAAGGCTGCTTCATCAGACACAGCTGCTGCGCGCACTGAGGATGAGGCACAGCGAGAAACTCAGGTAGGAAGGAGGCCTTGAGTGCGTGAAATGCAAGTTGTTGAGCTCCACATTATTCACGTGAATGCTCAAGTGCATACCAAATGGAGTCGCATGCTCAGGCACCACTGAGCCGTGTGCCTATAGGTGAACGAGTGCCTATAGGTGAACAAGTGCCTATAGGTCAACGAGTGCCTAAAGGTGCCGTGTGCCTATAGGTGCCGTGTGCCTATAGGTGCCGTGTGCCTATAGGTGCCGTGTGCCTAGGTGAACGAGTGCGTGCAGCAGCTGCATGCGCAGGGGCGGCCGGGCTGTATGCTCAGGTGCCTAGAAGCACTGCCCCTTATGATTCGTGCCCCAAGCCAGCAACACAGGCACACACAAGCTTATGAACAAATACGCACATGCTTGCATGATCAGCCTACATGGACACGCATGCATGGAATGCTCCTGTCATGACTCACGGTTTTCTGTAGCAGGTGCTGCAATACTTTACACTGACTCAAGAGGCAGGAGGGGCTGCACCTGTGCTGCTTGTCCCCGGTGCTGCAGGTGCTGTTCAAGAGGCTGCTGCGCTGGGCCAATGCAAATAGTATCAGCCTGGGCACCACTCTTCACCCAAAGCAGAGATCCGATGCAAGCACGGGTGAGCCAGAGTGGGGGAAGACCCTTTGCTTTTTGTTTAGCTCATTGGATAAACGCAAAAAGATGCTTCAAGGTCTTTTCCCTGTGGTGGACAGGCTGCGCCTTTGGCAGCCTCCGGCTTTGTGGAAAGCAGGGCATGGGTGCTGAGAGCAGCCTGCCGCATTGCAGCCTGAGATGTGATTCAGGGCGGGGCTCCTAATCAGCAGCGCAGCTGCTTCCACGGAGGGATTGCACCGTCTGCAACGAATCAGACCGGGGCTTGGACACATGCGCTGCCTGCCGCACGCATGCTCCACAAGCACGCCAGCATAAAAGCAGGCTCCACTGGCTGCACATGCTCGCATCCACCAGCGTCAGAGCAACCATGCTCCAAGAGCACCAGCCTCAGAGCGCGCTCCACTAGCTGCACATCCTCTACGAGCCGCACGCGCTCCACCAGCACCAGCATCAGAGCACCAGCGTCAGAGCAAATGCTTTCAGCGCAACCCGTTCCTTCCATGCCCCTTTTCTGCTGGACTACCTTTTTGCTGTGCACACAGCGCTCCAGCTGCAGAAGTACTCCCTGCACCATCGCGCTGCATTTTTGCATATTTGTTGTGACGTATGCCATCAGGCTGCTCCAGTAGGTACGAGGAACCAACACCTTTGTACATGTGTGTAGAAGTCTACCGGCTACCAAGCAAGCAGGCAGACTCATGTAGGGCATGCGTGTTCATACATGCGCGCGCACGCGCGCACACACACACACATACACACACACACACACGAACATGCATACAAATTCACATACGGGGTGTGGGATTTGCGGCTCCCTGCAGGCAACTGCACGCAGCTGCAGCTGCAGCAGGTCATGCATGCGCTGCTGGGTGCACTGGAGTGTACTTCAGGCAGGAATACCTTCACCCCCCGAACGACCTCGAGCTCCGGCTCGATGGGCTTCCCGGACTCGGCCCCGCCTCACCTTCAGGCATCACACAGCCTGCCAGCAGCCGCTCCTCTGCCGCCCACCCGGCCCGAAAGCAATGGCGGCACGCGCAGTGGCAACAAGCACGGAAACCCAGGCACGCTGGGGCGGCGGATGTCGGGGCCCTGCCAGCGCGCAGCCTCGCCCCGCTCCGGGCATAGGTCAACGCCCGTCTCTGATGCCGGCCCCATGAGGAGCGGTGTAAACGTGGCACAGGGTGGCAAGCTGCCTGTGCTCGCCTCAGCACGCCGCTTACAATGATTGCACACGCACGTACGGCGGCTTTGGCTGCTCTAGGCTTGCAGTGAGCAGGGCCTGCCTTCCTGGCCCCCAGCACCGCTGCATTTCTTGCAGCAGCCCCGGGACGGCCACGGCCCTGCTGCACTCCTGACTGTGAGTGTGGTGTGCAGCTGATGCACAAGAGGCCTGCTGGCTGCACTCCTGCAAGTGCTTTGCAGCCCTGGAGCAGGGGACAGTTGCGCTCTCGGCCTTCTTGCACAGCACCTCCGCTCCCCTCCTTGGTCTGTACCCAAAAGCAGGCTTGCGTAGATGAAGACATTCGGCCAAATGTTGTGTTCTGTGGGCGGTTTGTGTGTCTTCGTGCATGCAAAGTGTGCCCAAAAAACTTCGATGAATGTGGTTTTAGGTGGTGCATGTCTGTGCTTTCACACAAGCGATAGGTTGCAAGCAAGCATATGTTTGACTGTTCAGATTGTGCCTTGAGATAACAGGGGAGAGAAGGAAACAGTCCAAATTACAAAGCACATTTCATTCATCTATTGTCCCGTCTGCACTAGATTTCCGGCCGGTACAGACATACAGAAATGCCGCATGTAATAGAGGTTAGTCACCCCTTTGCATGCGCGAGTCATCCGTCTGGTGTGCCGCCTGCAATATGGATTTGCAAGGCACTCGTGAATGTTTGGCTGATCGTACAGGCTGCATGGTATGCAGTCCTGCATTGCAGGGCACTCGTGAATGTTTGGCTGATCGTACAGGCTGCATGGTATGCACTCCTGCATTGCAGGGCACCGTTTGAATAAGTTGCCCATGTGCAAATGTTTCCGCTGGCCACATTCATCTTCAAAGCTTATCCCTCTCCATAAAGTCAGGCTAGTTTCTGCCATGAACTGCAGCACACCTACACCTACCATATCAAGCGCATTAGGTCGTTGGTGCTGAGATGCAGCCAATTTTGATGAGCGAGTGCGCATCCTGGAATCTCTGTTAAGACATAACAAGTGTTGGAGAGCAATGCTTGAACAGAAATGCTGCATGTATTGCCAGATTTCAAGTCATCATCATATTCTTGATGCAGGGGCGACTATTTTTCCTAATGAGAAATATTGTCAAGTGTGATGCTTGCTATTCATACTCACTTGTGCTCAGATTATTAGATTTGTACTTACATGTATGCATGAAGCCTTACAAGCTATGTTACCGTGTAACACCCCTGAACTTGGCAAATCAATGCTCCGTTGTATGTGTTCTACACTGGGCCTGAAGGTTGTTGACAGGTCGGTTTGGGTCTTCATCGCTCTGCTGTTTAGGAAGTACAGAATTTTTAAACCTGCAGTGGGACTGTGTCAGAGCTTATACAACCTTGTAATAGCTGTATTTGCTACTTGTGACGCCATACGAACAGGAACTTGTCGTTTTCATTGATCAGCTCAAAAGTGTTTACACTTTTAGGTACGTACGCATGCGCAGTACTGCGCACTAGTGGCTCCTCGCAAAAAACAGCTCTCCTAGAGTGTACTGCCTGAATAAATTCACTCTTGTGAGACATACACTTGAACGACAAATCCTTGTGAACCATTGATTAGCTGAGATGCTCGATCGACGTCACTCAAACGCATACAACTGGTTTCACTAGTGCTCCCGCTATTGATCTTGAATTTAATAAAATTTGATCATGCACGAAATATAGTTGCGATTAAAGTTGAACGAGGACATGCGATCTCTGCCCTGTACCGCAGCGCAGGAGGGAATCCAGCCGGCACAAGCCTGACACCAAAAGTCTGTCAGAGAAGAAACTATGCCCAGGCATGGGCTTCTTAAGTGGGAGGAGGCTGCGTTGGATGAAGGGAATGTCTGCCATGACAACTTCCTGCAGGTGCACCCAGGCAGCCGTAGAGCTAAATGTGCATGCAGCTTTGTTTATGACTACTTTGGTAGTAACTGATTGCATTTAAGATCTTTCGCTAAGATGAGAGTTGCACCCACCTGCTGCGCATGACCAGCACATGACGCTGATGTGGCGTACGCGTATCGCGTGGCTCGCTGTTCCCAATCTGGCACCCTTCCTTTTTGCAGCGCCTATTACTTGCCCATGTTTATCCCATGGTGAGGCATGGACGACAGGCGACGCTTCAGCAGGATGGGCTGAAGATGCCCCAGGATCAAGCGTGTGAAAAATCACATGCCCGATTTCAAGTGGGTTCATAACCCAGTCGTTTTGGGCCTCAATTGCTTGCAATTCTTAAAATAATTGTCCTACAAACAAACATGGAATGGCCATGGCTGCCGGCGTTGATGCATGTGCCGCAGACTCTCATGGGATAGGAGATCAGCATATGCTCCGCGCAGACTCTTGTTGCACAGCAAGCCGCAAGAGGCGCACCGCACCGCATCCCAGCTCGTGCCAGAGGCCTTACCCCCACACTATTCAATACCAAGCATGTGTGCCGGCGCAGGCCGCCTGGTCGCGTGAGCTGCAGCTGCACAGGGAGGGCCGCTCCGCCAGCCTGGTCCGCGCGCTGCGCCGAGCCTTTGGGCTAGAAGTGATGATGGCGGGCGTTTGGAAGCTGTGCTGGTCGGTGCTGGTCATCCTGGGTGAGTGCTGGGCAGCTGTGGTGCTCCCTGCTGAGTCATCCCCTGGGTCTCCATAGTGGTGATGGCCACCTTAATTTGCATGTCCAGCACATCAACGGCAGCAGCTAGCCATAGAAGCGATGATCACCAGCCACAATGGAGCAAGACTCCACCCATATGCCAGGCGTTGCGTCGATCCATATTGGCCGCCCTGGGGTACCCACCGGTGGTGCCGTGAGTACCGAAGGCATCCCCACGAGGACATGCGCTGCAAGTGTATGAGCGCCTGGTTTCATGCTGCCCACACTACCTTAGTATACTGCTTCCGGCCATTTTGGGTCTGCTCCGTCAGTCAATCCAGGATGAGCGGTTCAGGATGAGTGGTTCAACAGGGTGAATGCAGGCGCGAGCCTTTGACTAGCCACGCTGTCAGGCCGGTGCAAGGGCATGCTTGAGCGCTGCAGCAAAGTGTGGCATGCGCATGGCAGATGGCAAGAGTGTGAGACCTCTGTGCCTACAAGGGGTGGCGGTGCATGTGAGTTGCACGTATTGTGCATAAGTCACAAAAGTGATCGTGGTTGTGCTCTCTCAAAGTTGAAAACGTCACCTTTCCCTGTCTCAAAATCCAAAGGCCAGAATTCCTGGGTCGAAAATACGGCACTGCGACTACGGATCTGGTATGGCTTCTTGTGCTGTGCAAGAGGGGGTGCTGTGCATGCTTTTGTCTCATACCAACCAGCTTGCTTGCAGGGACACGAGCATTTGGAGCAGGCCAGCTTTGCGTGCATGTTGGCAGTCCCTGGAAACAAGCACACAGGGAACACTTTTCTTGGATGGCTGCCAGCATTTTGGTATCAACCATCCAGGCCTTGGTACAATAGCATCGAGTGAAGGTGCTGTGTGGATTGGGCCTCACTCTCCCATGCATTAAGTGCATCGATTGCACGGCAGTTACTGCACACCTGCAAAGGACACAATAGGTGCTTTCTCTTGCAAGGCCTCCCTTGTGCACTAGCTCGTGCTGTGGGGGCCTCTTGTATTTTGGCCTATACTGTTACATGTTGCTGCTGCTGCTGCTGCTGCTGCTGCTTGGGGCTTCTAGTTTGAGCACATTCTCCTGCTGCAGGGGCCCTCCTCTTTGTGCGCTTGCCCATCCAATGTGCGTCTCCTGATACAGGGGCCTTCCTTCTACCTTGTGCGCTCACTCTTCCGGTGCGCTTTTCCTGGTGTAGGGGCCTTCTACTTTGTGCGCTCACTCATCCAGTACGTGTCTGACCCAGCTCGCTTCCCCAACATGTACAACGCCGAGCCCATCCCGAACCAGGTGCGGTACGGGTCCTGGCGGGAGGTGGGTCCTGGCAGGAGGTGGCTGGAAATGAACAGAGGTGGGTGGGGCTTGACTGTCTGGATGGGAGCGCAGCATGAACGGAGTATGTATGGGGGTCCCATCCTCCACCAGGTACAGGCAC
>LFIK01000256.1_pt1 | contig 38918 bp, 35 predicted proteins | sample 643401 | NCBI WGS metagenome assembly LFIK01 (sample SAMN03777447, study PRJNA286221) | soda lake metagenome | biome: soda lake; feature: Kulunda steppe; material: water; isolation source: sample T5-Br brine of Lake Tanatar-5 | place: Russia: Kulunda steppe | collected 2010-07
CACCCGCTCACGAAGCTCAATAGGATGTGGTTTGCCCATCGCTGCCCCCATATCTGCCATGCAAACACGGAATCACAGATCAGAGGCCACCGGAATCCTGAATCGGATCAGCCGCAACGCGCTCTAGAACGGAATCTCGTCGTCGAGATCGGAGGGGCCACTGGACTGTCCGCCGCCGCCCTGAGCCTGCTCGTAGCCGCCATGACCGCTCTGCTGCGGGGCGCCGGAACCGCCACCACCGTCGCCGCGGCCATCGAGCAGCGTGAGTTCGCTCCGGTAAGGGCGCAGGACCACCTCCGTGGTATAGCGATCGGCGCCGGACTGATCCTGCCATTTCCGTGTCTCGAGCTGGCCCTCGAGATAAACCTTCGAGCCCTTGCGCAGATATTGCTCCGCAACGCGCACCAACGGCTCGGCGAAGATCGCGACGCGATGCCACTCGGTCTTTTCGCGATTCTCGCCGGTGTTCTTGTCACGCCAGCGCTCGGAGGTGGCCACGGCGAGATTGCAAACCTTTCCGCCGTTCTGAAAGCTGCGCACCTCGGGATCGCGGCCGAGATTGCCCACAATGATCACCTTGTTCACCGATCCGGCCATCTGTGCCTCCGTGCTGCAACCGTTTCAACCTTACACCACCGCGACGGGTTCCGGTGCAAGCGGAAATCCCGCCGCCCACAGCGCGACAGGGATCGCGCAGGACACGATCGGAGCCGATGCGGGTCAGCCGTCGCGGCCCTTCACGCGCCTTATCTCGGCGAGCAGGCTGCGGAATTCCTCGAGCGTGCGGCGGTCGGCGGGGTCAAGCCGGTCCGGGTCCAGCACCCCGGCGGCCTCATTGCGGTCGAGCAGCACCTCGAGCGCGTCCGAGATACGGCCGAGCTGGCGGCCATAACTCGCGACCTCGGTGAGGATCCGCTGTTCGAGCTGCGGGTTCGCGGTGTGGCCGAGCTCGATGTTGATCAGCCCGATCTGGCCGACATTCTCGAACCAGCCGGCCCAGAACTGGAACCATTGGCTGACGGCGCCGCCGAGCGGGGCGGTGATATGGGCGGGGGTGGCGGTCATGGCGGCGGGGCGGAGCATGGCGGCTCTCCATGGGTGACGCTGCGGCGCAGAATACGCCGCCCCCGCGCGCCTGTCGAGCCGTTCGCTACTGCGCCGTCAGCCGGAAGACCGGCACCATCCGGCGCAGCTGCGTCTCGGCGAGGTGGCATTTGAGCTGATGGCCGCCGCCCATGTCGCGCATCGGCGGCACCTCGCGCTCGCACCGATCGCCGGGAACTTCGCCCTTCCAGTGACAGCGCGTCTGGAAGGGGCAGCCCGGTGGCGGGTCCATCGCGGAGGGGATGTCGCCTTCGAGCACGATCTCGGTCTTCTCGACGCTGGTGTCGGCGATCGGCACCGCCGACAGGAGCGCCTCGGTATAGGGGTGATAGGGCGGGGCAAAGACCTGCTCGTTGGTGCCGATCTCGACGACATGGCCGAGATACATCACCAGCACCCGGTCCGCGAGATAGCGCACGATCGACAGGTCGTGGCTGATGAACAGCAGCGTGGTGTGGTTTTCGCGCTGAATCTCCATGAGCAGATCGGTCACCGCCGCCTGCACCGACACGTCGAGCGCCGAGACCGGCTCGTCGGCGACCACGACATCCGCGCCGCCCGCAAAGGCGCGGGCGATGCCCACGCGCTGCTTCTGCCCGCCCGAGAGCTGGCGCGGCATCCGACCCGCGAATTCGCGCGGCAGCTTTACCAGGTCGAGCAGGGCGAGCATCCTGTCGCGGCGCGCGCGCTCCGTCATGCCCGCGCCGAGTATTTCGAGCGCGCGGGTGATCTGCCGGCCCACGGTCATCGAGGGGTTGAGCGTGTCGAACGGGTTTTGAAACACCATCTGCATCTGCGCGACGGTCTTGCGGTCGCGCCTTTGCACCGGCGTATCCTGGATCTCGTGGCCGTGGAGCAGCACCTTGCCCGAACTCGCCGTCTCGAGCCCCATCAGAACCTTTGCGAAAGTGGACTTGCCGCACCCCGACTCGCCGACAATGGCAAGGGTTTCGCTCGCGCGCGCCTCGAAGCTCAGCGACTCGTTGGCCTTGACGACGCGCCTGCTGCCGCCGCCGAAGAGCGCATGCGCCGCGACCTTGTAGTATTTCCTGACATCCTCGATGCGCAGCACGACGTCGCCGATCGGCGTCGGGTCGTGTCGAACCCCGGTATCGGGTGCGGCGTCCCAGTCGATCTCGCGGTGGCGCAGGCAGCGCGTGGCATGCGCGTCCGCGCGCGGGATCGTCTCCATCGGCACGTCGCGCGCATCGCACAGCCCGGGCCGGAAATAGTCGCAGCGCGGGCCGAAATTACAGCCCGGCGGACGTTCATGCGGCAACGGAAAGTTGCCCGGTATCGCCTTGAGCGGGCGCTCGTTCTTGTCCGCGCCGGGCAGCGGGATGGAGCGAAACAGCGCCTGCGTGTAGGGATGGCGCATGGCGCGGAAAACCTGGCCGATCTCGCCGGTCTCCACCGCCTCGCCGGAATACATCACGCAGATGCGGTCGCAGGTCTCGAGGATCAGCCCGAGATTGTGGCTGATGAACAGCATCGAGGTGCCGTATTTGCGACCCAGATCCTTGACGAGCCGGATGATACCGGCCTCGACGGTGACGTCGAGCGCGGTGGTCGGCTCATCGAGGATCAGCAGCGACGGCTTGGCCATCAACGCCATCGCGATCACGATGCGCTGCTGCTGCCCGCCCGAGAGCTCGTGCGGGAAGGCCTGCAGGATGCGGTCGGGGTCGGGCAGGCGCACATCGGCGACGAGCTGGCGCGCGCGGGCCATCGCGTCGGATTTCGACGCGCCCTCATGCAGCATCGGCACCTCGGCGAGCTGGCGGCCCACCCGCATCGCGGGGTTCAGGCTCGCCATCGGCTCCTGGTAGATCATCGCGATCTCGCGGCCGCGGATCTTCTGCAGCTCGGTGGCGGACAGCGCGGCGAGGTCGCGGCCCTTGAAGCGGATCGTGCCGCCGGTGACGCGCCCGTTGACGCCGAGATCCTGCATCACCCCCAGCGCCACGGTTGACTTGCCGCAGCCCGACTCGCCCACGAGCCCCATCGCCTCGCCCGGACGCACCGCGGTCGAAAAATCCATCACCGCCGGGATCTCCCCCGCGCGCGTGAAAAAGGAGATGTGGAGCTTGTCGATCTCGAGGATCGGGCCGTCATGCGCGTTGGTCATCTGCGAGTCCTCAATCCCTCAGGCTTTCCTCGCGCAGCCCGTCGGCGAGCAGGTTGAGCCCCAGCACGAGGCTCATCAGCGCGAAGGCGGGCGCCAGCGCGGCATGCGGATACACCGTCAGAAGCTGGCGCCCCTGGTTGATCGTCGAGCCCCAGTCGGGCGACTCCGGTGACACCCCGAGGCCGAAAAAGCCCAGCGTTCCCAGAAGGATCGTCGTATAGCCGATGCGAAGGCAGAAATCGACGATCAGCGGTCCGCGCGCATTCGGCAGGATCTCCCACAGCATCAGATACCAGGGCCGCTCGCCGCGGGTCTGCCCGGCGGCGACGTAGTCGCGGCTCTTGATGTCGAGCGTCAACCCGCGCACGATGCGAAACACCGTCGGCGCATTGACGAACACCACCGCGACGAAGACGTTGAGCATGTTGGGCGACATGCCCCACACGCCGAGCGGATCGGAATTGAACGCCAGCCCCGAATAGATCCACAGCCCGATCACCAGCGTCAGCCCGACATAGATGTTGCGCCGCAGCGGATGCGTGAAATAGCGGCTGTTCCACAGCACCGACAGGAAGATGATCGGAAACAGGAACAGCACGGCCGCCATCCACATCGGCAGCCCCGTCGCCACGATGTCGGGTGTCACCAGCAGGTAGAACAGGAGGATGACCGGAAAGGCGAGCACGAGGTTGGACACGAAGGTCAGCGCGGTGTCGAAGCGGCCGCCGAAATACCCCGCCGGCAGGCCGAGCGTGATGCCCACCATGAAGGCGAAGGCCGTGGCCGCCGGCGCTATGGACAGAACGTCGCGCGCGCCCATCACCATGCGCGAGAACACGTCGCGCGCCTGGCTGTCGCCGCCGAGAAGGAAGAACTCGTAGCGCGCGCCGGAATCGGGCAGCGGCGTGCCCGGCGCGGCGTTGCGCATGCCGGAGATCTGCGCGATCGCGTCATGCGTCGCGATCAGGTCGGCAAACAGCGCCGTGAAGATCCAGAACATCACCAGCGCGAAGCCGATCATGCCGATGCCGCTGTCGAAGAGCTTGCCGTAGAGCCCGAGCCGGCGCTTGAACGCGATCGACAGTGCAAAGGTCAGCGCGAGCGCGAGCCAGACCGGCAGCAGCTGAAACAGCATCCGCCCGACCATCTGCCCCCAGGCGAGCTGGTCGATGTCGGGGTCGGCGGCAAGCCCGTGGATCACCAGCCCGTCCACCAGAAGCCACGCGCCGAGCGCGAGGCTGCCGGCGACGGCGACGCGGTTGAGCCCGCGCGCGATCCCGTGCGTGGCGCGCGTCATCATCGCCACCGCGACGAGCACGGCGAAGGCTGCGGCGAGCCAGGCAAGGGGGATGTTCATGCGCCGCCCCCCTCAGCTTATCCGGATGCGCGGGTTGAGGTAGACATAGCCGATATCCGAGATCAGCTGCGTGGTGAGCACCACAACCACCGCCACCACCGAGCAGGCGAGCAGCAGCTCGATGTCGTTGTTGCTCGCCCCCTCCACCAGCGCCCAGCCGAAGCCCGGATAGCTGAACAGCACCTCGACGATCACCACACCGTTGAGAAGCCAGGGAAACTGCAGCATGATCACCGTGAAGGGCGCGATCAGCGCGTTCCTCAGCGCGTGCTTGAGCACGACGGCGGAAAAGCTCACCCCCTTGAGCCGCGCGGTGCGGATGTATTGCTGTGTCATCACCTCGGTCATCGAGGCGCGGGTCATGCGCGCGATGTAGCCCATGCCGTAAAGCGCAATGGTCATCACCGGCAGCGTGAAGTTCCAGAAGGTGATCTGATCCATCGCGCTGCGCGCATTGCCCAGAAACAGCGTGTTGGCCTCCATCAGCCCCCAATCGCGCAGCAGCGGCGACAGGCCGAAGGTGGAGGAGGCGAAGAGCGCGACGAAGATCACTCCGGAGACATATTCCGGCGTCGCCGCGGACACGATCGACACCGTCGAGAGCGAGCGGTCGGTGCGCGAGCCCTCGCGCATCCCCGCAAGCACCCCCAATGCGAGCGCCGAGGGCACCATCACGATCACCACCCAGAGCATCAGCATCCCCGTGGCCCCGAGCCGCGCGCTGATCACGTCGCCAACCTCGGCGCTGAATCGCGTCGAGGTGCCCCAGTAGCCCTGCAGGACGCCGCAACGGGTCGCGGCCTCGGCGGGGTCGGCGACGCGGTCGATGCAGCGTCCGCGCATCCGCCCGTCCGCCTCCTCGCGCGTCCAGCCGGGCACCACGCCGAGCCATTCGCCGTAGCGTTCGATGATCGGTCGGTCGAAGCCCTCGCGCACCAGCCAGCTCTGAACCTCGGCGTCCGACATGCGCGCCGAGCCCTGCGTCTTGGCGAGCGTTTCGAGCCGCGGCTGCATGTTGGTGAGCAGGAAGACCAGGACGGTCAGGCACAGCGCCGTCAGAAGCAGCGTCGCGACGCGCCGGATCACGAAGCTCAGCATTGCGCCCCCGCCGTGGCGGGTACGTCGCGGCGGCGGCCGGTCGGCGCGACCGGCCCGCCCGGGGCCCGCGCCGGCCTCAGCTGTCCACCCAATACTTGTAGAGATGCATCTCGAAGGTCGGATGCATGGCGGCGTTGTGAACATGCGGCCGGTAGTGGCGAAAGACCGAGCGCCAGTAGGGCTGAATCAGCACGCCCTCGTCGCGCAGGATCTGCTGCAGCCGCGCCATCACCGCGCGTCGCTCCTCGACATCGGCGAGCGCGTTGGCCTCCGCCAGGAGCGCGTCGAATTCGGCATTCGAAAACCCCGTCTCGTTCCACGCGGCGCCGCTGCGGTAGCCGAGGGTGAGCACCTGCACGCCGAGCGGGCGCATGTTCCATTCCGTCGCCGAGAACGGGTAGTCCGTCCAGTCGTTCCAGAAGGTCGCGCCCGGCAGGATCGCGCGCGTCACGGAGATCCCGGCATCGCGCATCTGCGCGGCGACGGCGTCGCAGCTGGCCGACTGCCACGAGTCGTCGATGGAGATCAGCTCGAACGCGTGATCGGCGAATCCGACCGCCTCGAGCAGCGCGCGCGCCGCGTCGGGATCGTGCGCGGGCGGGCCGATATCGGCGTATTCGGGATGCAGCGGCGCGACGTGATGGTTCTCGCCGACCTCGCCGCGGTCGTCATAGCCGAGTTCGAGCACCACGGCGTTATCCACCGCCATCTGGATCGCGCGGCGCACATCGCGGTCATCATAGGGCTCGACCGCCTGATTGAAGCGCACGGCGAGGGTCGCCGCGGTGACGGTGCCGGACTCGACCATGCCGATGCCGGTGAACAGGTCGATGAAATCGCCCGTTGTCTGATAGACGAGGTCGATCTCGCCGCCCTCCGCCGCGGCGAGCCAACTCGACGGATCGGTGCCGAGATCGACGAACTCGATACGGTCGAGATAGGCCCCCGCGTCACCGCCCCACCAGTCATGGTCCTCGTTGCGCACCAGCGCGGCGCGCAGGCCCGTCTCGTAGATCTCCGGCAGATAGGGGCCGGTGCCGAGCGGGGTCGCGACGGGGTCGCCACCGGTGAAGGAGCGATGCACCACCGCGGCGGGATAGTCGGAGATGTCGGCGATGATCGCCACGGACGGCGCCGAGAGCCGCAGCCGCACGGTATGGTCGTCCATGACCGTGACCGCGCCCTCGCGCAGCAGCCCGGTCGCCGGGTCGATCAGCGGGGTCATGCGGCTGGCCATCGAGTTGCCCGCGACGCTTTCGTCGCACCACAGCTCGAAATTGTGCACCACATCCTCTGCGAGGAACGGGTCGCCGTTGTTCCAGCGCACCCCGCGGCGCAGACGCAGGACGTATTCGGTCGCGTCGTCGCTGACCTCCCAGTCCTCGAGCAGCATCCCGCGCAGCGTGCCGTCGCTGTTGTATTCGACGAGATATTCGAGCCAGCCGCGGCAGAAATTGGCGATTTCGGACCAGTCGAAAAGCCGCGGCTCCTTCATCGCGCGAAGGGTCATCTGGATGCGCAGCGTGCCGCCGTGCCGGCTCTGGGCGTGATCGGCCGCGCGCGCGGCCGGTGCGCGCAACCCGATCAGCGCGTAAGCCGTCACCGGCGCGACACCGAGCGCCGTCGCGCGGGTCAGGAATTCGCGCCGGTCGAGCGTGCCGGCGCGGCATGCGGCAGCGTCGCGGTGTGTGGCGGGGTGGATGCGCGGGACGCGATGCTGCGTGTCGGTCATGGGGCCTCTTGGCAGATCGTGATTTGCGCGCCCGGCCGCCCCGCCCGGTTTGGCGCACCGGTTGTGGCGGGCATCCATGTCCTGCGTCGAAACCGTCATGCCCGCGTCCATTTGCGACATGTCGGAGCAAACGCGACCGCGCCGCCCCGCGTCAAGGTCTTTGATGCCGCATCGTGCCGCCGCTCTCGCGGCGAAAGGCGCTCGGGGTCTGCCCGGTCTGGTAATGGAAGGCGCGGGTGAAGTAGGCCGCCGAGCCGAAACCGAGCCGCCCGGCGATGTCCTTGACGGGCAGCGTAGTATCGCTGAGCAGGCACCGCGCCTCGAACAGGAGCCGGTCCTGCAGCAGCTCGTGCGCCGTGCGCCCGCAGGCGGCGCGGCAGGCGCGCGTCAGATGCGTCGGCGTCACCCCGAGCGCGGCGGCGTAATCGGCCACGTCGCGCCCCATGGTCAGGTCGCGCTCGACGAGCGCCGTGTAGCGCGCCGCGAGACGGCGCGCGGCGTCACGGCGGGAGGGATCGCTGCCCTCGGCCTAGGCCGCGATCCGGCGCGCGATCCAGACGCTGAGCAGCCCGAGCTGGTGGTGCAGGGCGCGCCCCGCGGCGGGATCGTCATTGGCGATCTCGCGCTGAACGGCATCGAGCAGGGCGGTGAGCTCCTGCTGCGGGCGGGTCTCGCGCACGCGCAGGTGCTGCGGCGCCTCGGGCAGCGGCAGCGCGAGGTCGCGGGCGATGAACAACGCGGTGCCGCGGACCTGGCGGCTCATCTCGAAGCCGTGCATCGTGCCGGCGGGGATGAAGACCGCATTGTGGACCCCGTAGCCGCGCGTGACACCCGCCACGGTGATTCGCCCCTGCCCGGCGGTGAACCACAACAGGAGCGGCTGCGGCAGGCTGCGCATCGCCTCGGTGCGCCAGCGCCCCCCGGTGACCAGATGGGCAAGGGGCACGGCGCGCGTTGCCGCGGGCGGCTCGGGGATCACTGTCATGCGCTTCGCCTGCTCGTTTTTCCGAAAGCCTAGGCGATCGGGCGCGATCGGCGAAACGAAAAATTGATCGCGGGTCAGGGCCCGGCGACGCGCCGCCAATTGCCGAGGCGGTTGCGAAACCAGGTGCGCTGGCGTTTGGCATAGCGGCGCGTCGCGGTCTTGGCGGCCGTGATGGCCGCCGCCAGCGTCACCTCGCCGCGCAGATGCGCCATAAGCTCCGCCGCCCCGATCGCGCGCGCCGCCGGCAGCGAAGGGTCCCACCACGCCGCCGCGCTGCGCACCTCGTCGAGGGCGCCCTCGGCGATCATCGCGTCGAAGCGCGCATCGATGCGCGCGGCCAGCACGTCGCGGTCGGGCGCCATAACGAGCGCCGTCGCCCTGCCCGCGGGCAGGAGCGGCGGCGGCGTCGCGGCGTGCCAGGCGGCGATGCCGTGCCCCGTCGCGCGCAGCACCTCCCAGGCGCGCAGCACCCGCGCGGGGTTGGCCGCATCGAGACGCGCGCGGCTGTCGGCGTCGAGCTCGGCGGCGAGCGCCGCGCAGCCCCGCGCGGCGAGCCGCGCCTGCGCCTCGGCGCGGATCGCGGGCGGCACCGGCGGGATTTCGGCGAGCCCCTCGGTCAGCGCGGAGAAATAGAGCCCGGTGCCGCCCACGATCACCGGCGCGCGATGCGCCTGCATGAGCTGCGTAACCTCGCGCAGCCAGTCGCCGGCCGAGTAATGCGCCGTCGCCGGGCGATGGCCGAACAGAAGATGCGGCGCGGCGGCAAGGTCCCCGGGCCCCGGCCGCGCCGAGAGCACGCGCCAGCACCCGAAGACCTGCAGCGCATCGGCATTGACCACGACGCGCCCCTGCCGCGCCGCGATCCGCGCCGCCAGCGCCGATTTGCCCGACGCCGTCGGCCCGGCGATCAGCACCGGGCGCGCGGGATCCGGTTCGAGGGGGAGATCGGAGAGCATCGGCGGGCTCCATCGGCGTGATCCGGCGACCGGCGGCGTTTGGCGTTGAACATGTCACGGTTTTGCGACATTTTGCGCCCGACTTGAACAGCGCCGCGCGCGCATCCGTCATCGAGGGCATCGCGAATGGAAATGGCCGGCTCACCCGCCCCGATCGCCTATCAGCGCGTCATGCTCAAGATCTCGGGCGAGGCGCTGATGGGCGACGAGGGCTACGGGCTGCACCCGCCCACCGTCGCGCGCATCGCCGGCGAGGTGGAGGCGGTGCACGCGCTCGGTGTCGAGATCTGCATGGTGATCGGCGGCGGCAACATCTTTCGCGGGCTTCAGGGCAGCGCGCAGGGCATGGAGCGCGCCACCGCGGACTACATGGGGATGCTGGCGACGGTGATGAACGCGCTGGCGATGCAGTCCGCGCTCGAGGAGCGCGGCATCAACACCCGCGTCATCAGCGCGATCCGCATGGACGAGATCGCCGAGCCCTATATCCGCCGCCGCGCCGTGCGCCATCTCGAGAAAAAGCGCGTCTGCATCTTCGCCGCCGGCACCGGCAATCCCTACTTCACCACCGACACCGCCGCGACGCTGCGCGCCAACGAAATGCATTGCGAGGCGATCCTCAAGGGCACCAAGGTCGACGGGGTCTATGACAGCGATCCGATCGGGAATGCATCGGCGCGCCGCTATGACAGCGTCACCTATGACGAGGTGCTGCAAAAGCATCTCAAGGTGATGGACGCCTCGGCGATCGCGCTCGCGCGCGACAACAACCTGCCCATCATCGTGTTCTCGCTCGACGAGCCGGGCGGGTTCTGCAGCATCCTGCGCGGCACCGGCCGCGCGACGCGGGTCCATGGCTGACGGGCTATACAGACCGGTCCCGTCTGGCCTATAGGCGGACGCGCCAAGGTTGCACGACCCGCGGGCCCAATGAAAGAGAGACGCCATGTCCGAAGACACCGATATCGACACCGACGACCTGGAACGCCGCATGGAGGGCGCTATGACCGCGCTCAAGCAGGAATTCGCCTCGCTGCGGACCGGCCGGGCCTCGGCCTCGATGGTCGAGCCGGTCACCGTGGAGGCCTATGGCGGGCTGCAGACACCGCTCAACCAGGTGGCGAGCATCAACGTGCCCGAGCCGCGGATGGTCACGGTCAATGTCTGGGACAAGGGACTCGTCGGCAAGGTCGAGCGCGCGATCCGCGACTCCGGGCTCGGCATCAACCCGGTCGTCGACGGCACCACGATCCGCCTGCCGATCCCCGAGCTCAACGAGGAACGGCGCAAGGAATTGTCTAAGGTTGCCGCGCAGTATGCCGAACAGGCGCGCGTGGCGGTGCGCAATGTCCGCCGTGACGGCATGGACCGCATCAAGAAGGCCAAGGGCGAGGGCTTGAGCGAGGACGATCAGAAGCTTTATGCCGACGAGATCCAGGAGCTCACCGACAAGTTCATCGCCGCCATCGACAAGCAGCTCGAGACCAAGCAACAGGAAATCATGACGGTCTGAGCCCGCAGCAACGGGGGGAAGCGAAGAGAGGGGCATCGGCATTGGCCGCGAAGGATACAGCGAAGGCGACCCCGACCCATGTTGCCGTCATCATGGACGGAAATGGCCGGTGGGCGCGCCAGCACGGCCGCCATCGGCTCGCCGGGCACAAGCGCGGCGCCGAGCGCGCGCGCGAAGTTGTCGAGGCCTGTCCCGATCTCGGCATCGACTACATGACGCTCTACGCCTTCTCGACCGAGAACTGGAAACGCTCGACGCGCGAGGTGCTCGGGCTGATGTCGCTGTTCGGCCGCTACATCCGCCGCGAGGCCGACCGGCTCAGCGACGAGGGCGTGCGCATGCGCATCATCGGCGATCGCACACGCATCGACCCCAAGTTGCAGCGGCTGTTTTCCTGGATCGAAAGCCGCACGCGCCACAATGATCGCCTGCATCTGCAGGTGGCGATCAATTACGGCGGCCGCAACGAGATCACCCGCGCCACCCGGCGCGTCGCCGAGGCCGTCGCCCGCGGCGAAATCGCCGCCGACGCCATCGACGAGGCCACGATCGCGGCGCATCTCGACACGGCCGGGCTGCCCGATCCCGATCTCGTCATCCGCACCAGCGGCGAGACGCGGATCTCCAACTACCTGCTGTGGCAATCGGCCTATGCCGAATACGAGTTCACCGACACGCTCTGGCCCGATTTCACCGCCGAGCAGCTCGCCGATATCGTGACCCGCTTTCGCCAGCGCGACCGGCGCTTCGGCGCGGTGCGCTGATGCCGCTCGCTGATCGCTTCCCCGACCTCGCGTCGCGGGTTGCGTCGGCGGCGGTGATGATCGCCCTCGGCGCGGCGGCGATCTGGGTCGGTGGTGTGGTCTTTCGCGCTCTCGTCGTGGTGGCGGTCGCCGCGATGATCTGGGAGTTGCACAGGATGCTCGCGCCCGCGAGCGACCGGCGGCTCGCCGCGGCGCTCGGGGCGGCAGGTGGCGCGCTCATCGGGCTTCTCGCGCTCGCGGTGCCGGACTGGGCGCTGGTGCTCGCGGCGGCGCTCGGGGCGGCGACCGCGACGCTGACGGTCCCGGCCGCGGCTCGGGCGCGCTTCGGCGTCGGCGCGGCGGTGATTCTCGTGGCAGGGGCGGGGTTCATCCTGCTGCGCGAAGGCTACGGGATGCTGTGGCTGCTCTGGCTCGTGGCGCTCGTGATCGGTTCGGATGTGGCCGGGTATTTCGCCGGGCGGGTGATCGGCGGGCCGAAATTCTGGCCGCGGGTCAGCCCCAAGAAGACCTGGTCGGGCACGGTGGCGGGCTGGATCGTCGCGGTCGCGATCGGGGCGGCGTTCGCGGCGCCGCTCGGGGCGGGGCCGGGGCTCGTGGTGCTGTCGGTACTGGTGGCGATGGCGGGGCAGGCGGGCGATATCGGCGAGAGCGCGATCAAGCGCGGCGCCGGCGTCAAGGACAGCTCGGCGCTGATCCCCGGCCATGGCGGCGTGATGGACCGCTTCGACGCGATGCTGGGCGGCGCGCTCGCGGTGCTGATCCTGCATCAGCTCGACCTGCTCGCGGGGGTCTGAGCGATGCGGCGCGTGTCGGTGTTCGGGGCGACGGGCTCGATCGGGGTGAACACGCTCGACATGCTCGCGCGCCAGCCCGGCGAATTCGAGGTCGTCGCGCTGACGGGTGGTGCCAACATCGGGCTGCTGGCCGAGCAGGCGCGCGCGACGGGGGCCGAGATCGCGGTGACGGCGCATGCGGACCGGCTCGCGGAGCTGCGCGGCGCGCTCGCGGGCAGCGGCGTGGCGGCGGCGGCCGGGGCCGACGCGCTCATCGAGGCGGCGGAGCGGCCGGCCGACTGGGTGATGTCGGCGATCGTGGGCGCGGCGGGGCTGGCGCCGGGGTTTCGCGCGCTGCGCCAGGGGGCGACGCTGGCGCTGGCCAACAAGGAGAGCCTCGTGGCCGCCGGACCGCTCCTGATGGCCGAGGCGGCGCGCCACGGCGCGACGATCCTGCCCGTCGACAGCGAGCATTCCGCCGTCTTTCAGGCGCTGATCGGCGAGGATATCGCCGCGGTGGAGCGGGTCATCATCACCGCCTCGGGCGGGCCGTTCCGCGACTGGCCGGCCGAGCGCATCGCGGATGCGACCGTCGCCGAGGCCGTCGCGCATCCCAACTGGGAGATGGGCGCGCGGATCTCGATCGACTCGGCCTCGCTGTTCAACAAGGCGCTCGAGGTGATCGAGACGCGCGAATATTTCGGCGTCGATCCCGCGCAGATCGAGGTGCTCGTGCATCCGCAATCGATCGTGCATGCGCTTGTCGGGTTCAATGACGGGGCCCTGATGGCGCATCTCGGCCCGGCGGATATGCGCCATGCGATCGGTTTCGCGCTCAACTGGCCCGCGCGCCGCCCGGCCCCGGTGGAGCGGCTCGATCTCGCCCGGCTGGCCCGGCTCGATTTCGCCGCGCCCGACCCGGCGCGGTTTCCCGCGCTGCGCCTTGCGCGTGACGTGATGACGGCGGGCGGGCTCGCGGGCGCGGCGTTCAACGCCGCCAAGGAGACCGCGCTCGACGCGTTTCTGGGCGGGCGCATCGGTTTTTCGGCGATGGCGCCGCTCGTCGAGGCGACGCTGGCGCGGCTTTCGCGTTCCGACGGCTTGCAAAACCCGCCCGGCACCCTTGATGTGGTGCTGGCAATGGACCATCTGGCCCGGGTGCGGGCGAGCGAGATCCTCGCTGGCGGCACCTGGCAATAGCGAGGACGGATCTTGGATATTCTCGGCGCGCTTCCGTCGGTGGGCGGGCTGGCTTTCACCATCGTGGTCTTCATCATCGCGCTTTCGGTGATCGTGTTCGTGCACGAATTCGGCCACTATATCGTCGGGCGCTGGTCCGGCATCGATGCGGAGGTCTTCTCGATCGGCTTCGGGCCGGTGCTGCTCTCACGGTTGGACCGGCGCGGCACGCGCTGGCAGGTCGCGGCGCTGCCCTTCGGTGGCTACGTCAAGTTCCTCGGCGACTCCGACGCGGCGTCGGGGCGCGACGGTAAGACGATCGAGTCGATGGACGATGCGCGCAAGCGGCGCACCATGCACGGCGCGCCGCTCTGGGCGCGGTCGGCCACGGTCGCCGCGGGGCCGCTGTTCAATTTCGCGATGTCGATTCTGGTCTTTGCGGCGTTCTTTGCGATTCGCGGCGTCGCGATCGAGGAGCCGGTGATTGCCGAGCTCAAGCCGCTGCCCGCCCCGGTGCAGGAACTCGAATCGGGCGATGTGATCCGCGCCGTCGAGGGGCAGGAGGTCGCGAGCGTCGTCGATCTGCGCGACGTCGCGCAACAGATCGACCCCGCGCCCACCGTCACCTACCAGGTCGAGCGCGACGGCAGCCGCACCGAGGCGCGCGGCCCGCACCCCTTCCCGCCGATCGCCGACGGTGTGCAGCCGCGCTCGGCTGCCCACAGCGCCGGGTTGCGGCCCGGCGACGTGATCCTGTCCGTAGATGGTGCCGAGATCCACGCCTTCGACGAGCTGCGCGCGTATGTCGAGGCGCGCGAGGGCGCCGCGCTCGATCTCGGTGTGTGGCGCGACGGTGAGACGCTCGATTTCACCCTCAACCCGCGCAGCACCGACGTGCCCACCGCCGATGGCGGCTTCGAGCAGCGCTGGCTGATCGGATTGAGCGGCGGCACCTTCTTCGAATCGCAGACCCGCCGCGCCGGCCCGTTCGAGGCGCTCGCGCTCGGGACCGCGCAGACCGGCACGATCATCCAGATGAGCCTGTCGGGCCTTTACAACATGATCGTCGGCACGATCAGCACCTGCAACCTGCAAGGCCCGATCGGGATCGCCGAGGTTTCGGGCGCGACCGCGGAACAGGGCCTCGGGAACTTCATCTGGTTCATAGCCGTGCTGTCGACGGCGATCGGGCTGGTGAATCTGTTCCCGATTCCCGTGCTCGATGGCGGCCATCTCGTCTTTCATGCCTATGAGGCCGTCGCCGGGCGCCCGCCGAGCGAGCGTGTGGTGAACGCGCTGATGATGACTGGGCTCGTGCTCCTTGTATCGTTGATGGTGTTCGCGGTCACGAACGACTTGTTCTGCCCCTGATCCGCCGCCCGCCGGGCCCCTCCCTCGCTTTGACAAGCGAGGGCTTTGCCGCTACGCAGATCTCAATAAACACATGGCGGGACGGACAATCAGATGCGCGACAGGATGAGGGCCCTCGCCGGGCGAAACGCGGGGCGCGGCACTGCCGCTCGACGTGCGGCGTTCACATTCTGCCTCGCGGTGACGGGTGCGGCGATCTCGGCCCCGGTGACGGCGCAGGATTTCCGATTCGACACCATTCGCATCGAGGGCAACGACCGCGTCACCGACCAGACCATCACGGGCCAGGCCGAGATCGCGCCGGGACAGGCGCTCAGCGCCTCCGAGGTCAATGACGGCTATCAGCGGCTTGTGGAAACGGGTCTGTTCGAGGATGTCGAATTCGTGCCCGAGGGCAACACGCTGGTGATCCGGGTCAGCGAGTATCCGGTCATCGACGTGATCAATTTCGAGGGCAATGACCGCATCGACGACGACGACCTGCGCGAGGCGGTGCAGTCGCGCCAAGGCCGGCCCTTCTCGCCCTCGACCGCGGAGGCTGACGCCTCCGAACTCGCCACCCTCTACCGCCAGCGCGGCCGCTACGCCGCCGAGGTCACGCCGCGCATCATCCCGCGCTCCGGCAACCGCGCTTCGCTCGTTTTCGAGGTCAACGAGGGCGCGACCACCGAGGTCGAGCGGATCTCCTTCGTCGGCAACCGCGAGTATTCGGACCGCCGCCTGCGCCGCGCCATCGAAACCAAGCAGGCCGGCCTGCTGCGCAGCTTCATCAGCCGCGACCGGTTCGTCGCCGAGCGCGTGGACGCCGATCGCGAGGCGCTGCGCGATTTCTACCTCGCGCGCGGCTATCTCGATTTCGAGGTCCTGTCGGCCACACCGGAGATGGCGCAGGAACGCGACGCCTTCTTTCTGACCTTCAACATCCGCGAGGGGCAGTCCTTCGATATCGCCGGCACCGATGTGCGCAGCGAGATTCAGGGCGTCGCGGCCGCGCCGTTCCGCGACGAGCTGCGGCTGCGCGCGGGCACGACCTATTCGCCGGCGCGCATCGACAACACCATCACCCGGCTCGAGCGCGTCGCCGATCGTCAGGGCCTGCGCTTCGTCGAGGTCGAACCGGTCCTGTCGCGCAACGAGACGGCCGGGACGGTCGACGTGACCTTCGTTCTGCGCCAGGCTGAACGGCTCTTCGTCGAGCGCATCGACATCCGCGGCAACACCAACACCCGCGACGGCGTGATTCGGCGCCATTTCGACACCGTTGAGGGCGACCCCTTCAACCCGCGCGAACTCACCCGCGCCGCGGACCGCATCCGGAACCTCGAATACATCGCCGATGCCCAGGTGCGCACCGAGCAGGGATCGGCCGAGGATCAGGTCGTCGTGGTGGTCGATGTCGAGGAGCAGCCTTCGGGCTCGATCGGCTTCGGTGTGAGCTACGGCATCGATGCCGGCTTCGGCGGGGTGGCGACCTTCCGCGAGGCCAATCTCTTCGGGCGCGGCCAGGAGCTCGACATCTCGCTCGGCTTCGGCACCGACACCCAGGACACCTCGATCACCTTCACCGAGCCCTATTTCCTCGACCGGGACCTCGAGCTCAGCGCCTCGGCCTACTGGCAGGAGACGGAACGCTTCAACGCCGCCTACAACACGCGCAATATCGGGGTCGAGACGTCGCTCGGCTTCCCGGTCAGCGAGCAGGGCCGGCTGAGCTTGCGCTACCGCATCTCGCGCGACTCGCTGCGCGGGGTCAGCGACGAGTCCTCGGTGATTCTGCAGCGCGAAGAAGACTTCGGCGACTACACGAGCTCCATTGGCTACACCTATCGCTACGACACGCGCCAGGCCGGGCTCAACCCGGTGATGGATTACTACCTGCGGTTTCGCCAGGACTTCGCCGGGCTCGGTGGCGACCAGCGCTACATCAAGACCAGCGCGCTCGCGGGTGTGGAACGGCGTGTCATGAGCGAGGAAGTCACGCTGCGCGCCGAGCTCGAAGGCGGCAATCTGAGCATGATCGACGGCGACAGCCGCGTGCTCGAACGCTTCGCGCTCAATCGCGAGATGCGCGGCTTCGAGTTCAACGGTCTTGGCCCGCGTGACTTCGGCGCCGACAATGAGGACGCGCTTGGCGGTAACAACTTCGTGGTCGCGCGTTTCGAGGCCGATTTTCCGCTCGGCCTGCCCGAGGAATACGGCATCGATGGCGGGCTTTTCCTTGATGTCGGCACGACATGGGGCCTCGACAACACCTCCGGCGCGGATCTCGATGGCAGTGAAGAGTTCAGCCTGCGCTCGGCGGTCGGTTTCTCCGTCTTCTGGGACACCCCGATCGGGCCGCTGCGTTTCGACTTCTCGCGCGCACTGCTCAAGGAAGACTTCGACAGGGAGCGCAATTTCGACCTGAGCGTCTCGACGCGGTTCTGATGCGGCCGGCGGGTCCTTTTCGGCTCGCCGCGCTGGCCGCGCTCATGGCGTGGGCGTCGCCTGTCGCGGCGCAGCATGCGCCCGGCCCGGATGGCGAGGTGCGCACGCTCGATCAGGAGCGTTTGTTTCAGGACTCCCGGTTCGGCCAGCGCGTGGCCGAAGAGCTCGACGCGGCGTCGCGCGCCCTTGCGGCCGAGAACCGGCGCATCGAGGCCGAGCTCGCCGAAGAAGAGCGGGAGCTGAGCGAGCGACGCAGCGAACTCAAACCCTCGGAGTTCCGCGAGCTCGCCGACGAATTCGACGCCCGTGTCACCGAAATCCGCCGCACCCAGGAAGAAAAGAGCCGCGCCATCTCGCGCCGCGGCGAGGCCGAGCAGCAGCGCTTTTTCGAGGCCGCGCTGCCGATCCTCGGGGAGCTTCTCGAGGAACACGGCGTCGCCGCGATCCTCGACGACCGCGCCGTGATCCTGTCGAGCGCGCGCTTCGACATCACCGACGAGGCCATCGCGCGGCTCGACGCGACGCTCGGCGAGGGCGAGCCGGTCGATGAGGAGGAGCTGCCCGAGATGACCGAGGACCATGATGGCGACCTCGACGCCGTCGAGCCCGGCGATCATGGCGCGCCGGAGGGCCCGCCGCTCGAACTGTCGATCCCCGAAGCCGACGCTCCCGAAACCGACCCTTGAGCCGCGCCTTGCCAGCACGCGGGCGAGTTGCTAGGCAAGCGCCGCCGGTCGTGGGGTCCGGCGCAGCGGGGAGTGGGCGATGACCGAGGCGGCGCAGCGCGGCGAGATTCCGACCGAAGCCGATATCGGGCTGATCCAGCGGCTGATTCCGCATCGCTATCCGTTTCTTCTCGTCGATCGGGTGCGTGACATAGACCCCGGCGCCGCCGCGACGGGGATCAAGAACGTCTCCTTCAACGAGCCGCATTTCCAGGGCCATTTCCCGGCCGAGCCGGTAATGCCCGGGGTGCTGATCGTCGAGGCACTCGCGCAGACCTCGGCGGTGCTTGTCGGGCTGACGCTCGATCTCGTGGACAAGGGGCCGCTCGTCTATTTCATGAATATCGACAACTGCAAGTTTCGCCGCAAGGTGATCCCCGGTGATGTCGTCGCGCTGCATGTCACGGTGCTGCGCGGGCGCGGCAAGGTCTGGAAGTTTCGCGGTGAGGCGCGCGTGGATGGCGACCTCGCCGCCGAGGCCGAATTCGCGGCGATGATCAACACCGGCACGAGCGCGGGGTAGCGCGATGGGCGTGCACGCCGAGGCGCGGATCCACCGCTCCGCCGTCATCGAGGAGGGCGCGCGGGTCGGTGCGGGCTGCGTCGTCGGGCCGTTCTGCGTGGTGGGGTCCGAGGTCGTGCTCGGTGAGGGGGTCGAGCTGCGCAGCCACGGCGTCGTCACCGGCCGGACGGAAATCGGCCCCGGAAGCATCGTGTTTCCCTTCGCCTGCGTCGGCGAGGTGCCCCAGGATCTCAAATATGACGGCGAGGCGACGCGGCTGGTGATCGGCGCGCGGTGCCGCATCCGCGAGGGCGCGACGCTCAACCCCGGCACCCGCGGCGGTGGCGGGCTCACGCAGGTCGGCGACGACTGTCTGTTCATGACCGGCGCGCATGTCGGCCACGACGTGCGCATCGGTGATGGCGTCATCCTCGCCAATCAGGCCGCGCTCGCCGGGCATTGCGTGATCGGCGACGGGGTGATCATCGGCGGGCTGTCGGGCGTGCATCAGCATGTGCGCATCGGTGCCGGGGCGATCATCGGCGCGGTGACGATGGTGACCCATGACGTGATGCCCTACGGGCTTGTCCAGGGGCCGCGCGGCAGGCTCGAGGGGCTCAATCTCGTGGGGCTGAAGCGGCGCGGGCTCGACCGCGCGGCGATCGGGGCGATGCGCGCGGCCTATGACGCGCTCGCCCATGGCGACGGCCCGCTCGCCGAGCGGGCGCGCCAGCTGTGCGACAGCCCCGATCCGCATGTGCGCGAGATGGCCGGTTTCCTGCTCGAGCCGTCGCAGCGTTCCTTCCTGCATCCCGTGTAAGGCATGGGCGAGCGTCTTGCCATTATCGCCGGGTCGGGCCGGCTTCCGGAACTCCTGCGTGACGCGCTGGAGGTGCCGCCTCTGATCGCGGCGCCCGAGGGGGCGGGGCTTGCCGCGGAGCTCGGCGCGCCGGATCTGCGTTTCCGGGTCGAGCGGCTGCTGCCGTTTCTGGATGCGCTGCACGAGCAAGGCGTTGGGTGCGTGGTCTTTGCCGGCGCGGTGCAGCGGCCCCGGCTCGACCCGGGGGCCTTCGATCCGCGCACCGCGGCAATGGTGCCGCGCCTGCTCGGCGCGATGCAGTCGGGCGACGACGCAACGCTGCGCGAGGTGATCGCGATCTTCGAGGAGGCGGGGCTCGACGTGGTCGGGGCCGCCGATGTCGCGCCCGGCCTGGTTCCCGCGGCGGAGGTGCTTTCGGCGCGTCAGCCGGGCAAGGGCGACGCCGCCGATGCGGCGCGCGCGGCCGAGATCGTCGCCGCCCTCGGCGCGGTGGATGTCGGGCAGGGGGCGGTCGTGTCGCAGGGGCTGTGCCTTGCTGTCGAGGCGCTGCCCGGCACCGATGCGATGCTCGCAGGGCTCGCGGCGCTGCCGCCGATGCGCCCCGATCCGGCGGGGCCGCGCGGGCTGCTCTACAAGGCCGCCAAGCCCGGCCAGGACCGGCGCATCGACCTGCCCACGCTCGGCCCGCAGACGCTGCGCGCGGCGGCCGCCGCCGGACTCGGCGGAGTCGCTTTCGAGGCGGGCGCGGTGATGCTGCTCGACCGCGCCGAAGCGATCCGCATCGCCGACGAGCTGGATCTGCTGCTCTGGGCGCGGTGATGCGCGCCTTCGTGATCGCGGGGGAGGCGTCGGGCGATGCACTCGGCGCCGCGCTGATGGAGGGGTTGCGCGCGCGGCTGCCGGAGATCGCCTTCGCGGGTGTCGGCGGCCCCGGCATGGCGGCGCAGGGGTTAGAGAGCCTGTTTCCGATGGCGGAGCTGTCGGTGATGGGGCTCGCGGAGATCCTGCCGAAATATCGCCAGCTTCAGCGCCGCATCCGCGAGACCGCCGAGGCCGTCATCGCCGCGCGTCCCGATGTGCTCATCGGCATCGACAGCCCGGATTTCTGCCTGCGGGTGGCGCGGCGGGTGCGCGCGGCGCGGCCCGACATGCCGGTCGTGCACTACGTCGCGCCGTCGGTCTGGGCGTGGCGACCTGGGCGGGCGCGGCGCATGGCCGAGGTGGTCGATCACGTGCTCGCACTTTTGCCGTTCGAGCCGCCCTACATGCGGGCGGCGGGGATGAGCTGTGACTTTGTCGGGCATCCGGTCGTGTCGGCCCCGCGCGCGTCCGCGGCGCAGGCGGCGGCGTTTCGCGCGGCGCACGCGATCGCGCCCGAAGCGCCGCTGGTGCTCGGGCTGCCGGGATCGCGGCGCGGCGAGATCGACCGGCTGGCACCGCGCTTCGGTGCGACGCTCGATCATGTCCGGCGCGCGCATCCGGATCTGCGCGTGGTGGTGCCGACGGTGGCGGCGACGCAGGAGACCGCGCGCGCGAAGGCGGCGGGCTGGCCGGGGGCGCCGGTGGTGCTGAAGGCGGAGGCGGCGGACAAGCACGCGGCCTTTGCCGCCGCCGACGCGGCGCTGGCGGCTTCGGGGACGGTGTCGCTGGAGCTTGCGGCGGCGGGCGTGCCGATGGTGATCGGCTACGACATGGCCCCGCTGACGCGGTTCCTGATGGCGCGGATGCTGCGCATCGACACGGTGACGCTCGTCAATCTCGTCAGCGAAACGCGCGCGGTGCCGGAATTTCTCGGCCGCGAGTGCCGCGCCGAGCGCATGGCCCCGGCACTCGCGGCGCTTCTGCGCGACGGGCCCGAACGGGCGGCGCAGCGCGCTGCGATGGCGGAGACGATGGCGCGGCTTGGGCGTGACGGCCCGCCGCCGGGCCGGCGCGCGGCGGACTCGGTGCTGGAATTCCTTGGCAAACGCGACGTTGCGCCGCATGCTGGACAGGAGAAGTGAAACCGGGAGTATCAATCATGTTGACTCGTTTCGCGGCCGTCGCCGCCGCCCTGCTCGCCGCGCCCATGGCGCTTGCCGATGACGACATCGCAGGCGATGTCGATCGTGGCATTGACGCCTATGACGCGAGCTGCGTCGAGTGTCATGCCCGCCCCGAGCGCGTGATGCGCGGGGTAGAGGGCGACGACGAGGCGCGTGCCGAATGGCTCGACGATTTCCTCGTCGACCACTATGCCGAGGACGATCAGGACCGCGCCGACATCATCGCCTACCTGCTGGATCTCTAACGCAGGGCGAAGATCAGCGCGGCGAGCGCGACCGCCGCGCCGGTGAGCCGGAACCGCGTGAGGATCTGCCGGTCCTTGCGCGACGTGGTGCCGTCGCTGTAGTCGAACCGCTCGTATTCGATGCTGTCGAGCGGCATGCCGATATCGTTGAGCGTGTCGGTCACGGCGACCATCATCGTGCCGGGCCCGCAGAGCAGGGCGCCGCCGCGCGCCGGGTCGAGCCCGTCGAGCATGTCGCGCAGATGCGCCGCGCTGATCGGACCGCGCCCGAGGCGGGGGTCGTCGGTCTCCTCGTCCACGAGATAGAGCGCGCGCGCATCGAGCCGCTCCAGCATCGGTTCGAACTCGGCCGGATCGATCAGTGACGCGCGGTCGCGGGCGGCATAGACGAGCCGCACCGGCCGCGCCTCGCCGCGCGCCGCGAGATCGGCGAGAATGCCGACGATCGGCGCGATGCCCACGCCGCCGCCCACGAGCAGGATCGAATCGCCGTCGAGGCGCGCGGCGGTGAAGCTGCCATGCGGCGCATCGAGCGCGACGGGCCGGCCCTCGGGCAGTTCGCCGATCGTATTGGTGAAGTCGCCGACCTCCTGGATGATGAACTGCAGCCGCGTGCCGTCGCCCGGCGCGGACGAGAACGAGAACGGATTGTCGGCAAGCGGCAGGCGCCGGTGGGTCGCGTTGATCCAGGCGAACTGCCCGGCCGCGTAACGCAGCGGCGTGCCGGTGCCGCTCGTGAGGGTCAGCTCCCAGAGCCGGTGAGCGAGCTTGCGCACCCCGCTGACCCGCCAGCGATGGCGCACGAGATCGCGCGGCTTGCGCCCATAGACCCACAGCATCGGCGCGACGACCGCCACCCCGAGCGCGATCCAGAACGCCCCCGAAACCGCCTCCGCCGCATAGACCCCGTGGGCGCGCGCATGCATGACCGTCAGCACTACCAGCGCCAGCGCCATCAGCGCGTGGCTCGCGCGCCAGACCTCATAGCGCACCGGCAGCTTCTCGCGAAAGATCCCGAGTCCGATCATCATCCCCAGCACCGCCAGCGCCGCCACACCGTCGCGCAGCCTCTCGGCGGTCAGCATCGCCCACAGCCGCTGCGCGGATCGCCCGGGGTCGTCCCACGGCCCCACCAGCAGCAGCGGGTGTGCCAGCACGAGTACGAGCGCGATGGGCGCGGCCCATTTGTGAAAGCCCATCGTCACGTCGATACCGATGCGCCCGGAAAGCACCTCGAATCGTCCGCTACTCACGATCTGCAGGAGCATCATCACGCCCCCGGCGATCCCCGTCGCGGCGGCAAGCTCGGTCCAGATATCGAGCGGCTCGACATCGCTGAGCGCCGCGAGCACGAGCGGCAGCGCCACGATCGCGACATAGCCGACCGCGAGCACCCATCCCGACAGACCCGGCATGCGGCGGGGGGGCTGCGTGCGCTCAATCATGGGTGTCTCCGGGCCGTTCCTGGGCCCCCAACGCTAAACGCGCGTCCGCATGGGCACAAGCCGCCCTCAGTCGCGGGTGATCCAGCCGCCGCCCAGAACGCGGCTGCCCTCCGTCTCGTAGAAGACGCAGGCCTGTCCGGGGCTGACGCCTTCCTCCGGGGCGATGAGTTCGACCTCGGCGGTGTCCGGCCCGACCGGACGCAGGATCGCCTCTCGCGGCGGCCGCGTCGAGCGCAGCTTGACGGAAAGCGCCCACTCCGCGCGGCTTTCGAGCGGCGCGTCTCCGAGCCAGTTAACCTCGCGAACCGGCACGCGCCGCGTCGCGAGCATCTCCCGCGGGCCGACGACGACGCGCCGCGTCTGCGGGTCGAGTCGCAGCACGTAGAGCGGCTCCTCGAGCCCGCCAATGCCGAGCCCGCGCCGCTGGCCGATGGTGTAATGGATCACCCCCGAATGCGCGCCCAGCACGCGGCCATCGACATGCACGATCTCGCCCGGCGCCGCGGCGCCGGGGCGCAGCTTCTCGATGACCTTCGCGTAATCGCCATCGGGCACGAAGCATATATCCTGGCTGTCGGGCTTGTCGGCGACGCCGAGTCCATACGCCTGCGCGAGGCGGCGCGTGGTGTCCTTGTTCTCGAGGTGGCCGAGCGGAAAGCGCAGGAAGTCGAGCTGCTCCTGCGTCGTCGAGAACAGGAAATAGGACTGATCGCGGACGGGATCGGCCGCCCTGTGAAGCTCCGCACCCGCGAGGCCCGCCTTGCGCTGGATGTAGTGGCCCGTGGCCATGCAGTCGGCGTCAAGATCCTTCGCCGTCTCGAGCAGATCGCGAAACTTCACCCGCTCGTTGCAGCGGATGCAGGGCACGGGTGTCGCCCCGGCGAGATAGCTGTCGGCGAACTCGTCGATCACCGCGTCGCGAAACGCGTTCTCGTAGTCGAGGACGTAATGCGCGAAGCCGCGCGCCTCGGCGACCCGGCGCGCATCGTGGATGTCGCGCCCGGCACAGCACGCCCCCTTTTTCGCGAGCGCCGCGCCGTGATCGTAGAGCTGTAAGGTGATCCCGACCACGTCATACCCCTCATCATGGAGCATCGCCGCGACGACGGAGCTGTCCACGCCGCCCGACATCGCGACGATCACGCGCGTCGCGGCCGGCGGCTTAGCCAGGCCGAGCGAATTCAGCGGCTGGGTATGGTCGAGGGCCATCGTTATCTCCGTGCATATTCCGCGAAATATAGAAAAATGCGCCATACTCTCAACCCCGTCGGCAACACCCCTTTAACGCTGTCGCACAATGATCGTGGCGGGGACCGTTCAGGGGGTGTTTGCGATGTATATCAAGCGATCCGAGGGGCCGAGCGCCGTCACGTTGCCGGATGGCACGATCATGACGCGGGCCGACCTGCCGGATCCGAACACGTCGCGCTGGGTGGCGAGTCGCAAGCTCGCCGTGGTGCGCGCGGTTGCGACGGGGCTGATCACGCGCGAGGACGCGCTGCGCCGCTATGCCCTTTCCGACGAGGAGTTCGAGCACTGGTGCAACGCTGCAACGCGGTTCGGAAAGGGGGCCCTGAAGGTCACCGCGACGAAGAAATATCGGCAACTTTAGGTTGCATTCCGGTACAGACATGTCAGCGTAACAGCCGGTTAACTATTAACGCCCAGTGTGCGGGCACAAAGGTTTTAATCCGGAGAAGTTGCCATGCGCGTCCTGTTGGTGGAAGACGACCCGACCACGCAGCGCAGCATCGAGCTGATGCTGACCCACGCCAATCTGAATGTCTACTGCACCGATATCGGCGAGGAGGCGATCGATCTGGCCAAGCTCTACGACTACGATCTGATCCTGCTCGATCTCAACCTGCCGGACATGGCCGGCCACGAGGTGCTGCGCCAGCTGCGCGCGGCGCGGGTCGAAACGCCGATCCTCATCCTGACGGGCGATGACGATACCGAAAGCAAGATCAAGGGGTTCGGCAACGGCGCGGATGACTATCTGACCAAGCCGTTCCACCGCGAGGAGCTTGTCGCGCGCATCCATGCCATCATCCGGCGCAGCCAGGGGCACTCGCAATCGATCATTCGGACCGGCCGCGTCGACGTCAACCTCGATGCCAAGACCGTCGAGGTCGATGGCCGGGCCGTTCATCTGACCGGCAAGGAATATCAGATGTTCGAGCTGCTGAGCCTGCGCAAGGGCACGACGCTGACCAAGGTGATGTTTCTCAACCATCTTTATGGCGGCATGGACGAGCCCGAGCTCAAGATCATCGACGTGTTCATCTGCAAGTTGCGCAAGAAGCTGGCCGAAGCCACCGGTGGCGAGAATTACATCGAGACGGTCTGGGGGCGCGGATACGTCCTGCGCGATCCGGTATCCGCAGACCGCGGCGGGCGCGTCGCCCTCGAAGCCTGAGGGCCGGACGCGGTTGCGTCTGGACCTCGGCGGGCAGGCCACCTATCACGACGCGGGTGGTGGCAGCCCGGCGAGGACCGCATGACCGGCGACACGGAGTTCGACGCGCTCACCGAGGCTCAGGCACGCGCGGAACTCGCCCGGCTCGCCGAGGAGATCCGCCGGGCCGATCTGGCCTATCACGGCGCAGACAATCCGTTGATCAGCGATTCGGAGTATGACGCGCTCAAGCGGCGTAACGCCGCGATCGAGGCCCGGTTCCCCCATCTCAAGCGTGACGACAGCCCGAGCGACCAGGTCGGTGCGCCGCCGGCCGAACGCTTCGAGAAGGTGCGCCACGAGGTGCACATGCTCAGCCTCGGCAACGCCTTCAGCGATGACGACCTCGACGCTTTCGTCGCGGGCATCCGGCGCTATCTCGGCCTCGATGCGCAGACCGCGCTGACCTTCACCGCCGAGCCCAAGATCGACGGCGTTTCGCTCGCCCTGCGCTACGAGGCGGGTCGGCTCGTGCGCGCCGCCACGCGCGGCGACGGGGAGACCGGCGAGAACGTCACCGCGAACGCCCGCACCATCGCCGATGTTCCCGACCGGCTCGACTCCGCGCCGGACCTTCTTGAGGTGCGCGGCGAAGTCTACATGGCGCATGACGATTTCGCCGCGCTGAACGCGCGCCAGTCCGCGCGCGCCGGCAAGACCTTCGCCAATCCGCGCAACGCCGCCGCCGGATCGCTGCGCCAGCTCGATTCCGAAATCACCCGCGCACGCCCGCTGCGCTTTTTCGCCTACGCCTGGGGCGTGCTCTCCGAGCCGCTCGCGCAGACCCAGATGAGCACGCTTGAGCGACTCGACGCGCTCGGCTTCGTGATCAATCCGCTCACGCGGCGCTGTGCGGGCACGGCCGAGATGCGCGCGGCCTATCACGACATCGAGCAGCGCCGCGCCACGCTCGGCTACGATATCGACGGGGTCGTCTACAAGCTCGACGATCTCGCGCTGCAGGAGCGGCTGGGTTTCCGCTCGACCACGCCGCGCTGGGCGATCGCGCGCAAGTTTCCGGCCGAGCTCGCCTGGACCCGGCTCGAGGGGATCGACATCCAGGTCGGCCGCACCGGCGCGCTGAGTCCCGTCGCGCGGCTCGCGCCGGTGACCGTCGGGGGCGTGGTCGTCTCCAACGCGACGCTGCACAACGAGGACTACATCGCCGCGCGCGATGCCGCCGGCAATCCGATCCGCGACGGCAAGGACATCCGCGAGGGCGACTGGGTCGAGGTGTACCGCGCCGGCGACGTCATTCCCAAGATCCGCGATGTCGATCTCGCGCGCCGGCCCGCCGATGCCCGGCCCTATGCGTTTCCGCGGCAATGCCCGCGATGCGGTGCCGCCGCGGTGCGCGAGGACGGCGATGCGGCGCGGCGTTGCACCGGCGGCATGGCCTGCCCGGCGCAGGCGGTCGAGAAACTCAAGCATCTCGTCTCCCGCGGCGCGCTCGATATCGACGGGCTGGGCGCCAAGCAGGTCGAGGCGCTCTACGGCGACGGCTGGATCGCGGAACCGGCCGATATCTTCAAACTCGCGGAGCGATTCGGCTCCGGCCCGCGCCAGCTCAAGAATCGCGAGGGGTGGGGCGAAAAATCGGCGCGGAATCTCTTTCGCGCCATCGAGGAGAGCCGCCGGGTTCCGCTCGCCCGGCTGATTTTCGCGCTCGGCATCCGCCATGTGGGGGAGTCGGCGGCGGCCCTGCTCGCGCGCCATTACGGCAGCTGGACGGCTTTCGCGCAGGCGTTGGACCGCGCCGAGATCGGGCAGGGGCCGGAATGGGACTCGCTTATGTCGATCGACGGGGTCGGGGCGGTGATGGCGCAGGCGCTGGTGACGGCCTTCCATCAGCCCGCCGAGCGGGCGTCGATCGAGCGGCTCGTCGCGCAGCTCGAAATCCGCGATGCCGAGACGGGGGGGGGCTCCGACAGCCGGATCGCGGGTAAGACGGTCGTGTTTACCGGCACGCTCGAGCACATGACCCGCGCCGAGGCCAAGGCGCGCGCCGAGACGCTCGGCGCGAAGGTCGCGGGGTCGGTGTCGGCGAAGACCGATCTCGTGGTGGCCGGGCCGGGGGCAGGCTCGAAGGCGAAGAAGGCCACCGAGCTCGGCGTCGAGGTGATCGACGAGGATGCCTGGCTCGCGCTCGCGCGCGGAGGCTGAGCCGTGGCGGGGCGCCCGGAGATCCTGTTCCCGCTCTTCGCCGCGCTCGACACGCTGCCCGGTATCGGCGCGCGCACGGCGCAGCGGCTGGCCGGGCTCGACATCGCGACGCCGCGCGACCTGCTCTTCACCCTGCCGCAGTCGGGCATCGACCGCAGCCGCCGCGCCACGATACGCGAGGTCACGCCGCCCTGCGTCGTCACCGTCGAGGTCACGGTCGGCCGCCATCTGCCGCCCGCCTCCAGGGGACGGCCCCATCGCGTGCAGGTGTCGGACGCGGATGTCGATTTCGAGCTCGTGTTTTTCCATGCCCGCGGCGGATGGCTTCACGAACAGCTCCCGACGGGGCAGCGGCGGCTGGTTTCCGGGCGGCTCGAGCTGTTCGACGGCGTCGCGCAGATGGCGCATCCCGATCATATCCTGCCGTCGGAGGAAGCCGGAGATCTGCCGGGGTTCGAGCCGGTCTATCCGCTCACCGACGGCGTGTCGCAGGGGGTGATGCACAAGGCCGCGGCGGCCGCGCTTGCCCGCGCGCCGGAGCTGGCGGAGTGGATCGATCCGGCGCTCCTCGCGCGCGAGGGATGGCCGGGCTGGCGTGCGGCGCTCAAGACGGCACATGCGCCCGACGACATGGCCGCGCTGTCGCCCGATGCGCCGGCGCGGCGGCGGCTGGCCTATGACGAGCTTTTCGCCCATCAGCTCGCCATGGCGCTCGCCCGCGCCGCGCAGCGCCGGCAACGCGGGCAGCGGGTGCGCGGGACCGGCGTGCTGCAACGCAAGGTTCTGGATGCGCTCGATTTCACCCTCACCGGCGCGCAGGAGCGCGCGATCGCCGAGATCGCCGCCGACATGGCCGCCGAGACGCGGATGAGCCGGCTCTTGCAGGGCGATGTCGGCGCGGGAAAGACGCTCGTTGCGCTGATGGCGCTGCTGATCGCGGTCGAATCGGGGGGGCAGGGCGCGCTGATGGCGCCCACGGGCATCCTCGCGCGCCAGCATTACGACAGCCTCGCGCCGCTCGCCGCGGCCGCCGGGGTGCGCCTCGCGCTCCTGACCGGTGAGGACAAGGGCGCCGCGCGCAGCGCCAAGCTCGCGGCGCTCGCCTGCGGGGAGACACAGATCCTCGTCGGCACCCATTCCCTCTTTCAGCGCGACGTGAGCTTTGCCGATCTGCGCCTCGCGATCGTCGACGAGCAGCACCGCTTCGGTGTCGCGCAGCGCATGGAACTCGGCGCCAAGGGGGCGGCGGCGGATGTGCTGGTGATGACGGCGACGCCGATCCCGCGCAGCCTCGCGCTGGCGCAGTATGGCGACATGGATGTCTCGCAGCTCGACGAGAAGCCGCCCGGCCGCCGGCCGATCCGCACGGCGCTGGTGTCGGTCGCGCGGCTCGAGGAGGTGGTCGCGCATCTGCGCGACGCGCTGGCCGCGGGCCGGCAGGCCTACTGGGTCTGCCCGCTCGTCGAGGAGAGCGAGAGCGTCGATCTGACCTCGGCGCAGATGCGGTTTCGCCACCTGCGCGCCGCGCTCGGAGAGGGCGTCGTCGATCTGGTGCATGGCCAGATGCCGGCCGCGCAGAAAGACGCCGCGATGGCGCGGTTCGATGCGGGCGAGACGGGCGTGCTGGTGGCGACGACGGTGATCGAAGTCGGGGTCAATGTGCCCAATGCGACGATCATGGTGATCGAGCGCGCCGAGAGCTTCGGCCTTGCGCAGCTTCATCAGCTGCGCGGGCGGGTGGGGCGCGGCTCGGCCGACTCGACCTGCCTGCTGCTGCATGCGCCGCCGCTGTCGGAGCCGGCGCGACGGCGGCTGCAGATCCTGCGCGAGACCGAGGACGGCTTTCGCATCGCCGAGGAGGATCTCGCGATTCGCGGCGCCGGGGATCTGATGGGCACCGCGCAATCGGGGCTGCCGCGGTTCCGGGTGGCCGATCTCGAACGACAGACGGGGCTCATGACGCTCGCCCAGAGCGATGCGCGCGCTCTGCTCGCAAGCGATCCCAGGCTCGTCTCCGCGCGCGGGGAGAACGCGCGGGCTCTGCTCTGGCTGATGGAGCGCGACAAGGCAATTCGCCTTCTGCGTGTAGGCTGACCTCTTTTGTTCTCATAAGTTCTTAAAAAGTTCTTGATCGATGCGCCGGAACATGAGAACAAAAGAACAACAGATGAAGGGAGGCCAAGCCATGCTCGATGAACTGACCTGTGTTATTGCGCGCGCGCGGCCCACATTGCTGCAGGATGCGATCGGGGCCGCATCGCTCGCGGTCCTGCTCTGGGCCGGGCTGCATCTTCCGCTTCTGTTCTGATCTGCCCAGCGGTCTGAGCGCGGGGGCGCGCACTGTCCCGCAACGCCCCGCTCACCCCTCAGACACGCCACTCACCGCCGCGCCAGACCCTGGTGCGGCGGTTTTTTGGTGTTCTCAGGCGCACTCGGCCTTCGCGGCCTCGTCGATGGCTTCGAGGGTGGCGTCGAAGGCGAGCATGATCGAGGCGTGGCGATTCTTGTAGCCGCGCGCCGGCAGGAGCACCTCGAGCCCGTCGAAAGGCGCGGCCGGCGCCGCGCCGCCCTCCTTGAGCATTGCGTGAAGGTCGTCGCGCGCGCGCGCGATCGCGGTACGGTCGCGCCCGATGACATTCGCGCCGAGCACCGCCGCCGCCGCCTGACCGAGCGCGCAAGCCTTCACCTCCTGACCGAATTCCGCGACCCGGCCGTCGCGCAGCGTGACATCCGCCGTCACCGTCGAGCCGCAAAGCGGCGAGCGGCGCTTGGCGCTTGCCATCGGGGCCGCGAGCCGCTCGGCATGCGGGATGTCGGCCGCAAGCTCGAGAATACGGCCCGAATAGAGCTTGATCAGGTCGGTTTCGGCGCTCACGTCTTCCCCCCATCGCTGCGCATCGTTACCTAGTACGTAGGCGGCGCGGTGAAAAGGATAGCGGCATGGTTTTCGATCCGGCAACCCTGCGATTTGACGCGAACGGTCTCATCCCTGTGATCGCGCAGGACCATGCAAGCGGCGCGGTGCTGATGATGGCGTGGATGAACGCCGAGGCCGTGGCGCGCACGCTCGCGACCGGGCGGATGACCTACTGGTCGCGGTCGCGCGCGGCGTTCTGGGTCAAGGGCGAAACGAGCGGTCATGTCCAGGCGCTGCGCGAGCTGCGCATCGATTGCGACCGAGACTGCCTGCTCGCGCGCATCGAGCAGACCGGCCCGGCCTGCCACACCGGCCGCGAAAGCTGCTTTTACACGGCGATACGCGACGGCGAGGAGGTCGAGATCATGGCGCCGGTGACGTGAGGCCGAGCCGCGCGCGCAGATCGTGCGGGCCAAGCCCGTCGTCGCGATAGCGCCGGATCGCGCGCGCATCGTCGCGCTTGGCGAGACGCCGGCCGTCCTCGTCGCGGATCAGCCGGTGATGGTGCCAGACCAGTGCGGGCAGCCCGAGGAGCGCCTGAAGCAGCCGGTGCAGCGGGGTCTGATCGAACAGATCCATCCCGCGCACGACCTCGGTGACGCCCTGCGCGGCGTCGTCGATGATGACGGCAATGTGATAGGAGGTCCCGATGTCGCGCCGCGCGAGCACCACATCGCCGATATCGCGCCGCAGCGCGGCCGCGTCGAGCGCGTGCTCGCCCGCCCGTTCCGGTCCGCTCTCCGAAAAGCCGAGCCCCGCCCCGGCGGCGTCGAGAGCGCGCGCCATGTCGAGGCGAATCGCGTCCTGCGCGCCGGCCTCGGCCATCGGCTGGCCCCGGCATGTGCCCGGATAGGCGGGGGCAGGGCCGTGCGGCGCCGATTGCGCGGCGCGAATGTCGCGGCGCGTGCAGCGGCACGGGTAACAGAGATCCTGCGCGATGAGTGCATCGAGCGCCCCACGGTATTGCGCCCGCCGCGCGGATTGGCGCAGCACCGGCTCCGGCCAGGCGAGCCCGAGCCAGCGCAGATCCTCGAGGATTGCCGCCTCGAATTCCGGCTTGCAGCGCGGCGTGTCGATATCCTCGATCCGCAACAGCATCGTCCCGCCCGCGGCCGTCGCCCGATCCTGCGCGGTGAGTGCCGAGAAGGCGTGGCCGAGATGCAAGAGACCCGTCGGCGACGGCGCGAAACGAGTCCGGTACGCTTCAGGCGGCATCGCGGCTTTGCACGGCAAGCCATTGATTGAAGGCCGCTTTCGCGCGGTCGGTATAGGCCTTGTAGCGATCGCGCCGTCCCCGGCGTCCGCCCCGCGCCTCGATGGGCGGGAAGAGCCCGAAATTGACGTTCATCGGCTGGAAGGTCTTCGCGTCGGCGCCGCCGGTGATGTGATTGACGAGCGCGCCCATCGCCGTTTCCGGCGGCGGCGTTGCCACCGGACGGCCGAGCATCTCGCTCGCGGCGAGACGTCCCGCGACGAGCCCCATCGCCGCGCTTTCGACATACCCCTCGACGCCGGTGATCTGCCCGGCGAAGCGGATATGCGGGCGCGAGCGCAGCCGCATCTTGCCGTCGAGCAGGGTGGGCGCGTTGAGGAACGTGTTGCGGTGAATGCCGCCCAGCCGCGCGAAGCGCGCATTTTCCAGCCCCGGGATCATCCGCAGCACCTCGGTCTGCGCGCCGTATTTCATCTTGGTCTGAAAGCCGACGATGTTGAACAGCGTGCCGAGCGCGTTGTCGCGGCGCAGCTGAACGATGGCGTGGGGCTTTGTCTCGGGTGCGTGCGGGTTCGTCAGGCCCACGGGCTTCATCGGCCCGTGGCGCAGCGTCTCGCGCCCGCGTTCGGCCATCACCTCGATGGGCAGGCAGCCGTCGAAATACTGCGCCGTCTCGCCGGGCTTGAAGGCGGTCTTTTCGGCGGCGAGCAGCCCGTCGATGAAGGCCTCGTATTGCGCGCGGTCCATCGGGCAGTTTAGATAGGCGGTGCGCTGCTCCTCCGTTTCGCCCTTGTCGTAGCGCGACTGGAACCAGGCCTGCGACATGTCGATGCTGTCGAAATAGACGATCGGCGCGATGGCGTCGAAGAAGGCGAGCGCATCGGCGCCCGTCTCGGCCCGGATGGCCTCGGCGAGCGCGCCGGAGGTCAGCGGCCCGGTCGCGATGATCCAGCGGCCGTCATCGGGCAGGGCGGTGATCTCGCCGGTCTCGACGGTCACATTCGGATGGGCATGCAGGCGCGCGGTAACCGATTCGGCGAAGGACTCGCGGTCGACGGCGAGCGCGCCGCCGGCGGGCAGGGCATGCGCGTCCGCCATCGCCATCACGAGCCCGTTCGCCGCCCGCATCTCCCAGTGCAGCAGGCCCACGGCGTTCTGCTCGTCATCGTCGGAGCGAAAGGAGTTCGAGCACACCATCTCGGCGAGGTTGCCGGTGTGGTGCGCGAAGGTGCCCATCTCGGGGCGCATTTCGTGGATCACGACGCGCACGCCGGCTTCGGCCGCCTGCCAGGCGGCTTCGCTGCCGGCCATGCCGCCGCCCACGATATGAAGTGTCTCGGTCATGACCGGGACATAGCCTTGCAGCGGCGCGGTGAAAACCCCGCATGAAAACGCCCGCGACCGAAGCCGCGGGCGCCATGCGCGTTGGTGGTGGTGTCAGCCCGCCTTCGCGAGGTCGCGCAGCACATAGTGCAGCACGCCGCCATGCTCGACATACTCCTTCTCGATGGCGGTATCGATCCGGCATTTGAGCGTGATCTGCCTGGTCTTGCCGTCGCCATAGGTGATCGTGCAGGGCACCTCGGATTGCGGCTTGAGATCGCCCTCGAGCCCGGTGATGTCGAAGGTCTCGTCGCCGGTCAGCCCGAGGCTCTTGCGGGTGTCGCCGCCCGTGAACTCGAACGGGATCACCCCCATGCCCACGAGGTTGGAGCGGTGGATGCGCTCATAGCTCTCGGCGATGACGGCCTCGACGCCGAGCAGCTTGGTGCCCTTCGCCGCCCAGTCGCGCGAGGAGCCCGCGCCGTATTCGCGTCCGGCGACCACCACGAGCGGTACGCCCTGCTCCTGCCAGGCCATCGCGGCATCGAAGATCGACGCCTGTTCGCCGTCCGGGCCCTTGGTGAAGCCGCCCTCGACGCCGTCGAGCATCTCGTTGCGGATGCGGATATTGGCGAAGGTGCCGCGCATCATCACCTCGTGATTGCCGCGCCGCGCCCCGTAGGAGTTGAATTCGCGCGGCGGGACCTGATGCTCCTGAAGGTATCGGCCGGCAGGGCTGTCGGGCTTGAACGAGCCCGCCGGGCTGATGTGGTCGGTGGTCACCATGTCGCCGAGCATGGCCAGCGGCCGTGCGCCCGTCACGTCCCGGATCGTCCCCGGTTCGGCGGCGATCCCCTGAAAATAGGGCGGGTTGCGCACATAGGTCGACTCCGGCCAGTCATAGGTCAGGCTGTCGGTCGTCTCGACCGACTTCCACTTTTCGTCGCCGTCGAAGACATCGGCGTATTTCGCCTGGAAAGCCTCGCGGGTGACCGTCCTGTCCACGAGCTGCTTGATCTCGTCGAGGGTCGGCCAGAGATCGGCCATGAAGACGTCCTTGCCGTCCTTGTCGGTGCCGATGGGATCGCGGGTGACGTCGATGTTCATGTCGCCGGCGATCGCGTAGATCACGCAAAGCGGCGGCGAGGCCAGGTAGTTGGCGCGCACATCCGGCGAGATGCGCCCCTCGAAGTTGCGGTTGCCCGACAGCACCGAGCAGGCGATCAGGTCATTGTCGTTGATCGCCTTGGAGATTTCGGGTTGCAGCGGACCCGAGTTGCCGATGCAGGTGGTGCAGCCGTACCCCACGAGGTTGAAGCCGAGCGCGTCGAGATCCTCGGACAGCCCGGCGGCGTCGAGGTACTCGGTCACCACCTGGCTGCCCGGCGCGAGCGAGGTCTTGACCCAGGGCCTGCGGGTGAGCCCGCGCTCACGCGCCTTGCGCGCCACGAGTCCCGCGCCGATCATCACGTAGGGGTTCGAGGTGTTGGTGCAGGAGGTGATCGAGGCGATCACCACCGAGCCGTCGCGCAGCTCGTAGTCCTCGCCCTCGACCTTCGCGGATTTGCGCACATCCTTGGAGGCCGCGATCGCCGGCGCGGGGCCCTCATCGGCCATCTCGCGCGACTCGATCGTGGTGTCGATGCCGCGATACTCCGACACGACATGATAGAAGTCGCGCGACGCACGGTCGAGCGGGGTGTGATCCTGCGGCCGCTTCGGCCCCGAGATCGCAGGGACCACGGTGCCCATGTCGAGGTGCAGCGTGTCGGAATAGACCGGCGCGTAATCCTTGCCGCGCCACATGCCGTTTTCCTTGGCATAGGCCTCGACGAGGGCGATCGTGTCCTTGTCGCGCCCGGTCTGCTCGAGGTAGCGCAGCGTCTCGTCGTCGATCGGGAAGAAGGCGCAGGTGGCGCCGAATTCGGGCGACATGTTGCCGATCGTGGCGCGGTCGGCGAGCGGCAGATGATCGAGCCCGTCGCCATAGAACTCGACGAACTTGCCCACCACGCCGCGCTCGCGAAGCATCTGCGTGACCTTGAGCACGAGGTCCGTCGCGGTGGTGCCCTCGACCATCGCGCCGGTGAGCTCGAAGCCGACGACCTCGGGGATCAGCATCGAGATCGGCTGACCGAGCATCGCGGCCTCCGCCTCTATGCCGCCCACGCCCCAGCCGAGCACGGCGAGCCCGTTGACCATCGTGGTGTGGCTGTCCGTGCCCACCAGCGTGTCGGGATAGGCGACCTGCGCGCCGTGCTGGTCGGTATCCGACCACACGGTGCGCGACAGGTACTCGAGGTTGACCTGATGGCAGATCCCGGTGCCCGGCGGGACGACGCGGAAATTGTCGAACGCCATCTGGCCCCATTTGAGGAACTTGTAGCGCTCGATGTTGCGCTCGTATTCGCGGTCCACGTTCATCTGGAAGGCGCGCGGATTGCCGAACTCGTCGATCATCACCGAGTGGTCGATGACCAGATCGACCGGGGCGAGCGGGTTGATCTTCTCGGGGTCGCCGCCGAGCGACTTGAGCCCGTCGCGCATCGCGGCGAGGTCCACGACGGCGGGCACCCCGGTGAAATCCTGCATGAGCACGCGCGCCGGGCGATAGGCGATCTCGCGCGGGTTGCGCCCGCCCTTCATCGCCCACTCCGCGAAGGCGCGGATGTCATCGGTCGTAACGGTCTTGCCGTCCTCGAAGCGCAGCATGTTCTCGAGCACGACCTTGAGCACCGCGGGGAGCTTGTCGAAGCTGCCCAGCCCCGCGGCCTCTGCGGCCGGGATCGAGTAATAGGCGAACTGCGCGCCACCGGCATTGAGCGTGCGCCGCGTCTTGGCGGAATCGGTTCCAACTTGGATCGGCATCGGGAAAGCCTCCCTGACGGTGATGGGTGGGGTCGCGTCTGCAATGACGCATCCTGCGCCGCTAATCAAGAGGTCAGTGGCCAAAACTGTATACCGTCGTGCACAAAGTTGCCGGAACGCATCAGGCGCGCCGGATCATCTCGCTAAACCTTGATTGGCCGAATCCTGCGGCGATAGCTATCGCGGGCAGGGAACACAGGCGGAGTGCGTTCGGGATGCACCGATTGATGATCGCGGCGGCAGCATTGGCCGGCCTCACGGGCTGTCTCGCCGCGCCGATGGCGCGTGCGGAGACGGCGCCCGTCGTGGTCGAACTCTTCACCTCGCAGGGCTGCTCGGCCTGCCCGCCCGCCGATCGCTTCCTCGAGGAGCTCGCCGGGCGCGATGACGTGATCGCGCTCGGGCTGCATGTCGATTACTGGGATTACATCGGCTGGGCGGATCGTTTCGCCAAGCCCGCCTTCTCCGATCGCCAGCGCCGCTACGCGCTCGCCAACGACTCGAGCAAGGTCTACACGCCGGAGATGGTCATCGGCGGCACCGAGCGCGTGAAGGGAAACCGCGCGATGCCGGTGATGGACGCGATCCGCCGCGCCCGCACCCGCAGCCCCGCCGTGCGGCTCTCGCTCGAGCGCGACGGGGCGACGCTGCGCCTGTCGGGCGAGCCGCTGCTGACCATTTCGGAGCCGCTCGACGTGAAGGTCGTCCAATACACCGCGCGCCGGACCGTCGCGATCGAGGCCGGCGAGAATGCCGGCCTCGAGGTCACCTACACGAATGTCGTCAGCCGGCTCGACATCGTCGATCGCTGGGATGGGCGCGGCACGTTGAGCCTCGTCGTCGAGGTCGATGCCGAGTCCAAGGTGGCCGCCTTCGTGCAGCGTGCCGGTCAGGGGCGCATCCTCGGCTCCGCCCGGCCCGCGGACTGAGGCCGCGGAAGCTGCCATCGCCGATGGGTCCAGAGCCATTGGTCCATGTGCGCGCGCACCTGGGTTTCGAGGCTGTCATTGAGCGCCTGGGTCATGGCCTCGGGTGTGGTATGCGGCAGCGGCGCCTCGAAGTTGATGTCGAAATTGAGCCCGTCGGGCCGACGGATCGCATAACCGGGCACCAGAGGCGCATCGAAACGCAGCGCAAGCTCCGCCGCCGAGAGCGCCGTGCGCGCCTCGCGTCCGAAGAAGGTCAGCCGCGCGCCGCGCGCGATCCGCTGGTCGAGCACGATGCACAACACGCCGCCGTCGCGCAGAAAGCGCATCATTCGCGCGAGCCCGTCGCGGTCGCGCGCGAAAAATGGCGTGTCGATCTGCGTCATGGCGCGCAGGTAGCGCGCGTTGAAGCGGCGGTTGCGCATCGGCTTGTAGAGCGCGCCGATGCGGTACCGCCGCGCCTGCAATGCGGCGCGCGCGATGTCATAGTTGCCGATATGGCCGGTGACGATGATCGCCGGCCGCCCCGCTGCGCGGGCCGCGTCGAGCGCGTCAACGCCGGGGCCCGTGAGCGGCGTGTCGTGCGCGCGCGCCATCAGGTCCTCGGGCGAGAAGATCTCGATCAGGCTGCGCCCCAGATTGTCGGGCACCGCGCGGCACAGCCGCGCGACCTCCCGCGGCGGCAGCTCGGGACACACCAGCGCAAGGTTTTCGCGAATCCGCGTCCGGTACCCGGCCACAGGCGCGATCAGATACGATGTGAGCGCGCCCATGAACCGCACGCGCCGTGCGTAAGGCAATTGCCGCGCGGCTCCGATCGCCGCGGCGAGCAGCCCATCCTCGATCCGGTCGCGCAACTCGAAGCCGCGATCATCGTCCGGCGTGCCCATCCGCGCATCGCTCCCGTCCGGTGCCGGGCATCCTGCCCGCCCGGCGCGGGATAACGATCCCGCCGGGTGCGGGCAACCGGCCCGCCGCGCCCCCGTCATGCCGCCCGCACGAAGAGGCCCGCGCCGCGATAAGGTCGCGGTCAAGCGCCGCCGAAAACCCGCGCGAAAATCGTCTCGACATGGCGGGTGTGGTAGTCGAGGTCGAAATTCGCCTCGAGCTCCGCGGGCGAGAGCGCGGCGGTCACCTCCGGATCGGCCGCGAGCTCGGTGCGGAAATCGCGCCCCTCCTGCCAGACCTTCATCGCGTTGCGCTGCACCATCGCGTAGGCGCCCTCGCGGCTCACGCCCTTCTGCGTCAGCGCGAGCAGCACGCGCTGCGAATGCACGAGGCCGCTCAACCGCTCCATGTTGCGCGTCATGGCCTCGGGATAGACCACGAGCCGCTCGATCACCCCCGTCAGCCGCGCGAGCGCGAAATCGAGCGTCACGGTCGCGTCGGGGCCGATATTGCGCTCCACCGAGGAATGCGAGATGTCGCGCTCGTGCCAGAGCGCGACATTCTCCATCGCCGGCAGCGCCATCGAGCGCACCATCCGCGCGAGGCCTGTGAGGTTCTCCGTGAGCACCGGGTTGCGCTTGTGCGGCATCGCCGAGGAGCCCTTCTGCCCCTCGGAGAAGAACTCCTCCGCCTCCAGCACCTCGGTGCGCTGCAGATGGCGGATCTCGGTGGCGACGTTCTCCACCGACGACGCGATCACGGCGAGCGTGGCGAAGAACATCGCATGGCGGTCGCGCGGTATCACCTGCGTCGAGATCGGCTCCGGCGCAAGGCCGAGCTTGTCGCACACATGCGCCTCCACGGACGGGTCGATATTGGCGAAGGTGCCCACCGCGCCGGAGATCGCGCCCGTGGCGACCTCGGCGCGCGCCGCCTCGAGCCGGGCGCGGGCGCGGGCGAATTCGGCGTGAAAGCGCGCGAATTTCAGGCCCA
>LFIK01000257.1_pt1 | contig 38843 bp, 31 predicted proteins | sample 643401 | NCBI WGS metagenome assembly LFIK01 (sample SAMN03777447, study PRJNA286221) | soda lake metagenome | biome: soda lake; feature: Kulunda steppe; material: water; isolation source: sample T5-Br brine of Lake Tanatar-5 | place: Russia: Kulunda steppe | collected 2010-07
GGGTGGCTGCTCGGCCCAGGCAGGCGGGGCGGCGGGTGGCTGCGGGGCCGGCTGGTCCTGCACCGGAGCGGGCTGCTGCGGCTGCTCGGCCCAGGCGGGCGCGGCGGCGGACTGCTGCGCGGCCGGCTGGTCCTGCACCGGAGCGGGAGCAGCGGCGGACTGCTGCGCCGCCGGCTGGTCCTGCACCGGAGCGGGAGCAGCGGCGGGTGGCTGCTCGGCCCAGGAGGGCAGGGCGGCGGGTGGCTGCGCCGCCGGCTGGTCCTGCACCGGAGCGGGCGACGGTTTCACGAGCCCCTCAGCTTCGACACGGGCCTCACCGATACCTGCCGGAAACTGCGGCTGGGCAACCCCCACGAACTCGCTCAACGCCGCCCCGACCTCATCGACCGTGACCGAACCGAGTGGCAACATTCGGAGTGACGCCGTCGCCTGATACCTCTCCAACGACTCGGTCAGCAGCAGTGAACACAGCTCCGTGGACCCGAGCCTGGCGGCCAGCGCCGCCGCTTCAGGATCGCTGTCGCACAGGACGAACACGACGTTGTCCTTGACCTGCGCCGGCACACCACGCACGGACTCGGCCACAGCGACGTTGCCCTTAGTTCCAGTCGGCAGCATCAGGACGTCATCGAACCCGGCGAGCGACAGGGCCTCGCCCAACTCGTCGTGCCCAAACACTGAGATCCGCATGGCTGCTCCTCTGCTACGTGCCGGGCACGGTCGGCCGTACCCGGCCTGTGGCCACAGGCCATTCCCCGTAGCTGCCGGTCAGCCTGCCGCCGGCATCGGCGGCGCTGCTGCTGCAGCAGCCCGCGCGATCTTGTCGTCCGCGTTGGTTGACGCAGCTGCCATGAACGCCCGCGACATGGGCCCAAGCGACACCAACGTCCGGCGCCCGTCCAGGTCCCGGTAGAACGCGTACGCGGGCTGCTGGCCGGCCTCGGTCCGTTTTGGCCCGAACTCGGCCATCCACTCGATGTACTCCGGCGTCGGGTCGTAGCCGATCAGCTTCAGCGCCGCGGCAGCTTCGCGTTCGTCGGTCATCTGCAGCGACAGCACCGTTGAGATGTGCGCCTCCAGCGACTGGCCGGACCCGCCCACGTTCAGCAGGTCCGACACCAGCTGGGTCGCGTAGATCTGTGCGACGTTCAACGACCTGGCCTTGCGCATCACGTTCGAGATCAGGTTGATCGTGTCGGGATGGCCCAGGACTGTGTGAGCTTCGTCCATCACCATCAGCCCGCCGCCCATCGCGGCAAGCAGACCCACCGACGCGGTCGTCACCGCCCGGATCGCGGACAGCCCCAACCGTTCCGCTTCGGAGTAGCCCCGTTCCTTGACCTCAGTCGGCAAGTTCAGGTCCTGGTCGAACTCGATCAGCATGAACTTGCCGCGCTCGACGTAGTCCAGCGGGTCGCGCTCGAACCGGGCGCGCGGGGTCTGCGCGATCGACAGGGCGAACAGCGGGGATGCCTCCGCCAGATGCTGCACCTCGACACGGACGTCCTCGTCAACGAACTCCAGGGCCCGGCCCACACAGCCCGCGCCGTGCTTCGCGCCGATCGTGAGCCCATGCCGCAGCGAGGTTCGCTGCCGCTGGTTGAACTCGTCCAGCACGGTCGTGATCAGGTTCGCTGCGATGTCAGCAGCGATCTCTGGCGTGGGGGCATACCGGAACGGGTCGTAGGTGCCGGCCCCGTCCGCGGAGAACAGCTGCGAGATCGCGACCCACTCGACGTCGATCCCGCGGGTCGCCATGAACTCGGCGGTGGGGCGCAGCGAGTCGGAACCCTTCGGGTTGATCATCACGACCGGATAGCCCGACAGCGCCATCTGGAACGCGACCGATTGCGAGAACATGGTCTTGCCGCTGCCGCTGTCACCGGCGACGAGCATCGCGGGGGCGCGGTTGCGGCGGGGGGCGTCGAACGGGTCGTGGTAGACCACGGTGCCGTCAGGCAGCCCCCGGCCAATCATCGCGCCAGCTTTCGACCCGATGTCGGTGAACATCCCAAGCCCGGAGTAGCCGACCATCTCGGTGGTCAGCTGCTGCGGGAACGGTGACGCGAGCTTTTGGGAGCACGGCAGGGTTTCCTCGAGCGCTTCAAGCTGGCGGTGGGCGAGCGGGGTGACCTCCACCCCGTACCGCTGCCGCAGGAAATCGTCGTAGCCCTCCGTGGGGATCGTGCCGTCGGACCGGCGGCCGAACACCACCGAGGTGCGCCGCAGCGTTGCGGCTGCGTCTGGTGCGGACAGGCGCGCTTCTGCGAACCGGACCAGGTCTTCTTCGGCCTGTTCCTCGGCGTAGCCCTCCTGCCCGTGCTGCTGCCGTTCCTGCTCCGCAAGCCGGCGTTCCTTCATGGACTTCCGTAGCTTCTTGCGGGTGTCACCGGCAGGTTGGAGCTCGGCCCGCAGCGACACCACGCAGGGGCCCTCATGGTGGTCGAGGGTGTCGGCGAGCCATTCCTGCCAGGGCGGCTCGAACATCGGTGCGGTGAACTCCTCCAGGGCAGCGAACTCGAGCCGTTCGGTCCGGTCGATCAGCAGGTAGTCCACGGGCGGTTTCACCGGCACAGCGATCTCAGGAGAGGTGTGCGACCCGTTGTTGAACCAGCCTTCGAGCTGGCGACGTTCCTGCTTGCCGGGGGTGCGGCAGCCGCCACGTAGCAGGGTCTGGTGCACCCAGTCGCGGTCGGGCTGGTACAGGTCGATGCCGGTGGGGGCGTCATCGAACATCCGGTTGAGGCGGTCCTGCCACACGTCGATGAACGTGGCTTTGCGGCGCCGGTTGATCGCACCGAGGTCGCGGAGCTCCACGCCGATGAAGGTCAGCTGTGCGGGGGCGTCGAAGTTGAGGACCTCGCGGTTGAGGAACTCGGCGTGCTGGCGGGTGCGGGTGCCGGATGGCGCAACGGGCTGTTCGTGCCACCGGACGGTCACGATGTGGATGTTGCGGGAGAACCCGGGTGGGGCTTCGGGCATGCCGGGCGGTTTCGGGATCGACGACGAACCGAGGTCGGCAAGCAGGTTGGTGATGGAACGGCCGTGCCCCAGGAGTGCTTTCTCGGTGTCGTAGCGCAGCGGGACGTTCTCCATGACCCGGTAGAGCCACACGGCGCCGTTGCGGCCGATATAGATGCTGTCGTCGGTGCGTTCGCTGTAGGTGTCGAGGATGTGGGTGCCAGCGGACGGGTCGACGTAACCGACGCGGGCGGCGGGGTCGCCCATCAGCGTGCTGATGCCAGGCAGTTTGCGCCAGTCCATCAGCGGCCCTCCCCGTTGTCGCTGCCGTCACCAGGTGAGTCGCCGTCCGGTGTGGGTTCGACGAACCCACCGGAGGTGCCGCTGTCGTCGCTGCCGGGGCGCGCTGGGAAGCCGCTGGAGTCGAGGGTGATGCCGTAGCCGCCAGCGGGCGAGCTGCCGGCCGGCACGGCGTTCTCGCCCGGCTCGAGTAGAGGCCCTTGGCCGCGGGCGCCCCACGCGACAATGCGGGGCACGGGCTGGTCGGCCCCGTCGATCAGCAGCTCATGGTCGGCCCGGATCACAACGCCGAAGGTGTTGACGTAGGTGGCGGTGACACGGGTCACGGTGTAGCCGTCAGGCCGTTCCGCGGAGGCCGCCACCGCCAGCTCCCCAAGGTCGAACCCGCCAAGGCCGCGGTAGGTGCGACTGTCGTCCGTTTCGCCTGCAAGGCGGAACAGCACCCGCTGGTTGTCGTCGGCGTAGGCGCCTGTCCACTCGCGGACAACCTCAGCGATGTTTCCGGGAGTCTGGGTCGTTGACCAAGAGGTTGGCCACCCGGCTTCGGGGGTGTCGGCCAGTTCCGTATTGAGCACGTAGGGCGACACGGTCGGGTTGCCGCCAAGGGCAGGGCGTGCCGGAGCGCTTTCGGTCTCAGTTACCGGCACGGTGAGCTCCAGCAGCCCGTCATGGGTCAGGACCACGAAGTGGTGCAGCTCGAGGTAGCGGTCCTCAAGGATGACGGTGTCGGCTCGGTCCCACGCCAAGTGCACCGCACCGAGGTCGCCCTGCCCGCCGGGCTGTTGCGCGTAGGAGGCGGACACGCCCAGTTCGTTGGCGGCATCCACGGTCAGGACGGGCCGACCCGCGTCGCTGGTCCAGGGCCCTGTGCCGGCAGCCACGATGCTGCCGTGGCCGTACACCCACCGGTAGGCGGCCGCTTCAGCGAACGCGCGATGGAGGACGTCCTGGGTGGCTTCCACTGCCGCGTTCGCCTCAGCTGCTTGCGAGGACGCTTGCGCGGCAACGAGGAACGAAGCCGGAGCTGTCAACGCGGTCGCGACGACCGCGCCGATGATCGTCATGTTGCGACGGCGGGCGGCGGCAGGGCTGGAGAACTGCTTGGGCAGCGCGTCTCGACGGGACATGCGCAACACCTTCGGTGGACGTGTGGCCCCCACGGTCGACCGTGACCCGCAACCGTCGCGAAACGGATCTGCCATGGCCATCCGAAAGACCGAGGCGCAGCGCCGCCAGCGCCGCAACCGCCTGAAGCTGATGGTGGTTGGTGGCGCCTCTGCCGGGGCGCTGGTCGTCGGCGGCGTTGGGGCCAGCGCGATCGCGGCCCTGTCAGGTCCGGGGCAGGTCTCCGCGCCGGGTGCGGACGGGCAGGTGGCAGCGGCGGGGATGACCGAGCGGGTCGATGCGACAGGTGGGGACGCGTTCATCGAGGCAGAGTTGGGACGTGCAGCGCCCAGGTGGACGTTCGAGGTCCACACGCTGGAGGGGCTGACGTCGGTGCAGGTCAACGTGTCAGACGTGTCAGTGCCGGTGGAGGTCACGGTCGATGGGCAGCGGCTGCCGGTCCGTAACGGGGAGGGGGTGACCTCGACGCGGTCGGAGGGGCTGGTGGTTGTCGAGGTGGCCCTGGTGGACAGCGCAGAGGAGTCGCCGTTCCGGGTGCGGGTGGATGGCCCTAATCCCGTGGAAGATTGAGCGGGGGCTGCCCCCCACCCCCTGGCGTCTACTGCTACAGTCGATGCGAACAGGAGGTTGGCTCATGTACCGACGTACCGCAGGAGAGATCGAGGACTTCTCCCGTTACGCAGACCCAGGCGGGGCGGAGGCACGCGCCGCAAAGTTGGCCAGCAAGGCTGACGCTGCGGTCAGCAAAGCTGTAGCCAAGGCCGAACGGGTCGAAGACCCGGTGAAGCGTGCTGCCGCGGCCGAGGAACTTGTGCAGATCGCTGCTGCGCAGTACGCCACGCTCGTCGAGATCCGCAACGACGCGATCCGTGCAGCGTTTGACGCCGCCGGCAGCGACCGCAGTGCGGCCGCCGGACTCACCCGCAAGCTGTCCACTGACACGCTACTGACCCCGTCGCAACTGCGGCAGGTTCGTTCACAGCAGCAGCTCGGCACCCACCGGGGCGAGGGCGTGAACTGGCAGAGCCGCGAGGTTGAAGCGAAACTGACCGAGGAGTACCTGCGCGACGCCCGAGAGAACCGCAAGCTGTCGATGCACAAGATCGCGCAGGAGACCGGCGTGGCCGCCGAAACTGTGCGCCGGTACATGCAGCTCCACGAGCTACCGTCCGAGCTGACGTAGCTCCCCAGGCAAGACCAGCAGAGAGGAGACCAGCAGATGGGTCACACGACCACGCAGACCGTCGGCAACGGCGACAACGAGATCACCTTCATCGGCAACCTCGGTCACGACATCGACTCGTTCAACACGACCCGGACCGGAACGCCCGTCGCCAACTTCCGGATCGCGTCGACCCGGCAGCTACCTGCCAAAGACGGACGGCCAGGCAAGGAGATCACGACCTGGATGACGGTCCAGGTGTTCGGAGCGATGGCAGCGAACCTTGCGGCATCCGGTGTCGCGGTCAAAGGCGCCCGGGTCATGGTCGTGGGCGAGCTTGTACCGGACTCCTACCGGACATCAGACGGCACCGACATCGACACGGTCGCGATCCGTGCCCGCGACGTCGGTTTCTCAACCCGGACGGACGGCATCGACGGGGATCTCGTCGAGGTCGATGCCGACACCGGCCTGATCGTCCCTGGGACGGCACGCGGTTGATCGTTGCCCCGGCCTTGCAGCCAGCCGGCCCTGAGCGTCCGGGCAATAAGGCGCTACCTCATCCCCGTACGCGCCGGCTTGCTTCCTGGTAATGCCGCTTGAACGGCAGCTCCTGGGGCGAGCGACAGGCGCACTATGTGCCTGAAAGTGCTGTCCTGGCCCTGTTTGCAGACAAGTGGCGTTTCTGTGCCACACGCCGTTCCTTGGCGCATCTACCGGGCAACGGCGCCAGTAGGTAGGATACCTTCCCGGGAACCGCTATGGTCCGTAGCGTCCCGGGAGCTAAAACCAACACCGTGGGGGGCACAGTGGGGGACAAGCACAGCATCGAACGTCAGCTACGCGCCATACACGCTGGCCGAGTCGCTGCCCGCCTCCTCCCCGAGGTCAACCGCCGCCGCCAACCCGGCGCGATCCTGGCCATCCCCGCAGCGATCCATGTGAACGCCCCCGACGGTTCCGCCGGCTACACCCCGATCCGTGTGTGGCGCACCCGCGACACCGACCGCGCCGCGCTTGAGCCCGGCACCGTGGTGCCCGCGACCTTCCGTGCCGAGCTGACCTGGGAAACCGTCAACCAGACCCTGGGACGCTGGCCCGTCCTCGGCGGCACCTTCACCCTGGCCAGCACCCGCACCAGCGGCCGGCTCTCCCCCGCCACCGCCTGGCGCGCCACCAACAGCGGGACCGTGCCCGCCGACATCCCGGTAGAGCTCGAGTCCCGCACGATAGAGCCGCTCCCAGCCACCGAACTTCCCAAGGCCATGCAGCGACTCACACACCGTGGCGCAACGGCCCACCAGCAGCTTGCCGAGGACGCCACCGGGCTGCTGTACACCATCGCTGCCCGGGCGTTCGTGGCCCAACCCCACGCTCACGACCGTGAGGACCTCATCCAGGAGTCCCAAACGGTCCTGGCCGCAGTGGCGCTGACCTTCACCAGCCCCGACCGGCCCGCCGCCTCGTTCACCGACGTGCTGGCACTGCGGATCAAAACCCACCTGGCGCGGCTCAAGCCCGCCGGTATGCACGAAGACACCGCCCGCTACGCCGTCGCTGCCGCCAACACCGATGAGCGCCTCTCCCCCGAACAGCTTGCCAACGACCTTGCGGAACTGACCGCCAACACCTCACGGCGCGCCCGCACCACCGGACCCACCGACCGCCAGATCGCGTCGGCCGCCCGCGGCCAGCTCGCCGCAGCCAACGGCCACCTCTCCCCCGCGTCCCTTGACCAGCCCGTGACCGCCTTCTGCGAACCGGACGGCCCTTCCACCCTGGGCGACACCGTCGCAGCCCAACCGGACGACACCGCCATCGAGGTCAGCCTCGACTACTGGCTGGACCTGGCCCGCGACATGCTCGCCGGCGCCGAGTTCGACGACTACCACGCGTTCGCGTGCGGACTGCTGGCTCTCGCAATCCACCACGACGCCCAAGGCGCGTCCGGCTGGGACCCCAAACTGTTCACCAGCCCCGTCATGGCCGGGTTCATCAACGCGTTCGACCCGTTCGCCACCAACCGCCGGTGGACCTCAGCCCGCAACTGCAACACGATCCGCCGCGAGGTCGCGGACGAACTCGGTTTTTTCGTCCGCTGCCCCCGCCCCGCGGAACGGGTCGAAGCTGCCTGGCAGGACCGGCTCACCCACCGCTCCTACGCGGGCCGTCCGACGTTCACCGCCGAAGCCCGACGGGACTGCATCGCAGCTGCCATCACCATGTTCGCCGACATCTTCCCGCTGATCACCCGGCAGCTCCAGACGCACCTCGAGGCCCCCACCCAGGCCCGCCGGTCCGCCCACAGCGCCGCATGAGCGGGCTGGACGCTGCCGCCTGGACCCGCCTCTACCGTGTCCTCGCTGGCCTGGGCCTCGGGCAGCCCACCACCCCGGTGCGGCTCTACGACGCCGAGGGGACCGCAACTGGCCCGACCCTACCGATCGGGTGGGCAGATCTGAAGGTCGCCCTCCATTTCGACCGTGACGACATCGCCCCGTTCGTCAAGGACGACTGGACGCTGATCCCCATGCGTGCCGACGACACCAAAGCGCTGGCCGCCGCACTTCAGTTCATCGACGACCTGACGTTCGCCTACCAGATCCGTGCGTCTGAGGCGTCCGCAGACCAGAAGGTGTCGCGCCACGAACGCGCCCTGCTCGAAGGGCTGCTGCGTGCCGGGCTGCCATCCCCCAACCGCAACGTGCGGATCACCCGGGACGACAACACGCTGCTGACCGTGCCCGACTTCGCATGGGAAGATCGGCTCCTGGCCGTGTTCCTCGACGGGCATCACTGGCACGGCGGCAAGGACCTCGACCAACTGATCAAAGCGGCCGTGTCCGACGGCAACCCCACCTCGCGCCGCAAAGCAGTCACGGAACGGTGGCGGAACAAGGCCGCACTCGATGCGGAGAAACGCCGGCAGATGACCGCAGCAGGCTGGACCGTCATGGCAGTTTCCGACGCCGACATCGACCCCAGAGAGCTGTCGTCGGTCGCCCCGATCGTCGACGACGTTGCGGCGACCTGGCGGCGGCTTGAACCTGCAGCCGCCGCCTCCTGACCAAGCCGGCAGAGGCCGCAGGCTCGGTCCTTCAGGGCCGAGTAAGGCCGTCGCGCCGAGGTCCGGGTTCGTGCGACCGGGCGTCGTGTCACAGGCGGGTGGGATGATCGCGGCATGCGGACCGCTCACGTGCACGTCGCGAAGCTGACACCGGCCCAGCAGCAGCTGGCCGAGGACGTGGGGCCGTGGGCGCGTGCCTGCCGCGACGTGTGGAACGCCGCCCTGCAGGAACGCCTGGAGGCCTTGCGGGTTGCACGGGGCCGCACGATACCGAAGGGCTGGTGGCCGACCTACGCCTCACAGTGCCGCGGGCTGACGGACGCGAAGAAGGTCGCGCCGTGGCTCGCAGAGGCACCTCACCATGTGCTGCAGCAAACCCTGAAAGATCTCGACACCGCCTGGGGTGCGTGGCTGTACGAGCGGCGTGCTGGACGCCCGCGGTTCCGTGCCCGGAAACGGTCAGCCCGGAACTGGTGGGCGCCGTCCTACCGGTTCCCCGACCGCAAGCAGTTCACGATCCGGCGGCTCAACCGCCGGTGGGGAGACGCCACCCTGCCGAAGATCGGGCCGGTCCGGTTCCGGTGGGACCGTGACCTACCCGACGACGCCCAGGTCACCAACGTGACGTTGAAACGCGACCGGGTCGGTGACTGGACCGTCGCGTTCGCCCTCGACATCCCCGACGTCGAGGTCGCCCACCCGAACCCGGGCACCGTGGTGGGTGTGGACCGGGGGGTCACGGTGCTGGCCGCAACCTCCGACGGGCAGCTGCTCGACCGCAACATCATCGACCCCGACGGACGGCTGGGCCCGGACCTGCTCACCAACGGGGAACGCACCCGGCTGTCCCGCCTTGAGCGCCGCAAAGCCCGCCAGAAGCGCGGGTCGAAGAACCAAGCGCGCACCCGCCGCCAGATCGCCACCCTCAAACGGCGGCAGGCCCGCCGCCGCGGCGACCTGGCCCACAAGATCTCCGCCCGCCTGGCTGCCGGCTACGAGACCGTCGCCGTGGAACAGCTCGACGTGGCTGCGATGATGGCCTCCGCCCGCGGCACCGTCGACAAGCCCGGCACCCGTGTGGCGCAGAAACGTGGGCTGAACCGGTCGATCGCATCGAAGGGCTGGGGGATGCTCCACGGCCAGCTGGCCTACAAGACCGCACGGCACGGCGGCCGACGTCCCGTCGCCAAAGCTGCTTACACGTCACAGACCTGCCATGTCTGCAGCCACATCGACCCGGTGTCGCGCGAGAACCAAGCGCGATGGGTCTGTGTCGCCTGCAGCCACCGCTGCCACGCGGACGTCAACGCCGCGATCAACGTGCTGGCCAGAGCCGTCCCGGCTGGCCAGGCACCGCGTAAGGGACCTGCCGCAGGGCATGCGGTTGCAGCCTGCCAAGCCCTCCAGACATCGGTCGGGGCGTCGAAGCAGGAACCCGCTCCACGGCCACGGGCACGCCAAGCAGCGTGACCACCGTGCAGAAACCCCCACCTTCAGGCGGGGGAGGAAGTCATGGCTCAGGCCCTTTCGATCAGCTGCGGCATGTTGGTCTTCGCGAAAGGCAGATGGCCGACGTGCCAGTGCTGCCCGAACGGGCACGGGTAGGCGTGCACCCCTTCGTTCTGCGCCCAGTTCAGCTTGCGGGCAGCACGGTGCGCAGCGCGTTTTCCGTAGCGCTGCTTTCCTTTGCAGCACGCCCGCGACCCGCGGCTCCTGTGCCAGCCATCCTCGACCCACTCGTCGGCAGCGGCGACGTCCTCGAGCGACTCATCGGTCACATCCACATCAACTAGCCGGCAACCGGCCAGTACGTTCTCTGCGCGGTCCATTGCGGCTCCGTTCGTCCGGGTATCTACACCTTCCCCATGAACGATCACCGGCCGCTGCGACACGATGTCCAAGCTGGCTGGTCGGACATCATGTCGCAGGTCAGCTCAACCATGACCTCTCGAAATGCTTGCGCAACAAGCGTCAAGCCAACCGGCCACCCCGGCCGACCATGCCCTCGACCCGCCCGATGGAGCACCGATGTCCGACCAGCCCCAGGACCTACCCCACTCCCCCGAAGCAGAAGTTGGGGTCCTCGGCGCCATCCTCGGGTCCGACTACGCGTGCGGGCAGGTCGTCGGCTTCCTTGACCCGGCCGACTTCTACGTGCGGACCCACCGGTCCATCTACGACGCGATCAGCGAGGTCGCTGACGCCGGCCAGCCGGTCGACCTGGTCACCGTCATCGAGAAGCTCCGTGAGCACGGCAGCCTCGACCAGGTCGGCGGCCCCGGCGCGATCGCGTCGCTGCAGGCCCAGTCGCAGCCGTCCCACGCCCGCGCATACGCGTCGCTGGTCAAGGACCGGGCGGTGGGCCGCCGGCTCGTCACGTTCGGGCAGGCCGCGTCCCAAGCGGGACGCAACGGCAACATCGCCGCCACCCTCGCGGACCTGCAAACCGACCTGACCCGCCTGTCGGCCTACAACGAAGACACCAACGCGGTCGGCCACATCGGTGACCTACTCGACCCCACGTTCGAGCGTCTCGACCTGATCGAACAAGCTGGCGGCGGCCTCCTCGGGGTGCCGTCCGGCCTCGATGACCTCGACCGGATCCTGCGGGGCTTCCAGTCCGGCAAGCTGTATCTGATCGCGGCCCGCCCCGCGGTCGGCAAGACCACCGTCGCACAGACCTTCATCAACCATGCGGTCGCCACCGGCCGCAGCGCCCTGTTCTTCTCCATGGAGATGGACCAGCACGAACTGGTGGTCCGCATGCTGGCCTCCACCGCCAAGGTCGACAAGAAACGCATGGACGCCGGCACCCTCGACGCCCACGACCACAAGAAGCTGGACCAGGCCCGTGTGGAGCTCGCAACCCTGCCGCTGTTCATCGACGACCGTGCGTCACAGACGGTCGCGTCCATCCGGGCGGTCGCGGAACGCACCGCGATGGCCAACGGCGGCCTCGACATGGTCATGGTCGACTACGTCGGCCTGATCGACGGGTCCGGCACCCGGGGCGAGAACCGGCAGAACGAGATGGCGAAGATCTCCCGGGCACTCAAGGTCCTGTCCAAAGAGCTTGACGTGCCCGTCATCGCCCTGTCGCAGCTGTCCCGCGAGGTGGAGAAACGCCCCGACAAGCGCCCCATGCTGGCGGACCTGCGTGACTCCGGCGCGCTCGAGCAGGACGCTGACGCGGTCATCATGCTGTACCGCGACGAGATGTACGACGAGAACTCGCCCGACCGCGGACTGATGGAACTGATCCTGGCCAAGCACCGCGGTGGCGAAACCGGCGTAGTGAAGGCCGCGTGGCTGCCCCACATGTTCCGCGTCGCGAACCTCGCGCGCGGCATCAGCGCCGCCACCGCAGGGGTGTCCAGCAACGGCAGCACCCCGGTATGAACACCCCACCGCCCCTACGGCCCCTGGAAGACGTGCTGCTGCCCGCAGGGCCGCTCCTCGACCATCTTGAAACTGCCGGTGGGCTCCAACAGGCGTTGCGTGGCAACCTCGACCCGCTCGCGGTCCGCCGCTACCAACGCATGGTCCACGCTGCTGCCCGCGACGGCGTCATCTCCGCCGCCGATGCCGACCAGCTCGCCGGGCACGGTTTCGGCTGCCACCCGTCGCGCATCTGGGGCAAACACTGGTGGGCCGCCGACGACCGCGGCTGATCAGTAGCGGTGCATCGAGTCCACGACGTAACGGCCGCCGGTCCCGCGGATGTGGACCTCGATCAGCTCGCGTCGTTCCCGTAGCCCGTAGTTCGACTCCTCGATAGCCAGGACACCGACCCGGACCGGGATCGCACCGAACTCGACGGGCCCTTCCGTCTGCACCGAGGACAGCACCGCAACGGACGTTTCGCCGGCGAACTCGCGGACCTCGTCGATGTCGTCCCACCGTTCCTGGCGGTCAAGCAGTTCGCGCTGCACCGTGGGCGCTGCCAGCGCCCGCAGCTGCGCAACCCGGTCCGCTTCGGGCTGCTGCCAGTCCCACGTGTGCAGGCCCAGCACGAACCGTGCTGCGGTCTCCTCCGGCCCGCTCAGCCCCTCAACTTGGCTGTCCACCCCGGGCGGGGACCACTGCCCGTCGGCCGGTTCGGCAACAGCAGCGAGCTCCTCGTCGGCGAGGTCTTCAGCGGTTGAGCCGTCCTCGCTGACCGCTTCAGCGCCACCACCGGACGGCGAAGCCGGTTCCGTGTCCTGCACCCCGCCAGGCGGGTCGACCGCTCCGCCGGGCCGCGGTAGCGCGGGCACTTGGGCCTGTGGCGCCGGCGGGCTTTCGGGCGTCAGCGCAACCGCCACCCACGTCCCTACTGCCAGCGCCGCAACTGCAGCGACGATCACACCTGTGCGGCTCACATCAGTCCTGTCATGCTGCTGGGGCAGGGAACTCCCAGTGCCAATACTCGGGGCCGGAACCGCCCCGCTGGGCCCACTCGGGGTGGAAGAACCCGAACCTGGGAGCGTTCTGCTGCAGCCATGCGAAATGGGGGCTGGCGAACCCGCAGCTGTTGTTCGTCCCGCACGAGCTGGTCATGTCGATCGCCAAGCCCCACCCGTGGTTGGACGTGCCAGGCCGCGCGGTCGGTGGGTCACAGTCCCGGGAGGTCGCGGACCCGCAGTTACGCTCCGCGGTCCGCACCTGCCCCTGGTAGTCGCGGTAGCCAAACCGGTTCGGCATCTGATGGCCGAAGTGGGCCCTGTAGGCCTGGTTCATCGCGGCGAACGTCTGGGCGGCGTTGCACTCCAGCAGGGTTGAGGGCGCATCTCCAGGGCGGGCGGGGGTGCCGTCGCTGTGGCGGCACAGTCGCTCAACAGGGATCTGGCCGTTGGTGTGCCCGCCCCATGCGCCCGATGCCCCCGTGGGCGGCACCGTGTAGCCCCCCAGGTCCGGCCCGCACAGGGTTGCGCCGCCGGTGGGGGCCATCATGCCGGTGGCACCGCCCGGCTGGGACGTGAACGTGGGCAGGTCCCCACCGGCCGCGGGCAGCGTTGCGGCAGCGCCAAGGACTTCGTCGATGGTGCGTCGCGCGATGTCCATGAAGTTGCGGTACGAACCGTTGGTGTAGGCCACCCACGGGGTCCAGTCCTGCCCGCCTTTCGAGATGCGGTGCATGAACTCGGCGTTGACGTCCGCGTCGTAGATTTCAGGGATCGGGGGGTCCCACCAGCGGCCGTTGATCTGCCACAGGCCGTAGTCGATCGACCCGTCGTCGTTCAGCGGCCCACCGTTGTCCATCCGGCCGTTGTCGAACGCGGCCTTGTAGCCCGACTCTGCCCCTGCGATCGCAACGGCCAGCAGCAACGTGTCGCCACGCAGACCCACGTCGTAGGCGGCCCGCACCGCCGCTGCCGGATCTGAGTCCGAGTACAGCTCAGGTTCCAGCGTCCCGCCCGCCCCGACGGTCGAGACCCCTGCACCAGTCCCGCCGGTGACGGCAGGGAGGGCGTCGCACTCACCGATGAACGCCAACGCTGCTGCGATGGCCTGGTCAGCGAACTGCGGCTGGCCGGGCGCCACCCAGGTGGGCACGTCAACGGGCACGACCGGGTTCGCGAGCCGCGCCACCGCAGAGGTCACACCCCAGTCCGGCTCGATGTTGACCCCACCCGCAAGTGACCAGTTCAGCCACGTCTGCAGCCCCTTGATGCGGGCGGAATACACCGATGCCGGTGGCGCCACCGCGTTGTTCAGTGCACTGGCCAGCGCGTCACGGACCACTTCGGCCCACGCATGGTCCAGCACCTCACTGTCGTGGTCGGGGACTTCACAGTGCTCGAACAGCAGCTCGTCAGCTTCGCTGTCCATCGCCGCAAGCCAAAGGTCAGCCATCCCTGTGGCCGGTTCGCGTCCCTGACCGACGTACGCCAGCCCGGCAGGCACATCGGCCGGGTTGGCCACCATCCAGGACGCCCAGCCGGCCGCGGCCATCCGGCAGTCGTTGTCGGCCTGCCCGAAGCTGTCCGCAGGCCCGCTGCGCAGGAACTGGTTGTGGTAACGGGGGCTGTCGTCGCTTGAGGCAAGGGTGCCGAGTGCACCGGCAAACACCTGCCAGCCGTAAACGTGCTTGCCCCAGGTGGTGCCCGGACGGTCCTCGAACGGGACGGCCTCCCGTTCAGCGACCAGGTCCGCAGCGACCCGGATGTTGGTCAGGTCGTCGCACCGCTCGTAGGTGTACTCGCCGGTCCATACTTCCTCGCCGGTGTCAAGGTCGACCGCCATGATGCGGTCCCCGACCGGGACGGGGAACACCCCGCCGGTCGGGCTGTTCGGGTCGCACGCCAGTTCGTCGTCGCCGCCCCAGCGGCTGTGCAGCCACGCAACCGTGACCGCTTCGCGGATCAGTGTCGATAGGGCCACATCGGGCGGGTACGGGTCACCAGACAACGGGTCGCGCAGGTCAGGTTCGCCTGCCTGCGCCACAGCGCAGGTGAACGCCAGATGGATCTGCTGCGGCACGGTGTAATCACCCGACGACAGGTCGACCATGCAGGCCCCGTCGTGCGGGAGGGCAACAAGGTCAGGGATGTCCGCAAGTACGTCACGCCACAGGGCGATGTGCTCATGCCACTCGCTGCCCTCCGCAAGGCCCAGGTCGGCGTCGCCGATCAAGTCGCGGTTGAACCCGGCAAGCTCCACCATCTGGCTGGTAGCGACGTTGCCGGCCGCCTCCCACACCTCAACGTGTTCGGACAGCCGCACGGCGGCGCCACGCGCCGCATCGGCCGGGTCGTGAGGGTCCACGCCGACCGCAGCGATCGTGGCGGGCGACAGCAGCAGCGGGCCATGCCCGCCGCTCTGCCCCTCCCCTGGCCTGATCGGCCCGGCCGCAGGCTGCCCGGTGTACGGGTCGTAGGCGCCGTTCTGAGTTGCGGCATGGGCAATCCCGGCCAGCACGGGCCACGGCACCAGTTCCGACATGCCGGCCTGCTCGTACCCCGCAAGGTCTTGCGGCGCGATCTGTTCGATGGCGACGTTGTCCGGCACTGCAGCTGGGAGGCCGGCCGACCCTGCTCCGGCCGTCAACGCCACAAGCAGCACGAGCGATCCGACGATGGCCGCGCCAACCGTGTACTTCGCGACCTGCAACGGCGGCATGAGTAGCCACTTGCCGGTCTCTTTCGCGCCGAACTTGCCCGCCCGGCGGGCCCCTCGCGCTGCGGACCGCGCTGCGTCCAGCCCTGCGGAACTTTGGGCGTTGCGCCGCAACGGGTTCGCGTTCCGCAGTGCCTGCCGCGGCCCCCGGATCCCACCCGGTCCTCCCCCTGGCCGCTGCATGCCCTTGCCGAGCCGTTCCCCTTGCCGCCCCGCAGCTTTCGCGCCACCTCCGGCGACCTTGCCAGCTTTGCTGGCAGCTTGTCCTGCCCCACCGGCAGCTTGGCCGCCCATCCCCGCGCCTGTGACTGCAGCCCCTGCGGCAGCGACCGGCACACCGACAAGTGCACCTACCCCGGTCTTCGACGCGACCGCTCCCGTCTTCGTCGCCGCCGCACCGCCCTTGGTCGCCCCCTTCGACCCGGCCGACACCCCTTTGCTGGCAGTGTCACCAGCGCGAGCAGCGTTCTGCGTTCCCGCGCCAGCGCGACGCAGCCCCTTCGATCCGGCCTCAACGCCACGCCCTGCAGCAGACTGACCAGGCCGCCCCGGCCGTCGCGGACCAGCTGCCGGGTTTCGCGGATTGCTGCCTGTCCCGCCATCAGGCACAGCAGGCGCTGAGCGCCCCTGTGCCTCGCCGTCAGGTCGCCGGGGAGTGTCGGGCCGGCCAGCAGGGTCGGTGCTTCTCTGGGGGCGCTCAGCGGGGCTGGACGGCTTCTCTTTCAACTGCCGCGGACGGGATTGCGACGGCGGTTGTTGTCGCGCGGGCGGAGTGGTCGGCTTCGCGGACGGTGACGGCCACGACGATCCGCGGGGCGCGCGCCGCGGCACATGGCGGCGGGAGGTGACCTCGGTGGGGACCTGCCGGTCCAGCCGGTCGCTGGTCCGTTCCTGGTCAGACCACTCTGTGGTGCGGTCCCGGCCAGGGGGAGGTGGGTAGCCGTCCATCATCCACCTGCAGGCAACGCGTCCTGGCCATGGCGAGCCCGCAGCGCTTCCATCTGATCGGCCTGCTGGCGTCCCGGGTTGACGACCGCGTCGAACATCCCCGTCAGCGACGACCACATCTCAGCCAGTGCCTGGTCGTCAGCGCGGTGAAGGACCGGGCCCAGCTGGGTATCGAGAAGTTCCTGCCGAGCTGCGGCTGCGTCCTGCAGGGCCGCGACAACTTCAGCGGGAGTGGCGGCGATCCGTCCGGTCGTTGCGTGCTCGACCGCACCAGACACCCGCAGCCGTGCGTCATCGAGGCGAGCCAGTTCGCCAAGTGCTGACTGCACCTGCTCGAGCAGTGTTGAGCGGCACGCTGGTGCGCGCACGTCACGCTGCAGCGCTGCCGCAGCAGACCGCACCTGCCCGAGCACCCCATCGACGGTGGCGTTACGCAACCTGGCGGCGCACTCGTCGTCGATACGGAGAACCGCGTCAAGCTGGTGACCGGCTAAGTTCCAGTAGACGTCACGGCAGCGGTCCGCGACCCGCTGGGCAACCGCAGCAAGTTCCGTGCCGGTTGACACCGGGTTGGCAGGCAGCTCGTAGCGGTCTAGCCACGGGACCGACTGGCCTTGCTGGTAGTCGGCGAGGTCCTGCTCGACCTCGGGATGAGTGGAGTCGATGCCGCCCAGCAGGAACGCGTCCTGCGGGCGGTTGGCGTCGAGGTCCCATGCGCCTCGGTCGATCAGCTCGAGATACAGCCGCACGGCCCACACGTCGTTGTCCTCGCCAGCGCGGCGGGCCACGACTTTGCGAGGCAGCCAGAACACCGGATGGCAGGCAATCTGGATGGAGATGTCGTGCCATACCCTGCGGGTGTCGCCACTGTCAGGGTCAGGGGGACGCGGCAGCGGCGGCAGGCCGTACGGGGTCGACAGCACCCGGTCTTGGTCGACGCCGAACACCGCGCAGGCTTGGCTGAGCAGCCCGGCCCATGCGTCTACCGTTAGGATCTGGCCAGCTTCAAGCTCGGTGAGTTCGATAGCGGCCGGGTTGGCTCTGAGGTCCGCCAGGTATTCCGCGTCAAGGTCGCGGGTCGTCAAAGTCGTCATGTTCGCCGCTCCCGATCACGTTGACGGGCGATCTCGGCTACACGGTCGCCCGCTGCTTGTGCCTGGCCCGAACCGTCAGCTGCTGCAGGGGCCGGTGGCGCGTTGACGTGGACCTGCTGTGGCGGGGGTGCAGGGGCCGGCTGATGCAGTTGCTGCACCAACGGATCCGGCGTCGTTGCCGACGACGCCGGCAGCGGTGCAACACCGGGCACCAGCACCTGCGGGCCGGACGCCCCGGCAGGCGACCATGCCACCGGTGGGGCATCCATTGCCGGGTGCGGCATCTCGACCTGCTGGTACCAGCGTCCCCGTTCACCCTCGATGCCGGTGTCGTGATACCAGGTGCCGCCCTGCTGGACATAGCGGCCCTGCTGGGTCACCCCTTCGGCATCGAACTTGGTGGTATCGGGGAACTGCACCCGGGCAGCGTGAGGCGGCGCCAACTGGGATGGCATCGTGGCGTCTGGCGGCAGCGGCGGCGGGACCGGCACCCGTGGTGGTGGCGGAGGCCCCTCCCGGCGCTGACTGTTGTGTCCGCGAGCGCCGCTGCCGGCAGAAGCGGCTGCTGCGGGCAGCGAGTCGTCAACCGCCAGTGCGTCATCGCCCCACTGCGGGTCCTCAGCAAGCGCTTCGCCGGCCCCTACACCAAGCCGTCCTGACTGTGCGTAGTCCTCGAACTTGCGGCCCGCGAACTTCGCGCCCTTGTAGGCACCGATCGTGTAGAGCGCCCCGGTGACCCCACCGACCGCGCCGACCAGCGGGAACGACGCCAGCGCCCCACCAGCGACCGCGACCGGCACCGCGAACTTCGCGGCCCGTTTCGCGCCCCGCCCAAGCCCCGCAATCCCTTGATGGTCCGCACCGAACGCTTCGACAGCGTCCTTGACCTTGGTCTTGCGGTCAAGCAGCCCGAGGACCCCGGAACGCACCTTGGTGGTGCCCTGGTCGACGGCGTCGTCGGTCGCGGCAGCCCCGCCACCGTCGCCGGGTTTGCCGCCACCGTCGCCGGGTTTGCCGCCACCGTCGCCGGGATCGCCCTTCCCGTTGCCCTTGCCGTCTGGCCGTTGAGGCTTGCTCTCGGTCGTGGCATCGGACGGGGGATGCTGCCGGTCGCCAACCGGGCCCTTCTTGCCCTTCTGTGGGCCGTTGTCACCAACGGCGCGGCGCAGCCGGTTGGTCTGTCGCCGCAACGAGAACGGACCGTAGGGCGACATCGGGTGCAACCGCTGTTTCGCCATCGACATGCCGCGGCCCTGCCGGAACGTCGACATGTCGGTCCCGTTGGTCGTGACGGACCCGACCATGCGCATCGCCCCACCAAACGACGTCGGGTTGCCGAACTGCAGTTCCTTGAACACCCGCTTGAACGCGATCAGGGCCACCAGCGGCGGGAGCGCCTGGAAGAACATGCCGGCGTTGCCCCGCGCCCAACTGGCCCCTGGTGCCGACTGTGCGAACACCAACTCGGCCCCGACCGGCAGCCAGGACGAGCCGACCATGACCGGGATCGGTAGCGACGAGGCCGCCACGGGGCTGCCAACAGCGTCCAAGATCGCTTGGAACACCGCGATGGTCACAACCATGGCGGTCATCAGGCCCAACATCACAAACCGGGCCAACATCAGGCCGATCCCAAGCCGGATCGCCCGGTAGAACCGGCTGCGGGCCGCTTCGGTAGGCCACATGCCCAGCAGCATGATCACGGAGAAAAACACCCAGAAGACCACCGCACCCATCTGCGCCAGGGTTGCGCCGAACGCAACCCCGCCGAGCGCCAGCCCGTACATCACGGCCACCACGATCGCCATGACCCCTGCAGCCATCGAGTTGGACAGGTTCCCGCCCGACAGCCCCGTCAGATAGTCCGCCACCTCCCTGGCTTCCTGGATCTGGTCGCTGGTGCCGCTGTCGGCCAGGTAGGCGTAGTCCTCGATCTGCTGGGTGCTGCGCACACCGAGTAGCCCACCGGAACGCAGCTCCTCGCTGGCGGCCTCACTACCGGCTTCGATCGCACGGCCCGCCGCGCCAGCTGCTGCTCCACCGACCCCCGGGATGACGCGGGCCACCCGCCGGGCCAGGGACCCGAACACCCCGACGGTCTCAGCCCCTTCTGCCGCCCAGGACGAGTGGCCAGTAAGCCGCTCCTCAAGGTTGTCGCTTGCGCCGGTCTGGGCCCGCTCACACTCCTCGATCAGTTCGGCTTCGATGCCGCCGCGCCACCAGAGCCACTCCGGCGCGACCTTGAACGCGCTTCCCTGCCGCATGCAGACGGCCAGATTGGTGTACTGGGTGCGGCGCAACGTCGGGGAACCGGGGTCGGCCAGGAACGGGCGCTGCACCCCTCCGCTCTTGTTGCTGATCAGTGCCAGCTGCTGGTCGTACGGGGTGCGTGCGAGGTCCTCCAGCATCCAGCAGTAGATGCGGGCACCGGACCGGGTGGTGTCGAACTGTGTTTGGCGCCACACCGACAGGTGTGAGCTGTGCCACATCGTCGAGGCGAGCTCCGCGACGTTGAACTGCGCCACTATCGTGTCGTCTTCGTGGCCTTCGGCGGCCTTGCGGCCTGCTTCATGTAGCGCCAACGCGACGTGGTCACACGAGTTGTCGTTGCTGTCGCGGTCTGGATCCCACTGCGGCGGCTGCGCCAGGTCACCGGTCACAGCTCCGGCGGTGGAGTCCCAGATCTGCCCAGTGGCCTGCGCGGACGTGGCGATCCACCAGGATGGGGCCCACGTGGTACCGACACCGTTGCCGGCGGCCTGAACCATCACGACCAGCATCCCCATACAGACCACGGGGCGGATCATCTCTTTCCACGTCGACTTGCCCTGCCCTCCTACGGCCCTGCGGGATGCGGCGATGACGACGGTCACGACACCAGCGATCAGCAGGACCCACACGAACCCGCCGAACAGTTCCGAGATCGACAGGAACGCCCGGTCGATCTCCGCACCGACCGCGGTGGTGTTGGACTCGGAGTCGGTCCCCAACCAGTCGATCGAGGTGGCGAACCGCACCAGCGCGAGGGTGATCGTCCAGACGATCCGGGCGATGGCGAACAGGAAGCCGGTGACTGACGCACCTGCACCGCTGGTCAGCGCCGTCAGCGGGTTCATCCCAGGGTCGTTCGTGAAACTTGACGACGCTGGGCCCCACCGCCACGCAGGCAGGCAGTCGAACGGGCTGTCTGGACACATTTCGTCAGCAGTGACCGCGTCCGCGGCGGTGGCTGCTGCGACCGCCGCAGCGGCGGTGGCGCCAACAACGACACCGAGACGGGCGGCCCAGCGGGCAGCCCGTCTCGGTGCGGCAGCGACCATCATGTGTTGACCGGCAGCAGATCCCCGCGCGGGCCAACCCGGTCGGGGGTGACCTCCACGGCAGGGAACACCAGGTCGAACTTCTGGCCGGACCGGTTGTTACGCACCGGCGCAAGGCCCACATGCAGCGACACTTCGGTGCCGTCGTCAAGGACGGTGCGGTTGCGCCGCCCGGTGACCTGCGCGCGGGCCCACACCGAGAACGGCAGCCCATCTGGCCGCCACGTCAACGCCAACAGGCCCGCTCCAGCGCCCGCGGCCAGCACAAGCAGCCCCAGGTTCGCGATACCGAACCGGAACAGCAACGCTGCCATCGGCGAAATGACCGCGACCCCGATGATGGCGGCAACGACTTTGCGCCACTGGAACTCGACCCCTGCGGCATACCCCCTGCCGGGGGGCTTTTTGACCAGAGAGGTCAGGTCCAGCATCAGGGGCCGGTTCGCGGAACTCATATCAGCCCGTGGAGAACACGCCGCCGAGCCAAGAGAAGAACGACGCGACCACGGTCAGGCCCCAGTCGAACATCGTGGCGATCAGCGTCGGCGCGAAGAACAGCGCGAGGCCGAGCGCCGCGCCGGCAGCCTGGCCTGCTTTGCTTCCCGCGCCACCCTGCTGGCCCTTGTTCTTGTCGATGAGGAACTTCGAGACCATGAAGATCGCGAGGACCGCACCGATGGCGGACAGCAGCGGGTTCATCCACGGCAGCGAGTCCAACAGGTTGTTGATCGCACCTTCAGCGTCCCCGGTGGACAGGTTCGCAGGGTCGCCGCCGCGGCCTTCGACCGCAACGAAGATGATGCTGGTCAGATTGGCGAACGTGGCGTCCAGGTGAGCGAGGGGGCCCATCGTGTCCTCCTCCGGGTCACTGCAGCTCTGCGAGGAGCTGCTCGAGGGGCGGGTAGGAGTCGGGGGTGCCGTCCTCCTGCAGGTCATGGTCGGCCGCCACCCTCGGAATGTGGGCAGCGGAACTCGATGGGGCTGAGGTGGCGGGTGGGACCGCATGGGGCGACCACAGCCCGTCCGGCTGCGGGGGTGCTTCGACGTAGGCGGCAGGGGCCCCTGCGGTCACCGACGACAGCCCCGCGAACCGGGCGGACGGGTCGAACTGGTGGCGGGGCTCAACATGGTCTGCGAGCCGTTCTGCCAGTTCCTCCGTCGGGCTGTAGAACCCTTGGATGACGACCGGGTCTGACCCTTCAAGCTCCAACACCGCGCGGCCTTTCAGCCCCTTGGCGATCTCTGGGGCCATCTCGGGCGCGACGAACACCATCTGGCGGACCGTTTCCGATCCGGAGCCGACCAGGACCCGCAAACCCAGGTTGTTCTTCAGTTCACCGGCCAGCACCTTGGCGTCGGGACGCTGCGCCGCCAACACCATGTGCACCCCGGCCGAGCGGGCCTCACGGGCGATCCGCCCGACCGTGTCAGCGATCCGGTCCTTGGCCTCGTTGTCGTACTGGGCGGCGTCGGTCTTGCCAGACATGCGGGCCAGCAGCGAGAACGCCTCGTCGATCACGACCAGTTTCGGAGTTGGCCGCAGCTCGTCGGGCAGCTGCATCCAGTTGCCGACACCGTTCTCGGCGTTGACCTTCTTGCGGTTGCGGACCTCGTCGTACAGGGTTTCGATGACGTCGGCAGCATGATGAAGTTCAACGACGAAGTGTTCGCACCAGGGGGCGGCGAACCGGAAGTCGGCCCCTTCTTTGACGGGGTCGAGGACGGTGACCTCCAGCCCCCGCAGCAGCGCCGAGTACACGATGGCTTGCAGCATCACGGACTTACCGGAGCCGGTCTGGCCGGTGATCAGCCCGTGGGGGCCTGCCTGCAGGTCCCAGCCGACATGCTGGCCGGCGGCGGTCACCCCGGCCGGCAGGAAGTGCCAGGCCCCGTCGATACCGACCTGCGGGTTGACGGCCTCAGCGACTGGCACCAGCGACGGCAGCGGGTCATCTGTGGCGTACAGCAGCCGGAACCGGTTGGCGTGCCCGTCGCTGTCCGGGTGGACCTCGAGGTAGGCGAGCCCGGAGGTGGCCTGCAGGGCAGGGACAGCTTTGCGGACCGCTTCGACCGCGACCCCTTCGGCGGCCCGGAACGTGCCAGCCACGATGTCGTCGGTGACCTGTTCGCGGTGCAGCAACCGTGGGACGGTCCCGCCCGGCCCAACGAGCTTGCAGGCCCGGAACCAGGTGTCCCAGTCGGCCGCTTCAACGAACAGCCGGTCATCACCGCTGGCCAGGACTGTTTCGGCCGGATTGGCGCCGTACAGCACCGACACGTACGGGGACGGGTCCCCCGCGGCGTCGATGCGACGGGTGACCCGCAGCCACGGCACCCCGAGGGTTTCGGCCACCCCGGCGGCCTTGCGGATCACGTCAGCCCACGAGGTGCCGGACTCCAGCTGGAACCGCGCTTCGACCAGGTCCGGATGGCCCGGCAGCGACAGCCGGGTGGTGGACTGCAGCAGCGGTGCACCGAGCTTCAACGCAACGAAGGCGCGTTCAAGCTCAAGGGAGTCGAGCCATGGGCGCATCTCAGGGTCGGTGTAGGCGACCTGGTCGGGGTCGGCACCGAAGATGATGGACACGTGCCCGTCAGCGACCTTGCGGCCCTGGGAGTCAAGCATGCGCCGCCCGATCCGCAGCCACGGGGCCCCGATCTTCTCGGCGACCTGATCGGCCTTGCCGATCAACTTGTCGTAGGTCAAGTTCGCGGGCAGCTGCCAGACGGTGTCCCACAGGGCGGCGGCGGTTGCCATGTCGTGCAGCGGCTGGACACGGACCAGGTCGGGGGTGCCGAGCTTCAGCCCTGCGAACGCCCGGTCGAACGCGCGGTGCATCGCGAACTTCGTGGACCAGTCATCGAGGCCGCCGGCCAGGTGCGAGTGCGGGGGGAACGGCGTCGTGTTGTAGGTGACGGAGAACGTCGACTCCTGCCGGGTTCCCGGGATGGGCTGGCCGTGTTCGTCGGTCTGCTGCATGGGGGCGACCAAGACCAGGTCCGATTGGGACGGGTCGGTGGTGATCGCGGAGCCGAGAACGTCGGTGCGGGCCCGGTAGTCCTCGATGGTGGCGCCGGCCGGCACGGAGAAGAACGCGATGCGGTGGGTTTCGGGCAGGTCGGTGTCTACAGGCGGCTGGGCATGTTCGCTGATGAACGTCGGTGGCAGCACCGACAGTTTCGGGACGGCCAGCCAGCGCAGCTGCCACGCTTCGGACGCGGCCAGGTGGTCACGCAGATGCTGGTTCGTGGCCCGGATGTGGCTGGCAGCCAGAACGGCCGCCCCGGCGAGCAGCCCGACGGTTGCTGCGACCGCGGCAACCCACCAGGTCGGCATGGTCCAGTCGACCAGCTCGCCGATCCGCCACGCTGCGGTCAGCACCAGACCGGGCGTTACGACGGCAGCGGCGGCGGCCACCATGATCAGCGTGCGGTTGCCGGCCAGGACACGAAGGGCCTCACGGTCGCCCATCACCGCGGGGAACGCCGCACCGGGCGCGGGCCATGCGGCGTTGCGTGCACCAGCAGCGGCCGCCTGCAGCAGCACGAACATCACGGCGGCTTCGATCGGCCACAGGGCCGGGTGGGCGCGCGGCAGCGGCAAGGTGACGATCAGGAACGCAGCTGCGCCCGCAACGGCAAGCCAGGCGGACAGCCGGGTCGCGGGCCGCCACCCGAACTGGGCAGTTTCCTCATCGGTCGCCCCAGTCGGGCCGAACCCGATGGTGGGGCGGGTGAACGGCCACGACAGCCGGGGGCGGAACGCCGCGACCTGCTCGGCCCGCGTCGCCCCAGACGTTTGCGGCTCGAACAGCTCCACACCGGGCCATGACCACACCACGATGACCGCAGCGACGTACAGCCCAAGGGTGGGCGCCCCGAACCAGGTGGCTGCGGCAGCCACCCCGACAGCGATCGCGAAGTTCTGCTGCCGGCCGACCCAGGGGCTGCGGGGCTTGGCGGCCATCAGCGGCCCTGGCTGGTGACGTCACGGTTCCGGGTCAGCTGCCAGATCCGCCGCAGCAGCGGGTCGCACCGGTCCGTGTGGGTTCCCAACGTGGTGTCAAGCCATCGCAGTGCGCCCCCGCCGGCCTTTCGGGCCACGATGCCGCTGTCAGGCCGGTACAGATGGAGCGACAGCAACCCTGATGTGGACGGCCATGCCAGCAGCAACCCGTGAACGTCGACGCCGGCAGGGTCAAGGCCAGCGGTGGCACGCCGCAACGCGGCCAGGGTTGCGGTGAACGTCGCGGTGCTGGCATGCGGAACCGGGGTGGTGCCACGGCGGGTCTGGCCAGCTGCGGTCCAGTAGACGCCGGGCTTCCACACCTTGGCGTCGATCACGACAACGGTGCTGCCACGGACGACGACATGGTCAAGGTTGGCGTCCATCCCAGGGGTGTTGACATCGTGGAACGCCCACACGGACGGGTCGCGGGCGAACCGGCGGGCAAGCAGTGCGGCGCACTGCTGCTCGCCGCGGCGTCCCGCAGCACGTTTCGCTGCGACCGTGCCGACCGTGTTGCCATCAAGGGTGCCGCCAGGGATCCCGTAGGAGTGCACCGTGCCGCTTTCGTCCGGGGACGGTCACGGTCGTCCGCCGGCCGCGGGCGTCTGCTGTAGACCCTGCCAGCGCGACACACAGGCGCCCGCTACGGTGCAACCGTTCCGGTTCGGCACTCACCCCCGTGTGCCGTCCGGGCGGGTCTAGGAACGCCCCTTCCGGCCGGGAGGGGCGTTCCGCTTTATGCGGCAGCCAACGTCAGCTGCCATGCGGTCCGGTCGTCGGCCGCGACCTGCCGTGCAGCGACCGGCACGAACGCTTCCCGTTCGCTGAGATGCCGCTGTTCCCGCACCATCGCGGTACCGGCCGTGCCGAGCTGCAGTGCGGCTTCTGCAAGCTGCTGCGGGTGCTGGACGTCATCCAGACCGGCCCGCGCGAGCCGCTGCTGCAGGACGGCGACCCAGCCTGCAGAGATCCCGACGATGCCGGCGGCCTCCAGCGGCTGCGCGGCCCACACCCGCCAGCAGGAGTGACCCAGCCCGGCCGCGACGAACACGTCAGACCCACGGGCCGAGAGACGCTCCAGCGTGGCCCTGTCCTGCGAAGTGGGACACTCCGTTTCCTCGCCCTCCCCCGGTGGTGGGGGCAGCAGCGCAGCGACGGCGTCAGTGCGCACCGTCAGGTGGCGACCGGCCGAAGGCTGTTCTGCGGCAGCGACCGCGATCAGGCCGCACTCCTCAAGGCGGTGCAGGTGCCGGTGCGCTGCGGAGCGCGACATGCCGGCAAGCTCCGCAGCAGCCCGCACCGACAGGTGGACCGTGTCGGCCTGCTGGCCGGCAGCGAGATCCAGGACCACATCGAGGACGGCATGTCCGCCGACCCGCCACCAGCGGGCGTCGATCCCGCGGCTGCGGGCCAGCTCGACACGCAGCCGGTCCAACGGTGGCAGCGGCCGTGCCGGGTCGACCATGCGCGCAGGTGGGTCGACGGTTCGCTGTGCCCGTTCCCACTCCCGCGCCAGGCGCACCTGCAGGCTGGCTTCCTTCGATGCGTGGTAGGGGCCGAGCCAGCTGTCGTGGACCAGCTCGACGAACTCGTCGAACGTCCAGCCGGCCCGGATGACGTCGGCAAGGACCCCGTATGCCGGCTGCGATCGCGACTCCACGGGTGGTTCGCCGGCATCGAGGATCTTCCGCGCCCAACTGGACAGGTCACGTCGCGGCCGTGCTGATGTCCACGACTGTTGGCGGGGCCCGGTGGTGATCGGCACCAGGTTCGCAACGACCGCGGCAGCGAACGCCTCGACCTGGCGGGGGTCTGCGGCGCTGTGCAGCTGGTGCCAGGCGGCGGGCAGGTCCGGTGCGACCACGCGGACCCGGGCGGGCGCACCGGTGCAGGTGGTCGCTGTGCTGTGGCGGGTGCCCGGGGTCCGGATCCGGCCGCTGCCGGCCCTGACAACATCGACCAGTGGTACGGCCCGGCAGGCGTTGGCGACCTGGCGCAGCACCGTGCGGGGGCTGTCACCGACCGTCAGGTAGAGGTGGTGGCCTCCCCCACCGGAGTCAGTAACAACCCACGGGACACCGTAGAGGTCCGCGAGTTCGGCGAGTTGCCAGGTCGCGTCGGTGACCGCGGCAGGGTCGCGTCCGGCTTTGGTGTCGAGGTCGACGACGACCAGGTCGGGTCGGATCTCGACGGCGTGGCACCGGTCGGCGCTGACTGCATGGTCGAGGCTGATGCGTCGCCCGCGCGGGTGGCGGGCGGTGGGCAGCAGCATGGTGCGGGCGCCGGGTTTGCTGATGGCGTGCGCCCAGGCGGTGCGGTCAGCGGCGGTGCCGGACCCATCCGGCATGGACAAGATGTCACAGTTCGTGCACGTGTCTCGTGCTAGACTCCGGACCGACGCACCAGCGTCGTCAGATGATCGTGGCACCACCGCCTCGGTCCTTTCGACGGCCTGTGTTGTCCGCCTCACCGGCAAGTGAGGCGTGTTGGTTCACCCCGGGCGAAAGCCCAGGTTCCCTTCAGTCAGACGGATCCCCGGTCAACAAGAGCCGTCTGTCGCTTTTGCAGGTCCGCCCCGCTCCAACGGGGCGGACCTGCCATGCAGTCGCTAGGTCCGCATCTGGCGCTCCATCAGCAGTCGCTGCACAGCCTGCCGCACGATCGCGGACACCGAGGTCTGCTCCTCCTCAGCGAGCCGCTCGAGTTCGCCCCGCTGCTCCGGCGACAGCATGAAGTTCACCTGCGCGTCAAAGCGCCGGGCTGGACCCGGTTTCTTCCGTTCCCGCGGCGGGGCCGCTGCCATGCTGGCTCCTTCGATCTACCGACACCAGATGTCTAGTCGCTCCAGATCGAAACCACAATGCTGTAACTCGATACCGCGATACATACCAGCCACTCCCCCACCAGCCACGGCACCTGCACCACATCCGCCAACATCCACTAGCCCACCCGACTGACGCGTCAGCTGGTGGTGTCAGCAATCCGTTGGCACCAACATGCGATAAACGGCTCTAAACACCCAAGTACAGCGTCTTAGGTTGCTGACATTGGACTCACGCGTCAGTAGTCTTCGCTCATGGACACCACCGAGCTCACGGCAGCCACCGCGGAGCATCTCGCCCGCGGCAACACCGCCGCTCAGGCGCTGGCAGCCGCAGGGGTGCCCTTCACCACCCCCGCCGGCAACAGCGACGACCCCGAACAGCAGCTGCGCAACATCGCTACCTGGGCCGCCCACCTCGAAACCGAACTCGTCATCCACGGCCTCGACCGCACCGCCGCCCGGGCCACCCCGCTGGCCCCCGCGGAGGTCCGCGCCCAACTCGAGGAGCTCGAGGGCCGCACCGTTGAGCTCGCCGACGAGCTCCGGGACCGCGACCGCACCCTCACTGAGCTACGGGCCACACTCCATCAACGCGAAGACGACCTGGTGCGGCTACGGCACCACCTCGCCGCTCAGATCCGGGCAACCCGGACCATGGAGGACGCTGCCCTTGCCGCGTTCGACCGCACGCTGCCCGCCCCCGCCCCCGCCGCGACCGCAGTATCTGCCGGCGACACCGTCACAGCGATCTTGGCGGAACACGGACCCTGCACCCGCGCACAGATCGTCGCCCACGCTGACGACGAGCACCGCGGCGCACACTCCCGCGAAGCCATCGACCAGGCACTGTCCCGAGGCCGCAAGAACGGGCACATCGCATACAACGACGGCATGTACCAGTTGCCCGCCAACGACACGGTCGTGGCCCTACGCAACCGGCAGTTCAGCTAAAGCTCGGGGGACCGCGCCCGGCTCGCTGGCCCCCGCAACACCTGCTGCCCCCGCACGGCCCAACTTGAACAGCGACCGCTCAACGGCCGGCATCAGCGGGTCCGCTCAGGCCAGCGATCCAGCCCGTGCGCAGCCGCCTCCGCGGACAGGTGGGCCCGCAGCGCATCCTCCACGAACGCGTTGACCGACACGTCCTGCCCCGTCGCTTGCAGGTAGTCCACCGCATTGCGGACCTCCTCCCCCACCTCGGGCGGCAGCGCGTAGGTGTGCTGCCGCTTCGGAACGCGACGGACGGGCCGACGCCCGCCAGCGGGCGGGGTCGTGTACGCGGCCGGTTGGGGCTGTGGCCGGGAAGGTGCGGGACGGGCCCCAGGTGCGGGTGTTGACGCAACGGCTGGCGGCTGCGGCTCGGTCCGCCGCGCGTCCATCTGCTCCGTCGCCCCGGACGGGGACGTGATCCCGATGGCCTCCATCGCCCCGGTGAGTTCCGCAGGATCGCGTCGCTCTCGCTTACGTGCAGGAGCCATCATGAGTCCTCCCCAACCGACGTGTCGGCGTAGATGTCTGGAAGGGTGCGGCGCACCACCGCAACCGGGTTGCCGTCCTTGGCGTCCTGGCAGCGCTGCTCAAGGAACTCGAGGGCGACTGCGAGGTAGTCCTGAGCGGCGGACGCGTCCGGCCAGAACGCTGTGACGGGCTGCCCTGCACCGTAGGACTCGACCACGCGGGTGGAGCGGCGCACGACGGTGTCGAAGGTCCGGCCCGGCAGCATCTCGTTGGCCCGGGCCGCCTCGATGACCTGACGCTGGATGGCGGCCCGGTTACGGGCGTCGTACTGGGTGAGCAGCATGCCCGCGAAGTTGATGTCGATCCGGAGCTTGCGGGCCACATCGTCGACCACCGGGTAGATCTTCAGCGAGCCCTGATAGTCAGCGAGCTCAGGAGAGGTAGGCACGATGATGTCGGTCGCTGCGAGCACTGTGGCGTTGGTGAGCGCAGAGAAGTCAGGTCCGGTGTCGATGACCGCGATCCAGTCGTCCAACGCGGCGTCGTCCAGTTGCTCGCCCAGGTTGTAGAGCTTGGTCAGGTCCGCAGCGAGCGACACCTTGGCTTGGTGGATCGCGTTGCCGGACGGCAGAACCCAGAGGTTGTCGGGAACGGGGGTGTCGCCCCAGTCAGAAAGGTCCATGACGCGCTGTGCGGTATCTCGGATCGGTGCGCCGCGGTCGAGCACCGAGTAGAGCGCCGCTCCCCCATCGCCGCGGACCCCGAGATGTGCGGTGGCGTTGGCCTGCGGGTCGAGGTCGACCAGGAGGGTGTGGCGGCCAGTCAGGGCCGCGATGGTGTGAGCCAAGGAGACTGCGGAGGTGGTCTTCGACACGCCGCCTTTGTTGGCGACGAGTGCGGCGGTGAGCAGCATGCAGGTCCCGATCGTCGACGAACTGAAACCACTTGTGGAAGTGCGTGCGCAACCACTTGTGGAGGTGCTTGTGGAAGTGCTTGTGCTTGTGGTTGTCCCACAGAGCGGCGGTATCTGTGCGTTCCTGGGCTGCAACGTAGCGACACTGGACGACCAAGGCCAGGACCCTTGCCCACAAGCACTTGCACAAGCACTTGTGGAAGCACTTGTGGAAGTGGGTACGGTGGGGGTTCGTGGACCGCCCCCGCAGATGCCGCTACGGTCCGCTCATGCCGAACACCACGTTGCTGCCGCCGGTGAAACAGCGTGTTCGCGTGTCTGCACGCATCTCCCGCGATCTCGACGCCCGCCTGCAGGCCGAACTGCACCGCCGACGTGCCGCCGGTGAGCTCGGCGGTGCGTCTACCGCGGAACTGGTCGCGGTCGCGGTCGCGGAACTGGCGGCGAAGGACCCCGAGGGCCTGCGACGCGCGTACCGTCAAGCGCTACCGGTCGCTGGTGCGCCCCAGCAGGTCCACCTGCAGCCACGGATCGCGCCGGAGTTGGCCGAGTACGTCGACGTGGCCGCCCATGTGCTGCGCAACAGCCTGGGGGAGCGGCGTGCGACCCGACGGCACGTGATCGTGGCTGCGATCCACGGCCTCCTGCCCCAGTAAGGCAACAAGGCAACATCCGGGGCCGGGAAGCGCACCACCTTCCTGCAGGGCTCCCAAAACGACGGCTATCAGTTCATCCCGATGTATCCCGATGCAGCCCGCAGGCGGTTCCGGCGGATACCCGCAGTTCAGCTGCCGCCACCAAGGGCCGCGCGCCCCGGGCCGGACGCCAAAGACGGCAGGCCCTTGCGGGCGCCCTCGGGCAGCGCCTGCGCGGTCACCTCCATCAGCTGTGCCATCTCCCGACCGGCCTCCATCGACACCGCACCCACCGGCTCGTCGTGCACCGCAACCAGCTGCTGCACGTCACGACGGAACAGGCCCTCCGGCCACTTCGATGCGAACCACGGCATCCCACCGAACTGGTCGATGACTTCAAGGACCTCGGCAGGGACCTGCCCCGTCCACCGCACCGGCGGGGAGATGACCTCGACCCCGTCGTCGCACTCGACGTAGGTGACCTCACCCGGCGGCTCGGACCTCCAGGCGTCGATCGCCGCGTTGAACTGCTGGTGCCACCACGGCCAGCCGCGCCCCTGCAGCTCCTGGGGCGCAAGCTGACGGCGAACCTCGTCCACCGACGGGGACCACCGCTGCCCGGCGCCCTTGAGGGCGTACAGGGCCGCGACAGCGTCCTCGAGATCGATGTCGGCCCACAGCGGGAAGTTCACCGCAGCGGCGGCAGCGAGGTCCGTAGGGTCAGGCTGGGACCCCGAGTTGCTTGTGGGCCACAGGCGGCGCTGCAGACGAGTCACGGTGACGAACTCAGCGAAGGTCATGCGGGTCCTCCAGGGACGGTGCGAGCCAGCATCCGAGGCAGCTGCGACACCGCGTCCACCATGTCAGCTCTGGGCGGCGAGCATGTCTTCCAGTGCGTCGTAGGCCGCCATCTCGGCGTTGTAGGCCTGCTGCTTGGCGGTCATGCCAGCCCCGTCGATGCCGTGCCGCACCCCGGCGACCATCATCCGTTCGCCCCGCTCGATGATCTTGCCGGGCCGCGCGATGGACCAGCCGCGCGCGTAGGCCTCGGCGTTGGAGTCGTGCCACTCGAGGACCGCGTGGAGGGCGTCGACGGTGGTCATGCCGCGGTCGAGCAGGGTCTTTGCGGCCCGACGGATCTGCGGCACGTAGGCCTCGGGCGGGCGGGGCAGGCCCTGGGCACCGCGCCACAGCAGGTAGTAGGCCAGGATGCTGCCGGCCGCCGACTTCGGCGGCGCACTTGCGGCGTCAACGACGTCCTGGAGGGCCTCTCGCAGCTCTCGGGAGCCCGTGAGGTCCGCTCGCGGCGGCGCGTAGCCCTGGCGCACCGCGGAGTTCTGCGGCGCCCTCAACGGCCCTGAGGGGCTCTCCGGCAAGGTGGCGGTCCGGTCGTTGCGGACGATCTCGATCTCCACGACCGTGTCGAAGGCCGGCGAGGGCCCGGCGGAGGCCTCGCTGGCAGGGCTGGCCTCGACCACCTCGGCCTCGACCACCTCGGCGTCCGCCGTATCGTCGACCACGGTCAGCTGCGGCTGCTCGACCTCCACCACCTCATCGCCCTCGTCGTTGGAGTCGAGGTCAGCGAAGCAGTCGTGGTCGTCGCGCAGCGTGTGACGCCCGGCAGGCTGGTAGTCCAGCGGGACGGGCTGCTGCCACTCGGCAGGGATCGCGACGCCGTGGGCGGCCTTGGGGGTCTCGGTGACCGGCAGGGCGCCGGGGATCAGCACGCGGTAGAGGTAGCCGAGGCGCTTACCGCGGTGCACGACCCGTTCCCGCTGCACGTAGCCGCCATGGACCAGCAGCTTCACGTTGTCGCGGATGTGGCGTTCGCTGTGGCCGGTGCGTTCCGCGAGCCGGTCCATCCGGGGGAAGCACAGCCCGTCGTCGCCGGCGTGCTTGGCGAAGGCGACGAGGAGCAGCAGGGCCATGGTGGCGCCCTGCGGGCCGTTCTCAAAGGCCCAGTTGACCCGGCCGACGAACGAGTGCGCAGGGATCTTCTTCGTGGTGTCGTCGGCCATCACAGTCCCTCGAACAGCGTGGGGTTGACGGCGGCGGTGTTCTCGGCGGGGACCGGGATGCGGTCGGGGCCGACCGGGTGCCGCCAGCTGTTCGGGATGTCGGTGGCAGGGATGTCGTCGGGCAGCATGATGGGCTCGACGCCGGTGAGGCCGGGCATGAGCACGCGGTAGAACATGCGGCCGCTGCTGCTGACGGCCCGGTCGAGGTAGCCGAGCTCCTCGAGGCTGCGTAGCGCGGCGGCGAGCTCGGGGACCTCCATGTGGCAGCGGGCAGCGAGCACGTCAGCGGCCGGTTTCGCGAACCCGGCACCGTCGGTGTACTCGACGAGGTTGCCGAGGGCACGGAACGCCGCGTGGTCGCGGATGGGCACTGCCTGTGCCCAGCACACGCGGGAGAGGCCGCTGGGTGCGTCCTCGTAGCGGTCGAGCGCTGCTTCGATGTCCATGGCCGGTCCTTACGGGGGTCTACGTGGACCTTCCCCACGAGCTGCGGGCCAACTGGGGGAGGGCTGTTCCTGGACCTTCCCCACGAGCTGCGGGCCAACTGGGGGAGGGCTGTTCCTGGACCTTCCCCACGAGCTCGCGGGGAAGGGACGCCACGGTTGCGCGATGCTGCGACACGGTGTCCACCGGCCGGGGAGGGGGCTGGCGGAACCGGGGGAGGGGCAGATCTTGGGTTTGCAGTTGGTGTTGGGCTCTGGGTCTGTTGCGGTCTGGGGTTGGCGTGTCGGCTTTTGACCCGAAGGGTTGGGTTGGTCGTTGCTGTGTGCCGGTCGCACGTCGGGGTTCTGGGCTTGGGTTGATCTTGATCTTCGGTTTCAGCCGGACCTTGATCTTCTGCGTGTTGGGGTGCGTGCGTTTCGGCTTGGGGTTCACGGCTGTTCGTCGAGGCGGTTCGGGTCGCTCCGGTCGCGTCAGCGACCCGACGTAGTCGGAACTGGCCATTTCAGCACTTGCAGTAATGGCTACTTCCAGACCGGAACTATGGTTCCGGTGGTTTCGCCGATTTGCGGCCTTCGGTGCATCTTGTGCGTTTCTGGTGTCGCATGATCCTTTTGGCGTAGGACGTTTTGTGCCGTTTCGTTGCATCACGATGCCCCAGCCACCGGAACCCGGGTTCCGGTGGCTGGGGCGGCTCTACCGGAACCATGGTTCCGGTGGTTGGGATGCCCGTTTGGTGCCCTGACCACCGGAACCATGGTTCCGGTGGTCAGGGCCCGCGAAACAGGCCCCGCTGAGCCCTGTGGGCGTGTCAGCGGGGCCTGTTTCGCGGCGCTTGAGGTGGTGCTTTCGGGGCTGCTGGCCGTGTTCGGCCCAGGGGCGATCAGCCCGCGTTTTCCAGCCACTCGGGGACGAGCAGAGGAGGCATCGTCGCGAACTCGGGGGTGAGCTGGTGCGGTGGGCGCTGGTGCCGGGAGCTGTCAACGAGTGGGACGCTGGTGGTGTCGGTCAGGGGGATGGCCTGCCAGCGGGCACCGTCGATCGTTCCGACGACGTAGAGGTCCCGGCCGGCATGGCTGACCTGCCGTGGCTGCGGGTACCAGTCGAACCAGGACGCGAGCACGTTGCTGACCTGGACGTGTCGGACGACGTCGGGGCTGGCCAATGTGTTGTTGCGATGCTCAACCTTGCCGTACTCGAACGTGTCGGCGTGGATCCGCCGCAGGGTGGCGGCGGCTTTGGCGTGGTCAGGGTTGACGGCGTTGAGCCACACCACGACCAGCTGGTTGCGTCCGTCGGTGTCGGCCATCAGGCTGGCCCAGCGGGCCATCTTCCGTGCGATGTGGTCACGGTCAAGGGTCATCACGAGTTCGACGGCGACACGCAGCCCGTCGTGCCGGTACCAGATGGCATCGGCGGCCAGGCCAGTGTCGATCCGTTCGGGATCCTCAAGGGGCATCAGGTGCCGCACGCTGGCGCGCAGTTCGCCGTCGACGGCGTCGAACGCGTCGGAGACCTCCATGGTCCGCAGCGTCGTTTCGGTCACCGCGACGTTGTGGCGCAGGTGCCGGGAGGAGAACCGGGGGCGCCGGTCGGTGGTGGTCCCGAGCGTTGCGAGGGCGGTCTCGTCATCGAGCCGCTCGAAGTAGCGGCGGGCGGGCGGCCCGTCGTGCATGCCGTACAGGTACGGCAGCCGGCCCGCGATCCGGTAGTTGTTCAGCGTGCCCCGCTCGAGCACCCCGGCGTAGTGCAGCGGCTTGAGGTATTTCGCTGCGTTGCCGGGCTGGATGCCTGCCCAGCAGCACAGCTGCTTGCCGTCTGCGTGCCGGAAGCTGTGCACGATCCCGGTTAGTTGCGCGACGCGCTGCGAGCGCAGCAGCTTGTCGAACGCCGTGTCGCCCGGTTTGGCGTAGACGGGCACCCGTTCGGCCACCTCGAACTTTCCGCGAGGCCCTGGGGGCGACGCGGTCCAGCGTGGCCCCATCCATGGTGGGTCTGCCCACAGCGACTGGTTGTGGACCGGGTCGGGCCGTTCCGCGTAGCTGCAGTGTTCCGCAGCGGTCTGTCCGTTCATCGACGGGTACGGCTCGGGTAGTGGGCGGCCGGCAGCGCCGACTGCTGCGGTCAGCCGGGCAGGGTCAGGTGACATCGGAGGCCTCGAAGGTCGGCTTGGTGGCGGCGGGCAGGCTTGCAGTTGGGTGTGACCTCTCGCTCGTGTCGGGCCGGTCGGGGAGTGCGACCTGGAGCACGAACGGGGGCTGGCCTGCACCGTGGAGGCGCATGCGCGTGATCGCTTGTCCGACGTCGAGGCCACGGAGGTCTTCGGTGGACCAGGGGCCTTCCTCGCCGCCGTTGAGGTCGCTGGCAGCGTCGCTGGCTGCGTCGATCGACTCGGTCTGGAAGTACATGCGGGTCCCGAACCCGAGGGCGGAGCTTGCGGTGCGCTGGGGCAGCTGGTCGAGCCGCTGGGTTGCGAACGTGGGCTGCACGCCGTAGGCCCGCCCAAGGTCGCGCATCTCGCGGATCACATCGGTGCCGGACCCGGTGCCGGACAGTGCGGACAGCTCATCGGAGTACAGGCCGATGGCACGTCCCTGGTCGAGCCAGCCGGTGCAGGTCCGCTGGATGTCCTGCCACAGCAGGTACAGGCATACGGCTGCAAGCCGCTGCCGGGTGAGGTCGTCGGCACGCCCGAACGGGGACGCGCCGGTGTTGAGGATCATCACTCCGTGCCAGTGCAGCAGGTCGTGGAAGGTCACCTCGGGACGGGATGCGTCGGGGGTCCACAGCCCTTGGGTGCGGGCGATGGCCGCGATCTTGTTCCGTGGGGACTCGAACACGCTGGCCCACTCGCGCGGGGTGAACGCGTCCTCGTAGTACAGCCAGGTGCGCAGCGCGTCGAACAGGGGCACGCCGGTGCTGGTAGCTGCGATGTCGTAGGGGACGGGCGAGGTTTCCTGGTCGCTACTTGTCGCGAGCTGGTCGGTCAGTGCAGCTGCTGGTGGCTGTTCGCTGTGCTGGCCGTTGCTGGCGCCGGCCATTGCAGCTGCGTAGCTGGACGGCGCCGTTCCGGTATCGGACGGTCCCGCAGTAGGGGGGGGTGTCGCGGCCGGCTGCTGCTGGTCGTCATGTTCAAGATGGGCGAGTAGCCGCTCGAGGTCCGCGATGTGGTCGTCGATGCCGTCCTGTCCGGGTGTGCTGTTGCCACCTAGTTGCGCAAGGTCTTGGTCACGCTGGCGGCTGCGGGTTCCGGCGGAGGTGTGGTCGCGCAGCTGCTGGTTGGCAGCGAAGTGCAGTGCACGCAGCAACTGGTGCTTGGTGCTGCCACGCTTGGTTGGTTGCAGCAGCAGCACGGTGGCCCACATGATGTTGGGCCGTTCGTGTCCCATGCCGGCAGCGTCTGCGATGTCGGGTGTGATGTGCAGCGCAAGGGTGAACGCTGCCTGGAGCGCTTCGGCGGCGCGTGGGCCGACGGATCCGGTCTCGAACGCGTAGGTGAGTGCACCTACCAGCCGGTCGGCGGTTCCGGCAGGGTCGTTGCGGTCGAGCAGTTCGAGGCGCGGTCCGATGTGGGCGTTGAGGTCGAGCCGCAGGTACGCACCGTCGGGGTAGTCGGCGTCGCGCAGTGCCTGTTCGGCTTCGTCGGCACCCTGGCCCTTGGTCTCGAACCAGACCATCGCTGACTGGCCGTTGCGCCGCCGCGCGATCGGGTCGGTGCGTGCGGCGGCGTCCTGCTGGAACAGCCGTGCGACCGCGACCGATTTGCCTGACCCGGCCTCGCCAGCGATGAACACGCCGTGTTTGCGGTCGATGTCGAGGAACCGCACGGGCTGGCCGCGCTGGTCGTGGCCGATCAGCGATCCGGCTGCGTCGGAGGTGTCGCGCGAGCTTGTCACGATTTCGGCTGCTGCTCCGACGTCGGATGCGGCGGCCCGCACCGACGACGCATCGTGTGCGGACGGCAGGGCGAGCAGCATGGCAGCCTGCTGCGAGTTCATCACCAGCACGGTGCGCGGATACGGGTAGCCGACGGATCGCTGCCTGCCGACCATCTGCACGTTGCCGTCCGGGGCGAACAGCCCCATGACGTAGCGGGCTGCACGCATCGGGGAGATCAGCGGGGTCCGCACGATCGGCACGACCCCGGACTGGTGAAGCTCGAGGTCGCGGGCGGTGGCACGGTCCAGCGGGGACGGCACCCCGACCTTCATGGTGGCGGCCGCGATCAGTGCACCGGCAGTAACGGCAACGGCAACGAACGACAGCGGGGGGGCTGACAGCGTTGCGGGCAGGCATGCGACGGCGTTGGCGAGTGCGGTCCGCACCGAGGTGACGGGACGGGCGGTGGTGTTGAACGGGAACCGGTGCTGCTGCTCGACGGTGCCGCCCGCAAGGTTCTGCGCGCCGGCGTCGTCGACGGGGTCGAGCGTGACGATCCGCACGGTCAGTGAGCGGCCCGGGCCGACACCTTCCATGTCGTCAGCCCGGCCGGCGCGGGCCATGTGCCAGCGGCGCAGCAGTTGCCGGTCGGCCTCACGTACGGGCTCCATCGTGGCGGACACGCACGCACCGTCGGATGCGGCAGACATCTGCGTTGATACCCAGTCGGCTAGCCGTGCGGGCGATGGCAGTTCGGTGTCGGACGGGGGCCTCCCGCGGTAGTCGAGGCGGCGCACGTACCACAGCCGGGTGGTGGCCGATGGGAGCTTGAGGTCGTGCGGGGTGGCGGTCGCGTTGATCGACGCTGCGACCTGTTGTGCGATGCGGTCGGGATGGTCGTGGCCGTACACGGTGAGGGCGACACGCACGACCTGGTCGTCGCGGTAGCGGTGCACCGTGACACCAGATCCGCGTGTCCCACCGAGCTGGTTGGCGACCGCAGCGATGGCGGACCCGACGCCGGCAAGGTCGTCGGGACGGTGCCCGGTCGGGGTGAGTAGGAACGTCGCTGCGTCGCCCGTGAGGCGCCGCCATCGTCGTGCCGATAGCAGCCGCGGAACCCACACGGCAACGAGAGCGATCACGCTTGCGAGCAGCAGCATCAGACACCTCCGGGGCACCACGCATGGTCGGCCGTTGTGCCTGGCGGGACAGGTTCCGACCGCACGCCGACTTGCGTGCCGGGTGCGCGGTGGGGTGTCGCTTCGGTGCGTGCCGGGGTGCGTGCCGGGTGCGCGGTGGGGTGTCGCTTCGGTGCGTGCCGGGGTGCGTGCTGACGTGTGTCTGACTCAACGACATAGATCGGCGTTTGATTAGCCAACATCGTGGGGTCCGTGTGCTCGGTCATCTTGCCGGTGTTTCCGGTGCCAGGCAAGGCGTCGTTGCCGGGCTCGTTCCATGCCCTTGCGGCGGTCCTGACGGATCGTCTTGCCGCGCCCTTCGTGCTCGTCGTTGGGGCAGACATACCCGATGCCCTGGTGGAGCCTGATCCCGTTGTAGTGCGCCCGTCGGATGGCGAGCTCGGCGCGGA
>LFIK01000258.1_pt1 | contig 38820 bp, 30 predicted proteins | sample 643401 | NCBI WGS metagenome assembly LFIK01 (sample SAMN03777447, study PRJNA286221) | soda lake metagenome | biome: soda lake; feature: Kulunda steppe; material: water; isolation source: sample T5-Br brine of Lake Tanatar-5 | place: Russia: Kulunda steppe | collected 2010-07
CGGCGCTGAATTTCAGCAGGCGCTTGCGGGTGCCGTGTTCTGGCCTGCCGATTTTTGCCGCAACCTCGGCAATCGTGAAACCGCGCGCGGTCATCTCGATTGCTTGCTCGTCCTCCTCTGGCGTCCATTTCGGCCCCGGCTTGAACCTGGAACGCTGCAATGTGCGGGCAGGGCTGCGAAGCGGTTGCGCGCGGGCGGGCTTTTCGCTGATTTCCTCTTGAGGATCGGCACCGGTGCGCCGCTGAATCTCGCGGTCGATATACCAGCGGGCCTTTTCCAGATCGGTGATGGCGTCCGATTTCAGATCAGCACGCCAAATGTATTTAACCGCGTTGCCAAGACAGAACCCCATGTGTTCCGTGATCTGGATGCACTCGACGCCTGACGGGTGCGCCGTGTAATGCGGCGGATGGTTTACTAGGTCAGTCACGCTGCGCTCCTTTCTGCGGCTTTCTGCAGCTGCCTGCCGCATCGCCTGCCGCCAGCGCGGGCGCGCCGTCCGACACCCCGCGCAACAGGTCATCCAGCCAGTCGGCATCGGCCTTGAGGAAGTCCTGCAGCACATAGTTGCTGACCAGCCGCTTGTCGCCCGGATGGCCGATGCCCAGCCGCACGCGGGCATACGTCTCGCCGATATGACCGTGGATCGAGCGCAGCCCGTTGTGGCCCGCGTGCCCGCCGCCGCGCTTCACCCGGCATTTGCCCGGCGCCAGGTCCAGTTCGTCGTGGAACACCGTCACCGCGTCCGGGGCGAGCTTGTAGAAGCGCATCGCCGCCGCCACCGACTGGCCCGAAAGGTTCATGAAGGTTTCGGGCTTCAGCAGCAGCACCCGGGCGCTGCCCAGCCGCCCCTCGGCGATCTGGCCCTGGAATTTCGCCCGCCACGGGCCGAAGCCGTGCTCAGTGGCGATCCGGTCCAGCGCCATGAAGCCGATGTTGTGGCGGTTACCGGCGTATTTCGGCCCCGGATTGCCCAGTCCGACGAACAGTTGCATATGACCCTCACCAGTTTCCATGGTCTGCGGGTAGCCTTCGGGTTGACCCCGCTCCCTCATGCCTCAATTCTGCTCCCGAGGCCAGTCAGAGCCAATCAGCGGAGGGTGCATGTACCTGACCATCAACCGTTTCCGGGTCAAACCGGGCTGCGAAGCGGAGTTCGAGGCGATCTGGACCGGGCGCGACACGCATTTGCCGGGGCTGGACGGGTTCAAGGCGTTCAACCTGTTCCGCGGTCCCAGCCATGACGACCACACCGTCTATCTGTCGCACACGCTGTGGGAAAGCCGCGAAGCCTTCGAGGCCTGGACGAAGTCCGAGGCATTTCGCGCCGCGCACAAGGGGGCCGGGGCGCACAAGGACATCTATCTGGGCCCGCCGGAGCTGGAACTGTTCGAGTCGGTCCAGCATATCGCCAAATGAGAACCCCGGGGCCTGCGTATCGGCAGGCCCCGGGGGCATGGTCTGGCTACCGGACAGCGCCCGGCAGGCGTGGGGCCTCAGGCTTCGGTGTCCTCGGCCTCGGCTTCGGTATCTTCGGCGGGCGCGTCCTCATCCGTGTCGGCCGTCACCGCCCGCGGGGCAACGATGTTGGCGATGACGAAGTCCCGGTCGATGGTCGGCTTCACACCCTGCGGCAGCGGCACGCTGGAAATGGTGATGGTGTCACCGATTGCCAGCCCTTCGAGGTCCACCGTCACCTTTTCCGGGATGTCGGCGGCGATCACGCTCAGCTCCACCTCGGGGCGCACGATGGTCAGGGTGCCGCCGCGCTTCAGGCCCGGGCACTTGTCGTGGTTGATGAATTCCACGTTGATGAACAGGCTGATGCGGGTGTTGCGGCGCAGGCGCATGAGGTCGACATGCGTGGGCAGGCCGTTGACCACGTCGCGCTGCACGGCGCGGGCGATGACGCGCACGTCGTCCTGGCCCTCGACCTTGAGGTTCCAGAGCGTCGACAGGAAGCGCCCGGCCTTCAGGTGCTTCAGCAGGTAGTTGAACTTGAAATTCAGCGGCAGCGGGTCTGCGCCGCCACCGTAGACAACACCGGGTACTTTGTGCTCGCGACGAGCTTGACGGGCGGCCCCCTTGCCTGTCCCCGTGCGTACCTCGGCGATCAGATCGGGGATCTCACCGGCCATTGGATACTCCATTCGGTTGTTGCGGCGGCCATCCTCCAAGGGTGCGTGGCCGCGAAGCCCGCGCGATAGGGGAGATTCGCGGCGATGGCAAGGGTGGATCGGGTGGCGGGCGGTGGAAGGGCGGCATTCTGCCCCCCGTCCGGCCCCGTTGGGGCCGGACTCCCCCCTGAGAGTATTTTGGGCAAGATGAAGAGGCGGGCGGGGTGCGGTTTCAGGCGGCGCGCCACTTGATCGTGCAACCCATGGACGGCGTCTGATCCTGCGGGCCTGCGCCGGTTTCGGCGATCATCTTCATCGCCTCGTAGAGTTCGCGCTGCGCATCCGGGGGCGCGGGGCGGGAGCCCGAGGCATCGAGCCGGCCGCGGTATTGCAGGGCGCCGTCGGCGTTGAAGCCGAAGAAATCCGGCGTGCAGGCTGCGCCCCAGGCGCGGGCGACTTCCTGCGTTTCGTCATGCAGGTAGGGGAAGGGGAAGCTGTGTTCGCGGGCCAGGCGCTGCATTTCCGGAAAGCTGTCGGCGGGTTCGATACCGGCATCGTTGGAGCAGATCGCCGCCACGCCAATGCCCAGCGGCTGCAGGTCGCGGGCATCGCGGAGGATGCGGTCCAGCACCGCCAGAACGAAGGGGCAGTGGTTGCAGATGAACATGACCAGCGTGCCCTTGGGCCCGGCGATCTGCTCGAAGCTGTAGGTCTGGCCGTCGGTGGCGGGGAGCGTGAAGCCGGGGGCTTTCCAGCCGAAGTCGCAGACGGGGGGTGTGGCGGGCATGGCGGTCTCCTGCAGTTACTCGGCCATTCACTCTGCGGCCCAGTCAGGCTTGCGTTTCTCGATGAAGGCGGTGATGCCTTCGTCGGTGTCGCGCAGCAGCATGTTTTCGACCATCACCGCGCCGGTGTGGGTGTAGGCCTCGGCCAGCGGCATGTCGATCTGCTCGTAGAAGGCGCGCTTGCCGATGCGCACGGCGGCGCCCAGCTTGGCGGCGACGGTTTCGGCCAGCGCGCGGGTCTCGGCCTCCAGCGACTCGGGGGGGGCGGTGCGGTTGATCAGGCCCAGCGCCTGCGCGCGCTCGGTGCCGATGAATTCGCCGGTGGTCAGCATCTCGAACGCCTGCTTGCGCGGGATGTTGCGCGACAGCGCCACCATCGGCGTGGAGCAGAAGAGCCCGATGTTCACGCCATTCACCCCGAAGCGGGTGCCCTCGGCGGCCACGGCCATGTCGCAACTGGCCACAAGCTGGCAGCCCGCGGCGGCGGCGACGCCTTGAACCTGCGCGATCACCGGCTGCGGCAGGGTGGGGATCAGCTGCATCAGTTCCGAGCAGCGGCTGAACAGGTCGGCGAAATAGGCCGCGCCCTTGTCCGGAGCGGCGCGCCCGGCCTGCATCTCCTTGAGGTCATGGCCCGCGCAGAACGCCTTGCCTGCGCCGCGCAGGATAATGACGCGCGCCGACCTGTCCTCGGCCAGCGTTTGCAGCCGGACCTTGAGTGCGGCCAGCATCGCATCTGAAAGCGGGTTCAGCGCCGCAGGCCGGTTCATGGTCAGCACCGCCACGCCCGCCGTGACGTCACATTGCACCAGATCGTCGCTCATCTTGCCCTCCCTCTCCCAATGCGGGACACCTGCCGGGCAACCTATGCGTCCGGGCAGTCGAGGGGAAGGGCATGGAGCTGAAAATGGACCGCGCGGCATTGACCGATTTTCTGCGCGTTGAGTTTCAACAGGTCGCCGATGACTTCGTGATCGAGGACGTGGCGCCCATGCAGGTCCGCGTGCGGCTTCTGGCGCATGAGCGGCACCTGCGGCCCGGCGGCACGGTTTCGGGCCCGGCGATGTTCGCGCTGGCGGATGTGGCGATCTACGTGGCGGTGCTGGCTATGGTGGGACCCAAAGGGCTGGCGGTGACCACAAACTGTTCCATCGACTTCATGCGCAAGCCCGCCGCCGGGGTGGATGTGATCGCCGAGGCGCGGCTGCACAAACTGGGCCGCGTCCTGGCGGTGGGGGATGCGCTGCTGTTTTCCGACGGCGTGGCGGCGCCGGTGGCCCGCGCGGGGCTGACCTATTCCATCCCGCCCGAGTCCATGGGGTCCGCGCGGGCATGACCCCCGGCGCGCGGCTGCAGGCGGCGATCGAGGTGCTGGACCGGGTTCAGGCGGGCACCGTACCCGAGGCCGCGCTGACCAACTGGGCGCGCGCCAGCCGTTTTGCGGGATCGAAGGACCGCGCGGCGGTGCGCGACCATGTCTATGATGTGCTGCGGCGCAAGCGATCCTGCGCGGCGCTGGGGGGCGGCGAGAGCGGGCGCGCGCTGGCGCTGGGGCTGTTGCGCGGGCAGGGTGCGGATGTCGCGGTCTTCGACGGCGCGGGACATGCGCCCGCGCCGCTGAGCGAGGCCGAGCGGGCGCATCTGGCCGCACCGGTCCAAATGAGTGACGGGGAGCGGCTGGATTGCCCGGACTGGCTGATGCCTGCGCTGCGCGCCTCGCTGGGTGCGGATTTCGAGTTGGTGATGGAAGCGCTTCGCCACCGCGCGCCGGTGTTTCTGCGGGTGAACGTGGCCAAGGTCGACCGCGCGGGCGCCATCGACGCGCTGGCCGCAGAGGGGGTGGTGGCGGTGGCCCATCCGTTGACCGACACCGCGCTGGAGGTGACGCAGAATGCCCGCCGGGTGCGGCAGACGCGCGCCTTTGCCGAGGGGCTGGTGGAGTTGCAGGACGCGGCCTCGCAGGCGGTGGTGGCGGAGCTGCCGCCGCTCAAGGGGCTGACGGTGCTGGACTATTGCGCCGGCGGCGGCGGCAAGGCGCTGGCCATGGCGGCACTGGGTGCGCGCGTCACTGCGCATGACGTGGCAGCGGCGCGGATGCGCGACATTCCGGCGCGCGCGGCGCGGGCCGGGGCGCGGATCGCCGTGACCACGCGCGCCGAAGGCACCTTCGATCTGGTCCTTGCCGATGCGCCCTGTTCCGGGTCCGGCAGCTGGCGGCGCGACCCGGCGGGCAAATGGGCGCTGACACCAGCGCGGCTGGCGGAGTTGCAGAGGATTCAGGCGCAAGTAATTGACGGGGCAGCGAAACGGGTGCGTCCCGGGGGCTGGCTGGCCTATGCCACCTGCTCGATGCTGCGGGCCGAGAACGCGGACGCAATCGCCGCCTTCCTGACGCGTTCGCCGGGTTTTCGGGTGGAGCGAACACGCCACTTCACGCCGCTGGACGGGGCGGACGGGTTCTGCGTCTTTCTCCTAAGGCGCGATTAGATAGCCATAATGCAATCACAGGTGGCAAGCCGCCAACACCCGCGTTAACTTCCAGTTCATGTTGAACCTTTAGGGTGGTCCGGAATGCGTTGGAGGCTTGCTGCCATGCAGGGTCTGGCCAGTTTGTCCGCACCGGTCCAGGGGACCGGTTTGCCCGGGGTGACACCCCCGCAGCGCGCCATGGCCCTGGTGGTGCTGGCGGTGCTGCTGGCCGGGCTGGCACTCTTGCCGGGGCTGGCGGGACCGGAACTGCGGCTGGTGCTGCTGTCGGGAGCAGGGGCCGTGCTGGCCACGACTGGCCTGGTCTTCGCGCTGCAGGCACTGGTGGCGCATCGACGACGCGTGGCGCTGCAGGTCGTCGCCGCGGCGCTGGCGGGCGACGCGGTGCCCTGTGTCGTCACGGACGGGCAGGCCGGGCTTGTTCTGTGGGGCAATGACGCCGCTGGGAACCTGGAGGGGCTGACCCGGAATGGCCTACTGAGCGCGTGGCTCATGGACTGGCGCGCCGAACCGGAGCAGACGGTGACACATCTGCTGGAACAGGTCGCGGCGACTGGCGATGCAACGGCGGATATCTCCCTGGCCAAGGGGGCACTGCATCTCGATCTGCGCCATGCGCCGCCCGATCTGGTGGTCTGGCGTCTTGCCCTGACGGCAACGACCGACGCGGCGGGGGACGATGCGGTCATCGCGCCGGCATTGGACCAGTTGCCGGTGGGGATGATGCGGATCGGGGGGAATGGCAGAATCGCCACCCTCAACCTCGAGGCACGGCGCCTCCTCGGCCTGCGCAACGGCGAACACCCGGGGCTTTCCGATGTGCTCGATGGGCCGGGCCGGCCGCTGGACGACTGGATCGCCGAGGCCATGTCTGGCCGCTCCGCCAACCGCACCGAGGTCCTGCGGGCGCGCCGCGCCGCCGTCAGCGATTTCCTGCAGGTCACCCTGCGCCGGATCGATGGCACGGACGGACCCACGCTTTACGCCGTGCTTTCGGATGCCACCGAATTCAAGGCGCTGGAAGACAAGTTCACCCAAAGTCAGAAGATGCATGCCGTGGGCCAGCTTGCGGGCGGGATAGCGCATGATTTCAACAATCTTCTGACAGCGATTACAGGGTATTGCGACCTGTTGTTGCTACGCCATGACAACGGCGACCCGGATTACCCGGACCTGATCCAGATCCGGCAGAACGCCAACCGCGCCGCCGGGCTGGTGCGGCAGTTGCTGGCGTTCTCGCGCAAGCAGCGGCAGGAGCCAGAGGTGCTCGATATAGGCGACACGCTGCGCGATCTGGCGCATCTGCTTGGCCGCCTGCTGGGCGAGCGGGTGACCCTCACGCTTGCCCATGGCGAGGACGTGCCGCCGATCAGGGTCGACCGGCGGCAGATGGAACAGGTGCTGATCAACCTGGTGGTCAATGCCCGCGATGCCATGCCGCTGGGTGGCGAAATCCGGATCGAGACTCGCCCGCTGGTGCTGGCGCAGGAAACGCTGCGCGACAAGGCCCGCATTCCCGCCGGAAGCTACACGCTGATCGAGATTCGCGATGAGGGTGTCGGCATTCCGGCCGAGCGGCTGCCGCGGATATTCGAACCCTTCTACACCACCAAGCGCCCGGGCGAGGGGACCGGTCTGGGGCTCTCCACCGTCTACGGGATCGTCAAGCAGTCGGGCGGTTTCATCTTCGCCGAAAGCATCGAAGGGCAGGGCACCAAATTCACCCTGTACTTCGCCGCCTGCGATCCGGCGCAGGCGGATGCAGCCGCCGCGGTGGCCTCCCGTCCCGCGCCGCTGCCCGCGCGCCGAAGCACGGGCACGGTCCTGCTGGTCGAGGATGAAGTGCCGGTCCGCGCCTTCACCGCGCGCGCTCTGGAAATGCACGGCCACACGGTGCTCGAGGCTGACAGCGGCGAGGCCGCGCTGGAACTGCTCGCGGACCCGTCGGTGCATGTGGATCTGTTCCTGTCGGATGTGGTTCTGCCGGGGCTGGACGGTCCCGGTTGGGTCGCAGAGGCGCGGCAGGCCCGGCCCGATGTCGGGGTGATCTTCATTTCCGGGCATGCGGAGGATCATCTGCCGCTATCGGGGATGTCGGTACCGAACGCGGTATTCCTGGGCAAGCCCTACACCTTGCGGGAACTCAACGCGCTGGTCTCGGAGAAACTCGGCTGAGCCTGCGGGCGCTTCGGTGGCCATGCGTCGGTGGAAAACGCCCTTTGCGCAGCCGCGCCCAGGGCCGTGCGCGTGGCGCCCTTGCGTGTCCCCCCGAGTGCCTATGCCGGGCGGGCGGGTGCGCCACATGCGTCGGCGCGGTCGGGGACTGGCCAAGGCATCGGCGGTCCCGTCATTGGCTGATCGTGCGATGTGGCGCGGGCGCGGCGGAAGCGCCGGGGCGAGGCAGCGAGGATATGGAAACGCAGAAAAGACAACGCAGAAAGAAGACGCCGAGCAGAGCAGGGTGTGCAGAGCGGGTAGGGAAACGCGCCCCGGAACAGCGCCCCGCGGTCCGGTTGCCGCTGCGGCATCACAACTTGGCAAACGCTTCAGGAAGGACTCGTCACGGATGGTCGCGCGCGTTATGGTTTCGTATGGTTTTGGCATCGTTCCTTCGCTCCGAGTTTACCCCGGCGACGCGCGCGGCGTGGCGGGCGCGCCTGACGCTATCATTCCTCGCGCTGCTCCTTGGCGCATGGCTGCTGACGGCGACCGCGAATGCGCAGCCGGATCAGCGCCGCATGGCATTGATTGTCGGCAACTCCGATTACCGCGAAGCCGAGGTGCTGCCCAACGCGGCGCGGGATGCGCGCGCGCTTGCCAGCTCGGTCGAGAACCTCGGGTTCGAGGTGACGCTGCTTCTGGACACCGAATTCGACCAGTTCGAACGCACCGTCACACGTTTCGCCCAACGGGCCGAGGACGCCGATGTTGTCCTGTTCTATTTCTCCGGGCACGGGTTCCAGCTTGAGGGTGCCAACTTCCTCGCCCCGGTTTCCGCCAGCCTGCGCTCGGTCGAGGAGATCGAGGCGCAAACCCTGCGGCTGGACCGGATCATCGCGGACATCTCCGGCCCAGGGCGGCAGACGGTGGTGCTGCTCGATGCCTGCCGCAACAACCCGCTGCCGCCGTCCCTGCGCGGGACCTCCCGGGACGGTCTGGCGCAGACCGAAACCGGGACCGACACTTTCGTCGCCTTTGCCACCCAGCCCAACAACATCACCTTTGACGGGCGTGACGGTAACAGCCCCTTCACGACGGCGCTGCTGACCCACCTGGATACGCCGGGCGTCAGCATCTCGGAAATGATGATCCGCGTGCGCAGCGATGTGTCGCGGCAGACGCTGGGCCGCCAGATCCCGTGGGACCAGAGTTCGCTAACGAAGCCGTTCTATTTCAACGCCGTGCAGTCCTCGGCCGATGACATGGCGGAAATCGACCTGGACATGTTCGTCGGACAGGACCGCGAACGGCGCGAATGGGCGGTGCAGTTCCTCGTCAGCATCGGCATGCAGATCACCATCGAGGAAATCGACGCGGAATTGCGCGCCCGCGGCCTGCTGCCGGAAGAAGAGGCGATCGAAGTCGCCGCTGCCCCGCCCGAGCCCGAGCCGGAACCGGAACCGGAACAGAGACCGCAGTTCCTCACTGTGCCGGTGCCGACGGGTGCACCCGAGCGCGAAGAGCCTGCCGCCGAGTCTGTCGCCGAGCCTGCACCGGAGCCGGAGCTTGCCGAGGCGCCCGAGCCCGTCGCACGGGACCCGGAGCCGGAACCCGAGAGCGCTGCCGCCGATGTGGCCGAAGCGGACGCCTCGGAGCCGGCGGTTGAGGAAGAGGCGCTGGACCTCGCCGCCCTGCCAAGCCCGCCCGAGCCGGAGCTTTCCGAAGCGCCCGAGCCCGCTGCACGGGACCCGGAGCCGGAAGTCGAGAGCCCCGCTGCCGATGTGGCCGAAGCGGACGCCTCGGAGCCGGCGGTTGAGGAAGAGGCACTGGACCTCGCCGCCCTGCCAAGCCCGCCGGAGCCGGAACCGCAGCCTGAACCCGACCTGGCGGCGCGCCCTGATCCGCTTCCGGAACCCGAGGCCGACCCGGTGCCCGAGCTTGCAGAGGATCCCGCGCCCGATCTGGAGTTCCCCGATATCTCGAGCATGGTCGCAACCCGCGTGGCGGCCGAAAGCCCCGGTGACATGCTGGTGCTGGCGGCGCTGGAGCCGGGGCAGGCGTTGACGCCCCATGTCGGTGCCCAGCGCCGGATCATCGGGGTGGAGATCGAGCCCGAAGTGCTGCCGGACAACATCGTCTTCGCGCTGCAGGAAGAGCTTGCGCGCGTGGGCTGCTACCGGATGCGGGTCGATGGCATGTGGGGGCGTGGATCAGCGCAGGCGCTGGTGAATTTCTACATGCGCACCGGTCTGAACCCGCCGTCTGACACGCAGCCGTCGGCGGCGATCTGGCGCACCGTGCGCGACACCGAGGGCGAGGTTTGCCCGCCGCCCGCGCCCCGGGCCGCCGCACCGACCCCCACGACCGGTACAGGGACGCGCACCGGTGGTCAGGCGCAGGCCCCGGCACCAGCTCCGGCACCGCAGCCGACACAGCCCTCTGGTGGGCGTGGCCTGGACAGTGGCCGCGGTGTCGGCGGGTTGCGCTGACATGGCTGCGCGGCTGTCCCGTTCCCGTTGCTGCGGGGACGGCACACGAGTGCCATGATTGCCGCCCCGACCGGCGCCGATGAACGGTTCCGGGCGGCGCGCGAAGCGGCGGCACGCCGCCGTCGCTCCGGGCGCTGGCGGCGGCTTGCCGTTCTTGCCGCCGCGCTGGTAATCGTCCTTGGCGCCGCGGGCTGGGCATTTGTCCGCTTTGACCTTGCATCGCAGATCACCTTTGGACCGCCCGAGCGGGCCGAGATCGCGGCGCCCGAGGTCCCCGAACTTTCGCTGACCGCCGCCGACCCCCGGCCAGACCCCAATGGCGCGGCGCCTGCCGATGATGCGGATGACGACGACCTTGCGGCCCCGGCGGCGCTGATCGACTTGCCGGGCCAGCCCATGCGCCTGCAACTGGGCGCTGCCGGGGAGCGGCGCAACCAGATGCGGGTTCCGCGCCCCGAACTGCCCGAGGATACGCGCGGGGCGGGCGACCTGATCCGGTTGCAGGACACGCTCATCGCCTCGGGCGAGCGGGTGGCGGTGATGCTGCCCTCCAGCGGCGAGGATTTTGCCGTCTTCCAGGCGCAGCGCCAGCGGGCGGGGGGATCGGGCGGTCAGGCGACACCTGCGCCCTTGGTGTCCGACGCCTCTGCGGGCGAACTTGCGGGGGATGAGGTGCGCCTTGCCCGCCCGGGCACCGTGGCCGCGGCAGAAGCGCACCGCACCTGGCATGCCGAGCGTGCCCGGCAGACGGGCCGCTTCCTGCACGGGAGCAGCCGTGCCCCCACCCGCGCGACCGACCGACGCCATGGCCTTTTCGAAGATACGATCCTGCGCGTCACCGCCCCGTCGCCGATGGCGGACTTGCTGACGCTCGAAGGGCTCGAATCGCCGCAGGCCGAGGCTGTGGCTGATGCGGTGCGCGCGCGATTCGAGGTCGATACGGTGACCCCCGGCTTCGTCATCGCCTTGCGCACAGTGCCGGACCGTGACGCGCCGGAGCGGTCGCTGTTCTCGCAGCTCACGCTCTATGATGGCGAGCGATATATCGGCTCGCTCGCGCGGGATACGGGGACCGACCGCGTTCCGCTGTCGATGATGACCAGCGCGCGCCCGCCGCCCGAAGACGACGACGCCGAGGACGACGCCCAGGAGGCAGGGACCGAAGGCGCCGTGCCCGAAGAGGCCAGCGACACTGGCGACCGCGACACCGGGACAGCGCCACCGGAGGCGGAACTGCGGCTGGTCATGGCCTCGGACCCTTGGGTGGGCCGTGATTTCACCGTCGCCGGGGAGGCCCCGCAAGCAGCCGGTCCGACCGAAATGCGCGTCCTCGACGCCCTGTTCAGCGCCGCCATGCGCCACGGGATCGAATCGTCGCTGGTCGGGCAGATCATCATGCTGCTGTCCGAGGCGCATGATCTGGACGGCATGGTGCATCCCGGCGACCGCTTCACCCTGCTGATGAGCGAAGAGCGGCACCCGGACCAGGATGCGGCGCTGTCACAGGTGCTGTATCTGGGGATCGAGGGGCGCGAGGTGAACGCCACCTGTTATGTCTTCAAGCCGCCGGGGCGCGACAATTACACCTGCTATGGACGCAGCCCCGGCACCGGCGCCGGGGCCGCCGCGCAGGTGGAAACGGGCGACACCGAGACCCTGACCGCCGGGCAGGAGGTGGAAACGCTCGTCAACCGGATCATCCAGATCGAATCCGCCGGACGCGCGGATGCCCGCAACCCGCTGTCGACCGCGACCGGGCTGGGCCAGTTCATCGAATCGACCTGGATCCGGATGATGAACACCTATCGCCCCGACCTGTCGGCGACGATGTCCCGCGCCGAGCTTCTGGCGCTCCGGGTCGAGCCCGATATCTCGCGCGAGATGGTCACGCATCTGGCCCGCGAGGGGGAGAGCTACCTGCGCGCGCGGGGGCATCAGATCACCGCCGGACGGCTGTATCTGTGCCATTTCCTGGGCATGGAAGGGGCGCACCTGGTGCTGTCCTCGCCGCTGGATGCGGATCTGCAGGAACTGCTTGGCGCCGGGGTGATCAACGCCAACCCGTTCCTGCGCGGTAATGATGTCGCCTGGATCATCAACTGGGCCGAGAATCACATGCAGCGCGCCTCGGGGCGGGTGGCGATCATCCGTGAGCCGCAGGAGTTGCGCGATTTCCGGCAAGCGGTGGATTCGGCGCTGGGCTGAGCCTGCGTCGCCTCGGATCAGTCCAGACTGCGCAGCCGGTTCATGGCCGCCGTGAACCCCATGAGCGAGACTTCAAGGTCCAGCGCCTGGCCCTGCAGGGTCTGCATCCGCACTGTCGCGCCCGTGCCGCGCTCCATGGCCGCGACCGCATCTGACTCCAGATCGGCATTGGCAATGCAGCCGTTGGACAGACAGGTCAGGAAACCCATCTGAATCACGTCGGTATCCTCCAGGCGGATCCTGACTCCATCGCTCAGCAGCACGCCGAAGGGGGCGATCACCGTCATCGCCGTGCCGCCGCCCTCGGTGCGGCGCAATCCCACGGTCAGCACCCGCTGACCGCTTTCGCGCTGCGACAGTTGTTGCACCATCTCGCACACCCGCGTCGAGGCGGCGCCGTCCTGCGGCTGGGAAACGGCCTGCGTGACGCATTGCACCACCCAGTCGCGATAGGTCTCGTTCAGACGGTCGGGCCCTTCGCTTTCCTGTGCCGACGCGGGCAGGGCCAGCGCCAGGCTGCCCAGCGTCGCCGCGATCACGGTTGCGCGTTTGAACGGGGATGAAGACATGATGGGTCCTTTTGCAGCGCGGATGTCTCGCCACCCTATGGAACCGGGCCAGCCCCTTCAATCGGTAACCGGAAACAGATCCGACAGGATCGCGGTGAAGTCGCGGTTCAGGTAGCCCTTGGCCTTGAACAGCAGGATCGGGATGGGGCTGGAGGGTTCGGCCCGGCGGTAGTAATTCTCGACCGCGGTGATCTGCGCCGTAGCCTCGGCGCGGGTGGTGATCGGGTCGGGTTCCGGCGCGGGGTCCGAGGGGTCCTCGCCTTCGGAGGTGAGTTCGCGCATCCGGTCCATGGCCAGCAGGAACCCTTCGCCCGCGTTGAAATCGATTCGGGCATTACCGGCCTGTTCGGGCAGCAGGATTTCCAGCGCCCGCACGAGCGGCTGTCCGACCAGCAGACGCGATTGCCGGATCAGCAACAGGGCCGGGGAAGAGGGCTCGTAGCGGTTGAAATAGGTCTCGATAGCGCCCAGCGCGGCGCGTGCTTCGGCCATGGTGGCAATGTCGCCCACGCTCACGGCAGGCGCGGCCGCCGCGGCCACGGGTGCGCCGTCATCGGGGGTTTCCGCGGCCTCGTCCACCGCCTCGTCCGGGGTGTCCTCGGCCACCGCGTCGCTTTCGCCGAAGTCCTGCCGGGCCTCGATCAGCAGCTCCAGCATGGCGTCGACCTGCGGGCTCACGGCCGACAGGTTGGGCCGGAAGGCGCCGGTTTCCGCCACCATGCAGGTGTTCTCGATCGTCTTGATCGCCGTGCGCAGCCGGGACAGAGCGTTGAAACTGGCCTCGACCTGCGGCCCGTTTTCCAGATTGCGCAGCGCTGCAACGATGGCGGCGGCGTCTTCCTCGGTCTCGGCGCCGATCTTGTTGCGCCTGCCCGACGAGACCGCATAGCGCCGAAAGGTCAGTGCCTTCAGGCGGCGGTCGTTGGCCAGCGGCGCAAACTCCAGCGGCATCACCACCGTGGCGGGCGTATCCAGCAATTCGAGCGCGTTGGTGCGTTCGATGTTGTCTTCGTGCACGCGGGGGTGGACATGGTCCCAATACCGTTCCAGCAGCCCGGCGGTCAGTTCGGCGCAGTCGGCCAGAAGCTCCAGGTTGCCCGACAGCGCCGCGAATTGCGCCAGCAAGACCACCAGCCGCAGATCGCGTGACCGGTCCAGCAGTTTTTCGACGTTGGCGCGTTCCTTCTTCAGGTCGATGTTGCTGCGGTCGAAGGGGACGAGGTTCGAACCGGAGGCGAAGCTGCCTTCGCCGCCCTGCGTGAAATACCGCTCCGGCAGGCGCGACATTGCGCTGTCGTAGTAGGTCTCGAACTCGGGGTCATACGCGTCGTAAAGGTCCGGTCCGCAGGGTTCATCCTCGGACAGCGGGTCCAGAAACCTTTCAAGCGCCATGCAGCCCCCACCGCAAAGGCCCGCTGCTTTCGGGGGCCGTCGTCCATCGAATCAGGTCGTTCATCGCGTCAAGCGGAAAGGCGCGCCCGCGGGGCGCGCCCTTGTCCTTACCGGTCACGTGTCAGTGCAGCGTGCCGCGCATCTCCACCCGGCGATTGATCGGATCCATCGGGTCGTCGACCCGGGGCGTTGCGGCCCCGTGGCCGATGGCCTTCAACCGCTCGGCCTCGACGCCGAGGTCGATCAGATACTCGGTCACCGCCGCTGCGCGCCGTTCGGAGAGCACCAGATTGTATTGATCGCCGCCCACCGCGTCGGTGTGCCCTTCGACCAGGAAATCGGCAATCTCGAGCCGCGGGTCGTTGAGCGCATCGGCGAAAACCCGAAGGTTTTCACGCGTTTCCGGCGTCAGGTCGTAGGAGTCGAACTCGAAGTTCACCATCATGTCGAGCGCGGGCGGAACCTCGGGCGCGCATTCCTCGGCGGTGCCGATACAGATCGCGCGTGCGGCGCCCAGATCGATCGTGCCGATCAGGTGATCGACAAGCTCATCCTTCGAGAAACTGGTGTCGGCGGCGGCCTGTGACATCGACAATGTCAGGGACATCGCACCGGCAGCCGCGCATAGAAGCATTTTCTTCATGGCCGACCTCATCGCTGATAATTGAGCGATCATACCTGAAATGTGCTGTCCGCGCAATCTTGCATGTTTCCGCAGGCGGGATTGGCGCGCTGCTGGCGCCTCACCCTCGGGTCTGTTGATCATAGGCTTCGGCGAAATGCTTCAGGAACACGTCCAGCATCCCGTTGTCATGCGCGTGCACCTTGGCGTCCCAGCGCTGCACATAGACCTCCCACGCGCGCGCCTTCTTCGAGGCCAGCAGCGACTTGCCGGCGCGGGCCTCGATGGATTCGGGCGCGAGGTCATCGAGCAGCCGCGCCAGGGCGGGCTGGATGGCCGCGTGGGTGGCGTGCTGGTGGCGCTTGACGTCGTCAAAGCCCTGCCGGATGGCCGCGGAGCCGCGCATGTAGCCGATGCGCTGGGGGCCGAACATGGCGCGCAGGGCCTCTTCGGGTCCGGGCAGGAACTTGAGCGGGTTGTTGTCCTCGCGTCCGATCATGGTGCGCTGGCCGGACCGCACCGACTGCTTGGCGATGGCGCGGGCCTGCAGCAGCATGGCCAGATCCTCGGCGACCACGCGCAGCGCCTGGCCGATTTCGCGCGCGGTTTCGGCCTCGGCACCGGCGCCCAGACTGCCCGGCGGCAGCCCGGCACCGGCGCATATCTGGTCCAGAAGCGACCCATCGCCCGATGCGCCAGGACCGGCCTGGCCGCCGTGGCCCGGCTGCGGGGGCGGTTCGGCGCGCCGATGCTGCGGCGGAAAGGACGCCGGTTGTCCGGTAAACCCGCCCGAGGCTGGCGGCACCGATTGTGGATGCGGCGCCTGCGGTTGCGGCGCGCCATAACCTTGCGGGGGATGGAAGGCGGCGGGCGATTGCTGCGGCGGGAAGGTTCCCGCCTGACCCCCCGCCGGACCCCCCGCCGGACCCGGTGGAACGCTTTGCGGCGCGCCCGGCGGTGCGTGGCCCGGGGCAGCGCCGGGCCCGAAGGGACTGCCTTCGGACCCCGCGCCGGGGGGGCTGGCCGGGACACCGTTCCCTGCAGGCGCAGCGCCCCCGAATGGGCTGTCGCCCGGCGGGCGCGGCTGCGCCGCGGGTCCGCCATCCCCGCCATGGCCCGGCGCGGTTCCGAAGGGCGAGGCTTCGGCGGGCGCCTGCTCTGTCGGCCCCGCCGGAGAGGATGCGAAGGGCGAGGTCTCGGCGGGCGGTGAGGGTGGCGCGCCTTGCGGTAGCGGTTGCGGTGGCTGGCCCCACGCGCCGCCTCCGGGCGGCACCGACTGCGGTGCCGACGCCGGAGTGGGGGCGGCTGGTGTAGGGGGCGATGACGCCGCCCCGGCAGGCGCGCCGAACGCGCTCCAGATGTCGCTCCCGGACCCGCCGCCCGCTCCCGCCCCACCGAAACCGCCTCCCGCAGGGGCGTCCGGAAAGCCACCGCCTGCGGGGGCCTGGCTGACGGGCGCGGGGCTGGCGCCCTGCTGCTGCGTGAGTTCGACCCGGATCATGTAGGGACCAAGCTGCAGTTCGTCGCCGCTTTCCAGCCGGTGCGGGCTCTTGACCCGCGATGACGCGCCATTCAGGTAGGTGCCGTTGGTCGACAGGTCATACAGCATCCACGACCCGCGTTCCCACCGCACCTCGAAATGCCGCCCCGAGACGATCCTCTGCGGATCGGGCAGCACCCAGCCCATGCCATAATCGCGCCCGACATCGAGCGAGCGCCCCTCGTCCACCGACACTTCCACCGGGCCGCCGTCGGGCAGCGTGGACATGTTGGCAAGCCGGAGTGTGAGCTGTTGCATTCAAACGCCTTCATCGTGACCGCGCGCGCTGGTGCGCGCCCGGAGCCTTGTTCATTCCCGGTTGCCCGTGCCGCGCCCGCCCCCGAAACGGCGCCCCGAAACCTGCCGGGCGTCGGCGCGCAACCGCGTTGGCACTGACGATAGCAGGCAGGGTCGGCTTGAGCAAAGACAGCCGTCTCTGCAGAGCAAAAAAACCGTTTTGACGCAACACATACTCGTGTGGGAGCGCGCGTCTCGCCGGTCTCGTAGGGACCCCATGCCTCAGCGTCCGGAACCGGAAACGCGGAAATTCGCCATTGGCAACACTGCGCGCTTAATCATCAGGCAGATTTGTGGTATATAGCCGGATGAGATTGATATCCCGATGCATAGGGGTGCGACAATGAACAGACAGAATTTCGACCAGCGCCGTGGTGGCGCGGGCAGATATGCGGTTGCGGCGGCCATTGGCGGCGCGGTGCTCGTGGCATCGGGGGCTGCGGCCTGGCCGGTGCTGAAATCGGTGGTCGGCAGTGACGTTGCCACCGCTGTCACCGCGCCGGACGCGGCGCCAGGCGCTGATGAAGCTCAGCTTCTGCGGGTGTCTGCCTTTGTGGCCGATACCGAACTCTCCAGCGATGTGGCGGCCATTTCGACCATGTCGGTCCCGTCGGCGCTGACCGATCCGAACGGTCTGAACGGCGAGCAGCACGGCGTGGCGCCCGAGATGACCTTTGTGCCCGATGCGCCCGAATCGCAGCGGGAAGATGATTCGCCGCTGGTGCAGCCGGTCCTGCCTCGGACCGCGCAGGATGCAGGGCATCACGAAGGGTCGTCGGATCGCATGCCCCCGGACCCGCGGTTCACGCCGCGCAGCCTTGTCAGCGCTCCTGCACAGCAAAGCCCGGTGGTGGGCAATGCGGACCAGCAGGTGAGCATGCGGGACGATACCCCCTTGGGCCGCAGCTGGAGCGTCGGACAGTTCCGGTGACAGCCGGGGCTGACCGTGGCGTGACAGCAGGCGCGTTCCTGGTCCTGGCGGCGATTGGGTGAACTGAGGGGCGGCAATGCAGCGCCCCTCAGGTGTCTGGGTGCGTGCCTCTGCCGGAGTCGCAAGTCTCAGTTCGCAGGTCTCAATCCGCTTGTCCGGGCAAAGGGTTTCTTTGCGGCTTCGGATATCCGTGATATCTCTGCAGAACAGGGAGACATGATCACGGGAGACACCGATGCCATCGGACAAGACGCGCCACCCCGGACATCTGCGATTGCATTTCAGACAACTTGCCGCGCGAGGGCTGGCGACGGCCGCCGCCGTCGCGCTGGTCATGGCCGCAGCCGTGGTCCCGGGCACGAAACCCGCCGCAGCACAGCCCGCCGACCGGTTCCATCTGGAACTGAACAATGTCGAGGATGCGGACGCAAGTTGCCGGATCACGTTTCTGGCCCATAATGAAACCGGGGTCGATTTCAGCGAAACCGCGTATGACGTCGTGGTGTTTGACGAGCGCGGGGTCGTTTCCCAGCGGCTGATCCTGGAGTTCGGTCAGTTGCCGCTGGGCAAGACGCGGGTGGTGCAGTTTCTGCTGGAACGCACGTGTGACGGCATTTCCCGGTTGCTGATCAACGGCGTGGAAGAATGCATCGAGGATGGTGGCGCCGCGTCGGGCATGTGCCTGGATGCGCTGGTGACCAGTTCACGCGCGGATGTGCAGTTTGGGTCATGACGCCGGGCGCCGCGCCGCACCCGGCGCGGCGCTGAGCGGTGCGGCAAGAGAGTGCGCGCATGACGGGTTTCCTTCCGCATGAATTGAGCGGCCTCGCCTGGGTGGTGCTGGGCGCACTGGCACTGGTGTCGGTAGGTGCGCTGACGGTCACCCTGTTCAAGCTGATCCAGTTCCAGCGCCTGGGCCTGGGCCGGGCGCGCAAGGTTCGCCCTGTGCTGGATGCGTGGCTGCGCGGCGACCGGATCGCCGCGGCGCGCGCGGCGCAGGGTGGCGACGGGGTGCGGATGCGGGTCATGGCGGCGCTGATGGGCGCGCTGGAGGCGCGGCCCTCCGACTGCGACCATGCCCAGCGGCTGGCCACCCAGCGCGCGCTCGAGGAACTGGCGCGGATGTCCGCCAACATGCGCGTGCTCGAAGCGGTGGTGCAGGCGGCACCGATGCTCGGGCTGCTGGGCACCGTGATCGGCATGATCGAGGCGTTCGGCCGGATCGCCGAGACCACGGGCGCCGCCGATCCGGCGCTGCTGGCGGGGGGCATCTGGACCGCGCTCATCACCACGGCGATCGGTCTGGCCATCGCCATCGTCTTCTACTTCGTCTCGATCTGGCTCGAAGGGCGAATCACCCGCGAGCGCGAGGCGCTGGAAAGCCTGATCATGACCGTGGTCAACGCCGAGCCGGTCCCCCAGGGCTTTCGCTGAGCCATGGCGGAGCCCGGCGCGCCGTCCGGTTTGCAGAAGGGGTTTCTGACCGCGCCCGTGCGCTCGCGCCCAGCCTTTGCGCTGACGCCCCTGGCGGACATCATGTTCCAGCTTCTGATCTTCTTCATGCTGACCACGTCGCTCGCGCCCTATGCGCTGGTGCCGCTGGTGCGCGCCGCCGCGCCCGAGGCCGGGGCCGCCCCTGCCGCCGAAGCCCCCGCGCCGGACAGCGCGGCGCCGGCGGTCTGGAACCTCGGGCAGGGGGTGGTGCGCTCGGGCGGCGCGGAGGTGCCGCTTGCGGACCTGCCGCTGGTGCTGGCGGAGCTGCGTGATTCGCGGGTCGAGGAGATTCTCCTGTTCATCACCGATACCGCGCGCACGCAGGACATGGTGACGGTGCTGGAAGCGGTCGAGGATGCGGGCTTCGCGCGGCTTCGGCTGATGGGGCGCTGAGCATGGACGCGGGCGGGACCAGACCACGGGCGCAAGGGACGGGCGGCGGGGCAGGAGCCGGCGCCGTTCGCGCCTTGCCCGCGCCGCCGCCGCGCCGTCGGCCGGATTTCTCGCTGGCGACGGTGAATATCGTGCTGCTGCTGGTGCTGTTCTTCCTCGTTGCGGGCAGCATCGTCTCCGAGGAAGAGCGCGTCGTCGACCTGCCGGAAACCCTGTCCCTGCCGCTGGAAAACCTGCCCCGGCCCCTGCTGGTGATCGGGGCCGAGGGGACGCTGGCCTATGAGGGCACGGCGGTGGCGGATCGCGCGGCGCTGATGGCGGTGCTGACCGAGGCCGCCCCGCCCCGCGTCTATGTCATGGCGGCGCGTGACCTGCCCGCCAATGCACTGGTGCAGACGGTCGCGGGGCTGGCCGGCGAAGGGATCGAAGTGTCGCTGGTTACCGTGCGCGAAGGGCCCGCGCCGGGTGCCACGCCTGACGCCGGACAGGGCGCAGGGCAGGGCGCCACGCCCGAGGCGGTGCCATGAGCGTGGCCTGGCAGGACCCGCCGGACACGGGCGACCCGCCGGCCTGGATGCTTGCGGGCGCGGTGGCGCTGTCGGTGCATATCCTGCTGGCGGCGGTGTCGGTGCGGCTGGCCGATCCGTGGGAGCCGCCGCCGGTGGCCGAGACCGAAATCGTGATCGAGACGATTCCCCTCTTCGCCGGTGGCCCCGAGGCGGTGCCGCAGGAGGCCATCACCGCCAGCCGCGCCGATGCGCGTGCCCGTGATGGCGGCGCCGCAGAGCGCGCAGCCACCGAGCGCGCCGACACCTCGGCCGCGCGGGATACCGGCGCCAGTGCCGCGCAAACCGCCATGCCCGATGCCGCCCAGGCAGCCCCTGCCACCGACCGGCAACAGGCCACCGAACTGGCCGCGGCGCGCAGCGACGCGGTGATGCCCGAGCGTGCCACCCCGGCCCCGACGGCACCACAGGAGCGCGCAGCCGACGGGGCTGCGCCGGGCCTTGCCCCCACCGCGCCCACCGCGCCTGCGGAACGCGACACTGATGCGACCAGGGCGGTGCCTGCGGTGCCGGATGCGCCCGCGGCGCCGGAGGCGTCGGCGGCGCGGGCGGCAACCGAGGTCCCGCGCCGTGCGGCTACGGCGGCGCCAATTGTCGCCGCCCGCCCTGAAGCGGCCGAGCGCGCCGCCACCGGCCCGGTTGCAGCCGCACCTGCAGCGACACCGGATCGGACCACGGCGGCACCCGAACGGGCGGCGCCCATGCGCACCGCGCCAGATCTTGCAGGCGTGCGCCCCGCGCAACCCGCGCCCCAGCCGCCGCAGCGGCCCGCGGACCAGTTGCGCCCAGCCCCTGCCGCCCCTGTGGCTGCGGCCCCCGTTCCCGAGACACCTATGGCGGATGCGCCGCGAAGGGTGGCGGCGGTACCCGAGCCCCCCGCAGAGGCCCCCGCAGAGGCCCCCGCAGAGGCCCGCGCCCCCGGCACGGCAGCCCCCCCTGCTGAGGCGGCAACCGGTCCGGTCCTGCCCGAGCGCGCGCCCGACACGCGCGCAGAGCCCGACACGCGCGCGGAATCGGTTGCGGCCCGCGCCCCTGCCGCCGCACCGCCCGTGTCGGAGGCCGCGCCTGTGCCCCCAGCGGGGGCGCCTGTGCCGGAGCCCGCCGCACCGGTGCCCGCCCCCGACGATTCTGCACCACAGACCGGAGAGAGCCGACCGCCATCGGCGCCGCCAACCATGGTGCCTCCGACCGAGCCGCCTTCAACCGGCGCGCCTCCAACCGCCGCACCCGCCCGTGTTGCGCCGGAACAGACGCCCCGCGAACGGGTCAGCGCCGAACCGGAACAGATGGCGGCGCTCGCCCCGGTGGACGAGGACGCCGAACGCATGACCGGGCAGGCAGCCGGCGACCTGGCCGCGCCGAGCGATGAGGGCGAGGCCACCCCGGACGCCCGCGATCTCTATGCGCAGGTGCTTGACCATCTGCGCAGCCTCGAGCCCGAACCCTGCTTCACCGCGCTGCCCGCCCTGGCCGAAGACAACAGCCTGCGGTTCGAGGTGTTCGGCGCCACCGACGCGCAACTGCAGGATTTCCGCAGCGGGATCGAGGCGCGCACCGGGCTGATCCCCGGCATGGTGATGCGGCCGATCACCGAGGGGCAGTGCGAAACCGTCGATTTCGTCCGCCGCGCCCCGGATTATCCCGCCTACAACCTGTATTTCACGCTCGAGAATCGCGAGATCGAAAGCGGCAGTCAATTGAGTGGTCGCATTCACAACAGTTTCGGACGGCAGGTTCATTTGCTGCTGGTCGACAATGCCGGGCGGGTGCAGCGGCTGGATACTTTCCTGCAGTTCGCAGGCGGCACGGCGTCGTTCGATATCCCGATGACGCTGCGCGGCAGTCCGGTCGACACCTTCCAGTTGCTGCTTGCGCTGGCAGCACCTTCGTGGCTGGAAAGCGTCCGTGCGGTCACCGAACCGACCGAGGCGCGTGACTTCTTCGCGGCGCTCAATCGCGAAATGGATGAACGCAGCATCGCGCCGGACATATCGCTTATTGCTTTTTCCGTGCGCTAGGCGCAGCATCCTATCTTTCTTTCAATTGACATCGCAGGCCTTCTCTGGCTTCATATTCTCTCAAACAGGGGAAAGTTTTCATGTCAGACTCAGCGCGCAAATTTCTGAAGCGGAACCGGCCGCCGCGGGTGAATATCTCGTATGAAGACCCGTACGAGGCCGAGAGGAACGTCGAGCTTCCCTTCGTCATGGGGGTGATGGCCGATCTGTCCGGCAACGCTTCGGAGAAAGAGAAGCCGAAGATCGCCGACCGGAGCTTCACCAACGTCGACATGGAGAATTTCGACGACTTCATGGCCAGCGTCGAACCCGCCGTCAGCTTCACCGCCGAAAACAAGCTCGGCGGCGAGGAGGGCGAGAAGCTTGGCGTGTCCCTGAAGTTCTCGAAGATGGAGGACCTGGAACCCGGCAAGATTGCCCAGCAGGTTCCGGCTCTGAAGGCGCTTCTGGATGCCCGGCAGCAGTTGAGCAACCTGCAGCGTTACATGAACGGCAAGTCGGCGGCGCAGGAGATGCTCAAGAAGTTGCTGTCCGACCCGGAGCTGATGAAGATGCTCGAGAAGAAGGCCGCCGACGAGGGCGGCGAGGCCGAGAGCAAGGATTGACCGTTGACGGCCGTCTGCCCGCGCTGCGACAGGCGGCGTCGTGGTGATGTGATTTGAACCCAGAGGAAGGCCAGGAATGGAGCAGGAAACCCAGCGCGCCGCTGAGGCCGATGTCGGTGTCGAGGATTTTTCGGCGCTTCTGAAGCAGAGTTTCAAGCCTCGGACGGCTGATGCCGAAACCGAAGTCGAGAATGCGGTCAGCACGCTTGTAAAGCAGGCGCTGAATGATCAGTCGGTGGTCAAGGATGACATCATCGACACGGTGGACGAGATCATCGCCCGGCTGGACGAGAAGCTGTCCGAGCAGATGAACGTCATCCTTCACAATCCCGAGTTCCAGAAGCTCGAAAGCGCCTGGCGCGGACTGGATCATTGCGTGCGCAACTCGGAGCCTGACGCCACGATGAAGGTGCAGGTGATGAACGTGTCCAAGTCCGAGCTTGAGCGCGAGTTGCGGTCCTATCGCGGTGCGAAATGGGATCAGAGCCCGCTGTTCAAGAAGATCTACGAGGGCCAGTTCGGCCAGTTGGGCGGCGAGCCGTTCGGCTGTCTGATCGCCGACTATCAGTTCGACCATTCGGGCGCCGACGTGAACGTGCTGCGCGAGATGGGCAAGATCGCCGCCGCCTCGCTGGCGCCGTTCATCGCCAATGCCGCGCCCAACCTGATGGGGTTCGACAACTGGAACGAGGTGACGAACCCGCACGACCTGAGCACGATCTTCGAAACCCCCGATTATGCCGGGTGGAAATCGCTGCGCGACAGCGAAAACTCGCGCTACGTGGCCCTGTGCATGCCGCGCGTGATGGCGCGTGCACCCTATGGTCAGGACAGCGCCCCGGTCGAGGAATTCAACTTCGAGGAGGAAACCGACGGCCACACCGGCGAGAAATACTCGTGGATGAGCGCGTCCTATGCCATGGCGGCGAACATTGCCCGCGCGCACAAGGAGTATGGCTGGACGGTGCAGATCCGCGGCGTCCAGTCCGGGGGCGAAGTCATCAATCTGCCGGTGCACACCTTCAACACGGACGACGGCGGCGTGGACATGAAGTGCCCGACCGAAGTTGCGATCAGCGACCGGCGCGAGGCCGAACTGTCCAAGTCCGGGCTGATTTCGCTTATCCACCGGGCCAACACCGACAAGGCCGCCTTCATCGGCGCCCAGTCGCTCTACAAGCCCAAGAAATACGCTGACCCCGAGGCGACCGCGTCGGACAATCTGTCCTCGCGCATTCCCTATATCTTCGCGGTGTCACGCTTCTCGCACTACCTGAAGGTGATGGTGCGCGACAAGATCGGTTCGACCAAGGAACGCGATCAGTTGCAGCGCGAATTGCAGAACTGGATTGCGCAGTATGTGCATGCATCCCCTTCCAACGCGACCGAGGCAGAAAAGGCGCGCAAACCGCTGGCGGGGGCGAAAGTGCAGATCGTGGAGGATCCCGAGAACCCGGGATACTACCTCGGCAAGTTCTTTCTGCGGCCGCATTTCCAGCTGGAAGGCATGGACATCGGCATGAGCCTGGTTTCGAAACTGCCGGGCAAGTAACCACGTGGGGCGTTTCGGAACGAGCATTCACTTTTTTTGAGCAAAGGAGCACAATATGGCTGTTGACATGACTCTCGTCATCGACGGGATCGAGGGCGAAACCCAGAAGAGCCAGTGGGAGTCTGAAGGCGGTATCGACCTTGAGGACTGGTCCTGGAACATGACCCAGAGCGGAACCACCCATGACGGCACCGGGGGTGGCTCGGGCCGCTGCAACGTCGGCGACATCAATTTCACCAAGCGGGTGGACAAGGCGTCGGCGGACCTGATCAAGGCCTGCGTCACGGGGAAGCATATCCCCAAGGCCGAGCTTCACGTCCAGAAGGCGGACGGCGACGAGCAGATGGAGTACTTCAGGATCGAAATGAAGATCATCATCGTGTCGTCCTACACCACCGGGGCGGGCAAGGGCGATGATGATACGGTTTTCGAGAACCTGTCGCTGAACTTCCGTGAGTTCAAGGTGGTCTACACCCAGCAGGACGAGACGGGTGCCAAGTCCGGCGAAAACGAAGTCGCCTACGATATCGCGCAAAGCAAGCTCGTCTGAGCGCGTTTCCCGGCTTCTGGTCGTCCCGGCCCCGGTTTCCGGGGTTGGGGCGCCCTGCTTTACATAGTTTTTCTGCTTCGGGTGACCTGCTCCGCAGTCGCAGCGCGTCTGGTTATGCGTCTTGAGGCGCTGCAATGGCCCGAAGCGCGGCGGTGCTACCATGAGCAAAGACAAGAAAACCCGACACCTCAGGCCGCTGCAGATTCCCCTGATGTATGCGTTCAGGGATGCTGCGGAACGCGGGGATTCCCGCCGTGAAGAGCATGTTCAGGATTCCTCGGGCGCTCGGGTTCTGACCGAACGCGGGTCTGTGCGGCGGCGTGGGGCCAACGAGAATCAGCTCAAGCGCAATCTGGATGTTGACCTTGGACATCTGCTCAACACCGTCAACCTGGCCTCGGCCATCGACCTTTCGCCATATCCGCATGTCGCGCGTTCGGTGCTGAATTACGGTGTGAGCGACATGACGCACCTGACTTCCGATGCGCTGGTGGACCGCGAAGTCTCGCGGAACATGCGCGAGACCTTGCGCAATCATGAACCGCGCCTGCTGTCATCCTCGGTCGAGGTGGAGCAGGGCGAGGAGTTCGACGAGATCAACCAGCGCATTTCGCTTCAGATCAGCGCCGAAATGCTGTGCCGCCCCGTTGATGTGCCGCTGGAGTTCACGGCCGAAATCGACATGGGGTCTGGCAAGGTGAAGCTGATGAACCTGGCCGGGTCCGGGTCCGGACGGGGGGCCAGGGATGCGGAGTGATCCATGAAGCAGGAATTCCTCGATGCCTATGAACGCGAACTGAGCGTGCTCTATGAACGGGTCGAGGAATTCGCCAGCACCTATCCCGGCATTGCCGAACGCCTGGGCGGGCTGACACGCGACAAACTGGACCCGGGACTGGCCGGGCTGCTGGAGGGCTCGGCCTTTCTGGCCGCGCGGGTGCAGACCAAGCTGAACGCGGAATTCGACACCTTCACCACGGCGCTGATCGATCAGCTTCTGCCCGATTATCTGGCCCCCACGCCGTCGGCGATGATCGCGCAGGCCACCCCGAATTTTCAGGAACGTGATCTGGCCAAGGGCGTGCGCTTTGCCAAGGGCAGCTATCTTGACGCCGATTACGTGGAGCGGGACCAGCGCATCTCGTGCCGGTTCCGGCTGGCGTCCGACCTGGTACTCTGGCCGCTGCAGCTTTCGCGCGGGGAGTATTTCACCGGACCCGCCCCGTTGCAGGCGCTGGGACTGGAAGTCGGCGAGGGCACGGTGGGCGGGCTGCGGCTGTCGTTCTTTCACCGCACCGCGCAGAACGTGACCGACCCCGATTCCGACGCCGCCCGCGCCGCCCCGCCGGTAAGCACCATCGGCGCCAAGTCGCTGCCGATCTTCCTTTCGGGTCAGTTGAGCGACATGGTCACGCTTTATGAACAGTTTCTGGCCAATTGCCCGCGCATCACCTTTCGCTGGCAGGATCAGAACGGCGACTCGGTCTTCGCCTCGGCGCCTGATGGCATGATCCAGCCCGTGGGCTTTGACCTCGATGAATCGCTCTATCCCGAGGATGGGCGCATTTTCAGCGGGTTCTCGCTCCTGCGCGAATTCATGACCCTGCCGCAGAAGTTCCTTGGCATCCGGCTGGCGGGGCTGGAGCGGATTCTGCCGCGCATCCCGGCCCCGGCCTTTGACATCCTGTTCGAGTTTTCGCGCGCACATTCCCGGCTTGGCGCCACGGTCAAGGCCGAGAATTTCGCGCTCTATGCCGCCCCGGCGGTCAACCTCTTCGAAGAGCGCTGCGCCCGCGTCCGGGTCGGTCCGGAACATACCGAATACCTGGTCACGCCCTCGTCGTTTCCGCAGGTGAACTATGAAATCCACCGCATCATGTCGGTGGACGCGAATTTTCTGGGCCAGCGCGAGAAAGCGCCGGTCTGGCCGATTTATGCGCTGCCCCCGGATAACACCAAGCCGGATGAGGCGCTCTATTTCTCCACCCGGCGGCGCCCGCGGCGGATGACCTCGCATGAACGCCGCTTCGGTGCGTATGGCGATTACATGGGTACCGAAACCCTGATCAGCCTGCATGAACCGGCGCAGATCGACAGCGCGTTTCGCGTGCAAAGCCTGCAGGTGCGCGCGCTATGTTCCAACCGGCACCTGCCCGCGCAATTGCCCATCGGACGCAACGCCGCCGATTTTCACTTGCGCGATGATGTGACCGTGCCGTTGACCTGCATCGCCGGGCCGACCCGGCCGCGCGAATCGATCCTGGAAGCAGACAGCGATTCGCCCCGGCTGGGCGGGCGTGGGGCGCGGCTGTGGCAGTTGATCAGCTTTCTGAGCTTCAACCAGTTCGGGTTGAAGGACCGCCATCGCGGCGACCCGGCGGCGGGCCTGCGCGAGGTGCTGTCGCTCTGCGCCGACATGTCGGATGCGGTCTCCGAAACCCAGATACAGGGGCTGCGCGGTGTCGCATCGCGCCCGGTGGTGCGCATGGTGCGGCGCGCGGACGGGTTTGCGCCCGCACGCGGGATCGAGGTGACGCTGACCTTCGACGAGCGCAATTTCGAAGGCTCGGGCATTGCGCTCATCGGTGCGGTGCTGGACCGGTTCCTGGCCGATTATGTCAACGTGAACTCCTTCACCGAAACCGTGATCCGGTCGGAACGGCGCGGCGAGGTGATGCGCTTTCCGCCGCGCTCGGGCACGGGGCCTGTCCTTTGACCCAGGATACGGTCACCCGCCCGCCGGTTGATCCGGCAACGCCCGCGCCCGCCCGCCGCGCGGGGGCGCGCCCGTTGCCGCGCAACTGGTCCGAGATCCTGCAGCACGAGCCGTGGCGCTTCAGCTACCTATCGCTGATGCGTGAGCTGGAGCGTTCGGCGTGCGACAAGCCCCCAATCGGGCGGTCGCAGGTGATGACGCAGGAAATCGCCATCCCGGTGCAGGAGCCCTTCATGGCGTTTCCGTCCTGCAACGTGGTGGCGACGCAGTGGAACGCGGGCAAGCCGGTGCGGGTCGAAGTGCAGTTTCTGGGCTTTTTCGGTCCGCAAGGCGCGTTGCCACTGTCATCGACGGTTGAGGCGTATCAGTGGAAGGTCTTTCGCAACGACCCGGCCTTCGCCGAATTCACCAACCTGCTGTCCACGCGGTTTCTGCAGCTTTTCTACCGCGCCTGGGCCGATGCGCGTCCCATCGTCCAGCTTGACCGCCCCGAGCATGACCGCTTCCGCGACTGGCTGGGCTCCTTCATCGGGCTGGGCACGCCCGCGCTTAAGGACCGCGACGATATCCCCGATATCGTCAAGCTGCGCTTCGTCGGCCTTCTGGGCAGCCGCGTGCGCAGTGCCGCGCGGCTGGTGCAGATCATGCGCGAGATGCTGGGCCTGAATGTCGAGTTGCACGAGCGCGTCGGCACCTGGCTGGAGTTCGAGCCCAGTGACCGCAGCAGTCTGGGCAGCCCGCGTGCGGTGCTTGGGCAGACCACGGTGCTGGGCAGCCGCTCCTTCAGCGTCAATGACAAGGTGCGGCTGATCATCCACACCGACACGCTGGAAGAATACGGCCGTTTCCTGCCCGGCGGCAGCTATTTCGAGGTGGTGGCGGGGTTCCTGCATTTCTACCTCGGTCAGACCACCGAGATCGAGGTCGGCCTGACCCTGCCGGTCAGCAAGCTGCCCGCGACGAAGCTGGGACAGGCGGGGCAGCTTGGCTGGACCAGCTTCGTGCCCGCCGAAAGCGAGGGCGCCGGAACCGACGACACCGACCAGGAACGCCGCATCTGCGCGGTGCTTTCCGCCGAGCATCTGAAACAATCCAGGATCGAAAGGGCCGCGTGACGGGCAAGAAGCGCGTGGCTGAAAACAGGGACATGGACAATGACGGAAATCAGCCTTGAAACAGTCGCCGGAAAGCTCAACCGCGTGGGCTATGACGCCTTCATGCAGGCGCTGCGCCATGCCAAGAACGAGGGCAACCGCAATCTGGAGCTTTCGCACTGGATCTATCACATTCTGGCCAATGATCGTTCCGACATCTCGGTCACGCTGATCCTGGAAGGGATCGACAAGGGCCGGATCATGGCCGATTTCGAGCGCGCCATCGGCGGCTTCCGCAAGAACGTGACCGAAATGCCCGGCATCTCGGCGCATCTGGCCGATGCGCTGGACCGGGGCTGGCACTACGCAACACTGCTGTTCGGCGAAGCACAGATCAGGACCGGGCACCTGCTGATCGCGATTCTGCGCACCAAGGAACTGAAACAGGCCGTGGTTCAGGTCTGCCCCATGCTTGGCGCGCTGGACACCGAGAAGCTGGTCGCCGAATCGCGCAAGCTCTGGGCCGGGTCCGAGGAAGAGGACATGCGCCCGATGGACGGCACCGGCATCGGTGCGGGGGCCGGGGATGCGGGCGGTGCGGCAGCGGCGGGCGATGGCGCGCCGCGCTCGGGCACGCCGCTGGGGCGCTTCTCGGTCGACATGACGGCGCAGGCGGAGTCGGGCAAGATGGACCCGATCGTCGGTCGCGACGATGAAATCCGCCAGATCATCGACGTGCTGATGCGGCGGCGCCAGAATAACCCGATCCTGACCGGCGAGGCCGGGGTGGGCAAGACCGCCGTGGTCGAAGGTTTCGCGCAGGCGCTGGCCTCGGGCAACGTGCCGCCCGCGCTGCAGGGGGTGCGGTTGCACGCGCTGGACATCGGGCTGATGCAGGCGGGGGCGTCCATGAAGGGCGAGTTCGAGCAGCGCCTGCGCTCGGTCATCGACGAGGTGCAGCAAAGCCCCACGCCGATCATCCTGTTCATCGACGAGGCGCATACCCTGATCGGCGCGGGCGGCGCGGCAGGCACCGGCGATGCCGCGAACCTGCTCAAGCCTGCGTTGGCGCGCGGGACGCTGCGCACGGTGGCGGCCACCACCTGGGCCGAATACCGCCAGCACTTCGAAAAGGACCCTGCGCTGACCCGCCGCTTCCAGCCGGTGAACGTGGACGAGCCCAACATCTCGCGCGCCTGCACCATGCTGCGCGGCATCCTTGCGCCGATGGAGGCGCATCACAAGGTCCGCATCTCGGACGAGGCGGTGGTAGCGGCGGTAAACCTGTCGGCGCGCTACATCCCCGCGCGGCAACTGCCCGACAAGGCGGTGTCTTTGCTGGACACCGCCGCCGCGCGCGTGGCCATCAGCCAGTCCGCCGAACCCGCCACCATCGGCGATCTGAAGGCCGAGATCGCGGCGCTGGAGCGCGAACTGGCCGCCAAGGAGGCCGAGGCCGACCTGGGCCGCGTGAACGACGAGCGTATCGCCGAGATCCGCGAGGCGCTGGACGAGAACGCCGCGCAACTGGCCGAGGCCGAGGCGCATTTCGCCCGCGAAAAGGCGCTGGTGGAGGATATTGTTGCGCTAAGGGAAACAATTGCCCAGGGCGGCGCCGGGGCGCCCGCCGAAACCCCCGAACCGACCCCCGCCGCATCCGAGGCGCCCGCAGCCGCATCACCCGATCCCGAATCGGAGCCGGAGCATCATGTCGAGGCGCGGATCAGCGTGGGCCTGTCGGCAGCGGACCCCGATGCGGAACTGGCGTCTGCGGCGACCGAGGTTGCGGACACCGGCATCGACTCGCCCGGCGGGGACGCGGACGCTCCGCCCTCTGCCGCGCCCGACCCCGTTGCCGAGCCGAACCCGTTTCTGACGCCTGCCCCCATTGCCGAACCTGTTGCCGCGCCCGACCCGGTCGCCCCCGCCCCGCCAGCGGGCGGCGGGCCGCGCGATGCGCTGGCGGCGAAGGTCAAGGAACTGGAAGCCGGCGACCCGGACAAGCGCATGATCTATGCCCATGTGGACGAACAGGCCGTGGCCTCGGTGGTGTCGGACTGGACGGGCATTCCCGTGGGCCGCATGGTCACCGACGAGTTGCGCGCCATCCTGACCCTGCCCAACCGGTTGCGTGAACGCGTCATCGGCCAGGACCACGGGTTGACCATGATCGCCAAGCGGATCGAAACCAACCGCGCGCGGCTGGACAATCCGGGCAAGCCCATCGGTGTGTTCATGCTCTGCGGGCCTTCGGGCGTGGGCAAGACCGAAACCGCGCTGGCACTGGCCGAGGCGATCTATGGTGGCGAGCAGAACGTCATCACCATCAACATGAGCGAGTTTCAGGAGGCCCACACCGTCTCCGGGCTGAAGGGCGCGCCGCCGGGCTATGTCGGCTACGGCGAAGGGGGGCGGCTGACCGAAGCCGTGCGCCGCAAGCCCTATTCGGTGGTGCTTCTGGATGAGGTCGAAAAGGCGCATCCGGACGTGCACGAGCTGTTCTTTCAGGTCTTCGACAAGGGGATGATGGAGGACGGCACGGGTCGGCGGATCGATTTCAAGAACACGGTGATCCTCTTGACCTCGAACGTGGGCACCGAGGTGATCATGGAAATGGCCGCCCGCGGCGACACCCGCCCCGAGCCCGAGGAGCTGACCACCGCGCTGCGCCCCTATCTGCTGGACGTGTTTCCGCCCGCGCTGATCGGCCGGATCGTCACCATCCCTTATTTCCCGCTTTCGAACGAGGTGCTGGGCGGGATCGTCAAGCTGAAGCTCGATGCCATCGCGCAGCGGATGAAATCGGGGCACAACGCGCGGCTCAGCTTCGATCCGGCGGTGATCGACCACATCGTTTCGCAGTGCAACGACCCGGACAGCGGCGGGCGCATGGTGGACAACATCATCACCAACACCATCCTGCCCGACCTGTCCCGCGCGGTGCTGACCCGTACGCTGGACGGGGTGGAGTTTTCGACGGTCGATGTGCGGATGGGGGATTCCGGGTTTGCCTATGACATCGCATGATGTCATGCCTTGACCCTGCGTCGCGCGCTGCGGGCGCAGGTGGCTTCATGCAAGGGCGCAGGACTTCCCGGCACTTACGGGGAGTTTCCTTTGTCCATTGAGCGAAATCGATTATCGTCGGTGTCAGGCATCGACGCCCCAACAGGCCGGAGTCCGCATGTCGTGGTATAGCAAGGTCGCGTGGAAGGAAGGGCTGTTCCTGCAACAGCACCATTTCCAGCAGCAGGACCGGTATCTGGAAAAGCTGATCGAGGCGCGCACGCGCTATGCCTCGCCTTACCCTTGGGGCTTTTCGCGGCTGGAAATGGACCGTGACCTGGCCGAACAGAACCTGTTCGGCCTGCGCGATGCGGCCGGGCTTTTCCCCGATGGCACGCCCTTCGACATGCCGGGCACCAGCCCGCTGCCCGCCCCCGTCCCGGTGCCCGAGGGCTCGGACGGCGCGCTGATCTGGCTGACCATGCCCATGGCCCAGCCCAACACGCGCGAGGTCGGCACCGACGACGAATCAAGCCGCGCCTCGCGCTTCTTCCTCGATCAGGAACGCATCGCCGACAGCGCCGCCGCCATGCGGCTGGAGCATGACATCGAAATCGCGCACCCGCGTCTGGCGCTGGAAGTGCGCAAGACCGCCAAGCCCGGCTTTCACTGCCTCAAGATCGCCCGCGTGGTCGAGGTGCGCGACAAGACCATCGTGCTGGACGAAACCTTTGCCCCGCCGGTGCTGACGGTGGATGCGCATCCGGTGATCTCGGGCTGGATCGAACGGGTTGTGGGCTGGGTGGAGACGCGGCTGGCCTCGCTGGCGCGTTATGCCGCCGATCCGACCTCGGGCGGGGGGTTACAAGCGACCGACTACTTCATGCTGCTGCTCCTGAACCGCGAGATCAGCGGGCTGCGCTATCTGCGCGCCTCGCGCTATGTGCATCCGGCGGACCTGTATCTGACCTTCGTGCGGCTGGCGGGTGAGTTGTGGACCTTCGATACCACGCGGCTCTGCCCGGAATACCCGGAATTCGACCCTGACAATCTGGAAGAATCCTTCGACCCGGTGTTGCGCGATATCCAGCGGCTGCTGTCGCGCGACCTGTCGCGGGCGATCCGGCTGGACCTGCAGCAGCCGGTCCCCAATTCCTACCTGGCGCTGGTCAAGGACCGCAACCTGTTCCGCGATGCGGCCTTCGTGATCGAGGTGGCCGCCGACAAGCCGCTGACCCAGATCCAGCAGCAGTTCCCGGCGCTGTGCAAGGTCGGCCCGAACACGCGGATGAGCCAGATCGTCGACAACAACTTGCCCGGACTTGAGCTGGTCCACATGCCCACCCCGCCGCGCCAGATCCGCGCGGTGACCAGCCATGTCTATTTCAGCATCGACAAGCGTTCGCCCATGTGGCGCGAGTTTTCGACCGCGCCCGCCATCGGGCTGCATTTCGCCGGGGACTGGCCGGAGCTTGAGCTGGAAATCTGGGCCATCATGGAGACGGGCGGATGAGCAACGACCCTCCGAAGAAAGCGCCCCAACGCACGGTGATCGCGCCCATGCCGCGCGGCGGCTTCCCGGACCCGCAGGGCGGGCAGGGCAGCGGGCAGGGGGGCGGCGCGCCACAGGACCCCTCGTCGATCTGGGGCGTGCCCGCGCCTGGCTCCGGTTCGGGCGCCGGGGCCGGCACTGGATCTGGGGTGCCGCCCGCGCCGCCCGCGGGCGGGTTCGGGGGTGGCGGCGGGTCGGGTGGCGGCGGCTTTGGTCCGCCACCGGGACAGCAGGGCGGCGGCGGGGGCAGCCGTTCGCAGGCACAGCGCACGGTGATCGGCGGCATGCCGGACCCGTCGAGCTTCGGCGCCCCGGCTCCGCGCGGGTTCGAGGCCGATCAGGGCGCCGCCGAGGCCTGGATGGGCGCCAAACGCGCCGAAGAGGGCTTCTTTCCGGAACTGGGCAGCGGCCAGCAGGCGCCGATCTCGGCGCCCAAGCAGAAGATCCCGCTGGAGGAGGCGCTGCGGGCCCGGACCACCGGCCACGCGGCGGGCACCAACCCGCTGACCGGGGCCGCGGCGGGGCTGCTGGTGCTCTTCGGGCGGTTGCGCAGCCAGGTCGTGGACATGGAGGCCGAGCCCCTGATGCGCCATGTCACCGCCGAGATCGAAGCCTACGAGCGCAACGCGGTCGAGGCCGGCGCCGACCCGCAGGACGCCATGGTGGCGAAATACGCGCTTTGCGGCACCGCTGATGACATCGTCCAGAATCTGCCCGGCACCGACCGGCACCTGTGGGTGCAATACGCCATGGTGGCGCGCTTCTTCGGGCGCCGCACCTCGGGTGTGGGCTTCTTTCAGGAGGTGGACAAGGCGCTGCAGGACCCGGTGCGCAAGTATGACCTGCTGGAACTGATGCTGACCTGCCTGCAACTGGGCTTCGAAGGGCAGTATCGCGGCGCGGCGGGGGGCGATGTCGAATTGCAGCGCGTGCGGCGCCAGATCTACGAGACCCTGCGCCGGGTCCGCGCGCGCGAGGATGACGATATCGCCCCGCACTGGCAGGGGCTGACCATCGCCGCCAAGCGCCACGGCGCGCGGTTGCCGGTCTGGGTGGCGGTGGCCTTCGTGGCGGCGCTTCTGACGGGCACCTACATCCTGATGCGGATGCTGATCGCCGACGAGGCGCAGGTCGCCGCGGTCGAACTTCGCGCGCTGCATCCGCGTGACGGGCTGGTGCTCGTGCGGACCTCCAGCCTTCCGGCGGTGCCGCAACGCGCCGAGGTCGCGGTCGAGCCGGTGGAGGCCGGGCCGCCGCCGCAGCTTGAGCGCATCCGCGAAGGGCTGGCCGACCAGATCGAAGCGGGCGAGTTGCAAGTCGACACGCGCGGCAGCTACATCGCCATCATCGCCAACAACCTGGTGCTGTTCGACAGCGGTCGCGCCGATGCGCGCTCCGAGTTCGAGCCCATCGCCACCCGCATCGCCGAGGTGCTGAACCGCGAGGGTGGCGAAATCCGTTTCGTGGGCCATACCGACAGCGTGCCGCTAAGCGGGCGCGGGCGGTTCCGCAACAATCAGGAACTCTCGGTCGCGCGCGCCGAATCCGTGCGCAACATGGTGGCGAATTATCTGGACGATGCCGACCGGGCGACGGTCGAGGGGATGGGCGAAGACGAGCCCATCGCCAGCAATGAAACCGCCGAAGGCCGGGCCGAGAATCGCCGGGTCGAAATCCTGCTGCGCCGCGAGGATTCGCAATCGGCACTGCGGGACTGACGGGGGAGGGGATCATGAAACGCTTTCTGATGCACGCGCTGATCGTCATCGCCCTGATCGCCTTTGCCGCGGCGGTCTGGTTCGCCGGGCCGCTGATAGGCATCGCGGGCCGGTATCCGTTCGACCCGGTCTGGGTGCGCCTGCTGATCATCCTCCCGGTCTTTCTGATCGTCGCGGTGATCTATTTCGTGCGCTGGCGGCGCGCGCGCAAGGCCGAGAAGGCGCTGGAAGAGGCGATCGCCGAGCCGCAGGTCACCGGCGACGGCGAGGCGCTGGGCGAGAAGATGTCCGAGGCGCTCGACGTGCTGCGCCGCTCCAGCGGCTCGCGCTCCTATCTCTATGATCTGCCTTGGTATGTCATCATCGGCCCGCCGGGCGCGGGCAAGACCACGGCGCTGCTGAACTCCGGCGTCAAGTTTCCGCTCGCCGACAAGACCGGCGGCGCCATGCCCGGGGCGGGCGGCACGCGCTATTGCGACTGGTGGTTTGCCGAGGATGCGGTGCTGATCGACACCGCCGGGCGCTACACCACCCAGGACAGCGACGCCGAAGCGGACGCCGAAAGCTGGATGTCCTTCCTGCGGCTGTTGAAGGAACACCGCACGCGCCAGCCCATCAACGGCGTGATCGTCGCCATCGGGCTGGATGACATCCTGACCGCCACGCCCGAGTCGATCGAGGCCCATGCGGCGGCGCTGCGCGACCGGCTGATGGAGATTCACGAAGTGCTGCGCATCGACGTGCCGGTCTACGTGATGTTCACCAAGGCCGATCTGGTGGCCGGGTTCTCCGAATTCTTCGGCTCGTTCAGCGCGTCGCGCCGGCAAAAGGTCTGGGGCGCGACCTTCGGCATGGTCGAGGGCGGCGCGGCCACGGTGCAGGAGTTCGACAAGGAATTCGAAGCGCTGTGCAAGCGGCTGTCCGAGGAAGTCACCGACCGGATGCACGAAGAGCCCGATGCCGTTTCGCGCATCGCCATCTTCGGTTTCCCGGCGCAGTTCGCCATGCTGCGTGACCGGGTCAAGGCGATCCTGGAAGAGGTGTTCAGTTCCTCGCGCTACCGCGTGCCCGCCACGTTGCGGGGGTTCTACTTCACCTCGGGCACGCAGGAGGGCACGCCCATCGACCAGGTGCTGGGCGCCATGGAGCGCAGCTTCGGCGGGATTGCCGCGGGCAGCGGCCAGTCCGGCATGGGCAAGAGCTATTTCCTGCATGACCTGCTGCGCAAGGTGATCTTCGCCGAAGCGGGGCTGGTCTCGTATGACCGCAAGGCGGCGCGGCGCGAGGCGTTCCTGCGCTACGGGACCTTTGGTGCGCTGACCGTGGGCGCAATGGCCTGCATCGCGCTCTGGAGCGTCAGCTTCTACAACAACCGCGCCCTCATCAGCGCGGCCGAGGCAGCGGCCAAGCAGTATGAAACCGCCGCCTTCAACGATCTGGAAACGGTGGAAATCGCCGACCCGGACCTGACGCAGGTCGTGCGACACCTGCAGATGCTGCGCGAAATGCCCATGGGCTACGGCGATGATTCGAGTGGCAGCCGTTGGCTGGAAGGGTTCGGCTTCAGCCAGCGCGCGGCCATGCGCTCGGCGGCGACGACAGCGTACCGGGATGCGCTGGAGCACATGCTGCGTCCGCGCATCCTGCTCCGGATCGAAGAACGGATCGTCGACGACATCGCCAACAACGACGTGCTGTCGCTCTACGAGGCGCTGAAGGTCTACATGCTGCTGGGCGGCAAGGCCCCCGCGCCCGACGATGAATTCGTCTTCTGGTGGATCGTCAACGACTGGGAGCAGAACCTCTATCGCGGCGGTGGCCCAGCGGGCGAGTTGCGGCGCGAACTGGCCCTGCATCTGGACACCATGCTGGAACTGTCGTCGCGGCGCTCGGCGCCCGGTGTGCGGGTCGATCTGAACGCCGCGCTGGTGGACCGTGCGCAGCAGACGCTGTCGACCATGAACCTGGAAGATCACGCCTATCTGCTGGCCAAAGGCGCCTCGGCGCCGCGCGATCTGGATGATTTCGTGGTCGGTTTTCGCGCCGGGCCGAATGCCGACGTGGTGTTCGAAACCCTGGACGGGCGCGAGTTGACGGAACTGACCGTGCCCGGCGTCTATACCTATCGCGGGTTCCATGAACTGTTCCTGCCGCAGCTTGCCGAGGTGGCCGAGAAGCTGGAAAGCGAACAATGGGTGTTCGGGGACCGGGGCGAGATCCTCGATGTTTCCGGCCAGCTTTCGCGGCTTGGCCCGGCGATCATGAACCGCTACGCGGTCGATTTCGTCGCCGCCTGGAACGAGATGTTCGAGAACCTGCGGCTGCGCCCGATGACCGCGGACTCGCCGAATTACACGGTGCTGGCCACGGCCTCCACCCGGCGGTTGTCGCCGATCGTCATGCTGGTCGAGGCGGTTGCGCACGAATCCCAGTTGACCCGCGATTTCGATGCCGAAGGCGGCTTCGGGGCCGGGGTCGAACAGGTTGCGGGTCTGGGCGACAGCGCTGCCGCGCGGGTGGTCGATGACCATGTGACGCGGCGGATTTCGTCGCGCGTCACCGGGATCAACCGTGTGGGTTTCGATATCGTCAATGCGCTGCGCCGTCAGGATCGTTCGGGTGGCGGTGGTGGCGGCGGTGGTGGCACCGAAGCGCAGCTTCCCGGCGCCAATGTCGAAGCGCAGTTCGCACGCTGGCATGATGTGATCGAAGATGACGGCCAGCAGCGCCATATCGACACGCTGATGCTGAACCTGCAGCAGATCCAGACGCTGCTGATCCTCGCGCAAAGCTCGCCCACGCAGGCCAATCAGGAACTCAACACCCAGATCAGCCAGCTGCGGGCCAATGCCTCGCGGATGCCATCGCAGATCGAGCAATTGCTGCAGGGTGCCATCGACGAGTTCGCCGGAGATGCCGCCGGGACCACGCTGGCCACGCTGAATGAAAAGCTCAATACCGAGGTCACGCAGGTCTGCGAACGGATCGTGCCGGATCACTATCCGTTCAACGCCCAGTCGAACCGGGACCTGCCGATGCAGGAGTTCGCCCGCCTGTTCGCGCCGGATGGTGTGTTCGATCGGTTCTTTTCCCAGAACCTGGCCGCCTATGCCGATGTCGAGGGGAGCGAATGGACATGGCGCACGGACACGGCGCTGGGGGACCGGCTGTCGGTACCGACGCTGCTTCAGTTCCAGCGGGCCGCAGATATCCGTGATGCCTATTTCCCCACCGGCTCGTCGATCCCGGGTTTCGACGTCACCATCCGCCAGACCGCCATGCACCCCGAAGTCGAAACCGCGCTCCTGGAGGTCGATGGGCAGGTCATCACCACGCAGCAGACCGGCAGCCTACCGATCACCATCGGCTGGCCGGCGGCCGGCGGGGGCGGCAGCGCCTCGTTGCAGCTCAATCCCGAGATGCGCGGGCGCGACTCGCTGCTGCGCGTTTCGCCGGGGCCATGGGCCTTGATGCGGCTGATCAATACCGGACCGCCGCGGCGGGCCTCTGCCACGGCGGTCGAAACCCGGCTGTCGGTCGGGGGGCGGTATGTCAGCTATAACGTGAACTCGGACTCGCAGCTCAATCCGTTCTTTCTGGAATCGCTCTGGGAATTCCGCTGTCCGCGGGGGCTGTAGGCATGGCAGGGCGGTTCGAAAGCGTGGAGACCGAGGATCAGGACACCAAACGCGATGCCATCGCCGCGGAGGAGGGCGAGCGCCTTGACAAGCCGCCTGCTGCAGATGCCCCGCCAGCCCTTGAGGATGATGCGGCGCGGGACCCCGACGCGCCGGAGCCCGAGTGCGACCCAACGTCCGAAAGCGACGAGGACGAGGCGCCCGGGGCACCGGATACAGACGCGGCATCGGCGCCAGACGAGCCTGCGGAGCTTGATGCCCGCACGGGGGACAGGGCGCAACCCGAGGGGCGCGCCGAACCGCCGCCGCCTGCCGCAGACGCCG
>LFIK01000260.1_pt1 | contig 38737 bp, 34 predicted proteins | sample 643401 | NCBI WGS metagenome assembly LFIK01 (sample SAMN03777447, study PRJNA286221) | soda lake metagenome | biome: soda lake; feature: Kulunda steppe; material: water; isolation source: sample T5-Br brine of Lake Tanatar-5 | place: Russia: Kulunda steppe | collected 2010-07
CTCATTACTCTCTCCTCTGGACAGGCGAGAGGGAATGAATCCTGATCTCGCATGTTAAATCCATGAATGGGTTTTAATGATTGGGATATTGTATAAAAAAAGCCCCAAATCTGGGGCTTAATATCCGAGACGGTCATTTATGACCGGTAATTTTATTATTCACTCACATGCATAAACCGGACGGCTTGACCACCACCGGGCGCAAGGCTGACAGTAAATTCAGTTTCTGAAGTCACTTCCATCTCCTCGACAACAAAGCCATATGGGTTAGTTTCCCAATCCGCATCGTCACTGTCTCGGTAAATTTGTGCAGTGTATGATTCTCCTTCATTCAGAAAATCGAGAGTAAAGGTGAACTCACGGGGCTCTTCATCGGTGATGCTTCCCAAGTACCAATCTTCACTGTTTCGGTCTTTACGAATGGTGGTAATATATTTTCCGATTTCGCCGTTTAGTACTTTGGTGTCATACCAATCAACAGGAACATCTTTGATGAACTGAAGTGCATCGGGTCGTTCTTCGTAATTTTCGGGAAGGTCGGCGGCCATGTGCAACGGACTGTAGATGGTTACATAGAGAGCCAGCTCTTTTGCTAAGGTATGATTTACGCGGTTATCGGGTCTGTATTCATCAAAAAACAGATCTACAATGCCGGGTGTGTAGTCAAAAGGTCCCGACAGGCTCCTTTGATATGGGAGAATGGTTACATGGTTTGGCGGGTTTCCGGGACCATCCCATACGTCATCACCGCCGCCCCAGGCATTATACTCCTGCCCGCGGGCAACTTCACGCGTCATTAAGTTTGGCCAGGTTCGGCGCAACCCGGTGTCTTTCACACCCTCGTGCACATTTAGTGATATTTTATGATCTGCTGCCAGTTCAACCACTTCTTGATGATGACGAACCATATGCTGGCCGTGATGCCACTCGTAGTTTTTGTTGCCAAGTTCATCCGTCCAGAAGATCTCCTGCCCATGGCCAACATACCCGGTTTTAACAGCCCGAACTCCAAGATCTTCGTAGAGCTGGAACGCCTGCTCCATTTGCCCCTCGTAGTGCTCTACCGAAGCTGATGTTTCGTGATGCCCCATCAATCTTACCCCGTTATCTAAAGCGTACTGAGCTACACCTTCCAGATCAAAGTCGTCCAGCGGTTCGGTAAAATCAAAAACGACGCCATCTGCAAACCAGTCTCCATCCCAGCCCGGGTTCCATCCTTCAACCAGAACATGATCAAAACCGTGTTCTGCTGCAAAATCGATATATCGTTTAGCATTTTCCGTTGTAGCACCATGTGTAGGTCCGGGGCCCCAGGTGGATTTGTCGAGGTGCATCTCCCACCAGATACCCACGTATTTTGCGGGCTCAATCCAGGATGTGTCTTCAATCTTGTTCGGTTCATTCAGGTTCAGAACCAGGTAGGATTCTACCAGGTCTCCGGCCTTTTCACCGATTTGTAAAGTTCTCCAGGGAGTATTAAATGGAGTGGATGCTCGCACCAGAACATCATCGTGCCAGGGAATTAGGTTGGCTTTGAGTTGGTTATTGCCGGTATGCTCAATATTCATAGTGGAATAATCAACCAGTGCCGCCTCGTGAAGTGCCAGGTGCAGGCCGTTATCCGTTTTCATGGTAAATGGGGTTACTACAGTATCCACCTCGGCCAGCGCTGTGTTTTTAACTAAATATTCATAACGGTTCCACTGGTACGCGGCAATCCACCAGCTTTCGTGATCGCCGATCATGTTAAACTCTGTGAGCTCATCCATGATGTTAAACTCCTGCAGGTTAGGCTGCTCGGGAAATTCATACCTGAAACCTATACCGTCATCAAAGGCACGAAAGCGAATGGTGAGTATCCGGTTGGGTTCTTCAATTTCACGAAGGTTTATTGCAAGCTCGTTGTAGTGGTTTCGGACTTCTGCTTTTTCTCCCCAGACCTGGGTCCATGTTTCGTCGAAGGAGCTGACTTCAGTAGACTCAATTTCAAATTGATTAGTTAAACCGGGCATCTCCTGAAGTTCAAAACCCAGTCTTGACGCAGATACCACGGGGGTATTGCTGTGGTGAACAGTGTAGTAGGGAGTACCATCCTGCAGTAAAAATTCGATGGTATTTACACCTCCGGGAGATTCAACGGAAGTCTGTTTCTGAGTGCACGATATGGAAATAAGCGAGATAATTAAAAGAAACGGGAGCAGTGAATGTCGCATAACCTGAGGCTTAAAATTTTCATAATTCATAACAAAATAGCGCATTTTGAAAAGCTTTATAAACTGCATTTAAATAGATTTCTGTCAACTGACGAGTGTTGATGATCTATTTAATTATCTGAAATAGATTCCGTAACTTTGAATGCTATTTAAATAAGTATACATGCAGTAAGGGAAAAAATCGAAAAATCGATTCCTTACAGTAACTATTGAAATCTTAAGATCTTAATTCGACATGGCAAAAGAATTCGACGTTTGTGTAATTGGAAGTGGACCTGGTGGGTATGTAGCTGCTATTCGTGCTTCTCAACTGGGCTTTAAAACAGCAATTGTAGAGAAAAGATTTTTGGGCGGTGTTTGCCTTAATATCGGTTGTATCCCAACGAAAGCTCTTCTTCGTTCAGCAGAAGTTATTGAAACCGTTTCTCATGCTTCAGATTATGGAGTGGACGTGAAAGAGTTTTCTCCCAACTTTGAGGGGATGATCAAAAGAAGCCGCGGTGTTGCCGACAAGATGAGCAAAGGCGTTCAGTTTTTGATGAAGGCCAACAAAATTGAAGTTCTGAACGGTAAAGGTGTTTTTAAGTCGAGCAAAGAACTGGCTATTCAGGATGAAAAAGGAAAAGAGCAGGATACTGTAAAAGCGAAGCATTTTATCATCGCAACCGGCGCACGTCCGCGTCAGCTTCCAAATCTGGAAATTGATGGTAAGATGATCATCGACTCAGAAAAAGCGATGCAGCTCGAAAAACAGCCGAAGAAAATGGTGGTTATCGGAGCCGGTGCAATTGGTGTTGAGTTTGCCTACTTCTATAATTCTATCGGCACGGAAGTGACCTTGGTTGAGCTCCAAAAAACAGTTGTACCTGTTGAAGACAAAGATGTTGGAAAAGAGCTGGGTAAAATTTATAAGAAGAAAGGAATTAACATCCTTACCGAAAGTTCTGTTGAAAAAGTAGAGAAAAAAGGGAAAGGTGTTAAAGTTACCATTAAGACTAAAAAAGGAACCGAAGAAGTTGAAGCTGATGTAGTTCTTTCTGCGGTTGGTGTTACCGGAAATATTGAGGATATCGGACTTGAAAAAGCCGGTGTGAAATCCGAAAAAGGCGCCATTAAAGTTGATAAGAGTACCTATAAAACAGATGCTGACGGTATTTATGCCATCGGTGATGTAATCGGCGCTCCATGGCTCGCTCATAAGGCTTCTCACGAAGCAACCGTTTGTGTTGAGCAGCTGGCCGGAGAAAACCCTCATCCAATCAATTATAATAACATTCCCGGATGTACATACTGTGAGCCTCAGGTAGCATCTGTTGGTTTGACCGAAGAGCAGGCAAAAGAGGAAGGCTACGACGTAATGGTCGGTAAGTTTCCATTCTCTGCAAGCGGTAAAGCCAGCGGTCTTGGTCATGAGGAAGGTTTTGTGAAGGTAGTTTTTGATTCTAAATACGGCGAGTGGCTTGGTTGCCATATGATCGGCGCTCACGTTACTGAATTGATTGCGGAAGCTGTTGTAGCTCGTGATCTGGAAACAACCGGGCATGAAATCATAAGCGCAGTTCATCCTCACCCAACCATGAGTGAAGCGGTAATGGAAGCTGTTGCTGAGGCATACGGAGAAGGGGTTCACCTGGGTTCCAAGCCGAAGAAAAAGTGATCGCAGTTTAATCAGATTTACTGATTTTACAGACTGTAGAAAGGCGGGTTTAACGACCCGCCTTTTTTTATATCTGTTTATTTTTAGATAAAAAGGTATTAAATTATGAATAGAGCGCAAGAGTAATCAGTTAGTGCTCAGAATAAAGTATTGAGGGAAATAAAAAGGATCAAAAGAAACGGATTTTACTGTAAAATGAGAGGTTTAACATGGAAGCACCAAAAAGAAAGCCCGGACGGTCAGGGAATAAAAACACAGAAACAGATCTAAGAAACTACTATACGATTCTTTGGGAGACGGGGCTTATTTTAGCTCTGGTGATATTTATTATACTGTTTCGTATAGATTTTATGCCGGTCGATAATGGCGACGAATTGGTTATTGAATCGCAGGAAGAAGTGATTATGGAGGAGATTGTTCAGACTCGCCAGCAACCGGAAATCCCGCCTCCTCCACGTCCCCCGGTTCCGGTAGAGGTTCCGAATGATGAAATTATCGAGGACATTCATATCGACATAGATTCAGAGCTGGATATTTTCTCAGAAAGCAGATTGCCGCCACCTCCCCCTCCGGCAGCCGATGAAGAGGCTGAGGCGGAAGAGGAAGACTTTTTTGTATTTGTTGAAGAGATGCCGAGACTGAAGGGAGACCTGATGGAACTGCAAGCAAAAGTAAGATATCCGGAATTGGCTCGAAGGGCAGGTATTGAAGGGCGTGTTCATATTCAATTTATTGTGAATGAGCAGGGCCAGGTAGTGGACCCCTGGGTGGTACGCGGTATTGGAGGTGGCTGCGATGAGGAAGCGCTGAGAGTTATCAGACAGGCAGAATTCACCCCGGGTTTACAGCGTGGTAAACCGGTGAGAGTTCAATATTCATTGCCAATATATTTCAAAATCAAAGAGTAACTAAAACTCATACTGTTGTTGTGATAGGCATCTGCCGGAAAGATTAATTATGCAGAATTTTAATTATCTTTCCGGCTATGATGAAGTACATCGATGTATATGATTTAGGTAAAACTTCCTACCGTCCGGTCTGGAATCTGCAAAAAGAGTTGCAAAACGGACTTATAACTCAAAAGAGGTTAATCCGGGACGGACTGTTAGATGAGTATAAGTACAATGATATGCTCCTTTTTGTTGAGCATCCGCACGTCTATACGCTCGGTAAGAGTGGAAGTTCATCTCATCTTTTAAAAGCCATTGAAGACCTCGCACAGATTGAAGCTGAGTATATAGAAATTGATAGAGGCGGAGACATTACATACCATGGCCCGGGCCAGATTGTTGGATATCCTATCCTCGATTTAGACAGGCACTTCACAGATATTCACAAATATTTAAGATTTCTTGAGGAGGTGATTATCAGAACTTGTGCAGATTTTGGCATAGAAGCCGGAAGAATAGACGGGCTGACCGGTGTTTGGGTTGGGCAGAAAAAAATCTGTGCCATGGGTATCCGTTGCTCCCGTTGGGTTACAATGCACGGCTTTGCATTTAACGTAAATACAGACCTGACCTATTTCGATCATATTGTTCCATGCGGAATAAAGGATAAAACGGTTACTAGTCTTTCTGATTTAAACGGTGATGAGGTTAACCCTGAAAGGGTAAAGAACTGTTTGATGAAGCACTTTGGGGAAGTTTTTAGCGTTAGGTTAAATCCAAAGGTGCAAAAACCTGAACCCGAGCAACAATTTTCTTACCTTACGTCACTTGAAATAAATGCCAAATAGCGGCGAATATTGAACGCACTATGATTAAAGAACTTCAAATAATAGACAAAGAAGGACCATCTAAACGCCGACCTGACTGGTTGCGGGTAAAATTGCCATCAGGCGAAAAGTTTAAAGAGGTTTCTGAAACGATAAGAGAAAACAATCTGAATACAGTCTGCTCAGAAGCACGCTGCCCTAACATGGGCGAATGCTGGGGAGCCGGAACGGCCACGTTTATGATTTTAGGCGATGTGTGTACCCGTTCTTGCTCATTTTGTGCTGTAAAAACCGGTCGTCCGGTTCAGGGTCTCGATTGGGACGAACCACGCCGGGTAGCTGATGCCGCCGCTAAAATGAAACTAAAACACGTTGTTCTTACGTCCGTCAATCGGGATGAGAGAAAAGATGGCGGTGCTCCAATATTTGCTGAGTGCCATAAAGTTATCCGCGAAACCATTGACGGAGTAACGATAGAATCTTTGATTCCCGATTTCCGGGGTGCTTGGGATGCTCTTCAAACGGTGATCGATACACCACCGGATGTTTTGAGTCACAACCTGGAAACTGTGCCAAGACTTTACAGAACCGTTAGGCCTCAGGCTAAATATGAACGTTCCCTGGAGCTGTTGAAGAGAGTTCGCGCTCAGGGTGTTCGATCCAAAACCGGAATTATGGTTGGATTGGGAGAAACCCGTGAAGAGGTTATTGAGCTGATGCAGGATTGTGTTGATCACGATGTAGATGTACTTACGATTGGCCAATACATGCAGCCGACGAAAATGCACCACCCTGTTGTGGAATGGGTTCACCCCGATCTGTTTGCAGAATACAAAGAGATTGGCGAAAAATTAGGCATTGAGCATGTAGAGAGTGGCCCGCTCGTTCGCTCTTCATACCATGCGGAGCGCCACGTTTAGCTTCCCAAAAAAGTGATTTCTTTTAAACTAGGCTGAATAATAACCCTGATCTTTAGGAACCGCTTCCATGCTATCAATACTTGTTGTTTTTATTCTCTGCTACCTGATTGGAGCTATCCCAAGTTCACTTTGGATGGGCAAGATATTTTTCAAGATCGATATACGAGAACATGGAAGCGGGAATGCGGGAGCAACCAACACCTTTCGGATACTTGGCTGGAAAGCAGGCAGCATAGTCCTTCTTTTTGATTTTGGTAAGGGTTTACTGTCTACACTCGTTATCAGCCAGTTAGCGTACAGCATCGGTGACGGACCGGTTAGTTTCTATCAAAACTGGGATGTGGATGCCATGCTTCTAATTCTCTCGGGAATGGGGGCTGTAATTGGGCATATGTTTCCTGTCTATGCTAATTTTAAAGGGGGTAAAGGAGCCGCTACCGCATGCGGAATGCTTTACGGAATTGAGCCGGTATCCATTAGTATTTCATTGGGTCTGTTCCTGATTTTAATGTTTACAACCCGATATGTTTCTGTAGGATCAATTTTTGCGGCCCTCATCTATCCTTTTGCACAGCTTACGCTGAGATACGGTTTTGGCTGGGAAATTGACGGAAGTATAATTCTGTTTAGCAGCGCCATTGCTCTTGGAATTATAGTTAAGCATAAAGGGAATATTACAAGGTTACTGGACGGTACCGAAAACCGTATAAAGTCATTTAAGCCATCGAATGGAAGGTTAAAGAACAATGAGTCTTAAAGTGAATAAAATAAGCATCATCGGAGCAGGAAGTTTTGGAACGGCAATGGCTGTTGTTCTGGGTGGTAAACAGTACTCTGTTACAATTTGGGCACGGGAAGAAGAGGTTGTTGATGGAATTAATAGCAACAAATATAATCCATCCTACCTTAGTGATGTAAAATTACCGGAGTCGATACAGGCAACCCATTCTCTGGAAGAGGCGATCGAAGATTCAGATATGGTGATTTTTGCTACACCGTCGCACGCTCTTCGGGAAGTTGCAAAAAAAGTTAAGCCATCTCTGAGTGGAAAAGAGATAATCGTCAGTGTTGCAAAAGGAATTGAAAAAGACAGCCTGATGACACCGTCACAAATTCTGGTGGATGTATTGGAAGGTTCGGTTCTGGAAGATCAGATCGGTGTGCTAACCGGCCCTAGTCATGCAGAGGAAGTAGCCCTTTTGAAACCGACAACTGTTGTTTCAGCGGCTTATTCAAAGAGAGTGGCACGGATCATCCAGGATACGTTTATGACCTCCCGTTTTCGGGTATACCTGAATAATGACATTATAGGTGTTGAAATAGGCGGAGCAGTAAAAAATATCATGGCCATTGCTGCCGGGATCGTTGACGGTGCAGAGTTGGGCGACAATGCCAAGGCTGCACTTATGACCCGCGGCCTGCACGAAATGAAGCGGATGGGAGCTGTGCTCGGTGCGTCGATGGATACGTTTGCAGGATTAACAGGGATGGGTGATATGATTGTGACCTGCACCAGTCAGCACAGCCGGAACAGATTTGTTGGTTATAATATAGGTCAGGGAAAAACGCTTGCTGAAATTACATCAGGGATGAATATGGTGGCTGAAGGTGTTAAAACTGCAGAATCGGTGTGCCAGTGGTCAAAAAAGCACAATGTGGAAATGCCGATTACTCATGCCGTATATAAAGTACTGTTCGAAAATATTCCTCCGGCTGAGGTCGTTGAAGATCTGATGACCCGGAATCCTAAAGAAGAAAAAATGATTTAGGTACTCGTCTGTTAGTTCATTGAAAAATATTATTACAGTAATTTCAGTTACGCATTATGAAACTGCCGAATGGTGAGATTGTTATCTCAGACATGAACCCCTCCGACCTGCGACATTTAATTCAAACCGGTGAAGGTACATTCTTAGAGTTTAAAAAAACCGTACCTACCCCAAAAAAAATTGCCAGAGAAATTGCTGCATTTGCTAATACTTCCGGTGGGACTATCCTCATAGGAGTGCAGGATAATAAACAGATATCAGGTATCAGAGCTTATTTTGAGGAAGAGTTTTTGTTGCAGGAAGCGGCACAAAAGATCTGTGTGCCACCCGTTGAGATATTTATAGAGTTGGTTCATTTACCCGATGCAGACGTTATGGTAGTACGCGTGCCTGAATCATCCCGCAAGCCGGTATACTTAAAAGGAAAGAAGAAGCGACAGGTATTTGTTCGTTTTCAGGACGAAAGTATTTTGGCCAGTGACGAACAGACTGAAATTCTGAAGCAGCAATATTCAGACACCGGAGTAACGTTTGAGTATGGAAAAAATGAACAGATGTTATTCCGCTATTTGAATGAATACGGAGAGATCAACGTTCAGAAATTCTCTGAATTGATTAACGTAACAAGCTATCGTGCATCCAAAATTCTTGTTAACTTAGTCAGTGCCGGAATTCTGAAACTGTTCAGGAAATCGGAAAAGGATTATTTTACATTTGCAAATCCTGTGAAGTAACTGCAAAAATTGGTTTTATATATGGCTATCGAAGACGAAAATTTAGACGACGTTATCGCATCTCTGATAGATGAAGAGCCTGAAGAAGAGCTCAGCGCAGAAGAGAAGTTTCGCCAGGAATTTGAAAAACAGGCCAGCGGCAAAGATGTTCAGCTTACGGAAAGGGCAGCAAAACAGGTTCGTAAAATAAAAAAGGATGAGAATCTGGATGCAGAGCTTTATCTGCGCGTAGCTGTTGAAGGAGGTGGATGCTCCGGGTTAAGCTATAAGCTTGGATTTGATATTCGCACAGACGAAGATGTAATTGTAAACACTCAAGGCCTGGAAGTAGTTGTCAAGTCCGATCATATGTTATATCTGGACGGTGTTGTCATCGATTACCCGGATGGGCTGGACGCCCGCGGCTTTACCTTCGATAACCCAAACGCCAGTGAAGCGTGCGGTTGCGGATCATCATTTGCAGTTTAGACAGAGGTAATTAATTACGCAGCTGATTTTTCAGTTTCTCACTCTCTTCTTCTCTGTTAATTTCTTCAAAATTTATATCGATCCTTTTTTCTGAAGAGTTATAACGGTCAGCGGCCTGATGATTTCTTGTTACAATTGTTTGAAGTGACTCTACCAGATCTTTATATCGCTGTTTTGTGCGTTCTCTCAGTTTTTCAGCCAGTTTCCATACCCCAAGCCCGCCTAAAGCACTCAAAAAGGTGAAGATTAAAAAAGGTGGCGTTTGGTTTGAACTTGCTTGCCCGCTCATTATAAGCGAAAAAAAGAAGGCTGCCATACCAAAACCAAACAGTGAAATTCCCCTAAGGACAATCTGTTTTGGCAGCTTTTTGAGTAAACGAATTGAACGCTGTCCCGATTTAAGGGATATATCAACTCTTGAGGGATTAGAAAATGGATATAATCTCTTGACGCCTTTGATTTCTTCAACCCATGTTAGACGGTCGGGACGACGTTTCACATAACCTTTGTGTTGAGCTGTTTTTCAATTTCGGCAATCACTTCTGTCCAGGTTTTTTTGTTGATTTCGCCTTTAGCAAAACCAAGAATTTCAACAACCCTTCGATTTCCTGTATCAATCATAAGAGGTTCATCTACGGGTACACCATTAAATTCAATAACAGCCTGGCGCACAAATTCAGCACTTACTCCCGATTCAATTGCAATCTCTTCAATTTCATCAATCGAAAGTTCTTCAGCATTTCCGGCTGATCCAAAAAACCCTTCTTTTTCTCCCTGTAACTGGATGGCTCGTTTTAAGATTCTATTAATATCTTTTTCGTTATACATCAGTTCAATTTAGCTTTAGCTGTTTCAGCCATCTCCCGGATCTCATCTTTTGAAATCTCGATTCTGGATCCGCAATAGTTGCAGACAACCTCCTGGCTTTCTCCTTCCATCTCTTTCAAATCTTCATACCCCAGCATGGAGAGTGCGTTTTTAAAACGTTTCGGTGAGCATCGGCAAAAGAAGTGTACCGGTTGCCGATCCAGCTCTTTAACGTCATGAGGCTTGGAGGCCATCTTCATAATATCATCGATGTAAAACTCATTTTCGAGGAGTTCGCTCAGCGGCGGCAAATCGGTAAGCGTTTTTTGGAGCTCTTCAACGGTCTTCTCATCTGCTTCGGGAAGTCGCTGTACCAAAACACCACCCGCATGTTTTACAGAACCATCGTCATTCAAACCCACATCCAGTAAGAATGCAGACAACACCTGCTCAGACTGCGCCATATAATGTGCGATATCAGAATTGATATCTCCGTTTACCAGTGCAATGGAGCTGTGTCGCGGTTCTGCTTCATTATAGAGTGTTTTGGTAACTGAAAGCACTCCATTACCCAAAGCGTCTGATAGGGTGGTGTTGGGATCGCTATAGTCCAGTTCTGTTGATGGATTTGCTGAATATCCGCGAATTTCTCCTACCCGGTTGGCCTCTGCTGTAAGCATCCCGACAGGTCCGTCTCCGTCAATACGAATCTGAATGCGTTCTTCTCCCTTCAGTTCGGATGCAAGTAGCATGGCAGAGGTAAGGGTTTTACCCAGCAGCATTGTATTTAAAAGCGAAAGATTGTGGTTTTTTTGCGCTGTGCGGACTACATCGGTGGTTTTAACTACGCTGATCTTAAACTGTCCGTTTGGGTCGATTCCCTTGATTAAGCGATCTTTAAACTGAAACTTCTTTTTGAGTGACATGCAATTATTGGTTGTAATGTAATTCTATTGATTCTTGGCTGTGCAATTAACGATCCGCTCTGATCGGTTATTATTTTATCTGACTGCACGGTCTATTTGTGACTGGGTGAATGAATCGGGCAGCCTGTTTTCACGAACGTAAAGATACAAAGTAGCCATGAAAATTGATTGAAGAATCCATTGTAAAATACCGAGGATTAATCCGAATACAATTAAGAATGCCATTCCCATAAGTATGAAGATCTCACCAAGTAAAAATAGAGGAATGGTGATTAGCCCGGCCCCAATGAGCAGTGCTGCAAAAATTAACCCAAAGCTGAAGTGGCCGATCAGCTGCTCACCCCAGGATTTTTTTAGCATCCCGGCCGACTCTTTAAGTGACTCAACAGGACCCTTTTGTTCGATTACTAAAACAGGTATAACCAGAAAACTGGTCACTGTCCAGCTCAATCCAATTAAACCTGCAACAAGCTTTCCTATAAAGTCAGATTGATTTTCGATAGAGTTAATAATAAATCCTATGGTGGCTGCGATGGCTGTCCAGCCCAATAGGTGGCTCAATCGGTCTCTTAATTCATCAAAAACTTCGCTAAATGTGGGTTTTTCTCCCCTGATGTGTTTGATTGAATAGAGTACAGCGCCGGAGTTAAAGAAGATGATGACGAAGTAGTTTACATAGTAGAAGAGGAATATGGTAATAAACATCATCCAGCCGGGCATTGTCTCAAACATTCCTAAAGAACGAATTCCGCCGGTGAAAACAATCGGTAAAATGAATGTAAGGCCAACAACAAGGGTGCAGATGCCGGAAAAGATTGGAAAGAGGAGCATTTTTTTATCCTCAAGCAGAACAGTGAGGGAGCTTTTCATTAACGACCAGGTTGCTGAGAATCTGTTCATATCGGATGAGGTTGATTATGATGACAGATCAATCTGCTTTAATTGAATAAAAAAAGCAACCCGGATTTCACCGGGCTGCTTCGTTGAATAGTCAGGGCCTTGTATGTTGAATTAAGATCGCTCTCTCAAGTACTGTTCACCTTTTCTGTTCGAAAAGTGACTCTTTGAGGAGTAGATTGTGCCGACTTTTCCAACAGCTTCAATTCTCTTTTCAGCAAGAGCATTTGAGGCAGCGATTGTCGGGATGCTATGTTCTTCGGCATAATCAAAAATATCCAGAACTGTATCGTAGATTCTGGAAGCTTTGTTCATCGCAAGATTCTCATTATACCCTTCGAGTTCACTTGCCACGTTGATTAAACCACCGGCATTAATTACGTAATCCGGTGCATAGAGAATTCCTTTTTTAATCAATTCATTCCCATGTTTCTCTTCATCGTCGAGGATGTTATTGGCGCCTCCGGCAAGAATATCACACTTCAAATAATCGATGGTGTCGTCGTTCACCACACCGCCCAATGCACACGGGCTAAAGACGTCAACATCGAGAGTGTAGATGTCGTCAGGTTTTACCACTTCTGCCCCTGTGGCTTCAGCCAGCTGATTCGCTTTCTCTTCAAAAATATCCGTAATAAAAAGCTCGGCGTTCTCTTTGCTGATGTAGTGAGCAAGGTGGGATGCAACCGATCCGGCTCCCTGAATGGCAATTCGTTTGCCTTCCAGCGAGTCACTGCCATAAGCACGCTTTGCTGAAGCTTTCATTCCCATGTATACACCGTAACCGGTTACGGGTGATGGGTTGCCACTTCCGCCTAGTTCTTTTGGAATTCCGGTTACAAATTTCGTTTCGGAGAAGATCCATTCCATATCTTTTTCCGTCATCCCAACATCTTCGGCAGTAATGTATCGTCCGCCTAGTCCGTCAACAAACCGGCCAAAAGAGCGGAAGAGTGCTTCAGTTTTCTGTGTCTGAGCATCACCAATAATCACCGCTTTACCTCCGCCTAAATTCAATCCGGAGATGGCAGACTTGTAGGTCATGCCGCGGGAGAGACGTAAAACATCCCGTATGGCCTCAGCTTCATTTTTGTAATCCCACATTCGTGTTCCGCCTAAAGCAGGGCCCAGGGTAGTGTCGTGAATAGCAATAATAGCTTTTAATCCAGCCTCAGGGCGAGAACAGAAAACGATCTGCTCATGTTCAAGGTCATTCAGGTCGCTGAATAATTCAAAACCTTCCGTAATTTCGCTCTCTTTATTAACCATATTTTCTATTTCATTCATAACTAAGAGATTTAATTTTGTATCGAATACCATCCGTTTGGAACCGCTTCCAAATTAATGATTTTATCTGAGAATTGACAGGAAACGGAATCCGATTTTGCAGTTACGGCTTTTCATTTGTGCCATAAAATTAAGATAAATTACGAACAGGTTATGAAGATTTATCCCTGAGTTTTATAAAAACGTGAGCTTGATTTAATCTCATATTCTCCTCTCCTTTTGTTATAATAGAATATTAAGGTTTTGTTAAAGTTATTACTGTGTAAAATACAGTTTGGCATTGCCGGGGTGACACTCCTCTGCCTTTTAAATGAGAATAAAACAGGAAACAAATCATGGCATATCGATGGGTTTATGCGCAACCCGAAAGGGAGAAGTCTATCCGGAATTTGCAGCAAGAACTTAACGTGCCCGAAGAAATTGCCCACCTGCTGGCAATTCGGGGTATAGAGAGTTTTGATAAAGCGAAGTCGTTTTTCAGGCCTGAAAATCAGAAGCTGTACGACCCTTTTCTGATGAAAGATATGGAGGCGGGGGCGTCCAGGCTTGCAGAGGCGATTTGCAACCACCAAAAAGTATTGATCTATGGAGATTATGATGTAGACGGCACAACTGCGGTCAGTATTCTCTACACTTTTCTAAAGAGCTTTGGTATAGATGTGAGCTACTACATTCCTCACCGTTTTAAAGAGGGGTACGGTATTAATCCTGATGGAATAAAGCACGCCATAGAAATTAAAGCCGATCTCATCGTTTCCGTTGATTGCGGAATAACAGCTTTTGAGGAGGCAAAGGTAGCAACTGAACATGGAATCGATCTGATTATTTGCGATCACCATACAGTTGGTGACGGGATTCCGGATGCAGTGGCCGTGCTGGATCCGAAGCGCCCCGACTGCGACTATCCGTTCGACGGGCTTTCAGGGGCAGGTGTAGGGTTTAAGCTTGTACAGGGAACGGTTGCCAAACTTGGGCTGCCTAAAGAACTGCCAGATCAATATCTGGACCTGGTGGCTATTTCCATTGCCTCAGATATTGTACCGATTGTAGATGAGAACCGATATTTAATGCGGAGAGGTTTAAAGTTGATTAATACTGAACCGCGGTTAGGCATTAAAGCGCTGCTTAGCAGAATCAATATTACACCGGGCACGGTTTCCACTTCAACGATTGTGTTTTCGGTGGGGCCTAGAATTAATGCAGCCGGAAGAATGGGGGATGCTACAGCAGCTGTTGAGCTGATGATTTCTGATGATGAAACCCGCGCGGCGAAATATGCGAAAGAACTCGAATCTATTAATATTAAACGCCGCTCCACAGACAGTGAAACCATGGAACAGGCTGTTGATATGGTGGAGAATAACTTCAATATTGAAAACCTCTCTACTATGGTGCTACACCATCCGGAGTGGCATTTGGGTGTGATTGGAATTGTAGCCTCACGGCTTGTTGATGCGTACTACCGTCCCACGATTATGCTCAGCACGGTAGAGGGCAAGATAAAGGGTTCAGCCAGATCCATTAAAGGATTTAATATCTACAACGCACTGAAAAAGTGTGAAGATCTACTGGAGCAGTTTGGCGGACATGAATTTGCCGCCGGCCTGACCATGGACGCCGATAATCTGGTTGAATTCAGGCAGCGAATGAATGATATCGGGTTTCAGAAGCTCTCCGACAACGATTTCTTGCCGGAACTTCAGATCGATTCTGAACTTAACCTGGAGCGGGTAAATCCAAAATTCTGGAAGCTGTTATCTCAATTCGAGCCGTTTGGGCCCGGTAATATGCGTCCGGTTTTTGTTTCGAAAGATGTCTGTATTGAGGGGGTTCCCAGTATTGTCGGGAATGGCCATCTGAAATTTAAAGTGCGTCAAAATGGATCGGTGGTAATTGATGCGATCGGTTTTAACATGCACGAGTACCTGCCAATGCTTCGGAAATGTGATGCCGGCCGAATGGATGTAGCCTATGTTCTGGAAGAGAACTTTTGGAACGGGAAACGGACCATTCAGATGCGGTTGAAAGATATCAAAGTGGTTAATTGATCGGCCGCCGAAATTATTTCCGGAAAAAGCAGAATCGGTTTTGAGTAAAGGTGTAAAAGCCCTTATATTTGGAGTCTTCCGAGAGGGACTGTAGCTCAGTCGGTAGAGCAACGGACTGAAAATCCGTGTGTCGGCGGTTCGATTCCGCCCGGTCCCACTCTCAAGTAAAGCCTTGCAACGCATAGTGATATGATGTTGTAAGGCTTTTTTGTTTTGGGTAAAAAATGAAATGTAGCTTGATATAGGGTCATCAGAGGGGCGTGAACTGTTGGGGCTTATAAACTGAGTTGACTTTTTGGATATCTATAAAGTTGATAGGCAATCAGAAGAAATTCTACTCTCTCCCTAAAAACTCCGCAAGGGAGTTTCTGTAAGAATCTGATGTCGGAAGGTCATTGTGGTTTCCATTTGGGATTTTCACCAGAAACTTTTTCTCTGAAGAGGATTTTTTATGCAGTTCCTCCGCCATTTTAAATGGTGTTACTTCATCTCTATCTCCGCCAATGATTAAAAGAGGCTTTTCAATTCGCTCTACACGTTCAATATTATTCTGGGCTTTAACCGGGTCTGCAATATCAAATCGAACAAAAGGACGAAGTAACCGGGGGACGATTCCCTTTGTCCAGTTGTCTACGTCTGTTATCGGGCTCTCCAGAATGTAGCCGGAAACATCTCCGCTATCGGCAATATAGGCAGCAAGAAAAGATCCCATTGAGTGCCCGTGAACGTAAACGGGTCCCGGTTCAACGGGCAGATGATTTTTAGCAAGATCGTAAGCGGCCCTGGCATCTGATTTAACTCCATCCACAGTTGGTTCTCCCGTACTGCGCCCGTACCCGCGATAGTCAATCATTAAAAGATGAGCCTGAATATCGGCATAAGCCTCAATAAGCGGGCGCGATTTCATCATTAAAAATCCATTGCCTCCGTAGTAGATTACCGTTTTCTTGGCTCCATCTTTTTCGAGAAACCAAGCGTCGAGCGTCTCGCCATCTTCTGTCTCTGCTTCTAAATTGTGCAGGGTGAAATTGTGAATAGGAAACTGATCGGGTGAAATGGTTGTATGGCGGTCAAATACATCCGGTTCGGATATCTCGATCGTTGTGCAGCCGCTGATTAACAGAATCAGTATTGTGGTAAAAAGTTTGTTTTTCATGAACTCATAAACAGAAGTTAAAGGCGGGCCATTCGCAAAATATCAGTCCAATATTCGGGGTTAGAAGGTTCGGGCCTTTATACTCTTTTTGCTCTTAGGTGTATGATTTTCGAATGACGCGTTTAGGGGGAAGTTAATTGAAAGATAAACATTAAAAATTTTTAATATTAACATAATTTAATATATTACCGTTGCTAATCGACGGTTCTCAAATGCTTAAGGATATGAAAAAATCAAAAGGTTCAGTTGTAATTGTTGAAGACGACATGCTGCTTTCACTGGTTGAAACCAGGATCATAGAAAAGTTGGGTTATTCGGTAGTTGGGAAAGCTCAGTCCGGTGAAGATGCGGTTGAGATGGCGCAACAAATGAGGCCGGATGCAATTGTAATGGACATCTCACTTAAAGGTGAATTGAGTGGAATAGACGCGAGTATAGAGATTAGAAAATTTTCCAAAGTGCCTATTATATTCCTCTCAGGTAGTGCAGAGAGTGATTTGATGAAGAGAGCAAAAAAAATAGGCAACGCAGATTATCTCGTTAAACCAATCAAAGCAGATGATATTATAAACCCGCTAAAGAAAGCTGTTAAAAAAAAGTCACAAAAGTCTGTGAAGATTTTTAGCGAGGCAAGTTAATTGATATGTACGTGCTAGCTGGTCTCTCATCAGGAGATGTCTCGGCGCCGTACCGACAAAAAGCGTCGGAGCTCCTAATTTTGCCCAAAAGCGGGCAACACTGTTGAGAAGGTGACAGCTTGGATCCCCCTCGAGGAGAGTACGGTCCCGAGGCTTCGGGAGGAGGGGTGTTCAGTGAGCTAGGGGATGTGTTCTTTAAATCTGTCACCGGTATTTTTACACCGACCGCACATTAACTAACACTTTTCCAACCTGTTTTCCCTGCAATATTTTTTGGATCTCCTCCGTAAGATTTTGGAGCCCTGTTTCTCTGTGCAATTCTTCCAAAAAACGGGGCTTCCACTCATCGGCCAGCAGATTCCAGATTCTCATTCTGTCGGCCATAAGAGCTATACCTGAATCTATACCCATTAAAGCTACTCCCCGGAGAATAAAAGGAAATACGTTTGTATGCAGTTCGTGGCCAAGAACATTGCCACAACATGCAACAACTCCATTATGGTCTGTCTGGCGAATCACGGCATCAAGCATAGAGCCACCCACAGTATCCAAAGCGGCAATCCAGCGGCCGGTTAGCAGCGGTTTGCCGGGTACGTTTGTTATTTCATCCCGATGAATAACTTCTGAGGCGCCAAGTGATTTTAGAAAACCGGTTTGATCCATCTTGCCTGTTGCTGCAATAACGCTGTAGCCGAGTTGACTCAATAACCCCACTGCAAAAGATCCTACTCCGCCTGTAGCTCCCGTTACCAGTATGAAACCGTCTTTAGGTGCAATATGCTGTTTAACTATTTTTTCGACTCCGATGGCGGCTGTTAATCCGGATGTGCCAATTATCATGCTCTCCTTCAGGTTCAGCCCCTCGGGCAGAGGTACAATCCAGTCACCCGGAACAGATATATAATGGCCAAAACCACCGGGTGTATTCATTCCCAGATCATAACTGGTAACAATAACCTTATCTCCTTTATTAAATCGTTTGTCAGCACTTTGTTCAACAATTCCGGCAGCATCAATACCCGGAGTGAAAGGATATTTTTTTGTAACTCCTTTATTACCGGTAGCAGAAAGAGAATCCTTATAATTAAGGGATGAGTAGTGAACACGAACCAAAACATCGTGGCCGGGTAGGTCTGAAAGCTTCCGCTTTTTTACAGTTTGGGTGTATGTATCGTTCGATTCTTCTGCAACTAATGCCAGAAATGAGTGCGATTCATGATGAGTCATTATCTGAGAAGTTTTTTGAGCCACTTTAATTTATCGGTATCAATCGGGGGGTAACGGAAATCCGGATCAGGCCATGTCGGTTTCTTTAACACAGATTGAAGTCGTGTAAAGCAGTCAAAGCTGTGCTTGCCATGGTATGCGCCCATACCGCTATGCCCGACACCACCAAAGGGTAAGTTTGGATTCGCTAAATGGCTGATCGTCTCGTTAATACAGCCACCGCCAAAAGGAACATTGTCGATAATATCAGACTCAACTTTGGGACTGTCTGTGAACAGGTAAAGAGCCAGCGGTGAACTACGTTCAATTAATTTATTTTTCAACTCATCCATTGATTCGTAAGTAAGAAGAGGTAGAAGCGGTCCGAAGATCTCTTCTTTCATAATCACTGAATCCCAGTCGGCTTGTATTAATGTTGGCTCGATAAATCTGGTTTCCTTGTTGGTAACACCGCCATGAATAACTTCACTCTGCTCCAGTAGATTTTCAAGACGATCAAAATGGTCGTGGTTGATAATCTGTGTGTAATTTTCACCGGGTATGTAGTCATTGCTAAAAAATTGTGAAAGTACTTCCCGGCTTTTTTCTACAAACTGATTTTTAACAGACTTATGAACCAGGGCGTAGTCTGGGGCAACGCAAATTTGGCCTGCGTTCATCGTTTTTCCCCACCATATACGTTTAGCTGCGATTTCGATATTGGCATCGGAGTGAACAATTGCCGGACTTTTTCCGCCAAGTTCTAAAGTGACGGGTATGAGTTGTTCAGCAGCGGCTTTCATCACAATTTTGCCAACGCGGGTACTGCCGGTAAAGAATATTTTATCGAATGGTTGAGATAGGAGCTCTTGGGTTTCCTCAACGGCGCCTTCCACAACTGCTAATACCGATGGTGAAAAGTACTCTTCAACCAGATCTTTAATGATGGCTGACGTTTGAGCGGCCAGCTCGGATGGCTTAATAACGGCGGTATTGCCGGCACTTAAAGCTCCAACAAGTGGTTGAAACGTGAGATTAACCGGGTAATTCCAGGCACCGATTATCAATACGGTTCCATACGGCTTTTTGTAGATTAGGTTTTTTGCCGGAAAGGTAAAGATGGAATTCCCGGCTTGATCCGGTTTAGCCCATTTGTGCAGGTGTTTCAGGTGATGATCGATCTCGTGCTGAACGGTGGCAATTTCTGAAGTGAAGGCTTCGAAATAGGGTTTGCCGAAATCTGTATTTATTGCTTCACAAATTTCCTTTTCATTTTCAACCAGTAACTTTTTCAGGGTTACCAGTGCGTCTTTGCGTTTTTCGACAGACCCGGTAACTCCTTTCCGAAAGGCTTCTTTTTGATGCTGTACTATTTTTGGGATCGTCATGATGATTTCGATTTTGGTTCACGTCCCTCAAAAGACTCCATGGATTTATAGACTCCCAAAAGATTACCTGCTACCCAGTCGAACACCTTATAGGGTAAAAGTGCTTTGATCAGGGGTACCAGTTTTACCATAAAAGGTGCTTGAATCGTTCGCTTTTGTTTAGCAATGCCGTATAGCATTTTAGTAACTATTTGATCGGTTTCAAGTAGCGGTACCAATAAAGGAGCTTTAACACCGTCAAACATACCGGTTTTGATATAGCTTGGAATTACAGCTGTAACCTTTACACCGGTTTGCAGCTTTTCCATCTCGAGCCGGAGTGAATCGCTCCAACCAATGACCGCCCACTTACTTGCTGCGTAAACGCTCATTCTTGGGTTTCCGATATAACCGGATGCAGATGCAAGATTCACGATCTGTCCTGATCCGCGATCTATCATTTTATTTAAAAAGGCACGGATTACCCACATGCTTCCGGTAGTATTGATCTGCAGAGATTTTTCGATTTCAGAAAAGGAGTGTTCATGGAACATCTTACCCACAACAATTCCGGCACAATTTATAATGATATCCGGCAACAGATTCTCTTTGATGAAATGATCTGCCTCAAGTTGAATCAAGTCTCTATCTGTTACATCTATACCGGTAATATGGATCTCTGCACGATCCTTCAGCTCCTCTTTGATTTTGAGAAGATCGTCCGGATTGCGATCCCAAAGAATGAGTTTTACATCGGCAATATTCGAAACTTTTTCCGCAAATCGTTTTCCAATTCCGCTTGCTGCTCCGGTGATGAGGATGGTTTTGTTGTTGTAGTAGTTTTTCATAAGTATTCAAATCATACGAAAAAAGGGTACGGTAGAAAAATCAATTCAGTGAATTGTTAAATCATTGTTTAAAATCCTACATTTAGCATCAAAATGACACAACAGACAGTAAAGATTGCTGTGGAAAAAGTTGTCCGTAAAAGAATTAACTCTTATGAACTATTCTCCCCTAATAAGGGGAGATTAAGAGGGGTGTTCCCCTCATTCAAAAGGGGAGATACTATTATTGTTACAAAAAGATACTCAAGCACCATCCCAAATAAACTTTAAAGCATCATGAATCGGAATCTACTTTATATCATCCCATTTATAGTATTATTTGCCATTTCCTGCGGCCCATCAGCCGTTGATGAGGCAGCTCAAACCATTACGGCAGAGTCACTGCTAAGCCATATTGAGGTTTTATCATCAGATGAATTTGAAGGCCGTGCTCCCGCTACAAGAGGTGAGGATTTAACGGTCGAATATTTAACCGAAAAGCTACAGGAGATGGGTATTGAGCCCGGCATGGGAGATGGCAGCTATACACAGCACATTCCTCTTCTGGGCCAACAGATTGATGGCTCTTCAGCAGCCATGAACATCCGAAGAAACGGTCAGGTTGCACAGCAGCTGGATTATAGAACCGATTTTATGGCGTGGCCAAGCAATGAGGCAGAACGTGTGCAACTCCGTAACGCCGAGTTGCTCTATGTTGGCTATGGAATTCAGGCTCCTGAATTTGACTGGGACGACTATAAGGGAGTGGATGTTGAAGGAAAAGTACTGGTTTTCAAAAATAGTGACCCATCAAACGACCCTGAAATTTTTGAAGGGGACTCCCGCCTCTACTACGGCCGATGGAGTTACAAGTTTGAAAAAGCAGAAGAGATGGGCGCTTTGGGTGCTATTATCATTCACACAACACCTACTGCCGGTTATGGCTGGTCTGTGGTGGAAAACAGCTGGGGCCGCGAAAGGTTTTCATTGAAAGGCGATGATGACGCCGGAACAAAACCGGAGTTTAATGCCTGGATTACAGAAGAGCATAGCGAAAATCTGTTTGAGCTTGCCGGGCTGAATCTGGAAGAGATGTTGGAGGCGGCAGAAAATCGAAACTTTGAACCTGTTCCTCTGGGTGGCGTTACTCTGGATGTGAATTTACAAGCAAACTACAGTGATATGTCAACCCGAAACGTGTTGGGACAAATAAGAGGGAGTGACGCTGACCTGATGGACGAATATATTGTATTTACTGCACACCATGATCATCTTGGAATTACCACACCCGTAGATGGTGACTCCATCAACAACGGAGCGTTGGATAATGCAGCCGGAGTAAGTGCCGTACTGGAGCTTGCTAAAGCGTATAAGCTGGTCGAGCCTGAGATGCGACGAAGTGCACTCTTTCTCTTTGTAGGCGCTGAGGAGATGGGACTTTTAGGCTCTCAGTATTGGGCTCAAAATCCAACGGTTCACCCCGGTAAAATAACCGCCAACTTCAATATGGACGGCATGCAGGTGTATGGAGAAACTGAAGATGTTGTATTGGTTGGTTATGGAAGAAATACCATTACAGATGTTATCAAGCAGTATGCCGATCAGGATGGTCGAGTGGTGAAACCGGATCCCAATCCTGAGCAGGGATTTTTCTACCGTTCGGATCACTTCTCAATGGCCCGAGTCGGTATCCCGGCAATATTTCCCAATCCCGGCAGAGATTATGTGGATAAGCCGGAAGACTTTATCGAAACCGTGGATAGCCTTAGTGCTGCCAACTACCATTCTGTTGGTGATGAAATCAATGAGTACTGGGATCTCACCGGAATGGAGAAGGATGTACGATTATTCTTCCGGTCCAGTTTCCACATCCTCAATGCTGCCGAGATGATGCGCTGGGAAGACGGAGATGAGTTCCAAGCTGTCCGTGAAGAGATGCTGATGCAGGCTCCCTGATTCTTTACTTGAACTTCATGTTAAAGCATTAATATAATCTGAGTTCGATATAAGAATTTTGAAAAAGAGTCTTCCCACCTTAATAAGGAGTGGACTTCTTGACTACTAAATTTCAAGAATTTATATCGAACTCTCGTTAATATGGAGCCGATTAAAAATAGTACTCCTCAACTCCTTTTTGGATAGTTAAAAGGAGTTGAGGGGTTTTGCTGTCGGCGGTATCTACATCTAATAACACCATTTATGAACAAGGCACAGTATCTCACACTTATTATTCTCTCGGCAATCCTGTTCGCAGGTTTTGCCGAATCGAACAAACCGGCCTATCTGATCTACAGCAAGAACGGCAACGTGGTGTCGTATCAAAGCCTTATGGTTCAGTCGAAGAACAGTGACTTGATCTTTTTCGGGGAGCTGCACAACAACGCCATTGCCCACTGGCTTCAAGTCGAGATGCTGAACGATCTGTCAGACGATACGTCAAAATCAACTTCGGTGGGAATGGAGATGTTTGAGGCTGACCAACAGCTGCTTATCGATGAATATTTCGATGGAAAAATCAGCCAGTCCAGTTTTGAAAGTGAAGCACGGCTCTGGAACAACTACTCCACGGATTACAAGCCGGTGCTGGAATTTGCCAGGGAAAATGAGCTCAAACTGATTGCCACCAATATTCCCCGGCGATACGCCTCGTCGGTTTACAGAAATGGTTTGGAAGTTTTGGATGGCCTGACAGATGAAGCCAAGCAGTGGATGATGCCTCTGCCTGTTGAGGTGGATACGGAATTGCCGGGTTACAAAAGAATGCTGGATATGGCACAGGGACATGGTGGGATGAATATCGTCTATGCCCAGGCGGTAAAAGATGCGACGATGGCTCATTTTCTTTTACAGAATCTGGGTGAAAACAACCGAATCTTTCATCTGAATGGATCGTACCACTCCAATGATTACGAGGGAATTGTCTGGTATGTGAAGAGAGACCGCCCGGAACTCAGAATGTTAACCATCAACACGATTGTGGTGGATGATGTTCGGGAAGTAGTGGGAGATCAGCTCCGGTCTGCAGATTTTACTATTGTGGTTCCTGCAACCATGACAACAACCTATTAATAGAACGTTTTAAAATGAGTTATTCAGAGTTTCCATATTCTCGTCCGAGACGCCTTCGACGTTCTGAAAATGTACGCCGGATGGTGGCGGAGAATCATCTCTCAGTAAATGATTTCATCGCACCTCTTTTTGTGATGGAAGGGAAAGGTGAAAAAGTTGAAATACCATCCATGCCGGACTACTACCGGTACACGCTCGATCTGCTGATGGAGGAGATTGAAGAGGTTCAGACCCTTGGTATTCCGGCGGTACTTCTTTTTGCAAAAGTCCCGGATGAGAAGAAGGATAATGAGGGCACAGAAGCTCTTGATCCAAACGGCCTGATGCAGAAATCAGTCCGGACTATAAAGGAGAAATTTCCGGATTTGGTAGTGATGACCGACGTGGCGATGGATCCCTATTCCAGGTACGGACACGACGGTGTGGTTGAGGATGGAAAAATTGTGAACGATAAAAGCGTAGACATTCTGGCCAGGATGGCGGTGAGTCATGCCGAAGCCGGCGCTGATTTTGTGGCTCCGTCAGACATGATGGACGGGCGAATTCTGCTGATGCGTGAAGCATTGGAGGAGGCCGGATTTCCGGATACAGGGATTATGGCCTATAGTGCCAAGTACGCTTCCAGCTATTACGGTCCGTTCCGCGATGCACTCGATTCAGCACCCGGATTTGGAGATAAAAAGACGTACCAAATGGATCCGGCGAACGTTACAGAGGCCGTGAAAGAAGCGATTACGGATGAGCAGGAAGGCGCGGATATTATCATGATAAAACCGGGTATTCCGTATCTTGATGTGGTTCGGGCGGTGAAAGATGTAGTGAGTTTACCGGTATCGGTTTACAACGTTTCCGGTGAATACGCTATGATCAAAGCTGCAGCTGAAAAAGGCTGGATCAATGAAGAAGAGGCGATGATGGAAGCATTGATCGGTTTCAAACGAGCCGGTGCCGACCTGATCGCAACATACTTTGCAAAAGATGCGGCAAGGATTTTAAAGTAGTCCCCCTTCGAAGGGGGAAACGATGAATTCCTGAACGTTTCAGGAGTTCATCGAGGGGGATGTTGCTCTGAGCTTAGGTTTAACTGAAGTTTTTTATTGAAACCAACACTCCGAACACACCCCTGATTGCTACTCCTGACAGCAGTCGGGGTACGCAATCTGTCCCCTCTCCCCGAATCACTCGGGACAGGCAAGAGGGGAGTTTAAACAAAGAATATTTATAACAACACAAGTAACGAAAATTAAACAATGAAAAGAGTACTTCTATTTTTAGCGACAAACCTGGCGATTATTATTGTTGCCAGTATTACCCTGTCAATTCTGGGTGTGGGGTCCTTTCTCGATGAAACCGGTACCAATTTAAATCTTCAGGCACTGCTGATCTTCTGCTTTGTGTTTGGTATGGCGGGTTCATTTATCTCGCTGCTTCTCTCCAAGAAAATCGCAAAATGGTCGATGAAGGTTAAAATTATCGACAAACCGCAAAATTCTCGTGAAGAGTGGCTGGTTCGAACGATTGAGCGGCAGGCAAAAGATGCGGGAATCGGAATGCCGGAAGTAGGCATATTTGAAGCGCAGCAGGCAAATGCTTTTGCGACCGGGGCAAATCGAAATAAAGCACTTGTAGCCGTGAGCAGCGGTATGATGCAGCGATTTGATCAGGCCGAAATTGAAGCGGTATTGGGACATGAGGTTGGTCACGTTGCCAATGGCGATATGATTACTCTTGCTTTGATTCAGGGTGTTGTAAACACCTTCGTAATGTTCCTGGCCCGGGTGATCGGTTTTGTTGTGGATCGCGTGGTACTGAAAAATGAGCGTGGCCTGGGAATCGGGTATTTTGTGACAACAATAGCTGCAGAGATTGTACTGGCAATCCTGGCTTCCACGATCGTATTCTGGTTTTCAAGACGTCGTGAGTTTCATGCCGATGCAGCAGGTGCACGATTGGGTAGCCGACAGGGCATGATTGGCGCACTGCAGCGCTTGAAGGCGGAGTCTCAGGTACCAAATCAGCTTCCGGAGTCGATGCAAGCGTTTGGAATTACCGGTGGCAAGAGAAAGGGTTTGAAGGCTCTGTTTATGACACACCCGCCACTGGAAGATCGTATTGCAGCACTACAGAATATGAGCGACTAATCATATTCTGATTTGGCACAATAAACAAATGAGGCAATGAATTCCCCTCCTTTTGAAGGAGGGGAGAAAGGGGTGGTTGAGTAAAGACTCTGATTTAACTACATATTTCAAAATTTTGTCAAGATATTTCTACCATCCCCAAACCCCCTCTTAAATAAGAGGGGAGCTTTTTAGCTCCAATTCTAATAATACAAAGACTACAATCTATGCTACTGAACAAGAGCGAATTTCTATTTAAACAGGCACAGGAATTTATTCCGGGCGGGGTGAACTCTCCGGCGCGGGCGTTTAAATCGGTTGGCGGTATCCCTGTCTTTTTCAAGAAAGCGAAGGGATCGATCATTACTGATGAAGATGAGAATGAGTACATCGACTATGTTGGCTCGTGGGGACCGATGATTCTCGGGCATGCCTATCCGCCTGTGATAAAAGCGGTGCAGGATGCGTCGTTCAACTCCACATCATTTGGTGCTCCTACAGAAATAGAGGTCAAGATGGCCGAACTGGTTCGCCAAATGGTGCCCAATGTAGACCGCGTGCGAATGGTGAATTCAGGTACGGAGGCGTGTATGAGTGCTGTTCGTGTTGCACGCGGCTACACCGGAAAAGAGAAGATCATCAAGTTTGAAGGAAACTATCACGGTCATGGTGATTCGTTCCTGATTAAAGCGGGAAGTGGCGCCTTGACCCTTGGAAAGCCCAGCAGTCCGGGTGTAACTGAGGGGACAGCTAAAGACACTCTAAACGCAGATTATAACAATCTGGAGAGTGTTGAGAAGCTTCTCAAAAAGAATAAGGGGAATGTTGCGGCAATCATTGTAGAGCCGGTTGCAGGTAATATGGGGTGTATTCCGCCTCAGCCCGGATTTTTGGAAGGTTTACGCGAGCTGTGTGATGAACATGAAACCGTTCTCATTTTTGACGAAGTGATGACCGGCTTCCGACTGGCACGCGGCGGTGCACAGGAGCGGTATGATGTATGGGCCGATCTGGTAACGTACGGTAAAATTATCGGCGGTGGCTTGCCGGTAGGTGCCTTTGGTGGTAAAAAGGAGATTATGGATGTGATTGCCCCGGTTGGTGATGTGTACCAGGCAGGCACGCTATCAGGGAATCCGTTGGCAATGAGCGCGGGTTATGCACAGCTTAGTGCACTGGACAAGCATCCTGAAATCTATGTGGAGCTGGAAGAGAAAACCGAATATCTGAAACGGCGGTTGAAAGTAGTGCTGAACGAGCATGAACTCGATTACTATATGAATCAGGTAGGATCGATGATCAGTATTTTCTTTACACCCGAAGTGGTTACCGATTTCAAAACGGCGAATACGACGAATCAGGAGTTCTTCAAAGTGTTCTTCCACGAGATGCTGAAACGCGGGATCTATCTGCCGCCTTCACCGTTCGAGAGCTGGTTCCTGGCCAATACCCTCACTTACGAGATGTTGGACGAAACCGTAAAAGCGGCTGAGGAGTCGTTGGGTATTGCGAAGCTTAAGGCAGAGAGGTAAAAGAAAAAACAGGGTATTTCTATTTTGAGGCAAAGTGATACATTGTTGAAATTTTGGTTTTAGCTTATTCATCAAAAAAGAGCACCTATAGAAATACCATGTTTAAAGCGACTGCAATCATCAATAATCTCGTAGGGATGCAATATCAATAAACCCGTGAGCGAGCGCGGGTACGAATAAACCCTGAAAGGGTGCCAGATCAATAGCCCCGGGTGCAACCCGGGGAGTAAGTGGCATACCCCGTCATCCGCCGAACAGAGAGAGTTATTTAAAACACGAATCCAACAGAGGCGGAACCACTCAAAACCTGTTTGTTCCAATCCTAAAACCGATCCAAATCCAGAAAATTGATCTGCTCATCAGATTTGGCTTTTAATTCACCGTCTGATAAGCGCATATCATAACCGTACTCCTCCAAAACTGGAAGTCCCAGCAATTGATACGTACCGATCACCGACGGGATCAAATCGGTGTAGAGAATAAACATATGACGCAGATTTCGTAGAGCCGTAAATCCGGGATCCTGTGTAAAGTTGATCATATTGGCATCATCGAGCTTCTCAATCAAAGATTGCACGGTATAGATAAATGCCAGCCGGTTGGCCGTTTCGAAAGGGATATCCTTAATGATACCCGTAACCATCACCATGTTGTAGGCCGATGACCGAAGCATGGGCGGTGTGGCTCCTCTGAATCCCTCAAGCTGATATCCATACATTTCGCTTACAGGCTCTCCTGCAATTCGCAGGCTGTCGATCTGTTCAATGATATTGGAGTAGTAATAATAGGTCTCTTCCATCTGCTGATGATTAAACCGAAACTCAGCAGCAATGGATTGAAGTGCATGCTCTGCAACTTTTTGATTTGCCCTGTTCTCTCTCCACTCATTCGCTAAAAAACCGAGCATGACTCCCGTTACGATGGCGAAAATTTCAAGCGTGATTAATACTCCCGTCGAGATGCGTTGGTGTCTGAACCTCTTCTTGTATTTCAGCATAGGCAAGGTGATTTGGGTAAGGTATTTGAATTACGCAAATCCGAACCTGTCATGCAACTGTTTGAAGAACAAAAACGGCTGAACCAATGCACATGTTACCCTCGGCCGGAAAGATTTAAGGCCGGCCGGACTAGCAAACATTAAAATATAGAAAAATTAATGTTTGCAAGGAGTCCAAGCCTTACATTGAGGTTGAAATTCCACGTATACCTTAAATTTGAGGGTTTTTAATGCCCAAAAAACAACTCTATCCTGTCAACCCAGACCGTACGCGTCCTTGGAATGAGTTTCCGGAGCTGCCTATCGATCGGTCGCTCTATCGGGATGTGGAGATATACGAGCAGCTCGGCAAGGCAAAAGAGGCCCTCGGTCTGCTGGCCGGACGCAGCGTGGCGATCCCCAATCCGGGTATGCTGATCAACTCGATCACCCTTCAGGAGGCGAAAGTGTCAAGCGCCATTGAAAATGTATTTACGACCGATGATGAACTCTATAAAGCGGTCAGTGACGCAAAAAACAGTGATGAAGCGGCGGCCCCTGCGAAGGAGGTGCTTCGCTACAGGGAGGCGCTCTGGCAGGGATATGACTACCTGACGCAGAACGGTACCTTTGGCCGCGACTATTTTGTGCAGCTCTATCAGACGATACAGGAGAGCGGTGACGGGATTCGTCCGCCATTTGCCCGAACCTTCATCCGTATGGGCGGAACCGGTACGAATGCAGGCAAGCCGGCCTATACGCCTCCGAGAGGCAAGGGTATCGTAGAGCAGAAGCTTGACAACCTGATCGAGTTTATTAACAACTCTGAATCGGAGCCTGCAGATCCCCTGCTGAAGATGTGCATTGCCCACTATCAGTTTGAGGTGATTCACCCGTTCAGAGACGGCAATGGCCGTGTGGGGCGAATCATGAACATCCATCTGCTCACGCACAACTACATTCTGGACCTTCCGATTCTCTATCTGAGCCGCTACATCCTGGAGCATAAGGAGGAGTATTATGAAACACTGGCCGGCGTCTCGCAGCGCGCCGACTGGAAAGGATGGCTTCTCTACATGCTGAAAGCCGTTGAGTGGACCTCCGGGCTGACCCTCAGAAAGGTGAACGATATCATCCAATCGAAAGAGGAGATTTTGAATGTGATCAGAGAGCAGACAGATATCCGGCGACCCGAAGAGCTGGCAGAAGCGATCTTTACGCAACCTTACACCAAGGTGAATCATCTCACAGACATGGGTATCTACGCTGAAAATACGGCACGTAACTACCTGAATGAGCTCGCCGGCCTGCAGATATTGGAGAAGCGGGAGATCAGGGGCCGCCACTACTATATCAACAAGGAACTGGAGCAGATCCTCTCCTACTGAAAATTGAAGAGTATCGCCAAGCCTCAACTTTAATAACGTATCCGGCTTAATATCGGGGTGAAAATTGTGTATTTTATGTGCCGTTTAATCCGAACCGACAGATGACCTATGCGCAACGATGAAGTGATCAAAAGTATCCGCTACATTTTAGATCTGGACGATGCACAGATCGCTGAATTTCTAAAACTGGCAGACTATCAGCCGACACGAGGTGAAGTGACGGAAATTTTCAATCAAGATAAAGAGACTGAAACCAAAATCGACGGTACGGTTGTTGAAAAAGATACGCCTCACAAACTCACGGCACACTTTCTGGATGGTGTAATTTTTCACCTCCGCGGGAAGAGCGACAAACATCCTCCACAGCCCATTCAAACTCCGGTTACGAACAACATTGTTCTGAAAAAACTAAGGGTAGCATTTAAATTAAAAGACACCGATATCATCGACATTCTGAAGGATGAAGGGCTGAGCATTAGCAAAACCGAACTAAGCGCATTTTTCCGGGATGACAATCACCGCAACTACAAAAACTGCGGGGACCAGGTTTTGAGGAATTTTCTAAGAGGTCTGGCCAAGAGACAGCGGACTTCGCCGAGATAAATCCCTCGCTCGCATTTTAAACCCATGAATAGGTTTTAGTTTAAAATCTGTAATTGACAATCATTGCCCCAAACTTGTGGCTTAACAAACGAGCCGGTCATTTATGGCCGGTAAGCGTTTGCTCCGGCTCAGGTGGGCCATAGCAAATTCTTCGGTACGACGTTTCAGAGACATACAGAAATACCATATCTCTCAAAGTTCATCGTCACATCTCAACTTCTTCATGAAATGTACATTCAAAGCGCCTATCTTAAGCAGTCTTTAGAACACGGATCATTTCATGAATAAATCTGCTTTAGCAACTGTTTTTCTTGTTGTTGTTATCGACCTGCTTGGGTTTGGTATCATCCTGCCGCTGCTGCCCTTTTATGCACAGGAGTTCGCAGCTTCCGCAGTGATGATCGGGTTGCTCTATAGCGTATATTCGTTTATGCAGCTGATCTTCTCGCCGATCTGGGGAAGTTGGTCCGATCGAATTGGCCGGCGCCCGATTATGCTGCTCAGTACATTTGGGGCCGTTATAGCCTATATCGTTTTTGGGCTGGCGGAATCGCTCGGAGTGCTCTTCTTTTCGAGGGTTATTGCCGGGATGATGGGAGGGAACATCTCAACCGCTCAGGCCTACATTGCCGATGTGACCGACAGCGCCAACCGCGCACGCGGAATGGGCTTAATCGGAGCGGCATTTGGGATTGGCTTTGTGATTGGTCCGGCCACAGCCACTGCGCTGATCCACCCTACATTTCACGAAATGGTGGCCAACGCCGGATTTACTGATTTTGCCGCCTGGATGGGAGAAAACCGATATGCACTCCCCGGATTTTTTGCAGCTTTTCTGTCTTTTTGCAGCTTCTTGATGGTACTGTTCAAACTCCCCGAGACGGTGGACACCTCTAAACCGAGGGAGAAAGTATTTCGCCGGCCCAGTGTATTCACTCCAAAATTCTGGCGCTTACTGGCTGATCAAAAAGGAAAATCAGCCCGGGGATTTTTGATTCCACTGGTAATCGGGTTTTTCCTTCTTTCGTTTGGGGAGTCGAGCCTCTACAGTGCTTTTCCGCTATTTGCTGAAGGTCAGCTCAATATGACGGCCGAACAAGTGGGAATACAGTTTTTCTACATTGGGATTATTGCGGTTATCGTTCAGGGATTTTTAATCAAGTCGCTGACCAATGCGTTTTCAGAGGAGAAACTTTTTATGGTTGGAAATATTCTAATGGTGATCGGGCTTGGGCTGATCCCCTTTTCCACCAGTATGCTCACTCTTGCGCTCTTTCTTGGCTTGATGGCGCTTGGAAAAAGCCTCAATACTCCAACCATTACCAGTCTTATTTCAAAAGAAGCGAGCGAAGATAACGTAGGAGCCGTGATGGGTGCTTCACAGGGGCTGTCGGGCCTCGGCCGGATGATTGGCCCAACCTGGGGCGGCGCGCTCTTTGCTGTCTATTTTGGGCTTCCCTTTGTAGCAACGGCAATCATTGTAGCGGCTACGATTTGGATTGCAATTGGATTGATTTCGAAGTCTGCCTAAAAACCTGTTAGCGTTCCGACAGCTGTCGGTTCCTGACAGCGTTTGATCGATTTTGCCACGGCACATCTTTTGACGCGAAGCGAAACATGGATACATACAGAATTTTTAGAAATAACATGGCAATTTTGTTTAAGAAGATTTTGGAGTTCCAACGCTAAGGTGTAATTGTGTTGAAACTAAATCTTTGAGAGATGAACAACCTATTTCTGACTGCAAAAGAACTCCGTAGGAGTGACCTGTTTATAGATCCATAGCGGTTAAAAAACATTCGCCGAACAGAGGGATGGGTTTGGAGGATCTTTCTGCGTTGAGGCGGTGTCAGTTTGAATGAGATTAACCAGTAAGTAGATCAGGGATGTCAATCTACAGCTGAGATGTGAGATGGTAGTCAGCGGAGCAGAACTCCGCGACGAGGTGTGGAAGCCTGATAGAAATACCATATCTGTCTTGATTGAATTTTTAGAGCTTTTTCCTATCCCGTTTTGGCAGCTTTGCCACCACAAGATCATAAGAATCCTTAATCCACTCCTTGATTAAATCATCCGGCAGATTCCCCTGCATGCTTACGGTATTCCAGTGCTTTTTGTTCATGTGATAACCGGGTTCAATCAGTCCGGGATACATCTCCCTCAGCTCAATTGCTTTTACCGGATCGCATTTTAGGTTGATGCTTTCAAAATCATCCACATCACATAATGCGAACATTTTTCCCATCACTTTGAAAACAAGCGTATTTTCATCGAATGGGAACTCTTCAGTTACGCCGGGGAATGAGATGCAATATTTGTGATAGGATTCAATGTTCATGCTTGGGGCTGATCATAGACATGGCATTTCTGTGAATGTATGAATCGGGATCTGTAGGCTAGTAAGTTAGATGCAATTTAAACAGATTACAACCTGATAGAAATACCATGTCACGTTTACCCGCCCGTCAGCGATTGCTTCATCCACTCGCTGAAGCTGTTGATGATCAGATAGAGACTCGGCACAACAAAGAGAGTCAGAAACATCGATACCAGCAGTCCTCCTACAACAGAAACCGCAAGTGGTCTCATCAGTTCCGAGCCTTCTCCCATCCCAATGGCCAAGGGCAGCATACCGCAAACAGTGGTAAACGTAGTCATTAATATCGGCCGGAAACGGATCGATCCGGCATCGACTACCGCATCAAATACGTCCAACTCTTTCTCCTCTTTTCCAATTTCGATGTACTCCACCAGCAGAATAGCGTTGTTCACGACAATTCCAACGAGCAGAATTACACCAAGCATTACAGGTGCACTCAGGTTGATACCGGTAATCAAAAGTCCGGCACCAACGCCGATCAATGCAAGAGGAACCGCCGTCAGAATGACAAGCGGGTTGGCAAGCCGCTCATACTGAACCGCCATCACCACAAACACCAAAAAGATAGCCAGCAGGGTAACCGTAATTAAAATGCGATTGGTCTCCTGTATCACTTCCTCCTCTCCTCCAAAAATGAGGCTGTAGCCCTGAGGCAGTTCGTAATCGGTCATTCGCTCCCGGATATGGTCGTTCACCGTACCTACATCAGTGATATTTGGATTCACCTCACCGTCCATCCTCAATACCCGAACCTGATTTTCCCGTTCTATATGTGCCGGTCCGTCAGTTAATCTGAATGAGGCAACATCCGCCAGGGGAACAGACCCGCCATCGGGACGGAACATTAATATTTGACTCAGATCTTCATCATGTTTAACCCGATCACGGGACAACATTACGCGCACATCATACTCTGCACTTCCGGTTGCAAATCGTGTGGGTACAGCCCCCAAAACGGATGTTCGGATCGCATCGCCGATATCTCCAATTTTTAGTCCGAGTGCCGTTGCCCGCTCCCGGTCCACATCAACCTGAAGCAACGGACTGCGGTCGTCACGGCTAATCTGAAAGTTGATTAATCCGGGAATATCGTCTAATAGGTAGAGCAGATCCTGTCCGATATTATCCAGAACTTCTACATCGTCACCCACAATGCCTATTGAGATTTCCGAACCAGCAGGATTGGTTCTGATACCGGAGATACTTGGCGGACTCACACGGGTTCGTGCCCCGGGAATTTCGAGTGAATCGAGTTTGGTTTGCATTTGGTCAACCCATTCGTTGGGCGTCATTTCACGACGTTCGGAGGCGGGAATCAGGTTTACACTGAATCGTGCGGTTCCTGGACGCTCGTTAATCACGCCTTCAGAGAGGTGGCCGCCCACCAGGCTGAACACGCTTTCTACATAAGGCATACTCTGAATGGCTTCTTCAACCCGATAAGCGTGGTAGTTGGTCTGGTCAGGTGTGGTTCCGGACGGCATACTGAAGTTAACGCCAAAGTTACCGTCATCCACCTGAGGGAGAAACTCATTGCCAAGGTTATCCATCAAATAGAGTGTTCCTCCAAGCAGCAGAAAGGCTCCAACTGCAATCCCCCATCTGAATTTGAGGACAGATCGAAGTGAATTGGCATAAAAATTCGTGAGTTTTTTCAGCCCGGAGTTAAAGGCTCGGTTGAACCGGCTCTCTTCCAGTCCGCTCCGGTATTTCACTTTGCTGAGTAGCGCCGCAAGCATTGGCACCAGCGTGAGCGCAGCGGCCAAAGATGCCAGGATGGCAAATGCGATCGTTAATATCAGTTCACTGAAAAGCATGGAAGCAAGACCCGTAATCAGCAAAAACGGCAGTACGGCAGCCAGATTGGTCATAGTTGACGCAACCACAGCTGACGAAACTTCTGCAGCGCCTTCATGTGCGGAGTCTTCTGCTGATTTTTTCAACTCCTCGTTATGACGAAAGATATTTTCGAGCATTACGATGGCGTTGTCGAGCAGGAGGCCGACACCAAGCGCCAATCCACCCAGACTCATGATATTCAGGGTAAGATTACTCATGCCCATCAGTGCAAATGTGGCCATAATGGCGATCGGAATGGAGAGGCCAATCACAAAACTTTTTCGAAGACTGCCCAGGAAAAGCAGAACAACCAGCATTGCTAATACTCCACCAAGTATTGCTGCCGAACTTACCGCCCCAATCGAACTGGTTATAAAAAAGGATTGATCTGTAGTGATATTGTATTGAATATCATCCGGTATAAACCCGCTCCCTTCAAGCCGGTCCAGTTCCGTTTTGATCCGTTCGATGACGGCCAGCGTGTTTGCTTCCGGCAGCTTGGTGATAGAGAGCTCCATGGAAGAGGTGCCGTTCAGTCTTACAAACAACCGCTGATCACGATGAGTATCCCGAACGTCGGCTACTTCATCCACGCGAATCGTTCGGTTCTCACCGGGCAGGCGAAGTCGTACGGAGGCAATATCATCTACTGAAGTGAAGCGCCCGTCGGTTTTGGCCATCACATCAAACCGATCGGACGTAACCTGGCCTGCTGCAATATCCCGGTTCTCTTCTTCAAGCGCCGTTGTCACATCATTCATGGAGAGGCCGTAGGAGTTGAGCCGATCTACATCCACAACAACTTGAAGCTCACGGACAAGTCCGCCGGCAACCTGTACACCACCTACGCCCTGAAGCGCCTGCAGCTGCGGGGAAAGTTCATTTTCCATCCAGTCGCGCACCTCGATTGGCGTACGCATCGGGGAGCTGAATCCGGCCACAAATACGGGATCCTGTGACGGATCGTACTTAAAAATTCGAGGCGGATCGATATCCTGCGGCATCTGTGTACGGGCAAACTCCAGATTTCGGGAGGCATCCTGCAGCGCCACATCGATATCGGTGCCGTAATCAAAATAGAGCTCAATGTTGGTTCGCCCTTCGGATGCCCGGCCGGTAATTCGAACTAAATTCTCAGTAGCTGCAAGGTTCGACTCAAGAACTCTTGTAATCTGCTGTTCCATCACTTCCGGCGCTGTACCGGGGTAGTTTACCGTTACCCGTATTTGCGGATAGGTGATTTCAGGCAGCAGGTCCACCGGCAGGCGATCCAGAAAGAAAAATCCGAGTACGATAATCACAGATGTGATAGCCATCGTACCGATAGGGCGGCGAATAGCGTACGAGGCGAGACCCTCTTTGCGGTTTTTTTGGGCTGTATTGTCAGACTGAGTAGACATTACCTTCCTGCACCTTCAGATGAGTCATTTTCAATCCAGCGGGAAACATTCACAAGCAGATTTTCTCTCAGCGTGGCGGGATTTGCACCAATGATGACATCACCGGCTTGGAGTCCGTCAAGAATTTCGGTCCAGTTGCGCCGCTCAATTCCGGTGGCCACATCACGCCGTTCAATCCGGTTTTCCTCATTGATGATGTAGACAAAACGGTCGTTTTCCTCCGAGGCGAGAAGTGATTCGCTCGGAATGGCAAGCACTTCAGGCCGCCGGTCCGCGTAGGTCATGATTCTTGCTAAAAATCCCGGCCGTATGGTTTTTCCGGACTCCGTAGCAGCCGGAATTCGAACTTCGACGGTAAATAGACGACTGTTTTCGTTTGACGATGGATAGAGCCGCTGGATTGTTCCGTCAATTGTTTCACCGGGGTAGGCATCAATTTGCACCTCAACAGGCTGCCCTTGGTTCAGATAGACAAAATCCCGTTCGGGGATACCTATTCTTGCAACCAGCCGATCAGTATTGGCAACCCTGAGCAGGGGCTCATTAATGGAAACAGCGTCGCCCTCTTCCACATAGCGATTGAGAACGGTCAGGGTCTGACCCGCCCGCATCGTTCCAAAAGAGAGTCGGGTTTCGAGCAGATTGACTTCACTCTCTGCCGATTGAAGATTTGCCCGTGACTCTTCGAAATCGGCACGTGAAATTGTATTTCGGTCAAAAAGCTGTTCAGCTCTTGAGAATGCAGCCTCCGCCAGTTCCAGCTGAGCCTGTGCTCTTGAGAGTTCAGCCCGAAGTTCCTGCGTATCAAACGTGAGCAGGGTATCGCCGGATTGTACACGATCTCCCTCTCGCACGTGAAGTGAGGTTATTAATCCTTCCAGGTGCGAGGCAACGGTAATTACATTTTCGGCTTCAACCGTTGCGGATGCCCGAACAATTCGGGAGAGGTCCATCGGCTCTAACTCATAGCCCGCAACAGCCATTGGTTGCTCTCCGGAAGGAGATGATTCATCAGAAGATTCACACCCGGCAGCAATTAAAATAAACGTTAAAAAAAACAGCGTTTTAATTTGTTTCATAGAAGCCTTTAAAGAGATTTGAATCCATAAACTACTTCTCAAACAGAAACTAATCCAATCACATTTCGCCATTTAGCAAGCTTTAACAGCTTTATATCTGCTAAGAGGGGGATTTTACAGCAGCAATGGCTAAAAATATCCATCCTGCGATAAAAGCCACACCGCCCAGAGGAGTGATCATGCCAAGCCTGCCGAGATCAATCAGAGTGAGCAGATAGAGGCTGCCGGAGAAGATGATAATGCCGGTAATAAAGGCGAACCCGCTCCATTTAATCCACTTTGAGTCCGGAATGTGATAGGAGACAGCACCCAGGATGAGCAGACCGAGGGCGTGATAAAAGTGGTATTCAACCCCGGTTTGATAGACCTGAAAACGTTCCGGTGTGAGTATGTCCTGCACAATGTGGGCGCCGAATGCACCAAAAGCCACGGCAAGAGCCATGAAGATGGAGCCGATAATGAGGAGGGATTTTGATGTCATGGAGTATGAGTTAGAAAGATCCCGAGTATAATTGAAGACTCAATATTGATAACAAAATTGAAGATAATAAGAATTATAGAGGGTTGTTGGTCTGATCGATTCTGCGGGGGGGACAAATATATTGGGAAACTCATTTGTCTCATAGAGACAAAACATGGGTAGAAATCAGGATACCCCACACATAATCAGCGTGCCGTCAGGTACGCAACAAAAATCTGCTTCCCCCCTGCGCCACCGCGGTGAACCAAATCACCCTTCAAATCCAATCTCTTTATGGGTCCCGTCGCAGAATGGTTTGGTGGATGATCCCCCACAACGACACAACGCCACACCTTTATCAGATGTGTGTTCACCTAATTCGGAGGATTCCATCGTGTAATTTCCCTCCAAAATAGCCGGACCGTTTTTCATCAGCTTAATAAGCAGCTTATCATGCTTTTCATCCTCGATAGGGGGCATTTTCTCCTTGTTGGCATTAGCATCCGCTTTCCAATCAATTTCCTTATGGGAATTATCGCAGGCGGGTTTGTTGGATGATGCACCGCAACGGCACAATGCAAAGCGGGTATCTTTCAGCACACTATTTCCCTCATGATCCTGTACTTCGATATCACCAAAAAAATAAACCGGTCCGTCTGCATTGAGTTTGACTCGGTTTTTGGATGAGGGCTTTTCAGTTCGGTCCGTTCTTTTCATTTCATAATGAAGCGCTCCGGTTGGGCACTTCTCAATAACATCGGCAACCTCTTTAGCTGATGCGTTATCGGGCTCAATCCACGGCTTTTTTTTAGGGTCAAAAACATTCGGCAGGCCTTTTACGCACTCTGCAGCATGTATGCAGCGCTTTACATCGTATTTGACCTTGATTTCGTCGTTTTCGTAGCTGTGGATTTTCTTTTCCATGATCCGTTTTGTTTAGTTCTTGTTTTGCATTCAATTAACACAAAACGGAACAGTTTTGAAAAGGAAAATGCATTAATCTGTAATGTGAATTAAATCCTCTCAATGATCGCACCGCACCGCATCATACGGTCGCCGTGATAAGGATTCGCGATCTGTTCTTCGCGGCTAAGCCAGTCGGCCGAACCGCCTCGTACCATCGGACAGCTCTGATGATAAATGGTGTATCCAACCGGTCGGAATGTCTTTACCATTTCGATCATCGCTTCCGAAATAAACTCAAAGTGGTATCGCTGATCATCCACATCATCTTCCCGTATGAGCTCATCTGAA
>LFIK01000261.1_pt1 | contig 38649 bp, 53 predicted proteins | sample 643401 | NCBI WGS metagenome assembly LFIK01 (sample SAMN03777447, study PRJNA286221) | soda lake metagenome | biome: soda lake; feature: Kulunda steppe; material: water; isolation source: sample T5-Br brine of Lake Tanatar-5 | place: Russia: Kulunda steppe | collected 2010-07
GTGGAAGGGTGGGTATTTAGCAAGCCGTTACGTATGGGAGAAAGGATTGTCATCAGGAGAGGGTGGCGGGAACGCCTTGTCACATCCATAGTTATGGAGTGTAACATGTTATGATATAGCATTGGCAGACTCATTTCCAGCTATACCAGTATGGGATTTGACTTCGTAAAAATGTATGTGTGTCTGATTTGCTAATTGTGGACACAATTTGTTACAAAAATAGACTAGAAAAAAGGAGTCGCGTCCTGATCTGAGATAGGGAACAATAATTGTCAGTGTCTATGTGAGTGCACTTTGCCCTAAGCGCAGAAGCTTTGCTAGTCAATTCTCCTCGGTTCATGGCTTTGCTCAATCCAACTTCAACAAAGTCCGCATACACAGCCATTTTATTCAAAGGTATACAGACTTGTGCTCCAATATGTGGTTGACTTCTTTTTCAAGCTTGGCAACTCCATCAGTGTAGGCCCATGAAATTAATTGGTGCGGGGAGTGGTTTCACTGCCTAAGTAGTTTTTCTTTTCTTTTCTTAGGCCCGTTTCTTTTTTTGTAATAACTGGCTTGTGATAAACCTGGGGCTATTTTTCAAAGCTGAATCACTCTGTCCATCTTGACTCGTCTTGGTTTTTGGGTTAGATCAGGCATGCTCTGAATGACTGGATGTGGGCAGGGCTTGAAAATTGCCTCAGGGATGGCATTAGTTAGATGTTGCAGCATTTAGATGCATCAGGTTGCTTGTCATCTGATTAACCTTTGCCTTCTTTTTAGTGGATAGTGCACATCCTTCTGCTACCAGAGGAAGACGATCTTATTGGTTCTTCCTCAATTTATTCAAGTGTTTGCGGACTTGCACTGCATGCTAGCAGATAGGGAAATAACAGAGTCTTTGGCCCTGTTTAATTCACTCCCTCTCTCTCCATATATACCCCTCTTTATCTTTGGCTGCGGGCAAATTACAAGGAACATGCTCTTCTCATGCTGGACTTGGACTATGCAGTAACTAATCAGCAAACTGTTGATGATTCACTTCAGATCTGCGGTGCTGAATTTCCCAAGGCTTGGGGTAAATTCTCTAATAAAGTTAACCCCAGGCTCAAAAACCGGTATGAGAAAGGGATTGTATGTACGCACATGTAGATGCGTCTTGTACGAGTGTTGAAGAATTTGATAAGTAGGAGCGCAAGTGTGGCATATTGGACACAGTAGAGTTTTGTGTGCAGCTCTCACATAACTTTTTGCAGTGATCTTTCTCAATACTTTGTGAATCATAAATGTGTTTGTGGACTGGTCCCCATGTATCAATGTTGTACATTGTCAATTCTAGAAGAGAGGACTGCCGCAGACCAGTGCATCATAGATAGACCTGGCACGGGATTTGCCATGCATAACATTCCGCATTCATTTTCCACGAAGTGCACTTCCCAAGTGGACGGATGTGCTGAGCAAATATCCACACTTACAGGGAAATGCATAGCATTTGGGATTTGAGATAAAAACAAACAACCGCAGAAGTCTTGCTCTGCCACGTGCTTTCACTCCCAGCATTTGAAGTAACTACTAGTTACTGCCCCTAGTAGGGGCACCTTGCGTGGATGTGAACCACAACGACTGGCACCAACTTTGAGGCCCTTGAGTAACCTGCTGGCCCCATGAGCACCTTCAGAAGCTCATTGGTCTCCTCAAAAAAGAGAAGCAAGGCAGGGTGCTCAGACTGAGGGTGCTGGCCTGCCAAGGCCAGGGCTGCCCATGGGTCCTGCTTGCTGCTCAGCTGCCTTGGCCCAAGGCCTTGAGCAGTTGCAGGAGCGCCTAAGCGCCCCATGTACTAGCATAAGGCACCCGAGGGCAGCGCCAGCTGCCTCAGCATCTGCTGCGTGGCCCCAAGCTCACCCGGTGTGCTTTCAGCCTTGGCTAAGAAGGCTCCCAGCTCGGCGGCGATAAACCCTAGCAGGGCAGGGGCGTGCTCAGACCATGCTTGTGGGCGGCACGGCCCGGCAAGGCCTTCCCCAGCGGGGATGCTGGGGGCAGTGGTGGTAGGGGGAGCACGGTGTGGGGAGGCGGACCCCCACTCGAGTGTACCCACAGCTGCACAGGCCGCAAGAGGCGCATGGCCGGCTCGGGCGGCAGCACCTCCACTGCTGCTGCCACTTGCAGGTGCCGAAGGCCATCTCCAGTGCTGCTGCTGCGTCTGCTGCGCCGTATGGCTGTGCGCGTGCATGAGCAGCTTGAGGTCTGCCAGCAGGGGCTGGAAGTGCGCCTGCCATGCCTGCTGCATGGCGAGGCTGTGGGCTGGGAAGGCAGGGGGTGATGAGAAGCCAGCGGGCAGCGCATGGCCGGCTAGGGAGGTGGTGCTGCCCAGGTCTGGGAGGTCCACCTGGGTTGCTGCTGAGGCAGTAGGCGGGTGTGAGGGGGCTTCAGTGCCACGCTCGGACACCTGAGGAGCGTTGCAGGCAGGCAGAGTGATTGGTAGCACAGTGCAAAATCGAGGGGCATGCGTTTAAAATTCGGCTCCGGGCATGCTGGCCCCGATTTGGGCTGTGAGTGGGGGAAATGTGATCCATGCCAAGCTTGTGATCTAAAGTGTGAGCAAGTTGGGGTGGGACTGATGCAAAGCTGTGCACCATCCCACAGGATTTGTCACGTGAGCACACACAAGGGGGGTGGGGAAGTGAAGCCTCATACAAACAGGAGATTTGTTCTTGTGCGCAGGGCTTGGCAGGGTCACCAGGCCAGGTCACCCACCTCCTGCTCCAAAGCTGCCACCATGCGCGGAAGTAAGCAGCACTGCAGCTCCCCTAAGACCGCGGGGGGCAGCACCAGGAGGCAGCAGGTGCCGTAGTACAGGGGCACCGTCCAGAGGGGCTGGCCATGGGCAGGGGCACCGTAGTGCTGTGCGCCTGACTGACTCGAAGCCGCTGCAACACTTGCCGCTGCTGCCGGCGCTGGGCCGCTGGACCGCCGCCCCAAAGTGACAAAGTGGGTGCAGCTCCTCTGTGATGTCCATGAGGACGCTGCCGCTGCTTGCCATGACCATGATGCGCACTGGCGCTGCCGAGAGCGCGGTTTCCACCGCAAGGTCAACGCGCACATCCTGCAGATGCACCGCCAGCACACAACAGAGGCTGGTTACAGCCGCCCTCTCGCTCTTTAACCATGTAATGTTGGGCACCCATGCTAGCATGCAACAGCGTCCACTGCTTGCTTATCCATGCAGGAGGGTCCAAGCTTTGGACTGGGGACTTGGCAGGCAAGGAATGCCAGAGATGCATGCAGGCCTGTTTCGCATCCTCCGTCGCCACACACTGGTGAACCACTGGTGACGGGCAATAGGAAACGCTGACTCACCAGGCCAGGGACCATGCAGGGTTGCGCGTACACGCACACAACACAACGACCAGGCATGGAGCTGCACGATGCTACAACTCCGTAGCATCCAAGCCATACGGCGTGGCGGTGGCTGCGGGCCCTGCAGCTGTGCCTGTACTTTTTAACAGTAGCAACAGAAGTCTGGCCCAGGCATCGCATCACCGGCTGCGCATGACTGGCAGCGCAGCGCACGCGGCGCGCGCACGCTCCGCGGCCCCACCTGCCCAGTGGACAGCGCCTGCTGGCTGTCCAGGATGGAGGGAAATGTGGACAGCAGCCGGATGGTCAGGGGGGGGCAAGGGGCACACGGGGCTGGGGCGGGCTCGGGGCTGCCGGGCCCCAGGCTTGTGTCCCTGGACAGGCTCCTGATTGCTGTGCGCAAGGCTTGCGAGGGCTGGGAGGGCACCATGCTCAGCAGCTGCTGCCAGCCGCCGCGACCAGGTCGGCAGGGCGGCAGTGTGGGCACACCTGCCCCCACGGCCAGCGGCGCGCCGTCGTCCTTTTGGAGGAATAGGGTTGGGCACGGGTTGGGCAGGACGCTCCTCAGAGCAGTGTGCAGTGCATGCAGGGAGGGGCCCGCCTCGGGCGTGGCCGCGTCTGCGTGTGGAGGCAAGGTGGGCGGGGGCTGCGGCTGCGGAGGGGTGGGCGCTGCAGTAGTAGGAGCACGCGGGCGTGGCAATTCTGCTGGCACTGCCGCCGGCGACCGAGAGGCCGGTGCTGCTGCTGGCTGCAAGGTGGGTGCAGGCAACGACGATGGCTCGCCTTTGGCGCGCAGCAGTGTGCCGAAGTACTGGCCGTGGCCCTCGAAAGAGCTGTCCCCGCTGCACCTGGCCGCCGCGCTGCTGTCGCTGCTGCACCGCGTTGCGTCGCTGCTCCACCGCATGGCGCTGTCGTCACTGAAGCGAGCACTGGAGACCACGGACTTTTCCTCTGTTGCTGCGGCTGCACTTGCGGCGCCAGGCATCTTGCCAGGGGACGTAAAAGGCACAACCGCTGCTGCCACCTCAGGAAGTTGCGGCAGCAGCAGCTCGTGCTTTGTACTGTGTGGCCTGTTTAGGCCGCCTGCCAGAGGCAAATTGTGCTGCAGGGCGTGCTGAGCTGCATACCGCTCCTCCTGCTGGACTGGGTGCCGCTGCTGCTGTTCTTGCTGCTGCTGTGGTGGCTGCTGCTCCCGCTGCTCTTGGCCGTGCTGCTGCTGCTGCTGCTGCTGCCAGAGCAGGAACCGCGCACGGGCATCATGTGCCAGCTCAACGGACCATAGCAGCAGCTGCATGCAGCCCTGAAAACAGGCTGCCCAGCAAGCAACTGATGCACGGGAGCCTCCGGCGATGTCACTCAAGTTCTTGCTGGCGGCGTCTAGGAGCGCGTGCTTCAAGAGGTCGTCGTTCATGCCAGCATATGAGTGGACCTGCAGGTGAGGGCAAGAAAAGAGGTGTGCGATAGTTGGATAAAAATGATGTCCGAAAATGAGGCGCATGCATTGATCATGACTGCAATGGATCCATCATCGTCGCAGGTTGGGCGTTGCGGTCGCGTGCGTACCGCCTCCTGGTCAGCCAACCAACTCCCCAACCCACTGGTGCCTCAGAGAACCCCCAAAAAGGCACGTCAGGGCAATGTCCGGAGCCATCCTTGGACAGGCATGGAGGCACCGCAGGCAGCAAGCATGCCCCTGGCCTGAGCTGGCAAACGGTGATTTGCTAGTTCAAATGGCTCAAATCCATGACTGAATGGGTATGCATTGTCAGTCGCCAGACTCGACATGCTTGCAAAGCCTGTTGCCAAGCTCTTGCGCATGCACAGGCACCTATGGGATCTGCTTGCATGATCAACGCAACGAGCTCATAAGCTCACCTTCGCGCTGCACACTCGCGCCCTAGTACAGGGGCGATACAACACTGATGCGGAGGCTGCTGCTTTTTTAGGGACTTGCAAGGCAACCCCTGAAACCTCCGTGGCTGAATCCTGCTGTGCATCGTGCAATGCAGGCTGCAAGATCTGCCCGGCGGCTGGCAACTCAGAGCCCGGCAGCGGCAAGCCATCACGTCTTTTTCTCGTTGACAAGCTTCCAGAGGCCAATCTTAAAGCCCACAAAGTGAGTGTCGCCACGGGGCAACAGGCGAACAAGAATGCCAGCCAACACAGAGATGGAAGCTGCAAAATGTTGTCCCTGCTGATTGCGTTGGAGACGCTGCACATCTGAATAAATACGATGGTAGACACAAAGCACGTCTGGTTTCAAGATGGAGGGCATGCCTCACTGCGCAGTGCAGGGTGAGACCGCATGCATATCACCCTGGCGAGCTCCATGTGCTCGCGCACGAAAACAGTTATATGAATCGAGATGAGGCTACCCTGTCCTACCTTGTTCCTTGTCGTATACTCCTCGTAGTAGAAGTCCTGTCCTTGCGGACATGCACACAGGTTGGATGCTGTTTATAATTATAAATCTTGAACAATTAGTTTTTATTTCAAACAATTTTGTGCAGAGATGTCTCCTCAGATCAGATCAGTGCATTCTCTGCGATGCGAAGCTCTCTTCTCCATAAAATGCAGCCTTAAATTGAATGTCTAGGTTCCTGCTCCTAAAGCCGCAGCTCCTGTCGCCCAACCCCGCTCATTTTGCAGGTGCATGAGATGCCAGTGCTCGTACACTTGCAACTTGCACATACTCAGATATTTACGGCTTGCTCTATCATGGCAGGAGGAAAGTGGGCTGTGCTGAGTGCATCTGCTGCTCTTTCCCTCAGAGGGCTGGATGTGCACATCGTGACTTCGGCCTCCAAGGCCCAGCTGCTGGCCATCGCTGTGTCAGGAGGCTATGGGTGCAGCTTGCAATCAATCACAGCTCAAAGTAGCCTACTAGGAGGAGCAGCGGCTGCTGCACAATGGCAGGAGCGCAAGGGGCAGAGCGGCTCTCAGCATCATGTCATCAATTACAACGTGGTCCTCACTGACGACTGCAATCAGGTACAGCGCAATCTTTTTGTCAAGGAGCTGCTCACGTGGCGTGTGCCATGCATTAGGAGACTCGCATGCAGAAGTGAGCCGCCTCCCTGCTTGCCTATTTGCGCTTAGGCGAGGTTGACTGTGACTCTGCCAACGCGCACTTGTGCAGGCGGGTGTAGCACGCTCCAGATCATAAGTGTGCGCATGCCCTCGCAGGCACAAGTGTTGCAAGCCCTTTCAGAGCTCGCCGACCGCGTCAGGCTTGGCGCGCCTGCTCCCCACCTGGTGCCCCAGCCGTTCCACCATGCGCCCACCTCGCCGCTGAGAGCTGCACGCACTTGGATGATCATCGATGCTGATGACTGCCAGGGCAGCACCTGTGGCCACGGTCCGCCCTCGGCAGAGCAAGCCACAAGCTTGTTTGAGTCCGTCGTCCACAAGTGGCAGCGCCAGTGCCTTGCCTTTGTTCAGGTAGGCTCCTACCGTCGGCGGAGGAGAAGGATTCTGAGTGGACAGTCAATCTTTGAGGGGCATGGCTAGGGTGAGAGATTGTCAGGCATGCCACTCATCAATTCATGGCTGGCGAGCACTGCAAGAGGATCCCCGATACACGCCCCGATCTGCAGATTTTTCAAACTTACAAAGTAATGCCGAATGTTCAACGCACACGTGTTCAAGCCCGTGTTCAACGCACATGTTGTTTACACCTGATTGCGAAAGAGCATCCCATTGCAGTATTGTTTCTCTTCTTTGTCACAAAAGGTATAGGATCATTCCCTTGCACACAAGAAAGGAGAGGCGCACAATGAGCTGCGCCGTGTCCTTGTCGGGCAAGGCACACTCTAATCCTCAGACCCTTCCAAAACAACTCACTTCCATTCTTGAAACCCTTGATAGGTAAGGCATGCTCCCTTGGAACCTAAACGCTGTGCAGTCAGATGTCGTCAAAGGACAACTGCCCCGGCTTGACCTATTCATTGCAATGCTGAGCTTCATACAGACAAGTAGCTATAATACGAAATACATGCGGTGAAGGGAGCGGCCTACAGAGACCCTCAGAAAACTCGCTTTATTTTCTGCAGCTTAAGTCTCAAAGCTGTGTGTGCTCTAACTCAGATCGAAGGGCGATAGCATGCACCCAAAATTGCCATCCTTTCTGTTGTCATTGCAGTGAGCAAGCGCGCATCTTGCAGCACCACATGCCCTGCTTCTGATCATCACTCTGGGTCTGCCGGCCTGCTGTCCGTCTGCCTTGCAGAACGTGCATTTCCTTCCTTTTGGGAGGAGTGGCACCACAAAACGCACTCCAGGGTTGCTGCAGGTGAGGGAGGGAGTGTTGCTTTGCTTAGGGCACCTGGCTGCCTTAAAATAAGCAAGCCTAAGACGCAAGCTGTGTGTCTGGCCGGGCCTCTGTGTATGGCAGGCTGTGTGTCTGGCCGGGCCTCTGTGCATGGCAGGGTGGAGCCCCGTTTGGAGCTACGGGCAAATTTGAGCATGGAGCCCCAGCAACCCGCTGCCAGTTTGCTCATCACCTTTTTCTGGATTTCACCCGTTTTGTTGCTCTACTGGTGCTATTTCAATGGGACCCGGGCTGGGGCTCCCCAGTAGGGGTCTGCTTGTCCATGCCATGCCTGGTTCCCTCAAATCTCTTAGCCTGCACTTTCTTGCTGGTTTAGCAAGCCTCCAAGCTAGGTGCTTTGCATGTGCGGGCACACGCTCGTCTCAACCACCGCGCTACTTGCCACAGCATCATCAGCACCCAGCTGCCTCGGCAGGTCACCGGCAGGCTTGCAGAACTGCCTGCCGCAGGGCATGCCCTGGCCTCCGGCAGCCTCCCAAATCTGTGCCTCTCCCAAGTATTTGCCACGGCTCGCATGGTCATAGCTGTTCTGCCCATGCTTGCAGGCTTGGTCCCAGCTGGGCGGCATCCTCTGCGTGTCTGAAGCTGTTGCTGCTTATTTGCGAGAGGCGTGGGCACCATCAGGCCCTTCTATGCCTCCATTGCGTGTGGTACACCTGTCTGCTTTTGGTTGTTTCGGGACGGGCCCGTTCCAGGCAAGTGCAGCTTCCTGCTCAGTCAAGACACATGTCCACATGTCCAGCATAGTTGAGTTGCACGCCCAGAAAAGTGTGCACAGCATATAGCTATAGATATGCATTTAGGTTTCGCAGCAGCTGTCCCAGCAAGATTTACCATTTTTATGCAGGATGGTGATTTAAGAAGCCTTAGTATGGGGTTAATCCGAGTGCTGAAGTCCAAATGACGAGCCTGGAAGTGTGTTCCCCTCGTCCCTCCTTCCCCCCCCCCTCCCTTTCTCTCTCTTTGTGCTCTCCCCCCCCTTCTATCCTTCTACCCTGCCTCGCCCCCTCTGATTGCAGCTCCTCCTTTATCTCCCCTCCTCTCTGCCAGGACTTTGGGACTCTGGCCTTGAAGCAGCTGAAGCAGGCTGGTGTCCGACCCCATCAGCTCCAAAGTCACTCAGCAGCATGTGGGCTGCCCCTGTGCCAGGGAGAAACATCAGACAAGTCACATGCAGTGCCTGACACAGCCCTTGGAAGTGTGGCGTTGCCTCCCACAAAAAGCAAATTTGCAGCACCCTTGCCTGTGCTTGGAGTCTTGAAGCTGACACCAGAGAAAGGGTGCAGTGTAGTGCTGGCGCTCGCACAGGTGCTGCTCGGTCGCTTTGACTTCTTGGTGGTTGCTGGCGACCCCAAAGTTAAGCAGATTTTTGGTGAACAACCCAATGTGCAGGTGAGTTACGCGTCTTGGGGTTGAGGTACAGGTCTACACAGGCAATGGGCGGGCTGATCAAACTCTCCGACTGCCTGCACCAGGAAAACAGAAAGCTTGCTGTCCCTTGTCTAACCATTTAAAGCTGTAAGGATTTGCTGTTGTCAGTCGGCGGTTGGACTATGCATGTATGTGTTAAAGTAAATCAAGGAAGCTGTAGACTCAACGAAGAAGCAAGCTGAATATAGAGGGTGCCTTTCTGTGCAACGATGCGGTTCAAGAGCTGGACTCATCTTGATACCTGATTTTCTGCTATGCTCTCTCCCGCCTCTGGGCTTCCGCAGGTGATAGAACCTCATGGAAATATTGAAGCGATCCTTTCCAGAGTTTGTCTCGTGCTTGCACCCTCTCTTTGGTTTGAATCATGGGTGAGTGCTACTCAGCAGTCAAATTGACAAAACCTGAGATGTGATTATGGATTAGGGTCTGTTTTTCTTCGTCAATCTCAGATAATAAGCTCGGGTAAGCTTATATGCTTACGTAAGGATCTGGCCATTTCCTTTAAGGCATTGCACTGCAACGCCTCTTTTTATAATACTGTACTCACATGGTGATGTACATGGTGATGAGGAATCAAATGTGTTCCATGGATCATCTCCAGCTTCTGGGCCTTGCATCTCATGGCCTAGCTCTACTGATTTTTTATTGAGGCTCATGCACTATTGCACGTTATCATTTCTGCTGACCTGCACACAGGGAATGGTTGTGACCGAGGCTCTCCTGCGAGGCGTGCCTTGTATTGTCAGCAATGCTGGTGGCCTGCCAGAAGCAGGCATGGGTGTGTGTCCTGTGTGTCCTGTGACAGCCATAGAGATCCCTGAAGATGACAAAGGCACCCCCTGCTGGGCTGCTCGGCGCTATCCCCAACAAAGTTTACAAGCCTGGTTAGAGGCTCTCGACTGGGCCGCCCATCCCACACATTTTGAGGACCTCAGCCGTCGTTGCCGGCATGCTGCTCACAGATTCTTGAAACATGGAGCAACACATGAGCTTCCTGAAATGTTGGACTGGCTTGAGTCGGCAATCAGCCGCTGTGCCCAATTGACAAGCTAAGGGAATGTGCTGCATGTTGTTAGAGAAATAAAGAAATCTGCAAAGTTTAAGATAGAACCATGGCCCGCAGGGAAAGCCCTGGTTGCATGCATTCAGGAAGGATGGTTGTGCAAGGATCCTCATCACCATATGTTGAATGAGGTTGGGACTTAAATGTGTTTAGCTGGGGTAGTTTGCTGGTGATGACCAGCCTAAACCAATCGGCCTTGCGACCAGGACCAATTTCATGAGTAGGAAATGTCTACTTCATGACTATGATAGGCAGTGAAACTCCCTACATCCCTACATTTAGGTTAGGTAACATAGCTGTACCTTCCGAACGAGGGCAGCTTAGCAGAGGCCTTCGGCCTGCAACCAAAAACCTAAATTAGAAATAAAGGCTGTGTTTGAAATAAGCAATAATCGCCAGAAGGAACAAGGATTTTTTGGCAAAAGACGAGAACCAGTTTGAACCGTTAAAGGCAAGCTGCACAAAGCTAAAGCAAGGGTGTATCAGGTTTTACGAGAAAAGGCCTTCAGTCAAGAAGTGTTACCTGCTCATAAAAAGCTATCATAGCCCTTATGATGAGTGCATGAAGGAGGAAATAAAGCATATTGTTGTTCTGGCTCAGAAAAGCAGACACATTGTCAAAACTTGCGGGACGAAACAGAGACGCATTAGTCCCGCAGAGAGGGACCATGTGTGTTTGGGTGCAGTGAAAAAGGGCGTGCTGCTCATCTTGTGCGTCATAAGCATTGCAAGAGTCACAAGGGGAAGTATTGTGAGTCCAGGTCACTGTTTCAATTCATCGGGTTTGGGCACAGCATGCCACACTGTATTTAACGTCACGAGGAAGGTCAAGAGAGAAAAGAAACTACATATGCATTGAAACCACTCCCTACATCTATTAAGGAGAAGGAGACACTTAAGCCCGGAGAGCCGTGAGTCTCCTCCACCAGGGGTACGGAAGAACTAGTGAGGACCTGGAGAATGATTCACCCTTTTCGGACAAGCAGCCCCATGCTCCAGACCAAGACCTTGAGAGCAACTGGATTTTTCAAGAGCACGTCTACTAGTTGTTGTCATTTTGTATGCATAGAGCACAGGATGAGCATATAATTTGAAAGCAGTCTTATGGGCTTTTCGTGTATCAAGGCCAAGCTCTCAAGGTGATTTAAAATTTGTGAGGTGTAGATAGAGCCTCCCACACCAACAAGAATGGTGTGAAGGATCACTTTTTTGGCCTTCAAGCGCTTACAAAGAATCTTGTGTTGTTTTCTAGAGGCCCTTTGATTGGAGTCCAGGCCGTGTATCTTCACAGTATTTAACCTCAACGAGGTGTACTTCCCTCTTGTTGACATTGAGCTCTTGAACTCTGCGTACATCTCTGCTGGGTTGTCTTGGGTGTGGCACCTGCCAGGTGGTGCAAACCAGTGGTGCAAATGGGGAGTGATTGGCATTTGAGCTAATATCAAAGAGGGGATTGCCACCAGGGCCTGCGGTGCGGATAATTGTTTCAGCTGGGAGGTTGCTTCCGTGGCAGGCTTGGTATTTTGCAAGCACGTCTACACATTCATTTCCGGCAATTCCAGCGTATGATTTTACTTTATGAAGGAAGACGTGGGATTGAAAGTTTCGGATAGCATTCAAAAGAATTTTGAGGATGTCTCCTTGAACATGGCGGCGATACTTCTTAGGGTATCACAATTGTGTCCTAATTTGATGGAGTGAGGTTAGGCTATTAGTGGCAACTTGCCATATGAACTTGCCATATGAATATGAATATGATCGTGTGTGATCGCAGCAGCTATAGCTGCCAGTTGTGCTCTCCCTATGTTGTTGATTATACCAGCACCATTTGGTTCACCCAAGTTAGAGTTGCCCGAGCTGGGGTGGAAGATCTCTGCCCTAATAATTGTTTTGCCATCTTGGATATGGCAGCTACCATCCGTGTGGGTCCAGGATGTCTAGTTAGTAATTGTAAGTGTGAGTTCCGGTTTGGAATGATGGGAAAGGGCAAGTTGGAGCACATCACCTCAGACTTTTGTGTATTGACAGTAAGAGATTTTTTTCGTGCGTGCGTGGGTCATTGGACATGAGGAAAAGGTCATCTGCGAACAGCATGTGGGTCACCAGGAAATTTGAAGTACCAGTGAGCGCGCCTTTCAACCCGTCTGCATTGCTATCAATGTCGTTCAAGTAGATGGTGTATAGCAGAGAGGAAAAAGGATATCCTTGTTTAGCACCGAAAGATGGCTGCACAGAAGCTGTCTTATCCCCATCCAACAACGTATATTAATCAGCATGATACAAGCCTTTAAGATGGACAGGATATGGTCAGGCATCTGGTAACTGCATAAATGGCCACAAAGCTTGGTTCTTGGAATACAATTGCAAGCTTGTTTAAAGTCAATAAACGCAGCATACAACCGTGATGACCCGCTTTGCATTATCTGTGCAGCATGCTCAAAGTGTCGTAATTTCAAGCAAAATGCCAAAAAAACTTTGATTCTCAAAATTGCATAACTGGTCACCTGATTAGAACTTCAGATAGATATCCTAGCATGGCTGGATTGAAAATCTCCAAGCAAGACAGGACCAAAACCACCCCTCTGGCCACCCTGTCCACGCCCCCTCTGGCCACTCTTACGGCTCCAGCAATTTACCCTATAATCCAGGATGCTCAAGCCTGCGGGCCTTCCAGTGGGGATTATCATGGTGCCCCAGGGCCGGCTCTCCTGTTGCTGCTGCTGCTGCTGCTGCTGATGCTGCTGGCTCTGCAATATCAATTTGGGAGGGTGTGGTGGTAGCCTTGCGCTTGCAGGGGACTGCTGCTGTTGCTCGTGCTGCTGCTGCTGGTCTTGACCTGGTCCGTGTTGCCCCTGCTCTCTCTGTTGTTGCTGCAATTGCTGCTGCTGCTACTACCGCTGCAGGCGGGAGGGAGGTGCCGCCGCCGCTGCTGCTGCTGTTCCTGCTGCACATCCATTAAGGAATAGGGACCACGGGGGCCTTGGGCACCGTATGGCCCCTCCACCAGTGAAAAAATTAAAAGTCATGGGAATCAAGAGTATGACTGGCAGTGCCCCACTCTTGACATTGACAATGGAAGGTGGCAAAACAGGTTTTAGAGGGAAACCTTAACATGACCTCTAATTCTACTCAGTGATAAACTGTAATTTACTCTAAAAAAGCTACAGGTGTGGTAAGGGGAGGGCTCTGTACAGAGCAACAGAAGAGCCCCGTTTTTTAAGGAAGGCAGCTCTTGACCATTGGCTTCAAATGAAGTACAATGCCAGTTCAATCAGAACGATATCGCATACTTTGCTGGGCCCAGCATCATTTAATTCAGTCTCTCCACGTTGGAGTGTTGGAATGAGCTGACCAGTATGATCCCCGTGTATCATTCAAACTTATGTCACTTATGTTTAGGAAGATTATTCCCCATGTTCATTCGTGGACCTCATGTGTACCATCGAATCTGCATTATCTTGTTCTTAATTGTGAAAATTAGCTTAATCATGTCGTGAATTAGGAACCCGGCAGACAGATGGTCATGGTAAGGTGTAACTATGAGGGCTGCATGCAATCACTTTCATGCAACTTTTGTGTCCTCCTCACTACTTCTGGATGATCTTCCCTCTGCAGCCCATTCCATGCTCCATTATAACTGGTGCCCTGGGAACCGGGAAGACCACATGTATAGGAGAACTTATCAAGATTAAGCCAAAGGCAGAACGCTGGGCGATAATCGTGAATGAGTTTGGAGCGGTAAGCCAGCAGCCGCGCTTCTGTTGCACATGAGTAACCGATTCAGCGCACACTTCGGCATCACTTTCACCCTGTTTTGACCGTGTGGGAATCCCTGATAACTGCGTATAGGTGGGCATTGATGGTGCGATCCTGGGCGCACCTGCAAGCACCGGGCAGACAGCAGCGGGTGAGAGCACAGTCAGTGCATGTCTACAGTGGACACATGTGTCCAACCCTGCATTGGCCCAGTACAGAATGAATTATCTTGCTGGTGAAATTCATGACTCATCCTTTAGAACTTGCAGGTGTGAATGTTCGAGAGCTCGCTGGGGGATGCATGTGCTGCACGCTTTCAGGTATGTGCCCTACGTCAAGCCCCTGCCATTGATTTATGGCAGGTACTGCAAAGCAATAAGAGAAGATGGACATTTTGGGTGGAAGGTTGATGCTTGCTAGCATATTGACGTCGGTAATCGATCCTAATGTTTAATCCTTGCAAGGTGGTGATCTTCCTTGGTAGGCAGGGCTATGATAAATTTACAATCTTCATACTGGGGCGGCATTCTATTGCTTTTCATGGTTGTTTTTCAGGACCTTTCAGCGCAAGTATTGCCCAAGTCATCCGCCAGACCAAACCTGATCGCCTCATTATTGAGCCAAGCGGTCTGGGTCACCCTGCAGGTGCTTTTTGTGATGCAGGCAATGTGTATTTTAGGCCGTTTCAGCGATGAATTTTCATCACACTTCTTTCCAAGTGGCCTTACAGGGTGGTTGTTATCATTTTTCTATAAATATGCACATGCTCATGGGTGTGAAGTGCATGTACGCACGCTCCAGTTGAGCAGTTTGGCAAGCTGTTTCAGGGAATTTTGCACGGGAGTCTACCGGGCTTAAGGCATGGTGCGCAGCTCAGAAACGCATAGGTATCAGTCCGCATGCTTGCCTGCAGGGTTGATGGATGTTCTCCAAGGAGAGCACTTGCGTGTAGCAGTGCAAGTGAACGCCATTCTGTGTCTGGTGAGCACCTGCCACTGCTGTCGCCACTGCCGCAGCTGCTGCTGCTGTTCCTGTCCAAGTCATTCTCATGCAGGGAGGGGGGCGCATGCAGGGAGAATCAGCATTCATAACCGAGGTTCAACTGCGTTTATTTCTTTCCCCAGGTGGCCCTATCTTAGCCGGTGCTGCATAATTGCGCATCATGTCCGTAGCTTTGCCTCCTGCCGACTGGGTATTGGCATGGCGCTAACATATCTGGGCCTGTGGGCAGATGTGCAATCTGGGGTAAAGGAGCAGCACTGTATGGGTATGGGCTTAAAGTAGTCCCAGCAAAGTTTGCTTATCTCAAGAGCTCCATGAGGTATGCTGGGCCCTGCGCATGGGAATGCTTGGGGTTGTGTGTGAACCTCAGGCAGGACCATGAGCTCCCGGTCTTGACCAGCTCAGGCTTAACCATGAGCTCCTCAGGCTGAACGAGCACCTGATCAGCCCTCCCTGCTGGGGCTGCACCTGGGGGGGCTGCTCCCATCCCTTTCCTGCTCTCCTCTCCTCTCCTAGCCCCTGTTTCTGGGCCTTCTCCTGCCAGTCAGTTGACCTTTCATTGCTTTAGGCAATATAATATCTACCTGAAAAGTCGGGGTCACCCTGACACTCCAGCAGGCATGAAATGTTTTGCCCCCCTCCGTCCCCCGTATAGGGTTGCTGAAGACTGTACTGTACATGTTTACCTGGTATTAAGGTCGTTAAGCACCCAAATTGACGACTGCTTTGTATGCGTACACGCTTAAGCCCTGGTCATGTGGGACACATTACCCTTTTTTACAGGCTTTCCATTTGCCAGCACCACTAAGGTCGGTATTGGCAGATTCCCACGGATGTTGCAACATGCTTTTCTATAGGTGGCAGTTGGTAGCCAAAGGACGCTGGAGGAAAACACGTCTTACTTTGATCAGGTGAAACTTTGTCGAGAATGGGACAAAAGGCATTGCCAAGCTGTCCGCAGATTCCCAGCGTGTGTATGCATGAGAGCAAGCCGAGCGTGTTTCTCCCTCTTTACTTTGCCACATTATTTAATCATACCTTGCAAAATTTTCGCAGGTCAACATTGCAGATGTGATTGTTGGCAACAAAAGCGACCTTGCCTCTGCCGAGCAGGTTTTGGATTTTCACAGTTGGGGTAGAGAGCTATGGCCGCCTAAGGCGCAGGTGTGTGCTCACAAGTCATCAAGAGGCGTTCACAATACAACCTTATAAGCCGTATGCTTTGGTAAGCTCACAACTTTCTATGCATAGATTCTCAGTACTGTAGAGCATGAGCTTGATGCTCAATAATTGCTCAAATTGTATGCGTAATTCTTCCTTCTGAGCCCTAAATCGCCTCTCTTTGCTCTGTACTCCTGCTCTCAAAAACAAGCAAGCGCGCATACTGGACGTGCCAAGCAATGCAGACCTGATCAATAGGTTGCTGGCGGCCTGGCACGCAAAGGAAGTTGAAAGACAATGGCAGTCAACTTGCTCTTTCTCTCTGGTCCAGCGCGCGACTGACCAAAAGCTAACTCTGGTCCACTTTCCTTACAATGCCCAGGCTCACACGCATGTGTGCGCATGAAACACATCGATGGAATGCCGCATCTAGCGAGGGATGTTGCATGCCTGCTTGAGGCACAGGTACTCGCCATTGAGCGTGGGCTTCTGCCAGGCGGCTTGGCCCTCTTGGACCTGCCACGAGACCCCGTGTTTCAGCCTTTGTTTGCTGCAGCACACAGCAGCCGCAGGCGGCAGCAGCGCCAGGCTCCTCAAGGCCAGCAGCAGCGCCAGGCTCCTCAAGGCCAGCAGCAGCCAGCCTTCCTGCAGAGCGAGGGCCAGGGTGTTGGGCTTCTACGAGGCAGCGAAGCTGCCAGTGGCATGAGTGAAGTTCCGGGCGCTTTCATGCTGCGGCCTGGCGTGCCCGTACTGCTTATCGCCGATGCATCCCAAGAGCATCTGGCTGCTGGCTGGCTGTTCCACCAAGAGGATGTGTTTGATCAGCAGGGCCTGCAGGCCCTACTGGGTGAAGCTGCAGCTTGTAGCTCTGTTCTGCGCATCAAGGGCGTGTTCAGGTAGGGTTACTGACCCAAGCGAGCATCTGGCACCTCAGAGCATGTGCATGCTTTAGGGACATGCATGCATGTAGTGGAGCTTTTGAAAGGCGCTTCATTGCTCAAAGCTTTATTCCTGCTGCTTCCCAAATCTCAAAGCTCCAGCAGGGAACAGCTGCACGAAGGCCCAGTAGTGTGCTACAACCTATGCAGTGCACATCACTCACATGCCCAGAGGCAGCGTTGAGCTATTCGTGCTATTCATTAACTCCATTCTAAAACTGATCTGCCTGCGAAATTTGTAGTCCCGAGCAGCAGACCTCCGGCCTTGTTCTAGGTCAGAGATGGATCACCAAATTCTGCCTCGCACCCATGTTGATCCTGCACTGGTTCTGTTCAACAATAGGCTCATGAAACTCATTTGCCGTGGCCTGTTAAATGCTCCTGTTGGCCGTCCTGATGGTCACTGATGCCTGTTTTTTTTTATTGCTTTGCAATACAGGGTGCAGGCCAGGGGAGCTAGTAAGAGCAAGTGGGTTGTGCTTAAGCAGCAGCAGGCCGATCTTGCATTTGATCCAATCTGTTACAGGTGAGGTTTCGTCCTGTTCTAGACTGCCGCAGATCCAGAATTCGTCTAAGCCTTGGAACATTGTGACTTTGTTGGTCAAAACGTCTCTTGCAATCAGGCATCAGCTTTTTCCCCAAAGGCATCGTGAAAGCTCCTGCAGCCTGCACACTTCTCCAAACTCCATGTGGATTTGCCTCGCAGGAGGGAGAGCAGGGTGGAGCTCATAGTGCAGAGGATTCCTATGCAACATGGTGGTGGTAGTTGTGGTAGTGGTGGCGGATGCTCCCCCGTGGAGGAAGCGTGTAGAAGCGGCAGATGGGAAGTGCTGGGAGAACTCCTGAAACGACAGCTGCTTGGCATGAACACAATATCAGCCATTCATAGCCTTACTGATGGATCTTTAACAACATGATGAGCTGGACCATGGGCCCTATCTAGTCTCGTGCTCATGAAGCTCTCTTGACATGGCGCATGACACGCATGCAAATGTTATTGTTAATTTTGATTTGAGAGCCGCACGCTTATTTGAATGAGATTGTTTCAGTGGATCGCTCGACCTAACGATCATTTTGCATTTTGCACCATCAAAGACATAAAAGTATAAAAATTGTTATTGATGAGTATGCAGAGCCAGTCATTGTTCTTGAAGGGCCTTGGGAAGGGGGCCTCTGAGAGCGGCATCGCCCTCACCCTGGCCGATGTGGGTGTTGCCGGACTGGCGGAAGTACAGGTGGGTTGAATCAACAATGCATATTCCAAAGCATCGCACGCCCGCGTTCACTTCGCCGTGCCAGCCTTCTCGAGAGAGGGGAGGGTTACCGTAACTGCAACCCGCCGGGTCAGTGTTGCCCGCCCACAACCCCTGCTGCATTCATCGTATGTCTATGACACGTATACATGGTGCACCGGTAAACCTGTGCTGTGCCAAATGTGCCTGCGATTCCCAGTAACCCTGCTTTTCCCTCTTCATCCAGCTCACCCCAACCAGCATGCAGCTGCTTGGAATCCGCAGTGCTGTTACATACAAAGTTTTTAACATAGACGAGGGTAAATCAATCGTGCCTGGATCCCCCCTGAGCTTGTCTGGCGCTGCTGCTGCTGAAGAGCCTTAACTCGGAGCACAAGCACGCAAGCAGACTCGCAAGCTTATGAGCAGACTTATTGATCTTGCCTTTGTCTTTGCAGATAGCAAAACACAGGAGCGGGCGTTCAGCAGGCTTCTGCATCTTGTCCTTCCACAGCCACGCAGATGCCTCCCAAGCCCTGACTAAGCTGGACCAGTTTGTGCTCGGTGGTAAGAAACTCAATGTACGGTGGTATTCCCCAAGTGAGAGCAGTGAAGGAGCCCAGCAGAAGCAGCAGCAGCAGCAGCAGCAGCAGCGCTTTGCCGCTTCTAACCAACCAGGCAGCAACAACATGGCCGCTGTGCTGGGCGCCCCCATGATCTCTCAAGCTGCCGGAGTTGAGTTTGCCCAAGCTGCAGCAGTAGCTCAGCAGCAGCAGCAGCAGCAGCAGCAGCAACAGCAGCAGCAGCAGCAGCAGGCACCAGCTCCCAGCATTCAGGCCTTGCTGCCTGACCCGCTTGAGCACGCCACGCCACAGCCCAAGGCGCGGCTACAGCCACAGCAGTCACAGGCATCACCTGTACTGCCCTGGCACAGACTGTCCCTGAGTACGCCCGTGCAAGCCATGGCCTTGATCAGGGAGCGCGCCGCCGGGTGCGAGCAAGAGCAGGCCCCGTGCCTCAGCAACCTGATGGGCTCGTGGCTCGCAAAAGGCCCCCCACACCAAGCACACCAGCACCAGGTATGTCACCCAAAACAACAACCCCATGGGGTTGCACAACATTTGTGAGGGTGGCTGCTGCATGTGCCTGCTGTTGCCCACAAACCGTACATGTATGCAGACTTGTGTTAACGTGTGTAATTGCATGCTGGTATGTACACATGTGCACTTGATTCACAGGCTGTTGTGGATGGCATCAGAACATGTGTTGTTTTAATGGCAGCCCTGAGGCTTTGGAGTCCTTGGCTGCATTGCCAGATGCCTTTTCTGGCTCCGTGGCGCAGCCCTGCCATGCACAGCAGTGGCTAGTCGATTCATGCTCATGTACCCCATACTTGAAACAATAAGCCACTGTGGACTGGATCACACTGCTCGTAGCTCATGTGGAAGGGGTGCAGCATCTAATTGCGTTAGGCATGCATGCTCCTGGGCCACTCAGCATTAGTCCTGCAGTGCTGCAAAGTCTGCAGAGCCGTAGACGCCTGCGCCTGTGCCTGCAGGCTGATGTGCTGGGGCCCTCCAGCCTTGATCCGGTGCAAGCCACAACACCGCTCATGCGGCGCAGCTTTGACGACCTGACCCCGTGCCATCAGAGGAAGAAGCGCACGCCGCAGCAGGAGCAGCTGGCGGAGGAGATCAGCCAGAATTTAGACAGCCTCGACCTGTCAGGCCTACCCTCCAAGCAGTCGAGCGGGAAGAAGGTGTGGATGCCAGCGCATCTTGTCCTTAACCAGCAGACTACCCGGGGCTGCTTGCAATGCTGCAGCCAGCTGTCCTCTCCTTTTGTGCTCAGAACAACTTTCAAATGCCCAGGGCCCAGTGAAGCAAATTGCAAAGCCTTGGACCAGGATTTGTGCATTCCCTGAGCAAAAAGGCTGTCACAGTTCCAAGGTGTCATGTTCCATGACTCTGCCACGTCTGAGGGCACCAACCAGCTGCCCTCAAAAAGGATGTCACAATTCCAAGATGTACGTATGTATGTTCCATATTCCAAGGCTCTGCAACCTCTGAGGGCGCCAACCAGCTGCTCTCAACATGCAAGCCTGCACCTGATGCCCATACTCGCCAGCATGTGCAAGATGGGCTGCACTTAAAATTTGTGCACAAGGCTGCCTAACCCCACACGTCATTCGCAGCGCCCAGCGCAGAGGCCCTTGCCATAAGTGTCGGTGCTGCAAATGCAGGGGCCACACGGCACGCGCGTTGCGTCGATAAGCTTTGTGCTGCCCTTGCACGTGTACGGCTGCAGGCCGACGACCCAGGCTCTTTCGGCAAGAAATCGCGCCTGGTCACAAAATGGGGTGTGTCCCTGCAGTCTAGGTTTGCTGACGAAGGCGTGCAAACGTCCCCAGCGCACCCTGAGCCTACCCCGGCCTCCCTCTGCAGCTGGTCTAGCCAGAGCACCTCACAGAAAAGCAGCCAGCCCGGCTCAGCAAGGAGCGAGCAAGGCTGCCAGCCAAGGCCCAGCAACACCCTGTCTTACACAGCCGTCCCGTTCTTTGCGCCCCTGCCCAAGCTGCAGGCACAGCCGCCGGCCGCGCAGCAGCAGCAGCAGCAGCACACTGCACCAGTTCGATCCCTGTCCTTGGATGCGGTGCCTTGGCCGTGTGAGCTGAGCCACAGCTCCACAGCTGCCGCCTCACAACCCTGCCCCCTGAAGCAGCAGCCACTGCCAGCCCAGCCAGCGCTAACGCGGTTCGATGCCCGCGCAGACACCGTGGCGCCTAGCGATCAAGTTCCCTTCCCCCATATCGCAGCTCCAGTAGCATTCCATCTGCAGCAGAAGCCTTGCCTCGCGGGCGGAGGCATGAAGGATGCCGCTGCACAGGGGGCCGGCCAGGGCGGCACACAGGATACTGTGAGCGGGTCTGCCGCGCTGATGCGCAACAACAGCTGCGCCTGCAACGCGCTGCCCCCCTCTGCTGCGCTGGTCCCGCCAGCTGCGGTGCCCACGCCCCCTCCCTGCCAGCCCACCCACCCGCAGCTTGCTGGCCAGGCCGCGCGGCCGGCGCTGTCCATGGATGACGCCCTTGCCCAGGCGGTTATGCCAAGCGTGGACGCACAGCAGGGCCATGCCATGGGCCACAGCCGCCCTGCTTTCAGCCACGGCAGGGCGGCTAGCTTGGGAAGCGGCTTCCCCGCGTCCGCTGGCATGGCCATGGGGCCTGTGGGTGCTATCCCAAACCCTGCATCAGGGGGGCGGCTAGCAAGCTTCCCGCCAGCGGCGTCTGCAGGCATGGGCGCAGGTCTGCCCAGCCAGCCCAACCACCACCTGCTGAAGCAGCAGCAAGCCCAGGCTGCGCGGAACTACGCCCAGGCGCTCGCTGCGCTGGAAGCGGCTCGGTCTCAGGTGTGCTTCTGTGGGACCCTTGGCCTGCTCCATTTCGCTTGCGCAGATGGCTGCTTGTCTCTCCAGCAGGTGGATTCCTGTTGTCCTGGGTATGCGGTACAGAGGGTACCCAACATAGTGCTGCCTAGGAGCTCAAAAATTATTGACAAAATGGTCAGAAGACTGAGCGCAAGCAAGGAGCACTGGTAACTTGACAATTCACTGGCACCGCAGAGCGAACACAAGCGCAAGCACACACAAACACAAACACCACATACCGGTGTTACTTACATATACACACATGTGCACTTGCACACATGCACACTCTTGTGTACAGATGATAGCAGCAAGCGCCGCATTCCCTGGCGTTGGAGCGACCATGTCCCTGCCTTTCCACATGGACTGCGCCGCCTTTGCCAGCATGGCACCGCCCCTGCCTCCAATGCACACTGGCCACCCGCTGCATGGGCAGCCCATGGTGCGAGCCCCTGCAGCAATGGTGGGCTACAGCCACGGCTACCACTAGAGTTCATGTTCATCTGCTAGGAGTCTCCATCTCCATGTGTGCTTATGTAATGGTGTCCTGCAATCAGCGCAACAGTCCTCAGGGCAGTCGCCAGCCAAATGCTGGTTTACCTCGAGGCTGGCACCCTCTTTACTTAGTCTGCATACGAGCTCTCACCAAAAACGCTTTGATTAAGGACTCAGGCAAATTTGAAGATCAGGATTCGAACACATGTGGTCATGATCCGTATTGCTCACACAGTTTTGGGCCGTTGTGGACTGTTGACAGCATGTGCATGGCGCAGAGCAGGGTACTCACTTCCAAAGTTGCCATTGTGTCAAGCATGCACCTTGCTGGGAATGTGTATGTCACACCTTAGATGCAAGTCTTGCAGCATGTTGGAGCGCCACAAAAGTAATGTGTAAGGCACTCCTAGCGTCCAGAGTCAAATCTTTCAGTACGTTTGTAGGATTTACGTTCAATGCGTCTTTAAATGCTCGGCTAAAAAAGTTGATTGTTGAACCTGTCCCATTATGAATCCTGTCCTGTTCTCAACTTTGGACCCGGATATTATGCTTAATTCCTGTGGGAATACTAATTGAATTTTGGTCGTTCTCTTAGTTGGACCTTACAATTAATGTTTGTCGTTGGCTGCAAAGCAATTGCATCCCCAATTATATCACTGCAAATGTTGACCGGTCATTGCCCGTCCAGCAAATTAGCATCACAATCACCAAACATTCACCCACCTTGTATTTAGTTCGTTTTGAGGTGGCCTTACCATGGTAACAAGATTGTCAACACCTCATTACTAATGAGGATCTTAGTAAGATCCAGAAAAAGTAGTTCCATGGTTTGCCTACTACTGGTAGATAAGGTTGCACTTGATAAGTACGCCGGACAGTATCCAGCCTATGATGTGTTCTGTTTATTTTGTTGCACTGGCCCAGAAAGTTGCCTCCCTTTCATTGGTTAGATTAGGTTACAAAGCTCTACCTGCCGAAAAAGGGCAGCTTAGCTGAAGCCAAACAGGCCTGCAACCAGAAAAGAAAATGAAGAAAACGTAGGCAGTAAAAGCACTCCCCATCAACCGATGAAAAAGGGACACATTAGCCCAAAGGGCCGCGAGTCTCCTCCAACACGGAAAGAAGAAGAACTAGTGAGGATCTGGGGTGACAAGCCCCCTACTTCATATAATGACCTTGAGAGCACCTGGTTTTCTCAAGAGCGCGTCTGGTTAGTCTTTACATAAAGACACATCCTGGTTGATCTGGCATGGCCCTCCCTTGAAAAAAAACCAGCCCATCCAACAGCAACAGCAACAGGCCCCGGGGGCAGCAGCAGCCGTACCAGCAGCAGCCTCCGAGGCTGTTGAAATCGTTCCTGAGTGACTCAGGGAGTTTGACCAGCCCGCCAGGCCCTCCCCCAAGATAAGGTGGGAGACCTCAGCATGGCGTCCAACCACTTCACAGTCAGGCGAGTCACTGCCATTCAAATGCGGGATGTAGCGAAAGCTAGGCGGAAGGCGTGGCAGCAGTGCGCGGAGTCAGCAGTGGCCCTAGCAGCTGCAGACCTCCCCGCTCCGGATCCACGCTCTGAAGCAAGGGATCTGGTGCGGGCCCTCCCAGCCCGCATCCGAACCGTGTGGAAGCGCTTGCACTGGGAGAATAGCAGGAAGGAGGTGTGGTGGCTTTATCCAACACGGGGTGGTGGGGGCCGGGGGCCATGGGTGGTCGCCATAAAAGGGGGTGGGCTGCGTTTTTGGCTGGTTGCCGGCCCAGGCTGCCCCCATCACAGTGCGTGCTCTCCAGCTCAGGGAGCATGTCCTCTGGGGGTGCGCTGGAGTGCGTGAAGTCAGAAAGGTCCTGCAGAGGCAGCTACCGCAGGGTGTGGAGCTACTGCCCAAACATGTCTGGCTGTTGGAGCCCCCTGATACAGAGCTGCATCCCCTGGTGTGGGCGGCAGTGTGTCTGGCCGCCTTGATGGTCATTTTGTCGGTCAGGAAGCAGCTGCGCCGGTGCTCTAATCTGAGCCAAGCTACAGGAGTAGTGGACCGAGTGCCTGCTCTCATGTTAGAGGCCTTGAAGGACTTTGCGGCCTGCCAAGGCCCACAGAGTTCTGTGGGTGATATAGGGTCAGGACATCCTTTCCTCCGAGCTAGGACGGGGGGGGTCTGGAGTGTGTTCTGCTCTAGCGCGCTGCTGCCTCTGTAGTTTTTTCCTAGTCTCGGTGCCCCTTCTCTTTGCTTTCCTTTGTGCGAGCTCTTAGCCGTAGTGGTAGCTGAACCTGAGCCGGCCTGCCCGCGGGCCAACTGGTAGCCCTAGCCTGAGCTGTCCTCGTAGCCTTGGGGGCAATCTCTTAGCTTATTGGCTTTTCTGGCAGTTCTCCTTTTCCTTGCGTTTTTCAGCTTTTCTGCCTTTCTTGCCTTAATGACATTGCTATGTCCGCTCGCGTCGTGTAACAAACAAACAAACAGACATAAAGCAGAGATTGAGCATGTAATTCAAGAGCAGTCCCTGCTGTGCATAAAACGGTATCATTATACTGCTTTTGGGCTCGTTGTAGATTGAGGCCGAGCTCTTCAAGATGATTTGAAGTACAATGGTATGTACAGAGCCTCCCACATCAAGAAGGATGGTGTAAAGGATGACTTTTTTAGCCTTCAAGCACTTACAAAGAAACTCAAGCTGTTTTCTAGAGGCCTCCAATTGGTATCCAGGCCGTGTATCTTTACAGTACTTAACCTCAACGAGGTGTATTTCCCTCTAGCTGACACTGAGCTCATGAGCTCTGCGCACATCTCCACTAAATTGTCTTGGGCGTGACACCTGGTGCAAATGAGGATGGGTAGGCGATTTGAACTCTTTTATCAGGTAAGGGAGTGACTAGAATGGCATCATGATGATCAAAGCAGCTACTAGTAGAGGCGAGTCAATCTCTGGCAGATAAACAAGCATCAAAAAGTCAGCTGGGTAGTGTCCTCTTAGTAGCATGCTCGGGAATTTGAATATTTTGTCAGGCCAAACGTTTGGTGCTGCTGGCATCCAAATGGACCAAACAACCTGCTAGAGAGCCTTTGCTGATGGCTCCCATGATGAGCCCGCTGGCTTTTTTTATGGCGTTCAGTAATTTTACCAAAAGATTATTGTATGTTGACATTCTGAGAGAATGTGGAGAGCAATATCTACTTGCTGACAGAGCAGACACTGAAGGCTAGCGGATTTCTAAAAGTGAACAGCGTGTTTCTGATTGAGAAGGGTGCCTTTGCAGAAGTGGAAGACATTGCGTTTCAGTTGGATACAGATTTTGGACATGCTCCAAAATTTGTTGCTTATGCCTTTGTGGACGTGTGGAAGCAGACTCTAGTAATAAGAGTAGTACCCTGTTTTTTGAGTTGGCATAACACAGTTTATGGCTCGAGTGCATGTGGGATTTTAGTGCAGCTTGGAGATTTGGAAGATAAATCAATCTGATGCTGTTTTGGGGAGTTCCAGTGCCAGATCCTTGCTTATTAACTTCTTCAGCAGCTAGCCATTAAGGCATTGCCACCAGGGCCTGCGGAGCGGATAGTTGTTTCAGTTGGGAGGCTATTTCTGTAGCAGGCTTGGTATTTTGCAAGGGCGTCTGCTCATTCATTTCCGGCAATTCCGGCAAGAGATTTTACTTTTATTATGGAAGGTGTGAGTTTTAGAGTTACAAATGGTGTTAGAAAATTTTTTGAAGGTGTCTCCTTTGACATGGTGACGGTGCTTCTTTGGGTGAAACAAATTTTTCCTAATTTGATGTTTTTCATACCATTTTTCAAAAGGATGGACGGATGGCTGTTTTGAATTTGGGCACTTGGTGGTAAATTTGCTCATGCAACACAGGCAGCTTCATTCCTGTATATTGTGTAATGTTTTTGCACCAGACAATCCGTACAACATAACTTTGGCTTTGCCCTACATAACAATTATGAAGATCCCTTTTGAAAATCATGTCCACACATTGGTGCCTGATGAAAGAGGGCAGCTAAACTTCATGCTTTAGTGCAAAGGCAGATGCTTTGAGCTACTGATTTGCAAACAACAGATAAATTTTCATCCGAAATGATTATGGAGGAAAGGTGAGGCTTACACAGCTGTACCTGCCAAATGAGGGCAGGTTAGGTTAAGCCTATCAGGCTTGCAATCTAAATCTAGACCTAGAAGGGCACTAGCAGGCAAGGTAAGAAAAAATGATAAACCGAGATGTGAGCACCAAAAGCAAAAGAGTTTCTTTTGGTGAATGCTAATTTACACAAACTTTACCTGCTTTTCACAAACTGTATTATGCTTGTGCAAAATGCCAGCCTCATGAGCGCAATAAGTTTTGCAACATTACGAGTGGAAGCGCCAACCAAAAGGACCGACCCATTTCCGGTGGGCGAATGCCACTAGGACACCTTTCTACTCCTGCATAGCGGAGCGCTAGCGGGAGGACTTGCACCTCATCCCATTGGCCATATTTGCGCACCCCATTGCAACGCGCTTGATTAGAAAGCTTAATTGATGACTATCTATTACCTTACAAGTTTTGTTTAAACAAATTCGGGCATGCTCCCATAACTGGGCAACAACTATGCATTGCGTGTTTTCAAGACTAAGTAAGGTTACATGCATTGGACATCCTTTCACTGTTCTAGATGGTAGGCCTGAAAGGGCACAGGCCTTATCATTTAATGAAAAGGGAGCACCATCAGTATTTGTTTGTGGCCAGTTATTTCCTCAAGATCTCTCACGCCCCCCAATTTGAGCAATATGCCTTTCGATGCCATTTGAAAGATCTTCTAGAATTATTGTACTTAAGCAACAAGCATGTCATTGTACTCCCGTTTGGAAAGCGCTGTGGCTGCTTTCATGCAATCCACTTATCAAATCCTATCCTATCCTGCAGCTGCAGACCCTGGCAACGTTGCCAGGTAAACCTTCCAAAGACCCATACCTAGCACATGTGTAAAGACATCCAGGGTGCACCCTAACAATTTTTTGTAGAACAATTTGTTCCAAAAAACGGACCTCCACAAACTATGCTGTTAACAATTGTGCTAGCTGCGCATGTACATGTGCACCTGAGCATGTGCACCTGAGCATGCACTGCTATCTAATTATGTTTTTTATGAGGCTCTAGTCTGTTTTCATGGTACATGCATTCACATAATTCTGCTTCTTTTGCACTCCACTGGTGGAGATGACCTGGGACCTTTGGGGCAAAAACGGTTGGGATGCCCAACCAACAACCAAATCAACGTCCAGTCGGTCCCACATCATGGGTCCTCTTATTTCGTAAAAAATTAAATACAGAAAATGAAACGCGCTCTTGATTTGAGTGTTGCCAAGCCAGCGAAGAAAGCCAGCCAAGAAAATTCCAGCACGGATTGGCAGCCCCAGATACAAGAAGCCCTGAAAACATTGGGCCTTGTATCATTGCGTTTGGGACAGCAGCCTGCGGTGGTCGCAGCGCTCCAAGGTAGCGCTTCAAGGAAGGACGCAAACAACTCTTGCATCACCCACAGCTCGTTAGGACCCAAGTAGATTCCCTTGTGTAAAAGTGCAAGGCTCATAGTAATGCTTTCTTGCTCAGAGTTCCACTTCGTTTGAAAGTCGAATTCCGTAATGGCGCTTGCCCAAAAGATCAGCTTCGAGAGCCGCATCACAGAGTTGGCTTGATTGACTATTACCTTTAAGCATGGCTGCTATCATTTAAGGTCATCTGTGCATATCAATGCATTGTTATGTGTGCGGCAGCAACCAGCCAAACCTTGCTACTTTGCCCCTCATCTGCCGCCTGGGGTGTCCATGCTGCCTGAGTAATTCTTCTCATCCGGGCAATTGCTCTTTGTTCGATCCAACACATCCTTCCCCCATGTATGGTTGCAGGGCGAGATGCGTTTGTGCTCATGCCCACCGGCGGAGGGAAGTCTCTTTGCTACACCCTGCCCGCCCTGTGCACATCGGGTGTAGTAGTTGTGGTGTCCCCGCTGATAGGTAACAGGTCAAGCCCGCACTGTGGAAAAGGACTTTGCTTGCTTTTCTGCAACGAGCACAACCTGGCTTGCCATTTCTGCTGCCGCAGCGCTGATGCAGGATCAGGTGGCCGCCCTGCGTGGCAAGCTGCCCTGCGCTTATCTTTCATCCACGCTTGGAGACAATGAACGGGATGACGTGAAGGGGCGGCAATTGTGGGTGACTGCAGAAGTATGAGTCCATTCTAACTGTAGCTGCGGCCAGTGCTTTCGGCATGCTGGGCATGCATGAGCAGCAGCGCCTTCAGGGCAGGCAGTGACCACCTGCCGCACGAGCAAAGCAGAGCAAAGTGCTTGACCTTGTCTCTTGTGCGCACTGAACCGCGTCACAAAATTGCAGGGGCATCACCTCCAGCAGTGGCAATCTGGGTGTGAATTACGTAGCCCTGCCCAGGACGCACAGCACGCTGCGCATGCTGTACGTCACCCCAGAGAGTCTCAACAACGAGGAGTGAGTACATACTTTGAAGGAAGACTGCTGCTTGGACAAGGTTTTCATTTTGCTAGTGAACTGGTGCTCCCTGCACTTGCTTTTTTGCTTCCTTCGGTCTCAACGAGCATGCACTCATGTCATGCTCATTGCCTGCAGCTTCAAAGGGCGCCTACAGGCACTGTACCGCAAGGGGTACCTAACGCTCTTTGCAGTGGACGAGGCGCATTGCATTTCAAATTGGGGACATGACTTCAGGTGGGATGTAACCTCAGCCTTGAATGCCTTCCCTTGCTCTGTGTGCATGCACCCGCCACTATGAGCAAGGGGCTTGCTGTGTTGGAGCAGCCCCTGCTGAACCTGCCGCCTCTCAAGACTGGCTATACCTGGCGGTTTCACACTGCACAGGCTGCCAGGCGCACCGCACAGCTGGGTCATTACGGATGCGCCCTGATGCATGTTTGCACAGTCAAGGGCCTCGCGTCATTTGCGTCTTGAATGCGTGAGGGGCCAGACTGCCCTGCCGGCTCGTGGCCTGCCCTGCGATGCATTGCTCAGGCCTGCGTATCGATGGCTCGGCAACCTGCGGCGCTACATGCCACGCGTGCCCATCATGGCACTCACAGCAACTGCCAAGCCCGAGGTGCGCTACTCAGCTACATGCTGTGCGTGCCACAGCTGCATGCCCCACGCACTGCTGCTGGTTACCCCCTATGCTACAACTGCATGCCCCACGTGCTGCTGCTGGTTACCCCCTATGCTACAGCTGCATGCCCCACGCACTGCTGCTGGTTACCCCCTATGCTACAACGGCATGCCCCACGCACTGCTGCTGGTTACCCCCTATGCTACAACTGCATGCCCTGCATGGCCCTTGCTGCAACGGCTAAACCTGAGGTGCGTAACTAGTCTTGATGAGTTTGTTTGACTTCAGGCTCCTCATCCCATCTATCTGATGTGCCACTGTGCAGTTTACCTTGCAATATATTGCCAGGGATGGGCTGTCCATTACTCATGCGGCATGGGTCATGACCCACATGCAAAATGGGTGACATAGCATCAATGCATGCACTAGCTGTGAGCAGCAGCAGCAGACCCACATGTCATCACAAATGCACCCCCCAAGGTGGCTCAGCGCGTGGCCGTGTGATGCTTGGCTGTGTTGTGCGTGGCCGTGTGATGCTTGGCTGTGTCGTGCGTGGCTGTGTGATGCTTGGCTGTGTCGTGCGTGGCCGTGTGATGCTTGGCTGTGTCGTGCGTGGCCGTGTGATGCTTGGCTGTGTTGTGCGTGGCCGTGTGATACTTGGCTGTGTCGTGCGTGGCCGTGTGATGCTTGGCTGTGTTGCGCGTGGCCGCGTTATGCCACAGACCCACATGTGACCATAGGAGCCACTTGCCAGCGCCTCGCTTTGCATTGCCCAATTGGATGCTTGCAGCAGACTGGGGAGCAAACCTGCGCACCACGCCTCTGCAGGAGAACGCCTGCAGCTGTGCATGCCTCGTGTGCTGTCCTCCTCTGTCATGCTTGTTGGCACAGCCACAGGGTGTGATAGGCAGAGGCTGATCTGGGTGCTGTTGCGTAGGTTCAGTCAGACATCATCACACAGCTGAGGCTCAACATGGATGGCTTGATGCGTGTGGTTTCCAGCTTTGACCGACCCAATATAAGGTGACAAAAAAGGCATTTATTTTAACATTAATGGCTTTGGTGTGCACACACGCGTACTTGCATCCATGCTTTTGTATTTGTGTCCAAGCTCTTGTTTACCTGCAGCAGGCGGTCAAGCAAGGAGACAGGGGTACTTACTCAAGCAATCACAGAAAGCCGCAAAATTGCTGGATGCAGGAAGTTGCCAGGAAAAAGCAGGAGTACTGTTCCCAAAAGCATGCTGCAATGGACTCTTGTTGCAACTACTGCTTGTGCTGAGGGACAAGCTGAAGCAGTAGAATCAAAGAGGGAGCCACCTGGTGAAGCATTCCCGCCGAGGGGTATGGTAGCACGTTTGCTCAAACAAGCCAGCGGAATGCATCTTGTAGCCTGTGCGCGGCATGCAGACTCCAAGCTCAACAGATACTGTTAGTGCTTGCCCCTGAGGGAGGACTGTGCATGGCAGCTGTGCAAGAATTGCCTGGCGCCTCCTCCGTACTAATCGCTGCTCTTAGGCAGCCTCTACACAGATTGAGGTTGGCCGTAGAGCTGGCTAATTGTTTCAGTGATCAAATGGTGAAAGCATCGTCCTTTCAGTGACGACACATAAAATGGTGTGTTGTCTGGGCCGGTAAGCTTAGCGCATGGTGATGCCATGACCTCAGTGATGGCTTCAAAACAAAGCGTGTGCTCGGTCATCTATCCAGGTATACCGTGCTCCTAGCTGATGTGCTGTCCCAAAGTGCCCCAGGGCCAGCGGGCGTTGGGCCAACACTTGCACGCGATGATGATGATGACGATGATGACGGCGCCAAAGACAGCCCAGATCGGATGGCTTTGAGTGGGATTGCAGGAGCAGGAGGAGTGGCCAATTTTGCCTCAGGCGTGGGACTGGGTGGTTTCCATCGGAAACAAATGGATGCTCTGTGCCAATTACTTGAAGAACATGTTGGGCCAAAAGGTATGTCCTGCCTAAGCCAGGTTGTGCGCCGCAGCTCATCTGCACCAGTTGTTTTTTAGGATCCTGGTGCACTTCCGCTGGAAGGCTGAGTGGTGCTGGACTGCTGCATTTTACTCAACATGCCGTGCTGTTTGAGGTAGAAAAAGAGCAGCAGCTATCCTGGGCTCTCCTAGCTTGGCACCACCAGGGTTGGAGGATTTTGTCTGTCCCTAATTATAAACAGTGCATCAGGGATCCTCCATTCCTGCTTGGGAACAGTCAAGTGCACACCCTTTTAAATTGAGGAAGAGGAACAAACTGAACCTTCTCTGTGTCAGATTTTACTTTGGGGGGAAGGCAATGTTTGTTAAAGTCATAGTATTGTGAATTAAAGCTTTCCTCGCTCTCTCATCCAGGTGAAAGAGGATGTGCCATCATATATGTGCGGAAGAAAGAGGTGGGTGGGACTTCAGGGGGAATTCCTTTTGTGAGTAGGGGACCAGGAGCAGTGGTAGCCTGGCACGCTGGTGCCTGTATGATATTGCAGTCAGTTCACGCGCTTGAACCCACGCTGTTTTCATGGATTCATATCCATATACGCACTTGTATCCTTGCAGGATACTGAGAAGCTGGCAAGCTGCATCTCAAGGCTTATGCCTCAGGGCCAGCAGCGGGTTGGGTTCTACCACGCTGGTGTGCCAGGCAAAGAAAGGACACAGGTCTGTAGATGAATTCTTCACCACAGACAAATGATTTTATCCCGGCCAGGGCTTTTCTCGCTAGTATTTGCCTTATGAAATGAAGCCCGCATGCCCTGCTGACATGCACGAGCAAAGTCTGTGACTCACGATTCAGCTGGTTGTTGCAAAAGAATATTCTGTGAGGTGCTGTTCTGAGGATGTGAGGCGATCCGTTCTGCCAGGCATTCTGAAAGGTTTCATACTACCGCCAATGCAAAAAGGAGCCATCCATTTAGGACTGGCGTGTCAAGAGGCGAAGAGCAGATCAAGGAGCTTTTGGCAGTACAAAGTTAGTGAAGGGAGTCTTCGCAACAAATTCCACCAAGAAACCATGCGCTTGAAGACTGCGTTTATCAAGCGCAAGCCTATTGGTCCAGAGGTGCTAATTCATCCATAGGGGGGTGGCTGGTGTATGGTGGGGGGTGTATTTCTTTGTGCGATGTGTTTTTTTTTAATACATGGCTGGTGTCTGAGTATGGAGTATTCTTTCATGCAGTGTGGTGTGTTTATCTATGCAGTGTCCGTTATCTGAGGGTTGTGTATAATTTGTTGTGGTGTTAAGTGTCGGAAAGTGTGGAAAATGAAGAAAAGCAACCATCTGTGGATGTTCTTATTGCCAGACATGAGCCAGATGGATGCCATCACCTCATGCAATGCACTGTACACAGCATGTCTTGTGGGCCTTCAGGGGGTGATTTTGCATGGGTGACATGGCAATCATTGCATTCTTTGAGCCCCTCTGCAAAGCCTGGCATTCCTTTGTTATGCAAGTGTGCTCTTGCAATCTTCCAGTAGCCTCTGCAATCTGAAATTTCCCAGTAAGCCGGGCAGCAGTCCAGCAGGGGCGGCGATCCTCTCAGAAGGCAATGGTCAGCAAAATGCCAAAAATGTATGTCCGGGATAATGCTGTATCATTTAAGGCAATCCTTTCCAAACATTCATATCATTCTAGGCAGGTATGTGTGATGCTGCTCGGCCTCAGGTAAATGCGGATTGGAAAGCACAACGCTTAGACGTGGTGGTGGCGACGGTGGCTTTTGGTATGGGCCTTGACAGACCAAGTAAGATGCCCGAGGGCTACATCCAGCTGTCAATTTTTGCATCTTGTGTATGTCTCCTGTGCCATGTGTGAATGGATGTCCTTGGATTGCTTTTCCTGCGTGTGTGAGCGAATGAAAACCTGTTCTATGCAGGGTTATTGACGTGCAGAATATTGCTTTGACACCAACTTAGCCTTGCTCCTGCTCACGCACACAGTCACTTGTCCACTCTGCGACTCAAGTTGCCAGGAAAACCAGCTGTCAGCTGCATCTGCCTGCTAAACCCTTTAAACTTGGGTGAAGCGGGCTCGCTTCCTTGCACGCCCATTGTCTCCTCTTTGCTTCCTTGCGTGGGGCACTGTCTTGCCTAGCTCAGCTCCCCCACTCTCTGCATGGTCATGCAGATGTCCGGCTCGTCGTGCACTGGAACCTACCTGGGAGTCTTGAAGGGTAAGAGCAGGCAATGTCAGCGGCAATGCTTAGCCTCTGAAATCTCGTCCTCTAATTACAGCACTGAGCATAGATGGCACTGAGGGTAGTGTGCATGATGCATTGTATTCAATTGGGTTCGTTTTGTACTGAATGCCTTGTCTGCCAACTGCCTGTGCTGCCAGACTACTTCTGCTGCCTAACTGCGTCTGTCACTTGTGTTGCTAGGTGCTCATCATATGTGTAAATGTTTTCATCCTCTGTGGCATTTATGTCATGTTGCAGGCTTGCCAAAATGGATCATGCACCTGCGTTCACATTCATGAGCACACCAAACAGGAGCATGCAAACAGCTGCGGCATAGCTTCACATGGGTCCTCATAAGATGAGGACGGGCATGTCCATGCTGATTGAAAGATTTGAACTTCCTTGGTTGCATTGCATACCTTGCCCACAGGTACTACCAAGAGTCAGGGCGTGCTGGTGAGTGGGATCATAGCCGTTCATGTACCACATGGCCAGGATTTCACGCTCTGCCAGCTCGTTGCACCTTCCAGATGTGTGTTTTGAATGGTGCTGCTGTGCTTTGCTGTTTCTACTTAGATAACGAACACTGCACCTGATTGTTGTGCATGCAACATATTCCTCTGCCTAATTCTTATTCCCCCCACACTTGTCTGATCAGGCTTTGCAATTGCCCAGCGCCTGAAACAACATTTTGCCATTAAGAGTGTATGATTTCCGCCGGGATATCTGCCCATCCATTTTCAGGGTCATTCCTGATAAGGCTTCTGAATAAGAATGCAGAAACACTATGTGTGACACCAAGTAGCCCTTTGCTTCAGCTGATTTTTGCTTGCAGGCCGTGATGGTGCCCCAGCCCATGCAGTACTGTTTTATGCATCCCAAGACAAGTAAGGGTACAGCATAGTCGCGTCATTCCTTTTTCGCCATTTAGTCCTGTGTCAGAGGGATCAACTGGAGCTCCCGGCTGCTTGAGTCACTAGGGTTCCAATTTTTAGCAGAGGTGGCACAAATTAAAAGTCAGGAGCCCGTGCAATGTCTTCTCATGGTCTAAAATGCTGCTTTGTCTAAAGCAAGGCAAATGAAGGACACAAGCGTGCCCTTCACGGTCACTCAGCCTGCTTAGCAGTGCATGACAGGTCACAGAAGTCAAGTGTGGGGCTTGTGAATTGTCATCCAAGGTGGATCATACTTTTTGCAGCATGTACACTCATTCTGCAACCCTGGACTACTTTCTGCCCCTTAGGCTCTGGACTCGTCGGCTTGATTCAATGCTCATTTCGTGTGGACCCTTTCACCATTGGTACAGACAGGCTCTGGAGTTCTTGGTCAACAAGGCCAGGCGGGAGGCTGACAGCAAGAAGGCGGCGGGTGCAGCGACCAAGGGCGGTCTTGGGGGAGCCGTGTCCACTAGTTCAAACAGCATGGCAGCGGTGAGTGTGATGTGGCTGTGGATGCTGATGCTGTTGGTACTTGGTCACAGAGGTGCATGAGATGGTTTGAGATGGATGAATGGCGCTGTCACTCCATGCATGCCAAAAAGCCAGGGTGTTTGCCCCGAGCTTGAAATTTTGTGTCGAAGTGTCAAATCTTAAAAAGCCAAGCATGGTTTGCCTGGACACAGCCTTAGTCGCCAGCTTCCACTGCTGGAACATGCTGAGCTGGATGATTGTATCGCCGAATGGTGCTCCTTGGATTGATGCTCTATTATTGTGAGCGCACATATATGATCAAAGATCAGCTGGAAGCTTTGCATGCTTGAGTGAAGCACGGTGCTAGTTGTTGAGACATGCTTAGTGTTGGCTGAGCACATGCACACGCACATACAGAGTTCCAATTCCCATAGCCTGCTTGTTAGGCAGCAGTGTGGTTTCAGCCCAGCCCAGCCAACGTTTGAAGCTGACCATGCATTCTTTGTTTAAAGCTGACCACCTTGTTTGGAGCAGACCATGCATTCCTGAAAACGTTATTACCCTGCCCTGCCTCTGTTTGCTGCCCAAAGGCTGGCGACAAGCCTGATAGCGGCCACATTGTGCGCTCCTTTGAAAAAGTGGTAGTGTACGCTAAGCAAGCCAGCTGCAGGTGAGGCAGACATAGCCAGACCATGCACACATGATAGGTTGTCTTTCACGCGTGCCTCTGGAGCTTGGCTTGCTGCACACCTGGATGCTTCAAAAGTGCCTGCGCATCTGAGGTGCATCAAAGGTGCCCAGCTCAATGCATCAAAGATTCTCGTTGCCTCATTGCCACAAAGGTGCCTCAAAGATGCCCTGATCTATGCATCAGTAGTGCTCAATACCTCAACTTTGAGGCTCAAAACATTAAAAGTTTCCGGCTGAGGCTGCTGCAGCCCCAAACGCAAATCCATGGCTTATGCGGGCCACTCATATTGTTTGTATTGACTAGGTTTGAGGAGGGACGCTGCGTAATCTGTGTATCTGGGGTCACCTGCAGTCCCAAAATGCAAGCTCGTAATGCAGCCACACCTGCAGTTTCTTGAGCTGGAGTGCAAGCACCATGGGCAAGGCTATGACGAGCACCATCATAATCATGATCATGATCATGATCATCATTATCATCATCATCATCATCATCATCATCATCTTTATCATCATCATTATCATCATTGTCACCATCATTGGCAGCAGCGGCATCACACATCATTACTTTCTCTCATGCTCATGCTCAAACCACACTTTTTTTCCAGGCGGGCTGCCCTACTGGCCCACTTTGGTGAGCCCTTCCGCGCAAGCAGCTGTGGCAACTGTGACGTCTGTCTTAATCAGGAGGTGTGCGTGCATTAACCCTTTTAAAGGACGTAAACACATTATTTTTCCATTGTTATTTTTCTGGTCTTTTTGACGCACATCTTGTGACAAGCTGGGGTTATTTTTCCTGGGTATTGCACTGCCTCCGAGGGCTTGCCATGCATCCCAGTTTAAAGGCACTGCCCCTTAGCATGCTTGCTCTTGCCTCTTCTCCATGCCTGAAACGTGGTCATGACACATGGTCCTGACACATGGCCATGATTTGTGGTTTTGAAACATGGTATGGCATGTGTTACTGACAAATGGCCTTGACACATGGCTTAGACACATGTTGCTAACGCAAGGTCCCCTGTGCACCTTAGTTAGTCCCATCACGTCCGTGCAGCACATGCGGCTGCCTCATTCATGCTGATGCTGGGCTTGAGAGCCCTCCTGTATGCACACACACTCGTACTCCAGGGCGTGCACGCATCAGTGGCTGCGCTCATCCCTGCTGCAGGGCGTGTGTGCTTATGGTTATGGGCTTTCCTCCCTAAGGCTGTGGCTGCATGCTTGTCCTTGCCTCAGGGTATGTGTGGTCATGGGCTTTTTCAATCAAGGCTGTGGGTGCTTGCCTTTCCTTGTTACAGGGCGTTTGCGGTCATGTGCTTTCTTACTGAGGCTGTTGCTGCGTGCTTGTCCTTGCCACAGGGCGTGCGCGCGGCAGTGGCTGCACTGGCCTTTATTGAGGCCAAGAAATCGCTCCAGAGGGCAGCTGGCTGGTGCTCAGCCACCCCTGGGTGGCGTAGGGAGTGGCAGCAGGCGGGGGAGGAGGAGGAGGAGGGGGCGTGGGAGGAGGGTGAGCAAGGCCCCGACCTGGAGCAAGAAGACTTTGGGCAAAGTGGGTGGGGCGAGCACACGGGTTGATGCTTTGTCATGCATGCCATGGACGAGTGGGTGGGACCTGGTGTGCAGGGAGGGTTCTGCATCCACCCAGGGTGCTGTTGGCTTTGCTCTCATGTCTTTGCTTTCATGCGTGCGTGAGAGTGTGTAAAGTGTATTTGTGTGTCAGAGCTGAGAAAAGTTTGCCAGTGTGCGCATCTGCTGGTGTTTTGTTGCCAAACAAGCTTTTACGTGATGGAAAGGGGCATGCAAAGGAGAAGTGGTCAAAGGTGACGTTGTGTGCATGCGCATGTGTGGGCACACGCAGGTGCAGTAGTTCTAGATGACGTGCCGCGCACAGCGGTTGACCGCCTGCACAGCCAGCACGATCCAAGGGGGGTGCAAGTAGCCGCGCGCTCTGCTGCTGCCGCCAGGAAACAGCTGAGCAGGACACAGGTGTGGCTGAGCAGGACACAGGTGTGGCTGCAGGAGCAGGCACACACAGTTCGGGTGGGCTTGACCTCGAGTTTGGCGCGCTTTTGCAAGGCAAAGGCCCTGCTGGCTCAAAAAAATTGGTTTGGCTGATGAAGTATCCGGCTGCCAGGAAGCAGATCAGCAACACACAGAAAGGGTGAGGGAGGCCGTCGCAGCAAGCAGGCAGCGGTCTGTGGGGAAGAAGAAAAGATTAAATAAGCATTTAGCTGTGTGCAGGTCCATTGCGGGCAGTGGAGACACAGGGGGGCAAAGTGGAGGTAGCATGCCAATGACAACTGAAGGGCGATCAGGCGGGTGTGGCTGTTCACCGGCTATGGTGTTCACTAGCTACGGGATGGCTGTAGGGCGACCAGGCAGAGCCATAGCATAGCAGCTTCTATGGTCGCAACAGCATACTGTGCTCATCGTATGCAACAGCACACTGTGTTTATCGTGTGCAGGGGCACACCCTCCCCAAATGAAGAGAGGGTGCGCGTGCCTTCATAAGAACGACGAATCTTCATCAGCATCTTACATGCACTGTGCTCAGCACACACACACACACGCACCCATCCGCATACATTGTGCTCATCTTGCTGGGAAGGTGCTTTGGACCTTGTTAAACATGAGAATATCTCTGGGCTATGAGGTTATTGCAAACACGCATGTACACACATGCGTGCACACATAAATTTGCATGCACATGCATGCATGTTCATGAGCGCCGTTGCGTGCTTGCACTCGCGTGCAAATGCACACACAGCCACACACATGCACACGCGCGCACACACGCGCATACACACACATCCTTGCCTATATAGACACGCATGCGCGCGCACAGCCACACACAAATGCAGCCACAATACATGAGCACTCCTCTTGGGTCGCACTCACGCACACACAGGAACATGGTGCAGATGGAACGATGGCATACCTGGCGGCTATGGAAGCGGCGGAAAGGAGGAACACGGGCTACAATGCAGGCGCGGGGCCTAGATCCCTGCAGCTGCAACCAGGCTTAGTGAGTCGGGCTACACATGTTTGCAAAGGGGCATGCAGGCACACTGACTTGCATGCATGTGTGCAAGCATGCACACACACACACACA
>LFIK01000262.1_pt1 | contig 38634 bp, 36 predicted proteins | sample 643401 | NCBI WGS metagenome assembly LFIK01 (sample SAMN03777447, study PRJNA286221) | soda lake metagenome | biome: soda lake; feature: Kulunda steppe; material: water; isolation source: sample T5-Br brine of Lake Tanatar-5 | place: Russia: Kulunda steppe | collected 2010-07
GAACCCTCCTGCGTTGAATGAAGGCAGCAGGGTATCGGTGCTGGAATGACCGCGATAGAACGCCGTGGAATGATCGCTTACGTTGTGGCGCCGCCGGCCACCTGCAGGTCTCGTTGTTCACTCGGACCGTGGCTCCCAGTATTCCAGCAAGTCCTATCTGCGGTTGCTGAAAGATCATGGCCTGGTCGGAAGCATGAGTCGCAAGGGCGACTGCTGGGACAATGCGGTGGCGGAGAGTTTTTTCGCGAGTCTGAAGAGAGAACTGGTGCAGTGGACAAACTACCAGACCAGAGCTGAAGCGCGACAGGACATCCTCGATTAAATCACTTTATTTTTCAATAGTATGCGACTGCACTCAACAATCGGTTATCTGTCCCCAAACGATCTCAGGAGGTCAGCTGTGCAGGAAGCGAGAGAGGCAGCTTAACTGGACCGTCACAAAATGCTTGACCACACCAGGCCGGAGGGGTTCACTCGCGCGCGCGGGCCGCCCTTTTATATTCGGGAAACCCATGCTCTCAGCGCCAGCGCCACACGCGCTGAAGCCATGCAAGGGGGGCTAGCCGATGAAAGCCCTAGCGCGCCGCTTGGCGCGCCTGGCACGCGAACCAGGCGAAGAACCGGAAGCCTTCGAGCGCCGGGGGAACTGGCGCGAGAGAAGGGCACGTTTCCGCCGATTAGGCTAGCATTAGGCCAGAAACGCGAAACGGGCCCGCTCCGGCCGATGCCGAGTTATGGCCTAACTCCGCTTAAACGCCTGTGATTGCTGATTTTCTAGATGGTGCCGGCGAGAGGAGTCGAACCCCCGACCTACTGATTACGAATCAGTTGCTCTACCAACTGAGCTACGCCGGCATGCGTGATGGACAGGCAATGCGCACTATACCCGAGCCGGGGCCGGTCAACAATCCATGGAAGACGGAAGTGAGCCTGGCCTCGAGTGCAGGTCAGAGCAGGACCGCGAGGATGAACGGCACCCAGACCAGCAACAGCAGCGCCGACATCACCAGGTTGACGCGGATGATGAAGCCAAGCCGCGCACGTTCTTCACGCCCCTGCCCGCTCATGTAGATCAGGCTCATGAGGCAGTCGAGCAGCAGGCCAGCCAGAAACAGTGGCGCCATCGCCGGCAGGATGAATGTCAGGAACAGCCCCCAACCTTCGTGAATCAGTTGCCCATCGGCCGGTGGCGCCAGCAGCAGGGTCAGCGCTGCACCGATCAACATCGCCATGCGCAGCGGCCCGACGCGGCCAGGAAACGCCATGACCCATGCCCCCAGGGCATCCAGCCAGCCAACACCTGCCACTGTTTTCGCCACCGCCAGCAACCTCCGGATATCGCCATTGATGCCCCCGATCAGGGACGAATCATCCGCAACCAGACCCAGACATTCAAGAGGCTGCTCAACGCCGCAGCCACGTAAGTGAACGCCGCCGCGGTGAGAATCCGCCGTGCGCCGCCACGATCTTCCGGCCGCAACACACCGGCTTCAAGCAACGGTAATGCCCGCTTGAAACTGGCATCGACTTCGGTCGGCAGCGTCAGCAGGTGGACCAGCACGGCCGTCCCCATGCTCAGCAAGCCGCCGGCGAGCAACAGCAGGCCAGCGGCAGGCGAACGCGTCAGCAACATCGCGACAGGCGCCGCCAGCAGCAGAAACGACCCGGCGCGCTGCACTTTCTGCACCACACCGACGAGCTGCGTTCTGAGCACCAACGGGCGATAGCCGTCAGCATGCTGGATTGCATGCCCGACCTCATGCGCCGCGACTGCGACCGCCGTCAACGAGCGCCCGTCGTAGTTCTCCGGGCCGAGCCGCACCGTGCGGCTGCTCGGATCGTAATGATCCGTCCCCGGGTCGGTGCGCTCGACACGCACATGCTCGAGGTCCAACTTGCGCAACAGAAAGCGCGCCAGCTCGGCCCCGGTTCCCTGATACCGATCAGCCGGCTGATGATGACGCGCCATGACCCGCTTGACCCACATGCCGGGCACCCAGGCAATCAGCACGAACAGACCGAACAACAGCAACAACGGCATGTCGACCTCATCAATGCGCGATTAAGTTGGCTCTCGGGGGCAGCGACTCTCGTCAAGCCGCAGCCCATGGTTTACAGTCATGCTCAGGCAGAGTGACAGCAACCGGGGCTGCAGATGACGTCCGAGGAAAAAAAGCGTGAACGCACGGTGCGTGCCCGTCAATATCTTGACGAATTGACCGCACGGTATCCAGATTGTTTCACGAATGACCCGGCACGGATCCGGCCACTGGCAATCGGTATCCAGCGCCATATCCGAGCGGATGAAGCAGCCCGGCTGTCGTCCTCCGAGGCTGATCCGTCACAGCCGCCGGCGTTGTCTGTCGAAGACGCCGATTCCGCTGATGCCGTCGCGCTGCCTGGTGACAGCGCCGAGCCGGTCGAGACCGACTCGACCGAGGCCGCCGAGCGTGTGCCCGGCTGGCTGTTGCGGCATGCCCTGTCAATCTACACCCGCTCGACTCCGTATCTGCAGGCTGTTGTCGAAGGCCGTCGGCGCTGTCGGCTTGATGGCAGCGACGCCGAAGAGGTCAACGAGGCGGCAATCACCTTTGCCACGAACATGCTTGCCGAACGGCAGCAGCGACGTGCCGCCAAACGCGAAGCGCAGATCCGCAAATCACGTCGTGCAAAGGCTGCGCAACAGCCGTCTGCACCGGGCGAGACGAGCAAAGCCGGTGACGCTGCCCCGTCGCAGCCACGCCGACAGCGGCCGCGACGCGGTAAAGACGGCGACGGAAACAACGCCCGGCAGGCGGATCGGCGTAAGCCACCCAGGCAGCCCACCACGAACACAGCGGGAAACGCCGGCACGTCGCCGCCACGGCAACGTGATGCACCAACAGCTGATGCCGTCAGACTGACGCCGGAACAACGCCGTGCCGCCAAGCTCAAGGCCCTGATGGAGAAGTTCAATCAGCGTTAAGCAGTGACCGACGTGCTGCGGCTGTCCGCCCGGGTCTGGAACCACTGGGCGTGATTGCCGTCTATACGGCTTTGCAAACGGGGACTGGACTTGATTGGCAGACTTGTTGGCTGGGCGGTGTTTCTCGGGCTGGTTGCTGGTACGGCATACATCTGGTTGGGTCCGGACGACACCCCGACTCCCACCGCGCGCGGCGGCGATGCGCGCGCCGTCCCGGTTGCCGTGGCATCGGTCGAACGCCGAGATCTGCTTGAACAACTGCGCTTCAGCGGCTCGCTGGATGCGGCGAGTCGTATCGACATTGCACCGCGCATCGGTGGTCGACTTGACGCACTGCTCGTCGATATCGGCGATGTTGTTGCCGATGATCAGCTGCTCGCCACCATTGAAGATGAAGAGTTTCTACTCGAACGTGCACGTGCCGAGTCCGAACTCGCCGTTGCAAGAGCGAGCGTCACCGAGGCGACTGCATCGCTTGCCGCAGCTGACCGCAGTCTTGAACGCACGCGCGACCTGCGCCAACAGGGCGTTGCCTCGCAGGCTGATCTTGATGCCGCTGAAACGCAATACACAGCCGAACTTGCCCGCGTCGAACTTGCGCAGGCACAGGTCGCACAGCGCGACGCCGCGTTGCGCAGTGCGGAACTGCGCCTGAGCCACACGCGCCTGCATGTTTCGGGTGACACCGACAGGCAACGGATCGTGTCGGAGCGCCATGTCGACGTCGGCAGCATTCTGCAATCCGGCACAGCGGTCCTGACGCTGGTCGACATCAACCCGCTGCGCGCCATCATCAACGTCCCGGAGCGCGATTATCGACGGCTGGCGGTCGGCCAACCGGTGCGTATCCTGACCGACGCCTGGCCAGGCGACGTCTTCACCGGGTCGATCGCCCGGCTCGCGCCGGTGTTTCGCGAAACGTCGCGGCAGGCGCGCGTGGAAATTCATGTCGACAATGCGGATCTGCGTCTGCGGCCGGGGATGTTCGTTCGCAGCGAAATCGTGATCGGCGAGCGCGAACAGGTCGCTGCCATTCCTGCTGCGGCGGTTGTTCAGCGTGACAACCAGGCGGGCGTGTTCCTGATCGACGAGGACGAAGATGCAACTGTCGCGCGGTTTGTCACGCTGGAGCGCGGTATCCGCGACCGGGAGTGGATCGAAGCCCCCGGACTGACCCCCGGCCAACCTGTCGTCGTGTTGGGCCAGCACCTGCTGACCGACGGCACTCGCGTGCGGATCGAATCGAACAACGACGCGCAATAACTCCAGTCTCGGCCAACGACGCAGGAGAGGCAGACCATGAGTCTTCCGGCATTCACCGTCAGGCGCCCCGTGTTGACCACGATGGCAACGCTGATCGTTGTTGCGATCGGCCTGATGGCACTAACGCGTCTGCCGATCGACCTGTTGCCGGATGTCACCTACCCGACACTCACTGTCGTGACGAGCTATGGCAATGCCGGTCCGGAAGAGGTCGAGCAGTTGATTACCCGCCCGATCGAAGGTGCCGTTGCTGCCGTTCCCGGCGTCGAGCGCCTGAGCTCCACCTCTTCCGAGGGGACCAGCAACGTCCGTATCGCGTTCGCCTGGGGCACCAATCTCGACGAGGCGACCAACGAGGTCCGTGATCGTCTCGACCGGATCATCGGCCGACTACCCGACGACGCCGACCGTCCCAGGGTCCGCAAGTTCGACACCGCATCGCTGCCCATTCTGCTGGTTGGTGTTGCCGGCGAGATCAATCCGATCGATCTGCGCCAGCTGATCGACGACCGCATCGGCCCTCGGCTCGAGCGCGTCCCCGGCGTCGCGGCGGTTGATATCTGGGGCGGACTGCAACGCGAAACGCGGGTCGAGATCGACCCTGAACGCTTGCGGGCGCTCGGTCTCGAACTCGACCAGCTGCGCCAGTCAATCGTGCAGGCCAACATCAGCCTGCCGGCCGGCGACATCCGCGATGGCCGCTTTGACGTTCGCGTCCGCACACCCGGCGAGTTTGCATCGATCGCTGAACTGGAAAACACGGTTGTCGCCTGGCGAGACGGTCAACCGATTGCTCTGCACCAGATTGCCTCAGTGCAGGATACCCATCAACGCATCACGCGGATCATCCGCATCGATGGCGAGTCGGGCGTCCGACTTGCCGTTCGAAAGCAGTCCGACGCCAATACCGTCGAAGTCGCCGAGGGCGTGCGGCGCGAACTGACAAGCCTGCAGCGCGACTATCCGAATCTGCAACTGGTCACTGCCGTCGACAATTCGCGCTTCATCGAACGCTCGATCAACAACGTCACCCGATCGCTGGTCTATGGTGGCAGCCTGGCCGTACTGGTGCTGCTGTTCTTCCTCCGCCACCTGCGCACCACGCTGGTGGCAGCCACCGCCATTCCGGTCTCGGTCATTGCCGCGTTCGGGCTGATCTACTTCGGCGGTTTCACGCTCAACCTGATGACGCTCGGCGGACTGGCACTCGGCGTCGGGCTGATGGTCGACAACACCATCGTGGTCATCGAGAACATCACCCGCCGCGCCGAAGAACTCGGCGAGGATGCAACCCGCGCGGCGGTGATCGGAACCAACGAGGTCACTCCGGCGATCATCGCCAGCACGCTGACCACCGTCGCGATCTTCCTCCCGATGCTGTTCACGCAGGAACTCGCCGGCGTGCTGTTCCGTCAGCTGGCATTTGTTGTCGCCTTTGCGCTGATCTGCTCGCTGCTGCTGGCCATCACACTGGTTCCGATGTTGATGGGACGCGCCAGACGCGCCTCCGACCAGGCCGACACGGCTTCCGACGGCCCGTTGATTCGACCGATCAAGGCGGTCTGCGCCGGCATCATGCAACACACCGAACGCGCCTATCTGCGCGGATTGCGCGCGGCGATGGCCAACCGAACGCTGACCATCGGCTTTGCGGTGATCAGCCTGATCGCTGCTGTCGGGCTGATCCCGAAGCTCGGCACCGAGTTCATGCCGGCGAGCGACGAAGGCGAGGTGCGCGTCAATCTGACCATGGAGCCCGGCATTCCGATCGAGGTGGTCGACGACAAGATGCGGCGTCTCGAGCAGCGTGTCGTGGCCGAAGTCCCGGAGTTGCAGCACAGCGTCGTGTCGGTCGGCGCATCCGCCTTCTGGGGTGGCAACCCGGCGCGCGGCGATATCCGCATGACGCTGGTGCCGCTCGACCAACGCACCAGAAGCAGCGAAGAGGTCGCTGCCGCACTCCGACAAAGCCTGACCGACATCAGCGGCGCCACCGTCCGGGTCCGGGCGCACCAGGGCATGGTCATGCGGCGGGTCACCGCAGCCGGAGGCGCCGACGAGAGCCTGAGCATCGAGATCTACGGCTTCGAACTCCCGGTGCTCGATGCGATCTCGGCCGATGTCGCCGCGCGACTGGGCGATATCGACGGCATCACCAACATCGAAACCGCGCGCGAGGATGGCGTGCCGCAGCAATTGCTGCGCATCGACCGCGATCGTGCCGCCGACCTTGGCATCAGCGTCGAGACCATTGCCCGAACCATGGAAACCGCGCTCGGCGGCCGCCAGGCCGGCGTGTTTCGTGACCAGGGGCTCGAACACCGTATCTGGCTGCAGTTGCAGGACGACGCAGCCATGGGCATCAATGCGCTGCTCGACATTGCCGTGCGCAGCTCAGACGGTGAGCTGGTCCCGCTGCACAATCTGGTCTCGCTCGAGCGGGGTGAAGGGCCGGTGCAGATCTTCCGTCAGGAACAACAACGCATGACCTCGGTAAGCGCCAACGTGACCGGCCGCGACCTTGGATCCGTGGTCAGCGACGTGCGTGACGCAATCGCCGACCTGCCACTGCCGCGCAACGTGGATATCCTGCTGGCCGGGGATTACGAAGAACAGGCGCGGACCTTTTCCGAGCTCGGTCTCGCGCTGCTGCTCGCGGTCGGCCTGGTCTACATGGTGCTCGCCAGTCTGTACGAGTCGTTCCTCGACCCGCTGATCGTGATCATGGCAGTGCCGCTGGCCATTATCGGCGTGGTGCTGATGCTGCTGTTCACCGGCACCACGCTGAACACGCAGTCGTTGATTGGCTGCATCATGCTGGTGGGTATTGCTGTCAACAATGCCATTCTGCTGCTCGACCAGAGCGCAAGGCTGCATCGTGGTGAAGGAATGGCTGCAACCGATGCGGTGATCGAAGCTGGCCGGCGCCGGCTGCGGCCGATTCTCATGACATCGCTGACCACCATCCTGGCGCTGACCCCGCTGGCGCTGGGGCTGGGCGAAGGCGGTGAATCGCAGGCACCGATGGCGAGAGCCGTGATCGGTGGCCTGTTCAGCGCGTCGGCCATCAGCCTGTTCCTGATCCCGGTGCTGTATCTGGTGGCACACCCCGACAGGCGGCAGTCACCGGCGCCCGCCAGTCGGCAACACCCGGCCAGGGCGTTGTCCTGGACGGTGGTCATGGTCGGCGTGCTCATAGTCATGTCACCCCGCGATGCGGCGGCGCTCGAACTGCGTCTGCCCGATGGCTGGAGCATGGACACGCCGCAGACAGCCAGCGAAACCGTCACACTCGGCATCGAGGATGCCGTGCTGATGGCGCTGCAGAACAACCGGGCGCTGGCAGTTGAGCAATTCCGTCCGATGATCCAGGCAAGCTTCGAAGACATCGAGCGAGCACGCTTCGACCCGCAGCTGTTTGCCGAATTCAGCATCGACAGCGAACGCACTGTCAGCGATGCAGCAGCAGACCGTGATCCGCTGACTGCGCTTGACACCGATCGCCGAACCGCCGAAACCGGTCTGGACACGCGATTGCCGACCGGCACCGACATCCGCCTGAGCCTGCGCAGCGTTGATCGTCAACGGCGCCAGGACGATACACGCTCACGGCAGGCCGATGCGCGGCTCGGCATCAGCCTGACGCAGGCGCTGCTGCAGGGCGGGCGGATCGAAGCGAACCTGGTCGGCCTGCGTCAGACCGAGTTCGACACAGCGGCATCGCGCTATGAACTGCGCGGCTTTACCGAAGCGCTGGTTGCCGACGTCGAACGCGCCTACTGGTCTGCCGTGCTTGCCGACCGACGCGTTGCCATTTTCGAGCAGGGGCTCGACGTTGCCGAGCAGCAACTGGACGAAACGCGTCGACGCATTCGTGCCGGGCAGGCTGCCGAGACCGACGAAGCGGCGCCACGCGCCGAGGTTGCCCGCCGTCAGCAGGGATTGATCGACGCCCGCAGCGAGCGTGCGGTCCGGCGCCTGGAACTGCTGCGTCTGCTCAACCCGCCCGATCCGTCGATTCAGCTGCGATCGCTGGTGCTGAGCAGCCCGGCAGCGGTGTCCCAGGATCCGCCACCGATGCTCGACCCGGTTGAACGCCATCTCGCCCTCGCACGGGACTTGCGTCCGGACATCAACGAGGCGCGGCTGCGTTTTCTTCGTGGTGATCTCGAAGTGGTCAGAACGCGCAACGGCGAGTTGCCACGACTCGATCTGTTTGTCCGTCTCGGGACCAGCGGCTATGCCGAGAGCATGGGTCGCGCGCTGCGCGATCTGGACGGTGACGGCTACGATTATGCTGCCGGCCTGCGCCTCGAGATGCCGGTCGGGCGCCGCGAGGAGCGAGCGCTGTCCGGCCGGGCGGTGCTGGAACGGGACCGGTCACTGGCCGCACTGGCCAACCTCGAGCAGCTGGTTGAGTTCGACGTCAGGAAAGCCTGGATCGAAGCGTTGCAAGGCCGTGAGCAACTCGCAGCCAGCGCGGAAACGCGTGCTCTGCAAGAGGAAGTCCTGCGTGCCGAACAGGCCCGGTTCCGCGCCGGCACTGCAACAACGCTGTCGGTTGCGTTGGCGCAACGCGATGTCATCGAAGCACAACTCGATGAAGAGCAGGCGCAGGTACGTTACCGCCAGGCGCTGACCGAGCTGCACCGCTTGAGCGGCAGTCTGTTGTTGCGTCGGGCGATTGCGATCGATGGTGATCAGCCGGTGCGGATCGATGCAGCCGGCTCGCTGCGCTGACTGAGCTCAGAACACCCAGCCGCTGACGATGAAAATGACCATGCCGACCAGTGCGCCGACCAGTGTTCCATTGATGCGGATGAACTGCAGATCCCGCCCCACCGTCAGCTCGAGGCGCCGCGACAGGCCGTCGCTGTCCCAGTTGCGCACCACGTCGGCGATGAACGCGCCGATGCCGCCGCGAAATGGCAACACCAGCTCTCGGATCAACAGATTGATGCGTTGATCGATCCGCGCACGCGCGTCAGGGTCGGTCTGCAGCGTTTCACCAAAGCGGATCAGCGCGCGCGCCAACGACGGCTGCAACCCCTGACCGCCACCATCCAGCCGTTCCAGCGTGCCGTTGCGCAGGTCTCGCCAGGCAGCATCGATCAGCGCCTGCACCTCCTCGCTCTCGAGCAAGCGATCGCGCCAGACGGCAAGCCGTTCACGGGCAGCATCGGAGACGCCGAGCCCGTGCACGAACGCCCACGCCGCACGATCGAATTCGACACGCGCACCATGGTCGGGGTCGGACAGATCGTGCAACCACTCTTCGACACCAGTCACGATCGCTTCGGCGAGCTTGCGATCGAAGCGTCGCGGGATCCACCAGCTGCTCTTCTTTTCAACGCGCTGGTAGATCAGATCACGATTGGCGTCCAGCGTGCGGGCAGCGAGCAGCAGAGCGCGATCGAACAGTTGGCGATGCTGGCCCTGCTCGACCACCATCAGGCCGAGACGCTGAACGACCGGCAACAGGTCGATCTGCCGCACCTGCTGCTCGAAGGTGTCGGCATAGAACCCGCGCACCTCTTCATCGTCAAACGCCTGAATGACGTCGGGCAGCAGAACCAGCAGACGTTCGGCGACCATGTCGGCGTTACCCGGATCAGTCAGCCAGTCGCCAAGATGTGCGGCAGGCCCCAGTTCAGCTAGCCGCTTCTCGACCACATCGGGTTCAAGAAAGTGCCGCGAGACAAAACGCCCGAGACCGTTGCCAAGCCGCTCCTTGTTTCGCGGCAGGATGGCAGTATGCGGAATCGGCAGCCCGAGCGGTCTGCGAAACAACGCCACCACCGCAAACCAATCGGCAATGCCGCCGATCAGACCGGCTTCGGCCCCGGCGCGGACCAACAGCACCCAGTAAGCAGGATCATCGACCAGCTGCGTCGCGACATAGACCAGAATGGCAGCAACCAGACAGGCGCCGGCTAGCCGGCGGTGGTGCCGGAGCTCGCGATGCTGCCGCGCCTCGATTGCTGCGTCTGCCTCGCTGGCCGACGGTTGATCGGCCCGGTTGTTTCCGGCTTCGCGCACCGTCCCTCCTGCTAGCCAGCTCGGTGTCGGCATCTGGCCGCACGATACGGCAGTCTCAGATCAGCCGGACAACGATCTGGAGCACACACGCGGCATACACCCCGGCAATCACGTCGTCGATCATGATGCCGAAGCCGCCGCCGACATGCCGATCGACCCAGCCGATCGGCCAGGGCTTGATGATATCGAACGCTCGAAACAACACAAACCCGACAAGCACCCACAACAACCCGGTCGGTGCCAGGATCATGGTGATCAGAAAGCCGGCGATCTCGTCCCAGACGATGGCCGGGTGATCGTGAACACCGAAGTCGTGCGCCGCACGCTCACAGATCCAGATGCCGATGACGCAGGCGAGCGCCGTTGCGGCGAGGTAGCCGGCCAACGGCAACTGGCTGAGCAACCACCAGATCGGAATGGCAGCCACGGTTCCCATGGTTCCCGGCGCCCATGGCGACAGCCCCGACCCGAAACCGAGCGCCAGCAGGTGTACCGGATTGCCGAGTCGGGCCCGACCTTGCAACGATGGCGCGCCCATCAGCCGGAGAAGTGCCGGTAGCCGGTCGCGGCGATGACGACCGGCGCACCCTGCCCGTCGACGAGACGCAACCCCTTGCGGGATTCGATCGTGCCGATCGGCGTCAGTGCAATACCACAGCGCGTCGCAAGACTGTCGATCATGGTCATCCGGCCCTCCGGAACGGTAAAGCAGAGTTCGTAATCATCACCACCACGGCACGCCGCATGCCGGGCCGCATCCGCCCCGGCAACGGCAACCGCCTGCGCCGACAGCGGCAGACGCGACACATCGATCACCGCACCAACCGCACTCGCCGTCAGCACATGCTCCAGATCACCGAGCAGACCGTCGGACAGGTCGATACAGGCGCTGGCAATTCCACGCAACGCCTGCCCCAGCGCAAGACGTGGCGCGGGGCGGAGCAGCCGACCGAGCAACCACTGCGCGGCTTCAGCCTGCTCGTCTGCGACAGCGCGTCGTGACCCATCGGCATTCAGACACGACGCAAGCGCCACAGCGGCATCGCCGAGCGACCCGCTGACACAGACGACATCGCCGGGCCGGGCAGTGCTGCGGCGCAGCGCCTGACCGACAGGAACATGGCCGGCAAGCTGAACGCTGACCGCTCGTGGCCCTCGGCAGGTATCGCCACCGACCAGAGCGACACCGGCAGCACTGGCGAGCGTCGAGAACCCTGCAGCAAAACCGGCCAGCCAGTGCGTGTCGGCAGCGGGCAACGTCAGCGCCAACGTCGCCCAGGCGGGCTCGCCGCCCATCGCCGCGATATCACTGAGGTTGACGGCAAGCGCCTTGTGACCAAGGTCCGACGGCGCAACATCGGCAAAGAAATGCACACCCTCGACCAGCGTATCGACGCACAGCAGCAGCTCCATGTCTGGTCGAGGTCGTAACAGCGCGGCATCATCGCCGACGCCGAGGATGACATCGGCACGCGTTGCGCCGAGCTGCTGGCAGTATCGGCGGATCAGCTCGAACTCACCAACACCCTCTCGCCCGGTCTGGGGCGCGCCGGAATCAGGCGCCACGCCGGCGCCGTGCTGAACGCCCACGCGCCGACGATCCGCGGCCGGCGCCCGCGGTGATCTCGGCCAGGCGCAGAGGGTGCGCGCGCGCTACCTGGTCAAGAATCCCGTTGACATACTTGTAGCTGCCCTGCGCGCCGAACCGCTTGGCAAGGTTGACGTACTCGTTGATCACGACCCGATACGGCACGTCGATGCGCTCGTTCAGCTCGAAGCAACCAAGTCGCAGACATGCACGCTCGGTCGGATCGAGCTGTACCGCCGGGCGGTCGAGATGCGTGTCCAGCTGCGCGTCCCAATCCTCGAGACGCTCGAGGACGCCGGTCAGCAAGGTGGAGAACAGCGCGGCATCGACGTGCAGCATATCGAGCGCCTGCTCGAGTTCACGATCGGCTGCGTCGAGAGTCGCCTCGTCGGTCTCGGCGTCGCTCGGCAGATACTGCGCCATGATCGCGGTCGCCGACTGCCCGGTCAGCTGCCACTGGTACAAGGCCTGCATCGCCCGCTCGCGCGCGGCCCGCGGCGAGAATGGCGGAGGAACAGAAGACCGCGATTCGGCCATCAGGCTGGCAACTGCCGCAGCAGATCGACCATCTCGATTGCCGCCATGGCAGCATCAACGCCCTTGTTGCCAGCCTTCGTGCCGGCGCGTTCGATCGCCTGCTCGATGGTGTCGGTGGTCAGCACGCCGAAACTGATCGGCACGTCGTGCGTCAACGCGAGGCCGGACAGCTGTTTGCTGCACTCGCCAGCGACGTATTCGAAGTGCGGTGTCCCACCACGAATCACGCAGCCGAGCGCGATGATCGCGTCATGATTGCCGGCGCTGGCGAGGCGCTGCACGGCGAGCGGCAGCTCCCACGCGCCAGGCACGCGCACGACAGTGATCCGCTCTTCGGTAATGCCGTGGCGGCGCAGCGTATCGATCGCAGCAGCTACCAGGCTTTCAACAACAAACCCGTTGAACCGCGATACGACGATCGCATAACGGCCGTGGCCATGGACAAGACCACCTTCAATCGTCTGCATGGTGCACCGACTCCCTCTGTTCGTTGTGCTGCCCCGGACCACGGTCCGGATCGACGTATTCGACGACTTCCATCCCGAACCCGGAGATGGCATGCATGCGTTTCGGAGCGCTGAGCACCCGCATTCGGCGGACACCGACGTCGGTCAGAATCTGCGCGCCAAGGCCATAGGTCCGTAGATCCGCGCTGCGATCCGCCGTGTCATCCTCGGGCGCCATGGCAACCTTGCGCTGATAATCACGCATCCGCTGAAGAATGGCGCGATCATCGTCGGACGTCCTCAACACGACGACGACGCCGGTACCGGCCTCGGCAATCTGCTGCATTGCCGAGCGCAACGGCCAGCCACAGTTGGGGCCGATGCTCGCGAAGCTGTCGAGCAGCGTATTCTGCAGATGCACCCGCACCAGCGTCGGCTCGTCGGGTTCAGGCCTGCCACAGACCAGCGCAAAGTGAAGCCGGTTGTCGATGTTGTCCTGAAAGGCATGGAGGCGAAACCGCCCATATTCGGTGGGCAACTCGCACTCGGCAACGCGCTCGACCGAGCGTTCGTGGCGGATGCGATAGGCAATGAGATCGGCAACCGTTCCGATCTTCAGCCGATGCTCCCGGGCAAACGCCATGAGGTCATCACGGCGGCTCATGGTCCCGTCCTCGTTGAGGATCTCGACAATCACCGAAGACGGCTCGAAACCGGCAAGTCGGGCAAGGTCACAGCCGGCCTCGGTATGCCCGGCCCGGGTCAGCACTCCACCGGGCTGCGCCATCAGCGGAAACACATGGCCGGGCTGCACCAGATCCTCGGGGCGTGCGCCGGGCGCAACGGCCGCCTGAACGGTGCGGGCACGGTCAGCCGCGCTGATGCCGGTGGTCACGCCGGCAGCCGCCTCGATCGAAATCGTGAAGTTGGTCGATTGGCCGGCGTCGGTACCGCTGACCATCAACGGCAGACGCAACTGCTCACATCGCTCACGCGTCAATGTGAGGCAGATCAGCCCGCGGCCAAAGCGCGCCATGAAGTTGATGTCATCCGGACGCACCATGCTCGACACCATGACCAGGTCGCCTTCGTTCTCGCGACTTTCATCATCCATGATGACGACCATGCGCCCCTGGCGCAGATCATCGAGAATCTCGTCAACGGTATTGAACGCCTGATCAGCGGCCATGCAATTCACCCCCCGGCATCAGGCGCTCCAGATAGCGGGCAACCAGATCCACTTCGATGTTGACGCGGGTACCGACCCGATACTGCCCGAACGTCGTGTGCTGCATCGTGTGCGGAACGATGTTGACGTCGAAGGCGTCACCATCGACCCCGTTGACCGTCAGACTGACGCCATCGATGCAGATCGAGCCCTTGCGCGCCACATAACGCGACAGGTTGGTCGGCACCTTGAAGCCAAAGCGCCAGGAGCGGCCATCTTCACCCACACTGATGACTTCACCGACGCCGTCGACATGCCCACTGACCAAATGCCCGCCGAGCGGTGTGGCAAGCGTCAACGCAGGCTCGAGGTTGACCTGACTTCCCGGGCTCAGTTCGGACAGCGCGGTGTGCAGAATGGTCTCGTTGGAGACATCGGCGGCAAATCCGTCAGCATCAGCCTCGACAGCCGTGAGACAGACCCCGTTGACCGCGACACTATCGCCAATCCGCAGGCCCTGCGTCAGGGCTTCGCCAGCGCTGACGCGCAATCGCAGATCCTCACCGCGTGGCTCGCGTTGCTCGATCTGACCAATGCCAAGCACAATCCCGGTAAACATAGAACCCGACCCCATGAAAACAAGAGCACTGCCCGTCGACAGCAGCGCCAAAGTATACCGCGTGTTCGCCGACGGCGCGTCGGTGCATGCTCAGCAGGCAGCAGTTCGCGGGCGAAGCCGCAACCGCAGATCACGCCCGACATGGCGATGATCGATCAGCTCCCATTCGCGACGCTCGGCCATGCCCGCAGGCTCCGGAAGGGCCAGCAACGGGCGCCCGGCATCACCGAGCAGATGCATGGCCTGATACACCAGCAGTTCGTCGACCAGGTCGGCGGCCACGAAGGCGCCCGCGAGCGTCGGCCCGGACTCGACCAGCACCTCGTTGATGGCACGCGCCGCCAACAGCGACAACACGCCACGCAGCGTCAGAGGGGCATCAGCGCAGAGCACCTCTGCACCGACTGCCACCAGCGAGCGGCGACGTTGCCGATCGTTGCTTTCCGTCAGCACCAGCACCGACCCGGGCTCACGGAACAGACGGGCTCCCGGCGGCAGACGCAGACCGCGGTCCAGCACCACGCGCAGCGGAGGGTCGACGCGATGCGCCCGCCCCGGATGATCGCGCGGGGTGAGCGCGGGATCATCGGCCAGAACCGTTCCGATACCGGTGATCAGCGCACAGCTGCGCGCGCGCCAGTCGTGCACATCGCGCCGCGCTGCTGCGCCGGTAATCCAGCGACTCTCGCCACTAGCGAGTGCCGTTCGCGCGTCCAGGCTCGCGGCGAGCTTGACACGTACCCATGGCCTGCCCCGCTGCATGCGACTCAGAAACCCGGGGTTGAGCGCACGTGCCGCGCTTTCGAGCAGCCCACAGGCGACGACGATACCGGCAGCGCGCAGCTGTTCCAGACCGGCGCCGTCGACGTGCGGGTTGGGATCACGCTGCGCGGCGACCACGCGGACAACGCCGGCAGCAATCAGCGCCTGCGCGCACGGTGGCGTGCGGCCATGATGCGCGCAAGGCTCGAGACTGACATACGCGGTCGCGCCTCGCGCACGATCACCAGCAACCGCCAGTGCATGCGCTTCGGCATGCGGACCGCCACAGCGTTGATGCCAGCCCTCGCCAACCAGCTGGTTGTCACGCACCAAGACACAGCCAACGCGAGGGTTCGGCGATGTCCCGTACAGCCCGCGCGCGGCGAGCCGAATGGCTCGGGCCATCCAGGCATGATCGTCAACGCTGAAATCGGTCGCGGCAGGCACGGTCGGATCAATCGTCATCCGGGCACGGGCGCGAGTCGTTGCGCCGCGCAGTCTGTGCCGGCACAGGCGTCGAATTGGCAGCAAGCGATTCCGTGGCGAGCGATTCGCGCTCCAGCCCATCGATGACCTCACGAAACGCGCTGACATCCTCGAAACTGCGATAGACCGACGCAAAACGCACGTAAGCGACCTGATCGAGTCCGCGCAACTCTGCCATCACCAGTTCACCGACATCACGACTCGACACCTCGCGTTCGGGCCGGCTGCGCAGCCGCGCGAGGATGCGATGCAGTGCGCTTTCGATGGTATCGGTGTCGACCGGGCGTTTTTCCATGGCGCGCAAGACGCCGCTGCGCAACTTGCGCTCGTCGAACGGCTCCCGACTGCCATCGCTCTTGATGATGCGAGGCATGGTCACCTCGGACGACTCGTGGGTGGTGAATCGCTCACCACAGGCGACGCATTCGCGACGGCGCCGCACCTGATCACCATCACGGGCAAGTCGCGAATCGATGACCCGGGTATCATGGGCCTGACAGAAGGGGCAGCGCATCGAGTCTCTTTACGCTCCAGCAGGCAGTCTGCAATTGAACATGTATCGCATCATACGGGTTATCCGCGCAGACTGCATCCGCAACATGCCCAGACAACAGGCTGTTCCGCTGTTCCTTTCCCCACATCGTCGCTTCATGGATAATGTGCCGCGACATCACAACACGTCGGCCGGGAGGGCTGCAGGCAAACCATGGCACAGTACATCTACACCATGAACCGGGTGAGCAAGGTTGTTCCCCCGAAGCGGCAGATCATCAAGGATATCTCGCTGTCTTTCTTTCCTGGCGCCAAGATTGGCGTGCTCGGCCTGAACGGCGCGGGAAAATCCACCGTGCTGCGCATCATGGCCGGGATCGATACCGATATCGACGGTGAGGCGCGCCCGCAGCCGGGCATCCGGATCGGTTACCTCGCGCAGGAGCCTGAACTCGATGACGCGCTCGATGTGCGCGCCAACGTCGAACAGGGCGTCGCCGAGACCAAGCAGCTGCTTGACGACTTCAACGACGTCTCGGCGCGGATGGCCGATCCCGATGCCGACTTCGACGTGCTGCTCGCCGAGCAGGCCGAGTTGCAGGACCGGATCGAAGCGGCCGGCGCCTGGGATCTGGACCGCAAGCTCGAGCAGGCCGCCGACGCGTTGCGTCTGCCGCCGTGGGAGGCTGATGTCGCTCGGCTGTCCGGCGGTGAGCGGCGGCGTGTCGCGCTGTGCCGTCTGCTGCTTTCCAACCCCGACATGCTGCTGCTCGATGAGCCGACCAACCACCTTGATGCCGAGAGCGTTGCCTGGCTCGAGCGCTTTCTCGCCGAGTTTCAGGGAACGGTCGTCGCGGTTACCCATGATCGCTACTTTCTCGACAATGTTGCAGGGTGGATACTCGAACTCGACCGCGGTCACGGCATTCCCTGGCAGGGCAACTATTCCTCCTGGCTCGATCAGAAGGAAGCTCGGCTCACGCAGGAGAAGAAACAACAGGCTTCGCATGAACGGGCGATCAAGGCCGAACTCGAATGGGTGCGGCAAAACCCGAAGGGGCGTCGCAGCAAGAGCAAGGCGCGGCTCGCGCGTTTCGATGAACTGCAGTCACGCGAGTTCCAGAAACGCAACGAGACGCAAGAGCTCTACATTCCGCCTGGCCCACGCCTGGGGGACAAGGTCATCGAGTTCCGCGGAGTCGCCAAGGCATTTGGCGATCGGCTGCTGTATTCTGACCTTGATTTCATGCTGCCGCCCGGCGGCATCGTCGGCGTGATCGGTCCGAACGGCGCCGGCAAGACGACGCTGTTCAAGCTCATCACCGGTGAAGAACAGCCCGATCGCGGTGAAGTCGTCATCGGGGAGACGGTGCAGCTGGCGCATGTCGATCAAAGCCGCGACAGCCTGAACGACGACAACACTGTGTGGCAGGAAATCTCCGACGGCCAGGACGTGATCCAGGTCGGGAATTACGAGGTGAACTCGCGCGCCTATGTCGGCCGCTTCAACTTCCGCGGCACCGATCAGCAGAAACGCATCGGCGATCTGTCCGGTGGCGAGCGCAACCGGGTCCATCTGGCAAAACTGCTGCGATCCGGCGGCAACACCTTGCTGCTCGACGAACCGACCAACGACCTCGATGTCGAGACGCTCCGCGCACTCGAAGAGGCCTTGCTGACGTTCCCCGGCTGTGCCGTGGTGATCTCGCATGACCGCTGGTTCCTCGACCGTATCGCCACGCATATTCTCGCCTTCGAAGGCGACAGCGAGGTGACGCTGCATGAGGGTGGATACAGCGATTACGAAGCCGATCGCAAGAAGCGCCTTGGTGATCAGGCGTTGAATCCGACCCGCATCAAGTTCCGCCGGCTGGCCTGAGCCTGCCTGATGTCTCTTGAGATGAAAACCGACCGGAAAGCTCGCCAATGAATGACGCATCCCCGCAGGACCGCTATCTCGACGACTGGACTGCACGCCAGGAACTCGCCGAACTGATGCTGCCGATGATCGGCAAGCTCTACCGTGATCGTGGCGTGGTCGTGAAAATGTACGGCCGCACGCTGATCAACGCGTCGACCATCGACCTGTTGAAGGCGCACCGCTTCGTGAAACAGTACGAGCCGGACGGCCTCTCGATCCACGATACCTATCCGATCCTGCAGCGGATCATGGAGCTCGACCTGTCACCGGCGCGCCTCGACCTCGGGAAGCTGACCACCGGGTTTCTCCGTGCCGAGCTGACCGGGGCTGATGCACTGGATGCCTATCTGCAAGACCGGCTGCACAGCATTCTTGATGGACGCGGCGCGCTCAAGCTCGACAAGCCGCAGGACGTCGTTCTGTACGGCTTCGGCCGGATCGGGCGGCTGCTCGCGCGGCTGTTGATCGAGCGTACCGGCAGCGGCAACAAGCTGCGGCTGCGCGCCATTGTGGTCCGCAAGGGTAAAGGGGACGATCTCGCCAAGCGGGCAAGCCTGCTGCGGAGGGATTCGGTGCATGGGCCGTTCAACGGCACCATCCATACGCTGGAATCATCCAATGCCCTGATTGCCAACGGCAACCACATCCAGGTCATCCATGCCGATGCACCCGATGAAATCGATTACACCGCGTATGGAATCAATGACGCGCTGGTCGTCGACAACACCGGAAAATGGCGTGATCGCGAAGGCCTCGGCCTGCACCTCAAGGCGAAGGGCGTTGCGAAGGTCATGCTGACCGCGCCGGGGAAAGGCGACATCCCGAACATTGTTTTTGGCGTCAACCACGCAACCCTGTCCGAAGACGAGCGTATCGTTTCGGCAGCAAGCTGCACCACCAACGCCATCGTTCCGGTGCTGAAGGCCGTTTCTGACACTTACGGGATCGAGCAGGGGCATGTCGAGACGGTCCACGCCTACACCAATGACCAGAACCTGATCGACAACTACCACAGCGGTTCACGCCGTGGCCGCAGCGCTGCGTTGAACATGGTGCTGACCGAAACCGGCGCGGCCAAGGCGGTTGCCAAGGCGTTGCCCGAACTCGCCGGCAAGCTGACCGGCAACGCCATTCGCGTCCCGACGCCGAACGTGTCGCTGGCCGTGCTGAATCTGACGCTGGGGCGCGCGACCGACAAGCAGGAACTCAACGCCTTGCTGCGCAAGACAGCACTCGACTCCGATCTGCAGGAGCAGGTGGATTACACTGCATCGACCGAGATTGTCTCGAGCGATCTGGTCGGCTCTCGGCATGCCGGCGTGGTCGACTCCGCCTCGACCATCGTCAACGGCAACAGCTGCGTGCTGTATGTCTGGTATGACAACGAGTTCGGCTACAGCTGCCAGGTCATTCGTGTCATGCAGGAAATGGTCGGCATGCGCTTCCCGCAACTGCCGGTCAGGACAACCAGACAATAAGCACTCACTCGGGTGATGCCAACCCCGTGTCACCCACTAGAAGCGCGAAGGAACCGGCAAAGGGCGCGGCTTCTCCCACACCGAGTTGTTCCAGCGCGGCGCGGGTGGCGTCTTCGGCAATATCACGCGCATCCTTGATGGTGCGTTCGAGTCGGCTGCGGAGGGATTTATCGAGAGATTGCATATCGAAATCCTGTGTGACTAGCCCTGATCGTGGGATGGGGGCGATCGCCGAGCCCATTACGCCTGAATTGCGCATGGCGCAATTTTTCAGCAATCTTGGTGACAATTGCGCGATCAATTGCGCACGAGCAATCATTGCAGCAATTCATTCCGCTCTCCATGTATACCGGGCGCCTGCACCATGACCTTCCGAGATGACCTGTGCATGCTCCTGGCGTAACTGTTTCATTAGACGCGTCGCCTGATTTCTATCGAAATGCAGAATCTGTCTGACTTCCTTGTTTTGGAGTCCTGCATCGCCCCGACGGGCACGCTCTATGAGAATGCTCAACATGCGCGCTTTGGCGGCCTCCCAATCGATGCGACGGTCGCGTTCGTGGTGACCGGTCTCGGCCAGGCGGCGATGCAGTTCCGGACGGAGGGTCCAATAGGCCCCGCGCCCGCTTCCGCCGTGCTCGATATAGCCGCGCTTTTCCATGTCCGCCAGCGATTCGCGCATCTGGGCGTCGTTGCGCTGGCACAGCGCGGCGGCAGTTTGAGTCTCCAGCTCAGGGTGTTTGAGCAGATATTGCAGCACGAGCAAGTGATCGACACCCAGTTCCTGGCCCTTTCCGCTCTCTTCAGCCACAAACAGACGGAAGGCTCCGGCCAGCTCGCGCTTGAAAAAGGTTACGGATACGGAGTCACCGATCTCCTGAATAACGGGCGGCTCCTTGCCTTCCATAAGCAGGGCGGAAAACATGCGGCTGACCCCGAGATTGGAGCGGTTGACCAGGCGCAGACGCGTCAGGGCGTCCACCAGCAGCGGATTGCGGGCGGCGGGTTGATGATGAAGAATATTTTGAGCATTAATGCCGCCGATGAAGCCACCGTTGTTGCTGATCTCCAGTCGATCCGCATAGAGTTTGACCATCACGGGCCCGGAAATACGGAAGTCGGCATGGCAAAAGGCGTTCATTAAGGCTTCGCGCAGGGCAATGTCGGGCCAGGTACGGTATTCAAAATGAAACAATCCCTGTTCAAGTGTGGTAATGGGGTTGAACGGCAGCAGTAGCTCCTCTACACGCCGGACCGAAACCGGAATGGGACTGACGCGATCCTCGCGGATGCCGTACTCGGTGTCGGATTTCATTTGAAGGAAGGTCCAGTTATGTCCGGGGACATATTCGCGCAGTGCCTGCTCCGTTCCGACCAGCAGAATGGCGGCCCGGGTCAGCTTCTTGCCCTTCACCAGTCCCAGGGCAGCGAGCAATTCCAGATCACCCAGCTTCAGCAGATCGTCGGCTGCCCGCTCGGCCCGGGCCAATGCGCGCAAGGACTCCAGCCCGGTTGGGGAAAGCAGAGCAGAATCGGCGGAAGTAACGGGTTCGGCGGTGAAATCGGTTTCACCCGTCTCCACGGCAATCTTGCGGCGCAATGTGCCCGTGAGCGGCTGGCAATCTTTGCCGATGCGGATGGTGCCTTTTCCCGAGGTATCGGTATAGGGAGGCAGCCCCGGATGAATCTGCATCACCAATAGGCGCCCCGACCCTTCCGGAACGCGCAGCTCTTCAAAGACCGGCATGATTTTGGGATCGGTCTGATCATAGACCGCTTTTTTTAGCCGGTTTATATCCACCTCCAGCGAAACCCCCAAGATTGCCGCCGTGCGTCCGATCACTTTATCGGCCACACCGAACACCACCGTACCGCCGCCGCCATTGGCCATGCACACCGCCATCTGCACTACGGTCCTGACCGCTTTGTCGCGACTATGGCCATCCCATTGCTTGAAGTCGAGATCCTGATCTTCCAGATCGTCGGCAATGCCGTGTTCCAGTTCAGGGAGAAGCTCGATGATATCCTTGGCTGTTCGCATTTCTCTACCCTACCGTATAACCACGGGTCCTTGTTTGAGAGTGGCTTTGAGTTATTGTTTCACTTCAATGACCCAAACATCGATCTCATCAATGGTTTCAGTGTGCGGCGTGGCACCTGAATGAACTGCACCTGGGGTTCACACAATTCGGGGGCTTGTCGCGCACCGGGTCATCCGCCAGGCGCTTGAGGCCTTCCGCATGACAGGAGGCATATTCGACATCGAGTTTGTTGAGCTCATCGCGCAGCAGTTGGGTCAGGTTGGCGATCAGCGGCGCAACCAGATCGGGCTCTCCGAGTAGCTGGCGCTGCTGCTCGATGGTCTTCACCTGGGCCAGGATTACTTCGGCGTCCTTGAGCCGGGAGGCGTGGGCCATCAGGCGCATCAAGACGGTCCAGTTGGGCCAGCGTTTGACAATGCACTCGGCGAGGTCGGTCCAGCTATCGATGTTGCCGCCCAACTCTTCCCGCCGGTTGTAGAGGGCAAGCAGTTGCTCATTGCCCGCAGTAAGGCGGATTTCGTCGAGGGGCGTGGTGTCCGGCCGGGCCGGTTTCGGTACCTCGCCGCCAGCCTGGTCGGCAAGCTCCACCCCTTTCTGCAGGAAGTGCCGTATAAAGGACAATTCCTCGCCCTGCTTGGCCGAGAGCCCGACCTTCTGCAACAGCTTGCGGATCTGGATACGTTGGGCGGTGGTGACGGTGGCAGATTCCACCTTGAACATCACCTTGCCGATGGTTTTGCGCTCCTGCTCCTTGAGGTCGAGGGTTTGGCTCTGCATGACAGATCCGCGGCCGAGCGGAGCATGGTGAACTGCCCGTGTTCCGCCCTGCCTCTCCCCGATCAGTGTTTCTTTTCCCATTCGAAGCGCGGCAGGTCGTCGAACAGGCGACGCATGCCCACGCTCCAGTGTTTGCGGATCGAGGCAAAATACGGTGAATGCAGCTTGTAGCGAATGACGCGCGGCGCCTGCAGCGAATCCACCGGATAAATCGCCAGATCGATCGGCGGGCCAACAGACAGATTCGACCGCATGGTCGAATCCAGCGACAGCAACGCACACCGTGCGGCATCGGCGATTGGCAGCGCCGGCTCGACGATACGATCGAGAATCGGCTTGCCGTACTTGGTTTCGCCGATCTGCAGGAACGGCTGCTCCTCGGAACAGACGATGAAATTCCCCTGCGGATAGACCAGATACAGCATCGGGACTTCTGTCCCGATCTGGCCGCCGACGATGAAGGTTGCCTCCAGTCTGGCGCCATTATCCTGGTCCGGATCGCGGTATCGCCGCTGCGCATCCATGCTGATCATGCCGAGGTAGGCCGCGGCGTCGGCCATTCTCGGCGCATTGCGTAGGCCCTCACCCACTTCGGCGTCTGCCTGCACCCGGTTGAGCACTGCCTGCGTCGTGGCCAGATTCCCGGCACTCAACACGATGATGACCCGATCATCCGCCCACTCGAAGACGTGCAGCTTGCGATAACTGTTGATGTGATCAACGCCCGCATTGGTCCGTGTATCGGAGGCCATGACCAGCCCCTCTCTGACAGCGATGGCGACGCAATAGGTCATTGTGGCGGGTGCTCCAGCTCAGGCCAGGACGAGAAAATCCGGATTACGCAGGCAGGACTTGTTGTAGCGCAGCGGCTGATCGCGATCGGTAGCAAGCACCACGCGCCCGCCAGCGGCTTCGACCAACGCCTGACCGGCTCCGGTATCCCACTCCATGGTCGGCCCGAAGCGGGGATAGAGGCTGGCACGCCCTTCGGCGACAACACAGAACTTCAGGGCGCTGCCGACAGCCAGCGACTCGGCAACCGGAATCGACGCCAGATACTGTTCCAGCTCGGGCGAACGGTGTGAGCGACTGCAGACAACCACCTCACCACCGCCGGTGGCCGGGCGCGTCGCGATGGGCTCTCGATTGCCCTCGGCATCGTCCCGCCAGGCGCCTGCCCCGACACCACCCCAGTAAAGCATCCCGGACACAGGCACCAGGATCACGCCAAACACCGGACGCCCTCCGTCGATCAGCGCGATATTGACCGTGAACTCGCCGTTGCGAGCCACGAACTCGCGCGTTCCATCGAGCGGATCAACCAGCCAGAAACTCGTCCAGCCACGACGTTCTTCGTGCGCGATGTCCCTGCCCTCTTCGGAGAGAATCGGCACATCCGGCGTCAATGCACGCAAGCCCTGATCGATCACCGCGTGCGCACGCCGATCAGCCTCGGTCAACGGCGAGTCGTCGGACTTGACGCTGACATCGACCGCATCACCCGCTGCATAGACGTCGAGAATGGCATCACCGGCACGGCGCGCCAGCGCCAGCACGGACTCGACACTGACGCCTGCCACCAGCGGTGAGCGAGGAACCGCCATCACTCGACCCCCGCCACATCACCATCAACCGCATCCGACGCAGCAGCAACGACACCGCTCGCCTGTCGTTGATCCAGATAACGCGCAAAATCCTCACCGAGCTCGGCGTGCTTCAGACCATACTCGACAGTCGCCTTCAGGTAGCCCAGCTTGCTGCCGCAGTCGTAGCGCACACCCTCGAACTCGTAGGCATAGATCGCCTCATGCCCGAGCAGTTTGGCAATCGCGTCGGTCAGCTGGATCTCGCCGCGATGATCCGCAGCCGTTTCACGGAGCAGGTCGAAGATCCGTGGTGTCAGAATGTACCGACCCACGACCGCGAGATTCGACGGCGCAACGTCGGGCTTTGGCTTCTCGACAATTTCATCGATTCGGGCCACACCGGCCTCGGAGCTGCCGGTCCGAACGACACCGTACTTGTCGGTTTCGTCGGCAGGAACCCGCTCCACACCGAGGATGGAACATTGCCGGTAGTCGAACTGGCGGACCATCTGCTTGAGCACCTGTTCGGATCCGCCATCGATCAGGTCGTCCGCGAGGATGATCGCGAACGGTTCATTGCCAACAATCGGCTGCGCACAGGCAACGGCGTGCCCCAGCCCCAGCGCCTCGCCCTGGCGGATATAAATGCAGTTCACATGGTCGGGGACCGTGCCACGAACCAGCTCGAGCATGGCATGCTTGCCCTTTTCCTCCAGCTCGACCTCCAGCTCGTAGGCCTTGTCAAAGTGGTCCTCGATGGCACGCTTGGTTCGTCCGGTGATGAAGACCATGGTATCGATGCCCGCTGCGACCGCCTCTTCCACCGCATACTGGATCAGCGGCTTGTCGACAACCGGCAACATTTCCTTGGGACTCGCCTTGGTGGCCGGCAGAAAGCGGGTCCCCAGACCGGCGACCGGAAAGACCACCTTGCGTATTCGTTGATTCATGCTGTCTCCATTTGCTTCCATCGCAACCCCGCCAGGGGTCATGTCTTGTCACCGCGCAGGCGCGCGAGCAGAACGCGGCTGACCGGATCGGCATCGGGCGGCGGAGGCTCACGACCCGCCACCGCATCGGTCAGCCGTCCGGCAACCTGTTTGCCCAGTTCGACGCCCCATTGGTCAAATGCATTGATGCCCCAGAGACACGCCTGCACGTACGTCCGATGCTCATACAAGGCAACCAGCATACCGAGGTGAAACGGGTCCAGTCGCTCGAGCACAAGCGTGTTGCTCGAGCGGTTGCCGGTCTGCAGTCGGTGTGGCAGCAACGCGTCACGCGACGCGGGGTCAAGTTGCGCCATGCTGTTCGTCAACGCCGACGCCGATCGCCCGGCAGCCAGCACCTGCGCCTGCGCCAGACCATTGGCAAGCGTGAGCGCATGCTGCTCGGAACTGCCACCTGCGGGCTCGGCACACAAAATAACGTCGACGGACACTGCTGCAGTGCCCTGATGCAGCGCCTGCATGAACGAGTGCTGCGCATTGCCGCCGAACTCGCCGAACAGCACGGGCGCGGTGTCAACACCAACCGGCGCACCGCTCTGGCAGACCGACTTGCCATTCGACTCCATATCGAGTTGCTGCAAAAACGCCGGGAAACGCGCCAGACGGTGTGAGTATGGCAAGACCGCATGCGCATGACACCCGAGCACATTCCGCTGCCAGACGGCCAGCAGCCCCATGATGATGGGCAGGTTCCGCTCTGGAGGCGCCTCGCGGGCATGTTGATCCATCCGCCGCATCCCGGCCAGAAACTGCGCGAAACCGTCCCAACCGAGCATCAGCGCGGCCGGCAAGCCCACCGCCGAGGAAACCGAGTATCGACCACCGACCCACTCGGGCACCGGGAACCGGTATTCGGGAGCAATGCCGAACGCTTGCATCGCCTCGGTATTGCCAGAGATACCAATCACCTGATGAGCAATCGCATCGACACCGACATGACGCTCGAGCCATGCCTTGAGCACGGCTGCATTTCCCATGGTATCGGGCGTCGTGAACGACTTTGAGGACACCAGGAACAGCGTCCGATCGGGGTCGATGCCAGCCAGCGTATCAGCCAGCTGTGTACCGTCCATGCCCGACACGAAATGCGGCTGTGACCGTCGGCTGCAACAATGGGCAAGCGCTTCGGTCAGCATGACTGCGCCCAGATCCGATCCGCCAACACCGAGATTGACCACATCGACCAGCGTCTTGCCACGTGCACCACGCAGCGCACCGCGCTCGAACGCCCGCACCAGGTCGCGCAGCCGCGATCGCGTTTCCAGCACGTCATCGAGCAGATTGACGCCATTCCGCCAGACCGGGGGATCCGACGCCTCAGCCCGCATGAGCGTGTGCAGCGCTGGGCGCGCCTCACTGCCGTTGACGGATTGACCGGAAAACAGCGCGTCGAAGCAGGCCGGCAGATCGACGGCTGTGGCAAGCGCGAACAGCGCCTGCCGACCACGATCATCAATCCGCTGCCGGGCGTAGTTGAGGTAGACACCATCGACCGCCAGCGCGTAACGCTCGGCACGCGCCGGATCGGCATCAAGCAGATCGGTCAGCGTCCGCGACTCGAGCGTCGAAGCAGCCGCCTGCAATGACGGCAGCAAGCCGGCCAGTGAGTGTTCGATGTTGCCTGGCATGCACCCTCCCGAGCAACGACAGCCGCATCAGTTCAGTTGTCGAAGGCTGGCACCACGCCCGATGGCATAGTAGGTAAAGCCGCGCTTCGCAAGCGCCTCCGGATCGTAAAGATTGCGACCATCGACAATCACCGGGTCGCGCAGACTGCTGGCGATCCGGTCAAGATCAGGGCTGCGGAACATCTGCCACTCGGTGCAGACCGCGAGTGCATCGGCACCTTCCAGCGCCTGGTACGGCGATTCACACAGCACGAGACCGGGATGGTCGCCATAAATACGACGCGTTTCGGCCATGGCCTCGGGATCATAGGCCTGCACGCGCGCGCCGGCAGCCCACAACGCCTCCATCAGGTCACGACTCGGCGCTTCACGCATGTCGTCGGTATTGGGCTTGAAAGCAAGCCCCCACAGCGCAATACAGCGCCCGGACAGCGATGCGCCATAATGCGCCTTGAAACGCTGAAACAGGACAGTTTTCTGATCGCGATTGACGGCGTCGACCGCATCCAGAATCCGCGGGGTGTAGCCAACGTCGCGTGCGGTATGCGCCAACGCCTTGACATCTTTCGGAAAGCACGACCCACCGTAGCCACAACCGGGATAGATGAACTGGTACCCGATCCGCGGATCCGAGCCGATACCATTGCGGACCGCCTCGATATCGGCACCCAACCGCTCACTCAGATTTGCCAGTTCGTTCATGAAGCTGATCTTCGTGGCAAGCAGCGCATTGGCGGCGTACTTGGTGAGCTCGGCCGACGGAATATCCATGACGATCAGCTTGTCGTGATTGCGGCTGAACGGACGATACAGCTCACGCATCAGCGCTGTCGCGCGTGGGTCATCACTACCGACAACGATTCTGTCCGGTTTCATGAAATCGGCAATCGCCGCGCCTTCCTTGAGAAACTCCGGGTTGGACACCACGCTGAACGGCAGGTCGAGACCCCGCTCACGCAAACCATCAGCAATTGCCGCATGCACTTGCCGAGCCGTCCCGACCGGCACGGTGGACTTGTCGACGATGACCCGATACCCATCCATGTGCGCAGCGATCGACCGGGCAACCGCCAGCACATACTGAAGATCGGCCGAGCCATCCTCATCAGGCGGCGTCCCCACGGCGATGAACTGAATCGTTCCGTGCGCCACAGCCTCGGCAGCGTTATTGGTGAAGCGGATCCGCCCGGCACGGCTGTTGCTGGCAAGCAGCTCATCGAGCCCCGGCTCATGAATCGGCACCTCTCCGTTCTGCAAGCGCGCGACGCGCTCGCCGTCGATATCCATGCACAGCACATCGTTCCCGGCGTCAGCGAGACAGACACCGGTCACCAGACCGACGTAACCACTTCCGAAAATACTGATCTTCATTGACGTTTTCTTCCTCGTCGCAAGACGCGTCCAGATCCATGGCGAACGCAGCCCGCCGGCAGCGCCGACGCATGCAAACGCGGCAGCGTTCAGACTGCGTAGTAATCACGGTACCACGCGACAAAGCGCCGCACGCCGACTTCGACAGACGTCGCCGGGCGATAGCCGACCGCCTCGACCAGCGCCTCGACGTCGGCAAAGGTATCGGGGACATCGCCTGGCTGTAGCGGCAACAGATTGCAGACGGCCTGACAGCCAAGCGCCTCCTCCAGAACCTTGATGTAGTGCATCAGCTCCACCGGCTGCTGATTACCGATATTGTGGACGCGATACGGAGCAAGGCTCGAGCCAGGATCCGGGCGCTGTGGATCCCAGCCCGGATGCGGTTGCGCAACATGATCGACGCAGCGGATCACGCCCTCGACAATGTCGTCGATGTACGTGAAGTCACGGCGATGCTGGCCGTGATTGAAGACATCGATCGGCTCCCCGGCGAGCATCTTGCGGGTAAACAGGAACAGCGCCATGTCAGGGCGCCCCCACGGGCCATAGACGGTGAAGAACCGCAGTCCGGTCACCGGCAGGCCGTAGAGATGCGCGTAACAATGCGCCATCAGCTCATTGGACTTCTTCGAAGCCGCATACAGCGACAGCGGATGATCGACATTGTCGTGAACCGAGAACGGCAAGCGGGTATTGGCCCCGTAGACCGAGCTCGAGGATGCGAACACCAGATGCTCGACGGCGTGATGACGACACCCTTCGAGAATGTTCATGAACCCGACCAGGTTGCTGTCGACATACGCATGCGGGTTCTCGATCGAGTAGCGCACACCCGCTTGCGCGGCAAGGTGCACAACCCGGTCGACACCATGTCGCGCAAACACCTTCGCCATGCCGTCACGGTCAGCGACATCACAACGCTCGAAGCTGAAGCCAGGATGGTCGAGAAGCGGCGAAAGCCGCGCCTCCTTCAGACCGACGTCATAATAATCGTTGAGATTGTCGAGCCCGACGACCGTATCGCCGCGCTCGAGCAATCGATGAGACGTTGCCGACCCGATGAACCCCGCTGCTCCGGTGACAAGAACGTTCATGCGCGCCACTCAGAAGGGAATATCGTCATCAAAACCCGGATCCTCTGCCATGTCGGGCATGGATTGCTGTTCACGCCGATTTTCCTGCGGACGCGATTCGCGCGGCTCACGCGCTCCCTCCCCGCGTGAATCGAGCATCTGCATTTCGTTACACACAATTTCAGTGGTGTAGCGATCCTGCCCATCCTGCCCCTGCCATTTGCGCGTCTGCAGGCGCCCTTCGACATAGATTTTCGAGCCCTTGTGAAGGTAGTCCCGCACCACTTCGGCGAGCCGACCGAAAAAGACCAGTCGATGCCACTCGGTCCTTTCGTTCATTTCCCCGGTCTGCTTGTCGCGCCAGGACTCTGACGTCGCAATGCGTACGTTGGCGACAGCGGCGCCACCCGGGGTGAAACGCACCTCCGGCTCGACGCCCAGATTTCCGATCAGTATGACTTTGTTGACACCCCTGCTGGCCATGATTCCCCCGATTCTAGCGATTGATCATCTATCCTACCGATCCCTGCCCGTTCAGGATAGCGCACCGACACGGCGGAAAACCGAGACCGACTTCACACTTTGCGTGACTGATTGCGCAAACAGGACCACAACCACTTCATGGGAGACTACAAAATCCGACGAGGGACGAATTTTTGCTCAACTCGCAGGTCCGATGTAAGCTTGAAATGCAAGCGCTTAATCGATCACAAGCACCTGGTGAGCAAGGCCGGCCCGGTCGGGCTGTTGTCCGGTTGCTCCCCAACCGAACACTGAGGATTCATTATGAGTACGGTTTCGAAATCCCTGATCGCAGTCGCAGCCGCCTCGATGCTGGCTCTGGCTGGTTGTGCAACCGGGCCGACGCAGGAGCAGACGGGTGCGGTGGTCGGCGGTGCGCTTGGCGGCCTGCTCGGTGCGCAGGTCGGCGGCGGACGCGGCACGACCGCGGCCATCATCGCCGGGACGCTCGCCGGTGCGGCCATTGGTGGCTCGGTGGGACGCACCATGGATACGGTTGACCGCGGCCAGCTCGCCGGCACGCTCGAGCAGGTTCCTGACAACCAGACACAGGCCTGGCGCAACCCCAACACCGGCGCGCAGTTCGAGGTCACGCCGCAACGCACCTTCCGTAGCGGAGGCCGCGACTGCCGAGAATACACGATGCTTGCGTACATCAACGGCCAGCCCGAGGAAGTGACCGGCGTCGCCTGCCGTGACTCGCAGGGCAACTGGGTCAACCAGTAGCTCCAGGCCATCAGCCTGGCGCACCAAGAGACGCGTCGAACGGGTGCTGGTCAGAAGGCCAGCACCCGCACCCGGTCGATCAGCGCATCGTGATGCCACACAGCAAAGCGGCGCCGGCGACCATGCCGAATGATTCCCACAACACTGCGCTTCAAAGTCCGCGAGTCGCCGAGCCTGAACTATTGCGGCTGATGCGTGGCGGCTGCCAGTGCCGCCCAGCCCAGCGTCAACCAGGCAATCATCAGTGTCACGCCACCCACTGGCGTGATCAGCGTGATGGCGGGCTGCCCGAGAACTGCAGACAGATAAATGCTGAAGCTGAAGAGCAAGGTGCCGGCGACGAACAACCAGGCGCTGATGGCAAGGCGTTTGGTCATGCGGGCTGACAAGGGCGCCAACAACCCGAGGCCGATGGCGGCAACGATCAGCGCGCCGATCTGGTTATACCGCACAGCGGTCATCAGGTGGCGAAAGACCTCATCACTGACCGATGGCCGGATGGCATGCTCCGCCGATGCGCCGATGGCCACCGAAAAGAACCCGAGCATCGCCCCCGCGACAAGTACGCTACGCAAGATGTCGCCTCCTCTGGCGGCAGGTGAGCCGCTTGTGCCGGAGATGAGACTGCATCGGCTGCAGTGGGTTCCCGGCGGGATGACCGACTTGTACCCAAGGCCGGCATCAATGCGACGGAGTGGCGGGTGAACCGGTGCGGCCCTTGAAAAACCTGGCCAACCCTTCGGTGTCAACGACCTGCACATTGCAGGGCACGCCCGAAGCGAAGGCCTGGTGCTGGTGACCAATGGGAAAAGAAAATCTGCCCCAAAAGACCAGGGCGTTGCCGACGGCACCAGGCAAGGATAGTGCTCGACTGGCCGTTTGGTTTGACAGGGTTACATGTCCGGAGTCTGGCGAATCTCGCCGATTGGTCGACAAATCGAATACGACTGTTGAGATCTTGCTGGAACATGGCCGAGTTGCGACAGGATGGTCAGGGTTGTTTTTCAGTGAAAAGGGTGTTTATTTATCGGATGATTCCAGCATTTAATGGGTCAAGCTCATCTTTCGCCTGTCACGGACCAGTGACGGGATGAATTGATTCTTGTCCGCCCGTGACTCGAAACCCAAACGCTGGTAGATGCCCCCCCCCGATCCCGGGAATCACAGTGCCATCCTCCTCCCGCTGATCGTCCTCCGCCAGGTACAGGAATCTGAAGCGCTGACGAATGCTATCAGGAAAATCCGCCCTCACAGCCAACTCGGCCCCCGTGTAAACCACCGGCGCCACCACAAAAAATCTCTCGGGGGTTCATGCTATCAATAAGGTTCAACAGGTTTGCGCGAATCACGCATGCGCTGGAGACGACGGACTTCAGGACCACAAGCACCTTTGCATCGCGCGCACCGGGCTCCACGTATCGCTTGAATATCGGCGCGATGGGCCTGCCTGCACCCAATACCTGACGTTCATTCCAGAAACATGCCAAATGAGATTTTATGCCATGAGATGAAAATGCATCCAACATCCCGCGGGCAAGGAAGTCAGCATCCTCCACACTGACAGCCACGCATACATCCTCATCCTCTGGAATATGGCCAACCAGCACGCTCCCAAGGTAGCGTCCCAAATCGCTCATGATGTCCGCGTATTGCTTATCGTCGGTGGACTGGTCCGCAAGGAGGTGCAAACGCGCAATTGCGGAGGGGCGAGCCTCATTCGTGTAGCGCCTCATTGCAAATACCTCTCAAGTTCATCAAAGCTGACGGGGCGCCGAGACTCTACAAGATCCTGGAATTGACCGAACTTTTTGCTTCCACAACAATAGCTGAAACAACCATCCATGAAAGCAACATCAAATCGCCAGTGCAGATACCCCCTGTAAAGCTCAAACTCGAACCCCTCAATCCCACTCAGAATTTTCTCGACTGCCGGGCGCATCGAAACACCATCGTCCAAGACCCGGAGGTAGCAAGAATGTCTTTCACGCAAGCAATCCAAAAATTGTCTAACGCTGATCCTGCGATCTCCACGGCTGATCAGTCCGCCCGCCAACACCTCCAGAATCACCTCAAGGTCACCTGTGTTGGGTTGCTTATGACCGCATAGCAAGGCCAAGCAGGACCGGAAATCTTCAGACTCCCAAAGCCGTGCCCTCAATCCCGATAGTTCCGGAAACAACATCAAGGTTTACGTCATCCATGGACCTACTCACCTTGCCCGGGCCTCCCCCGGTGACCGAACTACAGCAGCCACCACAAACGCACTTCCGAATTTCGGTCTAGGCCCCAATTGACCCCGAGTCACGCGATTTTTGTCTACGAAAAGCCCCACCACCTGAACTCAGGCTTTCCTTCCCAAGGCCTCACGCTCCTCAATGTGCCCGACGCACTTCAACAGCGCCTTGAAGCGGGGTGAGGGACCCGGACCATCTCCGTGCCGACGCAGCTCGGGCAGAACCTTGCTCACCGCCGACTCCTCTTCGAAACACAGCAACTCGCGCTGCGGCAGCCGCTCATGCGATGGTCAAAAAGCCAGCACCAGCACCCAGACGACCAGCGCGAGAAGTATGCTGACCGCCACCGCCGCCGACCCCAGATCCTTGGCGTCACCAGACAGCGGGTGCTGTTCGCCACCGAAACGGTCAATCGCCGCCTCAACCGCCGAGTTCAACAGCTCGACAACCAGCACCAGCAGCACCGAACCGATCAGCACAGCGCGCTCGAGGCCGTTGTCGGCCAGCAGCAGCGCTGCAGGAATCAACACCAGCGCCGCAGCAAGCTCCTGTCTGAATGCCGCCTCTTGACGAAACGCCGTCTTCAACCCGGCCCACGAATAGCCCGTAGCGTTGATCAATCGCCTGATTCCGCGCGCCCGGCTCACGCGCGAGGCCCCATCTCGAGCAGCCGCGCCCGCAGACCGGCGGGCATCGACACCGGTTTGCGCGTCTCTGCGCTCAACCAGACCACCACGCAATCGGCGCTCGCCACGCAGCGCTCCGCCGCGAACATGGCCTGAGCAATCGTCACCGAGCTGCGCCCCGCATGCGGAATACAACTTCCGATCCGCACCTCTCCGGGATACCGCGTCTCGGCAAGATACTCGATGGTCAGCCGCTTGATCACCCAGAAACCATCATCGGCGAAACCGTCGAGCGCGGTGAGCAGCGCCAGCCGTGCTGCCTCCGAGTAAGTGGCATAGGCAACATTGTTGACATGGTTATAGCGATCGATGTCGCCAAAGCGGATCCGCTCGACCGTCCAGTGCGGAAAGCGCGCAGCGACAGGCGGGTCAGAACGCAAGCTGATCGCCCCCCTTGAGGCAAAGCATATCGCGGACTTCCGCCGGTGTGGCGACCGTTCTCGACAGGCCTTCGGCAATGCCGCGGATACGGTTTACCTGTTCGGCATTGCTGACCGCAAGCCGGCCGCGCTCGATGTAGAGACTGTCTTCGAGACCGACCCGGACATGCCCTCCCATCGCCGCCGACATACTGACCAACGGCATCTGCGCGCGCCCGGCGCCGAGCACCGACCAGGTGTAGTTGTCGCCGAACAGCCGATCGGCGGTCTGCTTCATGAACAGCAGATTCTCGGGGTCGGCACCGATGCCGCCAAGGATGCCGAGCACGAACTGGACGAACAGCGGCGGCTTGACCAGCCCCCGATCGAGGAAATGCTTCAGCGTGTAGAGATGCCCGACATCGTAGCATTCGAACTCGAAGCGCGTGCCGCAACCATCGCCGAGGCGTGCCAGCAGCTGTTCGATGTCGGCAAAGGTATTCCGGAACACGAAATCACGACTGGCCTCCAGAAACTCCGGCTCCCAGGCATGCTGCCAGTCTCGCGGCTTGTCGAGCGCCGGGAACAGACCGAAGTTCATCGTTCCCATGTTGAGCGACGCCATTTCCGGGTGCACGCGCAGAGCAGCCTCCATGCGCTGCGCGACGCTCATCTGTTGGCCGCCACCGGTGGAAATGTTGATCACGGCATCGGTGGCGTCGCGAATCCGCGGCAGGAAGCGCAGAAATACGTCGGGGTCCGGCGTCGGCGCGCCAGTCTCCGGGTCGCGGGCATGCAGATGGAGGATTGCCGCGCCGGCCTCGGCAGCGGCAATCGCCTGATCGGCGATCTGTTCGGGTGTCACCGGCAGATGCGGGCTCATGCTCGGCGTGTGGACCGAACCGGTGACGGCACAGGTAATGATCAGCTTGCTCATTGCCGACTCCTCTTCGAAACGCAGCGACTCGCGCTGCGGCAGCCGCTCATGCCACGGCCAGCTCCCGCCCCAGTTCGGCAAGGGACACGTCCAGCATGTCGAGCAGCGCATCGACCTGCTGTGCATCGATGATCATCGGCGGACAGACCATGACATGGTCGCCGCGCAAACCGCCGCGCGTCCGACGCCAGTAGAGAATCAAACCCTTCTCGAAGGCAATGTCGGTGAGCCGTGCGGCGGCCATCCGCTCGGGCGGCAACGGCGTCATGGTCGCGCAATCGGCAACCAGCTCCATCGCCAGCAGGAGCCCCTTGCCGCGCACCTCGCCAACCACCGCGTGGCGCTCGAGCAATGCCTCGAGCCCTGATCGGAGCCGCTCGCCCATCCGCTCGGCATTACCCATCAGATCGTGTTCGAGAATTTCATCGATCACTGCAAGGCCGGCAGCGCAGGCGAGCGGATTGCCGGCATAGGTATACCCATGGATGAATCCGCCCGCATCCAGCACCGGCTCGACCACCCGACGCGATGCCACCATTGCACCAAGCGGCATGTACCCGGCAGCCAAGCCCTTGGACAGCGCAACCAGATCGGGCTTGACGCCCCAGTGATCGGCTGCCAGAAACCGTCCGGTGCGGCCACTTCCCGACATGACTTCATCATGGATGAGCAGAACGCCATGGCGATCGCAGATCTCGCGCACCCGCGTGTAGTAGATCTCGGGCGCAACCAACGCACCGGTGGACGCGCCACCAACCGGCTCCATGATGAACGCCAGCACCGTCTCGGCTCCCTGCCGGAGGATTTCCTGCTCGAGCAGGTCGGCGTAGTCGCGGCCCGCTGCCTCGGCTTCAGCAGCGCTGCAGCGCGTCCGCACCACCGGCGCGGGAATCTGCGGTGCGGCGTGCAGCATGGGCGCAAACGGCGCGGTCATCGGCGTGTAGCCGGTCAGCCCCAACGCGCCGAGTGTCGAGCCATGGTAGCTCGGGTAACGGGAAATCACCTTGTAGCGCTGCGACTGGCCGATCGCGACGGCATGCTGCCTCGCCAGCTTGATGCAGCTTTCGACGGCTTCCGACCCGCCCGAGACAAAAAACACCCGATCCAGATCACCACCGCTCAGCGCGGCAATCCGGGCCGCCAGCGCTTCGGCCGGCGCATTTTCGAAATGCAGGCGATAGGCAAACGTCGCCCGCTGCATCTGCGCCTGCATCGCCGCCAGCACGCGTGGATTGCCATGACCGATATTGCTGACCATTGCGCCGGAGCAACCGTCGAGGTAGCGCCGCCCTGCCGTGTCGTGAAAGTCGATCCCCTCGGCACGATCAACCAGCGGACGGCGCTGACGTGTCTGGTAAAACAGATGCGACGGGGCAACGCCAACATCATCATGCATGGCTGCCATGAACACACACCTCCGATCAGGAACCGGCGTCAGCGCTCTCGCGCGCGCACTGTAGAATGTATCGAGACGTCATCAGGTCGAGATGCGCGCCACCACCGTTCTTGGCGATCGTGATCTCGTCGTCGGTAAGGCGCTGAAACCGATCGGCGTCGAGCTCGTAGAAATCGGCAACGACCGCCGAGCGGTCGATGACACCGCGTTCGATCGGCAACCGCAGCTCGCCGATATGGTCGAGGGTCGTGCTGCGGCTGTCGACAAAGAGGCGCGCGCGGGTCAGTGCAGCATCGTCGACTTCGCGCATGTCCGGGCGAAACGCACCGATCAGATCAAGGTGCTGACCGGGGCGCAGCCACTCGCCACGAATCAGCGGATCCCGCGACAGCGTACAGGTGCAGATGATGTCGGCGCGTGCGACGGCATCGGCCAGATCGCTGACCGCTGTGGTCTCGGGAAACCGCCCGGCCAGCGCCTCGGCCGACGCCGACGTCCGGCTCCAGACCTCGAACCGAGCGTCGGTAAAGACGCTGGCATAGGCAAGGCGCATCGCCTCGGCCACATTGCCGGCACCGACCAGCAGGATCTGCCGCGCATCGGGTCGCGCCAACCGCCGCGCTGCCAGCAGGCTGTCGCCCGCCGTCTTCCAGCGGGTGACCAGGTGGAAGTCGATCACTGCTTCGAGCCGCCCGTCACCATCCGCGTACAGGCTGACGCCGCCATTGATGGTCGGCACGCCAGCAGCGGCATTCCCGGGAAAGATCGTCGCCGTCTTGACCGCTGCGCCGAGCCCGTCGATCCAGGCCGAGCGCGTCAGCAGCGTATCGGCACCGCGATACAGAAAGCTGTCGCCGACCTCGGCCCGGGGCAGGCGATGACCGGCAACGAACGCATCACACAGCGCGCTCCAGTCAAGCGCCTGCTCGACGTCAGGCCCGATCCAGATGGTCTTCATGTGCAGGCCAACTCCCGGTTCAACGCGACTCGACAGACTGTGCATAGTGTGCCACGAATCCCGCCTCTGTTTCGCGCTCGGGAGCGGATGCGAAGCAACAACCTGCCGGCCAGTCTCCTCTGGCAAGACCGCAGCGCGCGTGGCAAGATCTGCGGATGTTCGAGATCCGCTCCATCGACCCGCTGCAGTACCGGCGCGAGACGCGACGCAGCAGCCTGATCGTCGTCGCGGTGTTCGCCGTGCTCGGCATGGCCTGTGCAACGCTGTCGGTCCAGCTGTTCGGTGAGCCGGGCGGTAACAACTTTCGCTGGAACATCGGTGGTGTGCTGATCGGCCTTGCGCTGACCATCGCGCTGGTCCGACTGGTCTTCTGGCACCGCCCATGGATGGACGCAGCCCGCTATGGCTGGGCGCTGAAGCGCAATCTGATGCGCATCACCAACTGCATGCATCTGGTCGAACAGCGACTCGACGCCGATGATCCGAACGCGCTGCGGGTGCTGCGGTTCTACCACCTCGCCACAGATCACATGCGCGAGCTCGACGGTCAGCCAGGAGATCCCGACGAGGATCTGGCGCAACGAGAACGGGTGCGGATCGGGCTCGAACAGCAAGGCCTGCCGATCGAGCAGACACGGCTTGACCTGACATGGATCGAGGCCATTCGCCAAGCCTGTTCGACCAGAACGAAACGCTGACCACAGGAAACCCGCGCAGTGTCCATCGATCCGGCCTTGTTGCTGGTCTTCATCCCGACCTTCTTCGTGGTGTCTGCAACGCCAGGCATGTGCATGACGCTGGCGCTGTCGCTCGGCATGAGCATCGGTCCCAGACGAACGTTATGGATGATGACCGGCGGTCTGATCGGCGTGGCCATCGTTGCGGTGGCGGCGGCGGTCGGCGTCGCTGCCATCATGCTCAACCACCCGACGGTCTTTGCTGGCTTCAAGGTGCTTGGCGGGATCTATCTCGGTTGGCTTGGTGTGCAGCTCTGGCGGTCACGCGGCCAGCTCGCCATCCAGCCGGATCGCAGCGAAAACGCTGGCGGCTCGGGTGTACAGCTGCTCATGCAGGGCCTGATCACCGCGGTCGCGAACCCCAAGGGCTGGGCGTTTGTGGTCGCTCTGCTGCCGCCGTTTCTGGACAATACCCGCGCATTGGCGCCGCAGCTGATCGTACTGGTGACCCTGATGCTGGTCATCGAGTTCATCTGCCTGCAGTTATACGCGCACGGTGGGCACTGGTTGAGCCGCTGGCTCGGCCAGCGCGGCAATGTGCGCCTGATCAATCGACTGGCCGGCGCACTGATGATCGGCGTGGGCGTCTGGCTGCTGCTGGGTTAACAGGGCAACCTGTGATGATAACGGTGAATCAATCGACCGTTAGACAATAGACGCTCACGATGCAGACGTGACAGATCAGCGGAACGGATGATGACCGTGCCGCCATCCTGCAGCGCCTTGAGCGCCTCCAGCGCTTCGGACAGCTTTTCCTGTGGCGTCGCCATGTCTGCTGCTTTATCAGTTTCGATTCGTACTATTTTTAGGTCAACATGTTGTAGC